>ERZ1463034.1-NODE-1-length-132302-cov-43.571378_pt1 | contig 132302 bp, 132 predicted proteins | sample MGYA00564480_ERZ1463034 | MGnify/ENA primary metagenome ERZ1463034 (study PRJEB39244, sample SAMEA3635122) | Helicobacter pylori | study: EMG produced TPA metagenomics assembly of PRJEB11511 data set (Assembly of a 5300-year-old Helicobacter pylori...
AGCGCTGCTGATTAAACCGCGACGCGCTGTTGCGGCTCGGTGCGACGCAAGCTGCGCAACTTGTTCACGGTGTCAACACAGGTTTTTGCAGCTTCTGCGCCTTTCAGCACGAAATGCTCGAAGAAGAACTTTTGGTGTTCGTCACCGGCATGAAAGTTATGCGGCGTGAGGACCACGGAAAATACCGGGATTTCCGTTTCCAGCTGCACTTGCATCAACGCACTGACAACCGATTGAGCGACGAACTCATGGCGATAAAGACCGCCGTCGACCACCAGGCCGGCCGCGACAATGCCTGAGTAACGTCCGGTTTTGGCCAGCAGCTTGGCGTGCAAAGGGATTTCAAACGCGCCGCCGACTTCGAAGAAATCGATATCGCTCTCGGCGTAGCCATGGTTTGCCATTTCAGCGACAAAACCATTACGACTCTGATCGACAATATCCTTGTGCCAGCAGGCCTGGATAAAAGCGATGCGCTCGTTAGGGTGGCTTTTGCTTTTGCTATCGATTGAGCTGAGTTGCATCTGTTCTGACTCCTGTTTATAAAAAAAACAGGGCGCTTTGGATCGAATGGGATTCAAGGGTACGTCGAGATCATGGCCAGAATGCAAAAGTGTTCATGGCGATGCGCACGATACGGCCCTTTGGTGCCAATCCCGTTCTCTCTTCATCCGGACTATGACCGTCGGCCCCGGAATCACACCGGGTCTGCTGACCTTGTCAGGGCGGGAGCCGAAGCATCCTGCACCACAAGCGCTCGCGGGCTAAACGCATTTTGCGTTATTACCGCCGGTGGGGAATCACACCCCGCCCTGAGAACGTTGCCGACAGCATCTTCTGCCGGCGCGCATTTTTTATCATAGTTTTCTCGAGTATGCATGGACACTTTAGTCAGGGTGTCCTGACTTTTTCTTATATCGAAGTGGTCGGTTCATGAAGTGTGACCTTGAATAAAGTACTCAATGGCCTCAGTAATGAGTGATCGCAGGACTGTTCTTGCGTTCACTGTCCGGGTTTTGAACATCTCATGGAGCTCTATCGTGACGGTAATTGATCTGCGCAGTGACACCGTGACCCAGCCCACGGCTGGAATGCTCGACGCCATGTCGCGTGCGCCGTTGGGCGATGACGTGTATGGCGAGGATCCGACTGTGAACCGTCTCGAGGCGCATCTGGCCGGCCAGCTCGGGTTTGCGGCGGGTCTGTTTGTACCCAGCGGTACCATGAGCAATCTGCTCGGTTTGATGGCTCATTGTGGGCGCGGCGATGAATACATCGTCGGCCAACAAGCGCATACCTATAAATATGAAGGCGGCGGGGCCGCGGTATTGGGCTCGATTCAGCCGCAACCGCTTGACGTCCAGGCGGATGGTTCGCTGGATTTGAATCAGGTGTTGGCTGCGATCAAGCCTGATGATTTCCATTTCGCCCGTACCCGACTTCTGGCACTGGAAGACACCATGCAGGGCAAGGTTTTACCTCTGTGGTACCTGGCTGCCGCTCGAGCCTTGTGTGATGAGCAGGGTCTGGCCTTGCACCTGGACGGCGCGCGCGTGTACAACGCGGCGGTGAAGCTGGGGGTTGATGCCAAAGAAATCACCCAGTACTTTGATTCTGTCTCGGTGTGCCTGTCCAAAGGCTTGGGTGCCCCGGTCGGCTCAGTGTTGTGCGGCACGACCGAACTGATTGGCAAGGCCCGTCGTTTGCGCAAGATGGTCGGGGGCGGCATGCGTCAGGCCGGGATTCTCGCTGCTGCCGGGCTGTATGCGTTGGAGCACCACGTCGAGCGATTGGCCGATGACCATGCCAATGCCCAATTTCTGGCCGAAGGCTTGCGTAGGCTGGGTTATCAGGTCGAACCGGTACAGACCAACATGGTGTACGTGCAGGTCGATGATCGGGCTGAAGCGCTCAAGGGTTTTTGCGCTGAACGGGGCATCAAGCTCAGTGCCGCAGCGCGCTTGCGGATGGTTACGCACCTGGATGTATCGCGTATTCAGATCGAACAGGTCGTGGCAGCATTTGCCGAGTTCGCTAAAGGGTGATGTTGCCGACGATCCAATTGCTTGTTTCTATCGTACAAACACGCTGTACCGACGGCGCAACGCCTATATAATGCGGCCCTTTGCAAGTCGCACCCTCGTTTAACACTTTGCACTTGCCTCTGGCCGCCGTCTCCGTGGAAGAATCTATGAAAAGCGCAGAAATCCGTGAAGCCTTCCTTCGCTTCTTCGAAGAGCAAGGTCACACCCGTGTAGCCTCCAGCTCTTTGATTCCGGGCAATGACCCCACCCTGCTGTTTACCAACGCGGGGATGAACCAGTTCAAGGATTGCTTCCTGGGTCAGGAAAAGCGCGCCTACACTCGTGCGGTCAGTAGCCAGAAATGCGTGCGTGCCGGTGGTAAGCACAACGACCTGGAAAACGTCGGCTATACCGCTCGTCACCACACGTTCTTCGAAATGCTGGGTAACTTCAGCTTTGGTGATTATTTCAAGCGCGATGCCATCACCTACGCCTGGACCTTCCTGACCGGTGTGTTGAACCTGCCCAAGGAAAAGCTTTGGGTCACGGTCTACGCCAGCGATGACGAAGCTTACGATATCTGGACCAAGGAAATCGGGGTACCGGTCGAGCACATGGTGCGTATCGGCGACAACAAAGGCGCGCCGTACGCCTCCGATAACTTCTGGACCATGGGCGATACCGGCCCTTGCGGTCCGTGCACCGAGATTTTCTACGATCACGGCGCCGACATCTGGGGTGGCCCACCGGGCTCGCCGGAAGAAGACGGTGACCGTTATATCGAGATCTGGAACAACGTGTTCATGCAGTTCAACCGCACTGCCGATGGCGTGCTGCATCCGTTGCCAGCGCCGTCGGTGGACACCGGCATGGGCCTGGAGCGGATCAGTGCCGTGCTGCAGCACGTGCATTCGAACTACGAGATCGACCTGTTCCAGAACCTGCTGGTCGCTTCAGCCAAGGCCATCGGTTGCAGCAACGACATGCAGCCTTCGCTCAAAGTCGTGGCAGATCACATCCGTTCTTGCGGCTTCCTGATCGCCGACGGTGTGCTGCCGTCCAACGAGGGCCGCGGTTATGTGCTGCGCCGGATCATTCGTCGCGCCTGCCGCCATGGCAACAAGTTGGGCGCCACAGGCAGCTTCTTCTATCAGATCGTTGGCGCGCTGGTCGCGGAAATGGGCAGCGCTTTCCCGGAATTGACCGAGCAGCAAGCGCACATCGAGCGCGTGCTCAAGGCTGAAGAAGAGCAATTCGCCAAGACCCTGGAGCAGGGTCTGAAGATCCTCGAGCAGGATCTGGCTGAACTCAAAGGCAGCGTGGTGCCGGGTGATGTGGTGTTCAAGCTGTATGACACCTACGGTTTTCCGATGGACCTGACCGGTGACATCGCCCGCGAACGTAACCTGACCCTTGATGAGGAAGGTTTTGAGCGCGAAATGGACGCCCAGCGCGTGCGCGCTCGTTCGGCCAGTTCGTTTGGTATGGACTACAACAGCCTGGTCAAGGTTGATGAGCCCACGCGCTTCATCGGTTATACCGCTACTCGCGCTGTCGCCAAGGTGATTGCGCTGTATAAAGACGGCCAGGCGGTCGAGCAATTGAGCGAAGGCGAAGAGGGTGTTGTGATCCTCGATCAGACGCCGTTCTATGCCGAATCCGGTGGTCAGATTGGCGACTGCGGTTATCTGTCGGCGGGTGCCGTGCGTTTCGACGTACGTGACACCACCAAAACCGGCGGCGCTTTCCTGCACCACGGCGTCCAGGCTGCAGGCAGTCTTAAAGTGGGTGTCGAACTCAATGCAGAGGTCGATGCCGAGGTTCGCCACGCCACATCCCTGAACCACTCGGCGACGCACTTGCTGCACGCCGCGTTGCGTCAGGTACTCGGTGAGCATGTACAGCAGAAAGGGTCGCTGGTCGACAGTCAGCGCCTGCGTTTTGACTTCAGCCACTTTGAAGCGATCAAACCGGAGCAGTTGAAAGCTCTGGAAGACATCGTAAACCGCGAAGTGCGCAAGAACTCCCCGGTCGAAACCGAAGAAACCGATATCGAGACTGCCAAGAAGAAAGGTGCCATGGCGCTGTTTGGCGAGAAGTACGGCGACAACGTGCGCGTACTGAGCATGGGTGGCGATTTCTCGGTCGAGCTGTGTGGTGGTATTCACGCCAATCGCACCGGCGACATCGCGCTGATGAAAATCATCAGTGAAGGTGGCGTTGCAGCAGGCGTTCGACGTATCGAAGCGGTCACTGGCGCTGCGGCGCTGGCCTACCTCAACGCGGCGGAAGACACACTCAAGGAAGCCGCGACGCTGATCAAGGGCAGTCGCGACAACGTGCTGGACAAGCTCTCGGCTGTACTGGAGCGTAACCGCCAGTTGGAAAAACAACTCGAACAATTGCAGGCCAAGGCGGCCAGTGCTGCGGGCGATGATCTGTCGTCCTCTGCGTTGGATGTCAAAGGGGTAAAAGTCCTCGCCGTGCGCCTTGACGGTCAGGATGGTAAAGCCCTGTTGGCGCTGGTTGATCAGTTGAAGAACAAGCTCGGCCGCGCAGTGATCCTGCTCGGCAGTGTCCATGAAGATAAGGTCGTACTGGTTGCAGGCGTAACCAAGGACCTGACTGGCCAACTCAAAGCCGGTGATTTGATGAAGCAAGCGGCCGCTGCCGTAGGCGGTAAAGGCGGTGGTCGTCCTGATATGGCTCAGGGTGGTGGTGTTGATGCCGGTGCACTGGATGCAGCGCTGGCGTTGACCGTACCCTTTGTCGAGCAGGGTGTTTAAATCGTCCACCAGGCCTGCCGCCTGACGGCAGGCTTTGGCGCTTTGATGGGTTTGAATGTTTAATGGGCGCCCTTCACGGGCTGAGGCTGCTTTGAGATGGCTTTGATCGTACAGAAATTTGGAGGCACCTCCGTTGGCTCTGTCGAGCGAATCGAGCAGGTGGCCGACAAGGTTAAAAAGTTCCACGATGCAGGCGTCGAGCTGGTGGTTGTGTTGTCGGCCATGAGTGGCGAGACCAATCGCCTGATCGGATTGGCCAAGCAGATCAGCGATCAACCGGTTCCGCGTGAGCTGGATGTGATTGTGTCCACGGGCGAGCAAGTGACCATTGCCCTGTTGGCCATGGCCTTGATCAAGCGTGGCGTGCCAGCGGTGTCCTACACCGGCAATCAGGTACGTATCCTGACCGACAGCGCACACAACAAGGCGCGTATCCTTCAAATCGACGATCAGAAGATTCGTGCCGATCTGAAGGCGGGCAGGGTAGTCGTTGTCGCCGGTTTCCAGGGTGTCGATGAGCACGGCAATATCACCACCCTCGGTCGCGGTGGTTCGGACACGACCGGCGTGGCCCTGGCGGCTGCGTTGAAAGCTGACGAATGCCAGATTTATACCGACGTCGATGGCGTTTACACCACCGACCCGCGTGTGGTGTCGCAGGCTCAGCGTCTGGACAAGATCACTTTTGAAGAGATGCTGGAAATGGCCAGCCTCGGTTCAAAGGTGCTGCAGATCCGTGCGGTCGAGTTTGCTGGCAAGTACAACGTTCCACTGCGCGTTCTGCACAGTTTTCAGGAGGGTCCGGGCACCCTCATTACCATTGATGAAGAGGAATCCATGGAACAGCCGATCATTTCCGGTATCGCCTTCAACCGTGATGAAGCCAAGCTGACCATCCGTGGCGTGCCGGATAACCCAGGGGTGGCCTTCAAGATTCTGGGCCCTATCAGTGGCGCGAACATTGAAGTGGACATGATCGTGCAGAATGTCGCGCACGATAACACCACCGACTTCACGTTCACCGTGCATCGCAACGACTATCAGGCAGCCTTGCTGGTGCTGGAAAACACGGCGCGTGAAATTGGCGCTCGTGAGGTTGTCGGTGATACCAAGATTGCCAAGGTGTCGATCGTGGGTGTGGGCATGCGTTCGCACGCGGGTGTCGCCAGCCGTATGTTCGAATCGCTGGCCAAGGAAAGCATTAATATCCAGATGATTTCGACGTCTGAAATCAAGGTGTCTGTGGTTATCGAAGAGAAATACCTGGAGCTGGCAGTGCGTGCGTTGCACACCGCTTTTGAATTGGACGCTCCGGCCCGACAGGGCGAGTGATGCGTTGCCCGAAAGGCGCGGTTTATCCGCGCCTTTCGTTTTTTTGATCTGCGTAGGAAGGCTGTTCTTTTCTTTGCGCTAGTCAATACTCAGGTGTAGGTCTATTGCTCATTTTGTTGTAGGCCAATGCTGTTTTAGCTTTGCAGACTGTTGTCCCTGAAAGTAGTGCGTGAGGAGAAAAGTATGTTGATTCTGACTCGTCGGTGCGCAGAAAGCCTGATCATTGGTGATGGTGAAATCACAGTGACCGTGCTCGGCGTTAAAGGTAATCAAGTACGAATCGGTGTCAATGCCCCCAAAGAGGTGGCTGTTCACCGTGAGGAAATTTACCTGCGCATCAAGAAAGAGAAGGACCAGGAACCAAGCCATTAATTTTTATTGAATTTTTGGCTTTGCAAACGGGGAAAAGGCGGTTATTATACGCCCCGTGTTGCGGAGAGGTGGCCGAGTGGCCGAAGGCGCTCCCCTGCTAAGGGAGTACACCTCAAAAGGGTGTCGGGGGTTCGAATCCCCCCCTCTCCGCCATTATTTATGTAGGGCGTTGTAATCTGGCTTGAGCGGTAAGTGTTTGAATTTACTCGTAAAAGTGCTTGACAAAATGATTAAACGATCTATAATGCGCGGCAACAAATGCACTCGTAGCTCAGCTGGATAGAGTACTCGGCTACGAACCGAGCGGTCACAGGTTCGAATCCTGTCGAGTGCACCATTTAAAGGGTTGTTTGCAGTGATGTAAGCAACTTGCTTCAACCAGCGGTGGTCTGGTTTATCAAACGCCAATTGCACTCGTAGCTCAGCTGGATAGAGTACTCGGCTACGAACCGAGCGGTCACAGGTTCGAATCCTGTCGAGTGCACCAAACACCAAAAAGCCCGCATTTAATGCGGGCTTTTTGCTTTCTGACGTTTGCCCTTTACGCATCCGTTCTCGTCGAATACAACCTGATTGCTGCGGCCCTTCTTTTCGTTGTAGTGATAACGGGTCTCTCCGTTTCTTTCGGCTATTTTATCCGGCTTGCCCAGTGAGCTTTCTACGTCCCGAAAACTCATGCCTGCACGGACTCGCTGATTGATGATCGCCCGCCGCCGTTGTTCGCCACTCACTTGATTTTCGCACCCGTCGTCTCTCTGGCCGACAACTACCAGTTCTTTGTGTGCTCGGCGATTGTCCGGCGGCGCCAAGACCTGTCTTGAGGAAGGCGTAGATTCAGGCAGCAGATGGACTACGTTGCCTGGTGGTGCGTTGTAGGTGCTTTGCAGGTGCGTGCTGTGACCGCTAGGGCAGCCCTGGTACGTGAAGGTGATATTCCCTTGGGCGTCTTCGCAGCGTTGAACGGTTGTGGCCAGCGTTGGCAGGGGAAAGTAGAGCAGGGTGAGCAAGAGGGTCGTTCGAGCAGTGGCGGGCATTCAGCGTCCTCCGTGACGGCTGTATTCAAGGCTAGCCCATGCTTATTTGGCAGAGTGCGTACTTTCTTCTCGAGATGTAACGTCGTACATGTATTGATTCAATTTTGTCGCGCGAGCGCTTGTTCTTGCCTAGGTTTTGTAGCGTGTGGTGCTTTCAAGCGGTGTATCATTGCGCCCGTCAGCCCCGTCGGGGCTTGTGGAATACTTCCATGGACTTACCCAGTAGTTACCCTGAATTACGTTTTACCAATCATGAATTGACTGATTGATCTCCCGGGCGTGCTCCGCTGCTGGGGGTGGAGTTCGCCTATGACCGAAATAGAAGTAAAAAAAACACAAGAAAGCCTGCAAGATCGCCTCGCTCAAGTCGTTGAGCTGCTGCATCGTCAGCGGGTGGTCGAAGACCTGACTCACCGTCAGGAAGGTCAGCATCATGACCGCGTAGAAAACCTCGTTCACCGGCAGAACCTCGTCGAGTTGCAACGCAAACTCGATGACCTTCACTCCGCCGACGTCGCTTACATCCTCGAAGCCTTGCCTCTCGCAGAGCGTCTGACTGTCTGGCAGTTGGTAAAAGCCGAGCGCGACGGCGATATCCTTCTTGAAGTTTCCGATTCTGTCCGTGAAACACTGATCGCCGACATGGACGATCATGAGCTCCTGGCGGCTGCCAGAGAGATGGATGCCGACGAACTGGCCGACCTTGCACCTGAATTGCCGCGTGACGTTGTTCATGAGCTCATGGAGTCTCTCGATAGCCAGCAGCGTGAGCGCGTACGGTCTGCTTTGTCTTACGACGAGGAGCAGGTCGGTGCGCTGATGGACTTCGAGATGGTGACGATCCGTGAGGATGTCAGCCTTGAAGTAGTATTGCGTTATCTGCGTCGCCTCAAAGAGTTGCCTGGGCATACCGATAAACTGTTCGTGGTTGATTACGACGGTGTGCTCAAGGGTGTGCTGCCGATCAAGCGTCTGTTGGTCAACGATCCCGATAAGCAGGTGGCTGCGGTGATGGCCAGCGATCCGGTGAGTTTTCATCCGGATGAAGATGCCTACGACGCAGCTCAAGCCTTTGAGCGTTATGACCTTATTTCCGCGCCGGTGGTGGACAAGAATGGCAAGCTGATCGGGCGTCTGACCATTGATGAAATGGTCGACCTGATCCGAGAAGAAAGTGAAAACGAAGTCCTCAACATGGCGGGTTTGCGTGAAGAAGAAGACATCTTCGCCTCCGTCTGGAAGTCCTTGCGCAACCGTTGGGCCTGGCTGGCGATCAATTTGATCACTGCCTTTATCGCTTCGCGTGTCATCGGTTTGTTTGAGGGCTCGATCGAAAAACTGGTAGCGCTGGCGGCGTTGATGCCGATCGTTGCCGGGATCGGCGGTAACTCCGGTAATCAAACCATTACCATGATCGTCCGGGCCATGGCGCTGGACCAGGTCAGTACCGGTAATACATCGCGCCTGATGCGCAAAGAACTGGCGGTCGGGCTGATCAATGGCGTGATATGGGGTGGCGTTATTGGGGTGGTGGCTTACTTGCTGTACGGTAGTTGGTCGCTGGGCGTGGTCATGACCTCCGCCATGACGCTCAATCTGTTGCTTGCGGCGCTGATGGGGGTTCTGATCCCGATGACGCTGACGCGTCTGGGGCGAGATCCGGCCATGGGGGCGAGTGTGATGATTACTGCGGTGACGGACAGCGGAGGGTTCTTTATCTTTCTGGGGTTGGCGACGGTCTTCTTGCTTTGAATACGACTAATAAAAAACCGCCGGAAGGCGGTTTTTTTTAGCTTGAAAAAGAGGTGCTACAACGATCCGATAATAAAAATATCGATAAAAAAGCCAGCTAAATGCTGGCCTGAATATCTTGATCTCGCTGTCAGGACTCGTCGTCGGCAGCGTTGTCCGTATCGTGAGCAATCAGCGAAACAAGTGCGTTTTGCTGGCGATGAGAAAGTTGACGGAAGCGCTGCAGTAATTCGCGCTCATGCAAGGACAGTTCCGGGCTGTCGAGACGCAGGCTTGGCTCGTCGCCCAGCGCGCCTTCTTGAATCAAGCTCTGCTCAAGGCGAGCAATGATCTCGGAGTTCATGCTGCGGTGATGATTTTTGGCAACCTCATACACGCGGTCACGCATGCCATCAGGTAGTCGTACTACGAACTTGTCAGCCGTGCGGCTGGAATAAGTAGCCTGTTTCATAGGGCTCATATATTTAACCGGTTAGTTCAGAGGGAGCGGTTTTAGCAATTGGCCGCAAGATGTCATGTTGTGACAGCCTTTTTGGGCAAATGTTCAACCTGAATGTCAAAGAGGTCAGCATCATGCCCGACTTTTGCCAGTTCCTTGGCGCCAATTATGTGACAAATATTGAGCTTGGTAAAGGCGATTAGCCAGTACCAATTATCAGAATTGCGGGCTGCTTTGCAAAGTATTCGTGCTGCCGACGCTCCGAAAGTCCTGTTTTTGGCCGATTCGGGCGTCGTGTTGTGCGCGACAGGCTTCTCATGAGCGTAGAGCGGTTTGATCGATTTTCCAGGGGCTACGGGTAAATCAAGCAAATGAAGAGGGGGGGAGATGTTTCTGAGCCTGCGCGCGGGTCAAATGATCCTTAGGGTAGCGGCTGCCTCCTTGCCTTTACAGAGGGATGCAGAGAGGCAAGAGGGTTAGCGCAGCAGCGGGTCGAATTTGATTTTTCGGCCGACGACCAGCGCCACAATGAAAAGCACGATAAACAGGCCACTGGCGATTTTAAGCAAAGAGCTCATGGCATTCGCATCCAGCGGAAGTAGCATATCGATGACGATTGCCATCAATGCCAGAACCAGAAATGACAGTGCGGATTTTGACATGGCAGTTCTCGTAGGGATTGATACCGGAAAAAATCGGGCGACTAAAAAACCCAACGTTCGGAACGATCAAACGACAGCGGCATGGCGTCATTGCTGTCATTGGTGAGCATAGCTCTGTTTGAGGACTGGTCGGTCATCACTGCGAAATGCGAAGCCTGTTGCATAAGGTGGTGTGTCTGTACCTGAGCACTGATCTGTTCATCGTCGCTGCTGTTGCCTTGAAACTGAAATGTCACCAGCGCGACGAGGGCAGCGGCATTGAGGAATGAAAGGGCAATGTTCATATTAAGTACCTCCACCTGAAACTTTTTACAGGGGTTTCTTGTATGAGTAGCTAGTTGCATGCTCTGTGCCAAATGGAAATCATACAAAATATGATAAAAATCAATAGGTTATGCTTGTATTGGTGCGCGTGCGTCTTGCACTTTGCAATGATGGCCTTTTGCAGTAGTGCAATTTGCATGATTGCAAAGGGGGGCGTCATCCAGAACCGTCTCGTCAGCGCAGTACTACAGCTTAAAAAGCCAAGGACGACATGACAAAGTCATGCAGTGCCGTTAACATGCACGCCGTCCTTGCTGGTGCCTTTCCTGTGCTCCAGCACTCGTGTCTCAGTAGCTCAATTGGATAGAGCATCCCCCTCCTAAGGGGAAGGCTGGCAGTTCGAACCTGCCCTGGGACACCATATAACCTGCCACTCTCTCATTTTCAGCTGTTGCAGTTCACCGCTTTCGGTCACTGCATTCGAAATGTCCTCTGCATTGCTCACCCCCCCTTATCGCTGCCTGTCTTGGATTGGGAGTATTGGGGTGAATGTGCGCAGCTGGCGCCCAGCAGTGTGCCTGGACGCCTGAATGGATGACGGATTACCCCATATCAGGACCTGCTGCGGGGGCCGATGCTGGCTCAGCCAAGTCGGCGCCGGTAATGAGTGACGTTCAGCGCAGGTCGTTCAAGGTTGCATCCAGGCGCTTGAGCAGCAGATCCGCATGCTCGCGGGCAAATACCAAGGGTGGGCGAATCTTGAGGATGTTGGCCATGGGACCGGTCGAGCTGATCAACACCTGACGGCGGCGCATGCCGTTGACGACCGCGGCGGCGGCGGTTGTCGCCGGGGTTTGCGCCTGGCGGTCAACAACCAGTTCAACGCCGATGAACAGGCCCTCGCCGCGTACATCGCCAATGACTTCATGGCGCTCGGCCAGTTTGCGCAACCCCTCCTTGAGATAGCCGCCGACATCGCGGGCATTGGCTTGCAGGTCTTCTTCGCGCAGCACGCGCAGTACCGCATGCGCAGCCTTGCAGGACACCGGATTACCGCCGTACGTATTGAAATAACGCTGCTGGCGACCGAATTGATCGAATAGCGCCGAGCGCCCGACCACGGCGGCAACCGGATGGCCGTTGCCCATGGGTTTGCCGAGCGTGACCAGGTCCGGGGTTACCGAGTCGCGGGCAAACCCCCAGCGTTGCCCTCCGGTGCGACCAAACCCCGGCTGGACTTCATCGGCGATATACAGTCCGCCGGCGTCTCGCACGCATTGCGCGGCAGCGGCCAGTTCGCCGTTCGCGGGGCTGAACACCCCGTCACTGGAGAAAATGCTGTCGACCAGCAACGCCGCAGGCTTGATGCCGTGAGCGTGCATATCTTGCAGCGCAGCTTTCACGTCGCCAAGGAAATCGGCGGATCGGCGGTAGGAATCCGGAGCATCGACCAAGCGTACATGGCTGGCGGTGGGGAGGCCGGTGGCCAGTGATGGCGAGACCTCAGCCAAGGCGCTGGTCACGCCGTGGTAGGCCCAGCGGGTGACAATGATGCCCGTTCCACCGCTGTGGCAGCGCGCGATGCGCAACGCCAGGTCATTGGCTTCGCTGCCGGTGCAGGTCATGGTCATGTTATCGAGTAGTGGAGGAAACTCGCTGAGCAGATCTTCGGCGTAATCCACGATCGATGGGTGCAGATAGCGTGTGTGGGTATTGAGCAGGGCGCTTTGCTCGGCAATGGCTGCGACCACAGCAGGGTGGCAGTGACCGATGGACGCCACGTTGTTATAGGCATCCAGGTAGGCGGTGTTGTCTTTGTCATACAGCCACACGCCTTCACCCCGCACCGGCGCGAAGGGTTCCTCATAAAACAATCGATAGCTGGCGCCCAGTGCGCGTTGGCGACGGGCGAGCAATTCAGCGGTGGTGGGCGAACTCATGGCACCTCCGGGGTGCAGGCATTGATCAGGCTTTGGGTCAGCAGCCCTTCGGGCATAGCGGTGAGGCATTGCAAATTGCGCCAGCTGGTGCGCAGGTTGCGTAGCACATAGGTGCGGTTTTCCGGATACAGGCAGGCGCGCCACCGGGCGATGGTGATTGCCATGGCCATGCGCATGGCCATCAGTTCGCCGAGTACAGCCAGCTCCTCGCGCTGCAACGGGATCCTTGCGTCGTAGGCGGCGACAAAGGCCTTGATCTGCCACAGTGGGTCGGTGGCGTCAGCGTCGAACTGGTATGAGAGAGCCGTCCCCAGTTCGTTGATTAGCGGGGCGTGCAGAGCGTCGCCGAAGTCGATGATGGCCGCAACGCGGCTGGCGGTTTCGCAGTCGAGCATGACGTTGTGCGGGTTCAGGTCGTTGTGGATCACCTGCGCACGGAGCGTGGCCAGACGCGGTTTTACGCAGGTCGCGTAGCGGTCCAGCAACGTGGAAACCAACGGCAGTTGATCGGCTTCCAGGTAATCCAGATAAGGCCTGACGCGTTCGGCGTGGCCGACATCCCAGAGCAGGTTGCGATGGGCGGCCGGGTGCTGGAAGTCCTTGAGGGCCAGGTTGACTTCGGCCAGGGAGGTACCGAGTTCGTGCATCAGTGCAACGCTGGGTTGGCCAAGATTCTGCGAAATACCGTCCAGGTAGCTGACGGTGCGCAGTGTCAGTGGCTGCTCGCTCACCAGCACTTTCGGTTCAACCTCACCATTGCGTGCTGGCAGAACACGCGGAACCGGCAGGTGCGCGCCGTGCCGCTCAATGTGCAGCAACGCCTGGGTCTGGAAGCTGATGACATTGGGATCTTCGGCTGGGTTGATGAATTTCAGGACGAAGGCGCCTTGCCTGGACTGTATGAGAAAGTTGGTGTCGCGTTCGCCATTCAGTAGCTTTAGCGTGCCCTTGAGGCCGTATACCCGATCAGCTATCTCCTGCGCCGTGGCAAGATCCACCGTCGGCGCCTGCGTCGTCATCAGGTCGGTGCAGCCCCCCTTGTCCATGACCGCCTCAGACATGCTGACCACCATTGACGTGAATTTCCGCTCCGTTCACGTAAGAAGCGCCGCTGGTGCAGAGGAAATAGATCAGCGAGGCCACTTCCTCCGGTTTGCCCAGGCGATTCATGGGCACCAGTCGCTCGACGATGTCGGTGGTGCCCGGAGACAGGATGGCGGTGTCGATTTCGCCGGGGGCAATGGCGTTGACCCGCACCCCGTGCGGGCCGAAATCATAGGCCATTTCCCGAGTCAGGGCCGAGAGCGCAGCTTTGGAGGTCGCGTAAGCGACACCGGCGAAAGGATGTACTTTGGATCCCGCAATGGACGTGACGTTGATGATGCTGCCCTGAGCGGCTTTTAATTCATCGAACAGGCCGCGAGCCAGTAACGCGGTGGAGAACAGATTGACATTGAACACCTTCAACCACGTGGCGTAATCGGTTTCCAGCACGCCGAGTCGGCCGCCTTCCGGACCTTTTGGCGATATGCCAGCGTTGTCCACCAAGGCATCAAGGCGTCCCCCCAGTTTTTCCTTAATGGTCGCCAGGCTGGCGCTGACGCTGTCGATGTCCTCCAGATCCAGATGGATATGATTGAGCAAGCCTTCCGTCCAAGGGCATTCAGCGACCCAGTTTTGCCGGGAAGCGGTGAATACTTCCCACCCAGCCGCATTGAAATGCTTGACCGTCGCATGACCAATGCCGCGGCTGGCGCCGGTTAACAGTAGCTTTTTTTTCTCGCTCATGAGCACGGTCCTTCGTAATTGAAGTTTGATGCATCATGTTTTTAGGCGTGCAACTAGTCAATAGGGGCATGAGAGAAAGTTTCGTCAGGAAGCCGCTTCCTGGTTGACGGCTATGAACTCCAGCATTTTTTGATTGCCGTCGAGAATGTCTGCCTGGATTGCGTGTTTGGCGGCTGCCGCATCCTGCTGACGCAGGGCATTGAGTACTTCGACATGGTGTTCGATGGCCATGGTCAGGGAGAAATGCACGTACGCCTGAGCGATCAACGGTCCTGCGCGCATCCACAGACTGTCCAGATAGCTACGCAGCAAAGGCATGCGTGCAGCTTCCGCGATCAAAAAGTGAAACTCGCTATTCAGGCGTAGCGCTTCAGGAAGGTCGCTATTGTTGATGGCTTCGAGGTTGAGCTGAATGTTGGCGTCGATGCGCTTAAGGTCGTTTGAGGTTGCAAGCCGCGCGGCGGTTTCGGCACCAAGGCCTTCAAGATTCAGCCGCAGTGTGCGGATTTCCAGATAGGCCGCACTGTCGAGCACCGGTACTCGGATGTCTTTGGGGGTCTTGAGCACCAGAGCTTTCTCTTTCGCCAGTTGCAGAATGGCGTCTCGCACGGGTGTGACGCTTGTTCCCAACTGACTGGCCAGCTCCCGGATGCGTAGTCGATCGTCAGGCTTGAGGCCGCCTGTGATCAGCGCGTTGCGCAGTTTGGAGTAAACGTTGCTGCCCAGATAAGTGTGAGTGATAGCGTCGAAGGGGTAAGACATGAATCACCGAATGCATGGAGCTGTTTGGCCAAAGACTATACAACATGATGCATTAAGCCTTTTGCGGAAATTGGCGTAGCGATAACGGTGCGCAACTGGCTGGGTAACATCGACTCGATTTCGTCCTTGGTCACCCACGCGATCGATTCAGACCCACAGAACGCGAAGCCCCCTGAACCGTCCGAAAAGATACTGTGGGCTATTTCTTTTGGCGCGCGACGTCTCTGTAGGTTTTGGGCAACTCCCCGGTCCATTGCCGAAACGCTCGGGTGAACGCGGACGGCTCAGAAAAACCCAGCATTTGGGAGATGAGGCTGATCGACATCGACGTCTGGCTCAAGTAGTGGATCGCCATGTCGCGACGCACTCCGTCCTTGAGTCGTTGAAATTGGCTGCCTTCGGCTGCGAGTTTTCGCCTCAGCGTTCTCTCCGTGAGGTGCAACTCAAGGGCGGCACTCTGAGTGGTTGCCTCAGCCAGGTCTTCGGAACGCTCCAGATGATCCAACACCCGCCGTGTATAAACCGGGTAGTAGGCCGGGCGAGTGAACCAGTCGACCGGTGCCCGTTTCAAGTGATGGCCGAGGGTCTCGGGCGTTTGCACCAACGGTGCCGTGAGTATCGCGGCATCGAATACCAGGCAGGTCACGGCCTGGTCGAACATTGCCGGACAAGGAAACATCAAGCGGTATTCGGTCAGGTGTTTGGGCGCAGGATGGTCAAACGCGACATATTTCAGGGGAATCCGCTGGCCAACCAACCAGCTGGGAAACCGATGCCACAGCAGCAACAGGAAACCTCTCAACAAGTAATCCGGGTCTTTAGCCGGGTCCTTGAGCGCCATCGAAAAAATCGCCTCATCGCCGACGATGTCGAGCGACAGATGCAGGGAGTCATTGACCACGTTGTAGAAGTGGCTGAGCTTGTAATACACCGAATGCAGGTTGTGCGAATGAACGACCTGCTTGGCCATGATGGCAAAGACACCCTGTGGACAGCGTTGCGAGCCCATGCCAAGAAACTCGTCGTCGGCCAGGCGCCAGACGGCCCGCATCAGGCGGCTGAATTGGTCAGGCGTGATCCGCAGATGGGCATTTTCCAGCATGCGCCGGTTAAGGCCCGCCTCCTTGAGCAGCACCGCTTCGTCGAGGTGAAGACGGTGGCCGGCATTCATCAACATTCGGGCGAAATGGATAGAGATTGAATAGCGTTCGATGCCCATCGGAGGCAGATTCCTGCAGCATGTGCGGTCAGTTTATCGCCTAAGCGCTGTCCGTTAATGTCTATTTTTAGACTGGTTTCGTTATTGTCGCCAAGGGGCCTCCCGATAGAAGCTAGCCGCCACCTGCAGACGCTTGTCTGACCCGGCCAGAACGCTGTTATTGCCTGACTCTCCAAGGAAGCCCGTCCGTGCACGTGCAAGTAGCAGACGCGGTTACCGTCCACCAGAACGTGACGGCACCCGGAACAGGCGCATCCCGCCTGAAAAACCGCACGCTAAACGAATGGGCGCGCCACCGTTGTAGGGCGTACGTACGCCCGCACGACGCACAGCCTTCCCGATACGCGCCAACCGCCGCACCGGTTCCCGGGCAAGTCCGGCACCGATGAGCGCAATTGCACCTGCGACGCAGTGGTCATTGCCAGCGCCACCTAGTGCGTAACGGTTGAAGCAAGAGGTCCGCGAATATGGCCAATTTAGTCGATTACCGGGTGCTGTTAGCCAAGGCCTGACGTGACTCAGGCCGATACCGAACATCGCCCGTTATGCCCCCCTGTGGCTGACACAGGCGGCCTGCCTAACGCATCGTTTTAGAGAGGAAACATAATGAGTGATTACGCCCACCCCTACCGCGACACCACGTTCGTCCTCAAAGAACTGGTCGAATTTGAAGCCTTGTGCGCGTCGGCTCATCTGGACGATATCAACGATGAGCTGGTGTCCGCGATTCTGGCCGAAGCCGGTCGTCTGGGCTCCGGGGTATTGGCACCACTCAATCGGATTGGCGACACCCAAGGCGCGCGCCTGAATGAGCAAGGCGTGCAGGAAGCTCCAGGGTTCGCCGACGCCTACCGCCAATTCCAGGCTGGCGGCTGGCCTTCATTGACTGCAGCCGAAGCCTGGGGCGGCCAAAACCTCCCCAACGTGATAGGCACCGCCGTCAGTGAAATCTGGCACTCGGCCAATATGGCCTTCGCCCTCTGTCCGATGCTGACCCAAGGCTCGATTGAAGCGATCGCGCACCATGGCTCGCCCGCCCTACGCGAGGCTTACCTGTCCAAACTGGTCAGCGGCGAATGGACCGGCACCATGAACCTCACCGAACCCGATGCAGGTTCGGATTTGGCCGCCATCAAGAGCCGAGCCATCCCTCAGGGTGATCACTACCTCATCAGCGGGCAAAAAATCTTTATCACCTGGGGCGACCACCAGATGACGGACAACGTTGTCCATCTGGTACTGGCCCGGCTGCCGGATGCACCGGCCGGTGTCAAAGGGATTTCCCTGTTCGTGGTGCCTAAATTCCTGCTGGATGCTCAAGGCAAGCCCGGCGCACGCAACGATGCCCGCTGCATTTCCCTGGAACATAAACTGGGCATCCACGGCAGCCCGACCTGCGTCATGAGCTTTGGCGACAACGGCGGGGCCATCGGTTATCTGGTGGGCGAACCGCACCAAGGGCTGGCCTGCATGTTCACCATGATGAACCACGCCCGGCAAAGCGTTGGCCTGCAAGGGCTGGCCATCTCGGAACGGGCTTACCAGCAGGCGCGCCAGTACGCAAAAGATCGCCTGCAAGGGACGCGTAAGGACGGCAGCCGCTTCTCGATCATCCATTTTCCCGATGTCCGTCGCATGTTGCTTCAGATGAAATCGTCCATCGAGGCGATGCGGGCCCTGGCGTTGGTGGCCGCTGCCGAAGTGGACCGCACTGCCCACGCGCATGACGCCGACGCCGCGCAGGTTCATCAAGGTCGCGTCGACCTGCTCACACCCATCGTTAAGGGGTGGCTGACAGAAATGGCGCAAGAGGTGACCTCGCTCGGTGTGCAAATTCACGGCGGCATGGGGTTTATCGAAGAAACCGGCGCAGCCCAGCACTACCGTGACGCCCGTATCCTGACCATTTATGAAGGCACCACTGGCATCCAGGCACTGGACCTGGTTGGGCGCAAAACTCTGCTCAATCAGGGCGAACTGCTCACCCGTTTGCTGGACGAAATCGGTGAAACCGTCGCCCTGCTGCAAGGCTCGGCCACTCTGGCCCACCAGGCCGAGGCACTGGACGATGCCTTGTGCGCTGGCCGCGCCGCTCTGCGCGTGCTCCTCGACAATGCCAAAAACGACGCCCACCTGGCGGGCAGCATCAGCGTCAATTTCATGATGCTGTTCGGCTACCTATGCGGGGGCTGGTTGATGGCCCGCTCGGCACTCAGAGCCCAAGCCCTGCTGGACTCGGGCAACGGCGACCCGCAGTTCCTGGACGCCAAGCGGATCACTGCCGACTTCTATGCCGAGCAACTGCTGCCTCGCGTGCACGCCCTGCTGGCGGCGATTAGCAGTGGCAGCAAAAGCATCATGGCGCTGGACGATGAGCAGTTTTGAGCCTGCGCGGGCCTGATTGACCCACGTGATGGCCCGCACCATGAGCCGTGGCGACAACGTTTAAACGTCGTCGTCCGCCTTGATCGTCTCGGCCTCTGCTTGTGCCCAGACTAACGAACAATCCGACGAGCAGTGCTTCTCAGAGGCACTGCCCGGTATGGGCGCGAGTACCGGTTGAACGGCAGATGTCCGGTGCCCCGCCTGCTATTCCCTACATTCGAGGTTTTTTCCATGCACGCTGCGCGTATCCGGCTGGTTTCCTTGCACGACAAAATCATGAGTGCAACACAGGCCGCCCTGCTCATTAAAGACGGCATGACCATCGGCATCAGTGGTTTTGGCGGTGCCGGAGACGCCAAGGCAGTCCCCCTGGCCTTGATCGAGCAGGCCAGGCACGACCCGCTGAAAATCAACCTGATCACCGGCGCCAGCCTTGGCCGTGGTCTGGACGGGATGATGGCCGAAGCGGGTCTGTTGGCCCGACGCATGCCGTTTCAGGGCGACGCTGTGCTGCGCAAGGCCATCAACGAAGGCAAGGTGATGTTTATCGACCAGCACCTCTCGGAAGTGGTCGAGCAGTTGCGCGATGGCTACCTGCCGACCCCGGATATCGCAGTTATCGAGGCGGTGTGCATCACCGAACAGGGGCATATCGTGCCCACCTCGTCAGTGGGCAACTCGGCCACCCTGGCACTGGCCGCCAAACAGATCATCATCGAACTCAACCTGGCGAGCAGCCCTCATTTCGAAGGGCTGCATGATATCTACCAACCCCAGAATCGCCCTCACCGTGGCCCGATCCCCGTCCTCCAATCAAACAACCGCATTGGCAGCCATGCCATCGAGATCGACCCGTCACGCATCGCCGCCATCGTCATCTGCAACACACCCGAGGCGGCCGTTCCCATGTTGCCGCCTGACAACGACACACAGGCCATTGCCAATCATTTGGTGCGGTTTTTCGAGATCGAGGTGGAAATGGGGCGTCTGACGAGAAACCTGGCACCGCTGCAAGTGGGGGTGGGTTCCATCGCCAACGCGGTGATGTGCGGCTTGATCGACGCCCCGTTCAACGACCTGGTGCAGTACTCCGAGGTGTTGCAGGATTCCACCTTTGACCTGCTGGATGCCGGCAAGCTGAAATTCGCCTCGGGGTGCTCCATCACCCTCTCTGGCGCCTGTGGCGAGCGGGTCTTCAAGAACCTGGAAAAATACGCCGAGCGCCTGGTCTTGCGCCCACAGGAAATCACCAACCACCCGGAAGTAATCCGGCGCCTGGGGATCATTGCAATCAACACCGCGCTGGAGTTCGACCTGTATGGCAACGTCAACTCCACCCACGTCGGCGGTACACACATGATGAACGGTATTGGCGGCTCGGGGGATTTTGCCCGCAACGCCCACCTATCGATATTCGTGACTAAATCAATTGCCAAGGACGGGAACATCTCGCGCGTAGTGCCCATGGTCAGCCACGTCGACCACACAGAGCATGACATCGACATTCTTGTAACCGAACAAGGGCTAGCTGACTTACGGGGCCTTGCGCCTCGGGAGCGAGCGCGAATCATCATCGATCACTGTGTACACCCGGACTACCGCGAGGCACTCAATGATTACTTCACCGCCGCCTGTCGTCTAGGCGGGCATACCCCTCACGACCTCAATCAAGCATTGAGCTGGCATATCCGCTTGAACGAAACGGGCAGCATGCTGGCGGCCCACTAGCGAGCCGAAGTCTGCGTCTCGAACAACCACCCGTTCAAGGTCCTCGCCGGCCCCTGAGCGAGTGGTTTTTGAGCATGGTTTGGATCTGCTGAGCCGACTCCCAAGTGCGCATCGCCAGGTTGCGCACTTCGTCGGTCACCACGGAAAATTCATGTCCCTGCTCGCCGCGCACGTCTTCGGGTGGATAGGCATTGGCGCCGTCCACGCAACACGAACCTGCCCTGGACACCAAATCTTTCAGGCACTCAAGCCTTCAGGCCGTGCATCTCGCAATACTCCGCCCACTCCATGCCCGCCATCTCGGCAACTTCCTTGTGCACCTCAATCCGTTGCGCCTCAAATTCCTCAGGGGACGCCGCCGTCAATTGCAGGGTCAGTTCCCAGGCAAAGAAGCCCAAGCGCTCAGCCTCGGCCTCAAACGCCTGGTGCAGTCGCTCATCGCGGTATTGTGCCAACGGCACGCCGGAGGCCTGGGCCTCGAGCGGATTCAGGTTGTCCAACTCTTCGCGGAGGGCAGGGTGCTCCGCAAGAAATTTATCCAGTGCTATTTGGTGCGGCTGTTCAGTTTGGATCATGCAAAGTCCTTAAACGGCTGTGGGTATCGTTGTGGTCGATCAACTCATCCTCTATGCCGCCCTGGTCTGGTCGGGCGGCATGTCTTGCGTTGCCGTGTTGAATGCCATGAAGACCTTTAATCGTCCGATCTTCGTCCGAGCCTTCCGGTTTTTAAACTGTCCGTGTACCTGCGAAGCATGCATTCATCTTCTTGAAGCGACAGAATTACTTTCCCGATCAACTGAGAGGCTTGTTCATTGCCGCCTTCGATCAGCTGCGTTGAACAATCTGAAAGCTGACTCATCGTCTGCTTTAGATTGTCAGCTACATCACCAAGATCGCTTTCCATCGAGCTATTTTTTTGTAGTTTTCTCATAAAGCCGCCTTGGCAAAAAAGTGTGTTGTAACCATTGGCCATCATCTGTTTTGAAGTGCTCGGCCCCCTTGATTTTAGTCGCTGCTTTTCCTTGCCGTGGTTTTCCGTTATCAAATCAGTGCGCTAGCCGGCTGCATGAAGAGCGTAAGGGCCGCTGGCTATTTGTTCGAGAGCAGCACCCGGATGGGGAGGAGTACTGGCAGGCCATGGTCGATGGTTGTTTGCGTACGCTGAACTTCAGGGGCCCGTCTTCCTGCGCGGATGCTGGTAGCACTGCAGTCGTGTCAGGCACTCGCGCGCATCGAGTCACCGTCGAAACAAGCGACTTGGTTGCGTCCACGCGCTTTTGCTTCGTACAGTGCCAAATCCGCTTGTTTGAACCATTCATTGAACAACATTGGATTGTCGAATGCGGTTAGACCGATGCTTAAGGTCGCAATGGCCGTCTGTTTTTGACCGAACACAGCGTCAGCGATCTCTACCCTCACCCTGTCAAGCACCTGAAAGGCGGTCGCCCTGTCGGTATCAGGCAGGAACACACAAAACTCATCCCCACCGAATCTCGCGACAATATCAGTTGAACGCAGGTTAGACCTGAGCGCGGAAGCTACGTGTCGCAGGACTTCATCCCCAACAAGGTGGCCATGCGTGTCGTTAATCTGCTTGAAATGATCCAGGTCTACGAGTGCTAGACAGCCATTCGAGACGCCATATCCGCAGCGTTTATATTCGTTTTCGAGCAGCGCGTTCCAGTAACGACGGTTATAGAGACCTGTCAGGCTGTCGGTCTCACTCAGCTCACGCAACACTTTACGGTTCTGCCCTAGCCGAAGCGCCAGCCGGTATAACGTCCAACCGATGACCAGTGGCTGGATGATGATCATCGGCATCGACGAATAGACCACTAAGGGACTGCTATAAAGTGAAAAACTTAAGCCGAACATTGCGACGGAGACAGCGATTCCCGCCATTTTGGCCAGCCAGCCGCGTAATACAAAGGCCATTCCGCCTGTAGCGACGTTGTTCATTGCCAGCATCGAGAGCATCACCACGCTGGGGAGCAAGTTGAACCCTATGGCGGCGACCCAAAACGCGGAAAAAGCTGAGTCAAGCAGGACACTGCGCCGTTCGATATCCGCGGGATGCTCGGCGGATCGTGCCAGTACGAAGGCTATCCACGGCCAAACGAAGCAAAAAGTGATGAGCAGTGCCCATATGAAAGGCGGACGACCTTGCTCCCAAAAGACCCCGGCGACGCAGAAAAAACCAGCGGCCAGCCCTATCGCACGAGGCATCAATGCGCGTTTTGCGAAGGCCTGGCTCCTGTTCCTTGCTCCGAATGAACTCGTCATTACTGTATCCATACATCGAGATTATGCAGCTACGACCTCGCTCAAGCGCTGGCCAAATCGAGCATGAAAATTTATGCACGTTCGATAACTTAACAGACTTGTCGAGTTGTATATCAAAATGCCATTGTTTGCGGCGGGAATGCTTCTGGTGGCCCATAAGCTGTACGGATTACAGCCTACGGGTTGTAAACTCCAAAACAGGCCCGAAACAGCACCTCAAGCACTGACAGGTTGCCCTTGACGCTGCTGATCTTTGTCGGTACTTCGCCTTTTGGATAGCGCCTGACGGTCGGTAGCTCGACACAGCGATAACCCAGTTTCGGTGCGCGGTAGGAGAGGTAAGCGAGTAGTTCGTAGGTCATGAACACATCGCGGAATATCGCCACCTTCGGGTCCAACAGCAGTTTGCGGCTGTAGGCACGGAAACCCTGGGTGGTGTCTGTCCATTTAAAACCGGAAGACAGACTCAGCATTGGCGCATGGATAAAGCGGATCGCGAAGTCTCGCGATTTAGGGGTGTTCTCTGCGACGCCTCCCGAGACAAAACGGGACGCCTGGACGAAGTCCACGCCTTGCTTGAGCGCGTCGATGAAGCGAGGTATGGCTTCAGGATCGTCCTTGTCGTTACCGTCAATCGTGACGATGCCCTCATAGCCCTGATCGAGTGCAAAGGCGTAAGCGCAACGCAGTTGAGCGCTTAACTTTCCCGGAGCGGTTTTGAGCAGCAGCCCTCGCACCCCTACCTGCTGTAGCGCGTGCAGCTCAAGCGAGCCATCTGTGGTTCCGCCATCAACGATTATGATGTCGGCAGTGTCTTGAATGTTGAGGGCCGCCATCCTGGCCAACAGGCTCTTGATCCGTTCACCTTCATTGATGACCGGAATCACCACGCACCAAGGGTGCTGGCGGCCGAGCCATAGCGGGGTTTGAAAGGAGGGCACTTGCCAGGTCTTACGCCCGTCAGGCGTTATATCGGTTGGCATCATTGTGTTTACCATCAAGCAACGCGCGCTGTAATCAGCGCTACGCCAGCAATTACCAGTACGATCCCAGCCCCTGTCGTCCAGTGGAAGGGTTCACGAAAAATTAGCACCGAAGACAACGCCACGGTCGCTACTGCCCCAGCGGTCAGCACCGGGTGCGCCACATTTAAAGGGAGGCGGGCCAACGCTGCGGCATACAGTAAAAAGGCGCCGCCATACAGCCCGAGACCTAGCCAGAATGGCCAATTACTCAGCGCGCCCAGAGGGTCGCCGAGGGACGGAAACTTGCGCGGCGGCATCATGGCCATCTTCACCAGAACACTGGCGGAAGCATTGGAGAGAATCCCGACAAGCAGGATGAGCCACTTCATACGCGGCCCTCCACGCGATGTTTGCGGTAATGCTGGATCGCCACGTTCAGTGCTCGCTCAATCGACACAGCATGCGGTTCATCCTTGGTCGCGAGCATCTCGATGGTCACAACAGGGTTGGGCAGATAGCGCTCCAGGGCCCTCACCATCAGCCCATGATCAGTGCTGCCATCCCCCAGAGGTAGCAGATCGGGCTCGCTGGCATGCACATGCCCGATAAGAGATGCGCAGTTTTGCAGCACCAGACAAGGATCTTCGCCATTGATGGCCAGCGCGCCGGTGTCCAGTTGCATCTTGATGGTGGGATGATCGACCTGCGTCACCACCAAGGCCGTTTCAGCGCTGGTGGTCATGAAGTTGGCGCCATAACAGGTGGGATTGGGTTCAAGGCAGATTGTTACACCATAGGCCTGAGCGATGTCCCCCAGTTGTCTGAAGAACGGCACCGCCACATCCAGTGTTTCCTGGTCATCGAGCCCGGTGCGATCACGATTCTTTGGTGAGCCAAAAACCAGCCGTGTGGCGCCCAGACCCGAGCCGATGCGGCACACGGCGTCCAAGTGTTTCAACAGTGCGGACTGGCTTTGGGCTGACCCAAATACATTGAGCCCCGTAGTACCGAACAACAGCGCCTGCATCCCGGTGATGTCGATGCCACGCTCGGCCCACCAGCCTTTGACCTGAGTAATCTGCTCATCCGTAGCGTTGGCGGGAACAGGAAAATACTTGCCGGGTGCAACATCGATCGCATCAATAGCAAAGCGCTGAAGGAGCGTGGCGATGGCTTCATCTTCCGCGGCATCCCAAGCAATATTGGAAATAGCCAACCTCATATTTTCGCTCCCTCATCGATTTTTATAGTGAGCGGCTCGGACTGAGCGTAGGCCCTGACCGCCTGTACCGTTTCACGGGCGCTGTACTGATAGCGCCCGGCTGCTCCAAATACATGAGCGTGTTTGGTCTGCATGTCGTAGGTCGCTGCCGGGTTAGCCAGGGCGTTGGTGAACTGCCTGCCGAAACCCAGTTGCGAAACATCCGCTACGCTGATCGGCTCTGCAGTGAGGTGAACCAACTTCAAGCCGGCGTTCAGTGCGGTTTGGATGTCATACCAGAGGTTGACCATTGGGTAAAACTGGAAGACACCGCGACTATCGATGGCCTGAAGATTGTTGTCATTCAAAAAATCGAAGATGACATTCTTGCGTAAGCCGGGTCCAACTAGCCCAGGCAGACGGACGATTAAATGATTGGGGAAGTGGCTTTCGACAAACGTCTCCAGCAGCCGGCGATGCAGGCCATAGGCGTGCAGGCCTGACTCATCGACAGGGGTATCCTCATCGACACCCATGACGGTACTGAAGACATCGACCGTGCTGATCAAAATGAAGGTGTTGCACTGAATGGTTTTCAGGTGGGCGATCAGCCCCTCGATTTTCTGCCGATCCGCTTCAGGTTCACGGTTGGCAATCCACTTTTGAGCGGGGGCGCCTGCGCAGACAACGGTATTAAACGAGTGGCCTTCAATGTGACCTATAGTGGTTGATCGATAAACTGACTCAAAGGCAGTCTGCTTTGCAATCGTAGACCCTACAAACCCACTAAACCCAATCAAACAATTATTCATGTTATTCATGATCCACCCGGCAATGCATACGGAGCAACTCGGCATTGTGAACATGCAGAACTGAGGTGTACTGACAGTCAAATTTTTTGATTTCAGTTTCAATCACTGCGGTAATTCCCTTGTCGTCGTCCTGGCGATCAAGGTGCGACAGTAATAAGTAAAACTCACCGGCGGGCCTGAGTTCAAATAACGTCCGGATCATTGAGAAGAACGTTGGCATTTCCATGGCCGGGTCTCGGGTCTGAGTCGTTTCATCCAGTACACGGGTATAGTGGTGTTTTTTTAGCCGGTCATCCAACTGTAAATAATATTCAAGAGACGGTTGAGCATCCGGGTAAACTAGAATATTGCTGGGCTCCATTTTCGCAAGGTACTCGTACAGGCTATTGTTGGCCGTGTATTCATAATTCTCCCCTGTGAGATTCTTGTAACACGCTTTGCCTGCCTGGAGTGCCAGGACAACGAACAGAATCCAACCCAATACTTTGAAAGTTTTGGCTTGGCTTGATGTGAACTCAAGAATCGCGCAGCTGGAAATAACCAGACTAAAGGGGACCAGCCAAATCACATGTCGGGGGTAGGTGGCGGGATAAAAACCAAAAACTCTGCCTGCCACGACAACACACACCAGCGCAAAAAAAAATAAATTCAACCTGAAAATAAACCCTCTGTTATTGAAGGCGAACAGTGCGATGCTCGACAGGCAGGACGTGATTAACAGGGCTTTTCCGTAGGCCCCCAGTATCGCGCCACCCAACGATTTCATTGACACTAAAAGAGATTTACCTCCCCCGTACTCAGCGTAGTTACTCAACTGATAGATGGTAAGGTGTTTCATGTAGAGGTATGAGAAAGCCACGCACGCGGCCGCGCACAAAAAGGCAACTATTGTTGCGCTGCGTCGGGGGAATTCTCTGTTCGCCAGGCACCAGAGAAACGCATAGCCTAGCAGTCCCCCTGAAACGATAAGCGTGGAAAACCCGATGAGGCTGATGATTGCCGCAATTAAGAGAGTCCAAAAAATATTTTTATTTTCTTCAGCCTCCCATATCGCAAAGATGGCCAGAAAACTCCCGCTGACTTCAAGGAAGTAATATTTTAGCTCTGTCACGTGAAAGCCGGAAGAAAACGTATTTCCGATGATCGCCACCAGGAAAACAAAAAGACCCCACTTATATTTCTTGAACAGGAGACAGACGGGCAAGATCATTAATACCGACGCGGCCAGTACCGACAGCCTGAGGGGTTTGATGTCATAGTGGAAAATTGCCATCGCCGCCTTAAAGAAAAATGAAGCCGGTACCGGTTCTGCTTGATCGTAATAGGGCAGTGGTCTAATAAAGCCACTCAGTGTATTGACCTCTATGATGTTCTTCAGAAGCATGGCTTCATCAATCCATACCGAGCGGGACGCTAACGATAAAAATATGCTCACCAAAAAAAGTAAGGCAATGCCCGTGCACAGTGTGGGTAGATCAAAATACTTCTTCATTCATCTTCTCCAGCACATCATAAATATTGTCAATCTTTCCCCCCAGCACGGAATAACAGCCGGGCAACGCGGCGTGCTTCTCAAAAAGAATGGGTCTCCCGTCATCGCCTTCATTTTTCACAAGCACCGTTTTGACTTCGAACAATGAGTCGACATGCTTAGCCTTGAGTACAGCTGGGACATACCGGCCCACGTCCCTGACCATACGATCCACACGAGTTGCACGTTCGTGGTGCTCGAGTTTTTTGTAGGGATCGATCCCTTGCTGATCGGTCCAGTGCAGGTGCGGGGTGAAGCGGACGTGGGAGAGCGTATGCAGCCCGCGGGCGGGAAATGGCATCATCGAAAAGAAAGGGCCGTCCATCACGGTAATCCCCAAACCATCGAGAGGTGCAGGCATCTGCATCAGGGCCATTTCGGTGATCTCTTGTTTCAGACCCGTTTGCACTCCTGGGAAATCACCCCTGAATTGATTGGTGCCGCTGTAGGTGCAATTGAATACATAACGGCAGGAGATTGAAGCTTGGGCGCTGTCCTCGGTTTCTGTGATGACTTGCAGTGTTGCATCTGGTCCTTTCGAAATCTCCGTTGCTCGGGTCTTGTAGCAGATCTGCACACCGCACTCTGCTAGCTCGCGTTCAGCCCAACGTGCCAGTTTGGTGGAGTTGAAAGCGTACTCTTCGACCAGGAACACATTTTCAATGAGGCGTGGTTCAAACAAGGCTCGCAACGCAGGGGCTGCCGGCTGAACCTTGGCTCCAATGTCACGGCAAAATCGCTCAAACTGTTTTGCCGTGACCTTCGAGTTGTGGCGGGCAATGGCGTAGAGTTTGGTGAAATCCTGTGTTACCGCTTCGGGCCAGTCGCGTACGAACTTGGGCAGGTTTATCCGGCTGCGATACGCTGTCGTGAAACAGCGAGGGTAGTGATAGCCATTGTGCACGCGGGCCTGATTGTTATACGAGGCGCGCATCATTAGCGCGGGCTCACGCTCTATCAGCATGATGCGCTTGAGGCCTCGCTGCTTCGCTAGGTAGACCGCGATGGCCGAGCCATAAAACCCACCGCCAATAATAACCGCATCGTAGTTAGGGTCGACACTTGGCATCAGGACATTTCCCCCCGGGCCAAGTTTGTCGTATTGGCGGGGGGGGACGACACCTCTTCGATATTCAGTTTGTCGAGTCGCGTCATGCGAGCGCTGGTGAACTCTTGGGCCACATGGTAGAGCGGACCTTCATTCGAGAAGCTGGCCATGTTCAGGATGTATTCGCCGAGCACCAGAAGCACGAGTGATATCAGAAAGAACATGCCCGACTGTTGCAGCGAAAGGCTGATCCAGCCAGGCGCGACGTCGGTTTTAAAAAAACCGATGCCGACCACATAGCCGCAGTAAATAAGGTTGACGATAGCGCCAAACAAGGAGAGTGCTGTCACAAGGCGCATCGGCGCGCGCGTGGTCGACACCAGCAGGCGTATGCCACGGTCGATACTGTCTCCCAGACGTTTGCGGCGCTGGAATGTGGGTGACGCGCTATAGCTGTAGCTGAGGTGTGCGCGCGCAAACCCACCCGTAGCGGGCAGATGGCGATAGGTCATCGCTGGCTTGGGATGCTGAAGAATGAAGTTGATCACTCTTTTGCTAAGGATGCGGTACTGCGGCGCTTCTTTGGCGAGATGGATGCCATTGAACCAGTGGTAGAGCATGTGGAATACGGCAAAAGCAACCCGATAGGCAAGGCTTTGCACAGGCTTTTGCTCGTTACTGACAAAAACCACATCAGCGCCGCCAATGGCTTTTTTGAGCATTTGCGGTAAAAAATTGATGTCGTCTATCATCGGATCAATGACGGCTACAAAGTCACCCAGTGCATTCTCCAGCCCGACCCATGAAGCGGTGTCGACATCCACCTCCTTGGTCAGTGCATAGACCTGCAGATTGGCAAATCCATCTTCGCCCGTCAGGCGCTTCATGACGGAAATGCTGTCATCGTTCGACGCATTGTCAACAATGATCAACTCATAATCACTGACGATGGAGGCAATCACCGAGGTTGCCTCAAACAGAATGCTTTCAATGCGCTCAGACTCGTTGCGGACAACGAAAACCACCGACAAAAAACAGGGGAAAAATGCCATTTTAAATCCCCTTTAAAACGTCAAGAACCCTTGAGCGCTGCTTGAAACGACGTACGCAGCACTTAAACGGGATCGAATCAATGTCGTTGGGCGGGGCACTCTCTATGCCGGCACATTGGCCAGTCTTGAAAGTTAGAGTTACCGCAAGGGCTGACGGCAGACGAAGGTTATGCCAGATGTCTGGAATGAGTCGAAGCACAGCAGGAGATTGTCGAGATGAAGTGCTTAATATGAAGGGGGGCCGGAAGGTCAAAATAGTCATAAAAAAGTACCCCTGACTGCTTGCTAGATGTTGTCCAATCCAGAAAACAAAAAGGTACCAACGCGTGAGCGCTGCACTTTTTCATGGCGTTATGCTACTGAGGCAGGCTAGACCAGAGACCGGCACTTCGCTAGGCGAACGCTGAAAAAAGGCTTGAAATGTTGAAACCAGGCTCGCGTGGCGGTGGGTAGGCGGCAATGGCACAATTACCCTCTCGCTGAGCCGCGACTGACGGTTTTTTGTGTATACATTTTGCCAGTTTTACCTCCGGGCTCTCTGTCCGGGGCCGCAGCCAAACCCGCATAATGTCCCTTCAGTTTGGGCCCGACCTGCCGATAATCAGGTCAGTCCAGGATTCAGGAGCGGAAACCGTGAATTTGTATATCAACCAGCTTCAGAAGAAGAATGATTTCAGGAACGCGATCTATGCAGGCGATATTTTCCTGAATACTGATCTGAATGCTCCTAAGGACCTCTGCGCGTTTGCCCGGGAAAGTATCACTGCGGCGTTCGACGGCGAGACCCGTCACCAAGCGTTGCACACGATGATGCCGGTGCAAGAGTTCATCGGGTTGGTGACGAAGCTCAAGGGCCAGTTCACTAACTGTATTGAAGTTAAAGAAATGATCCGCAATTTCGTCCTGGAAATTGGTGCAAACCCTGGTGAGTTTCTTTTTGACGTTCCGCGAATTCGGGTCGTCCCTCACTATGACTATCTGCATGCTGGCGTCAGTTATGCCTACAAACCGCATCGTGATAAGTGGTATGGCAGTGTCGACTGTCAGATCAATACCTGGATGCCGGTTTACACGATTCAACCGGACCAGACGATGATGATCAATCCAGCCTATTTTTCAGTGCCGGTGAAAAACTCCTCTGCGGACTGGAGTCTGTCTGACTGGATCAACGTGCAGCGTCCTTTGGCTCAGGAAAACGTGATTGAAGAGTTACGCGTTCACCCCGTTCCGCTTGAAGATATTTCAACGGCTTCGGAAATCCGGATTGCCGCCAATGCTGGCGAGATTCTGACTTTTTCGGGATCGCACCTGCACGGCACGGTGCCTAATTACACTGAACAGACCCGTTTCAGCATTGATTTTCGCCTGGTGCACATCGCTGATCTTCTTAGTCAGCGTGGTGCTGTCAACGTCGACAGCGGTGTCGCAGACACAGAAGCCGGGTATAAAGATTTTTTCCATGTCAGCGACTTTTCGCATTTCCAAGGAACCAACCAATGACCAAGCGTCGCCTTACCGCAGCTGAAACCGAGTACAACGAAAAACGCGCGGGCGTACTCAACCGTGTTGACGCCAAATACGTCGCTGATGCGCCATTCGTGTTTGCAGATCGGATTACGGTCACGGCAGCGTTGTCACGCATCGAGTTGTTCAAAATGGTTCAGGATGTGCCCGGCGCCATTATCGAATGCGGTGTCTACAAGGGTAATTCCTTGATGCTGTACATGCAGTTGTCGATGATTCTCGAACCTTATGCGATCAACCGCTCGATCATCGGCTTCGATACGTTCTCTGGCTTCACCGGTATCGACGCTAAAGAAGATCCCACTGATATCAACGATGCTATGTTCTCGGATACTGACGAGACCCTGATTCAGGACATGATCGATGCCAACGATCTGGTGCGTCCGGTCAATCGGATTCCGCGTTGCGAGATTGTCAAAGGTGACATCCTTGACACCGTGCCAGCTTTCGTCAAAACACGCCCGGATCTGGTGGTGGCGATGCTGATTCTTGATACCGATCTCTATTCGTCGACCAAAGTCGCGCTGCAAACCTTTTTGCCTTACATGCCTAAAGGCGCGATCGTCGTTCTGGATGAAGTTGCATACCGCAACTTCCCTGGTGAAACCAGCGCGTTGCGTGAGTGCGTGGACCTGAACAAAATTGAACTCAAGCGCTTGCCGTTCGATTCGACGGTAGGTTATTTCCGCGTCTGACCGGCGTCAACACTGCGAGTGAACTCGCGTCATCGGTGATTCTGTACGTTATAGGGGCATGATGAAACTACGAACCATGGCGTTAGCCACCCAATACTGTGTAGGCACTGGCGTCGAGTTGGGGGCAGCATCACATAACCCTTTCGATCTGCCAGACTGCCTGAAGGTGGCTCCCTGCGATGGCAGGTTGTTTTTGTATCCTCAGGATATGGACGATTTCAATGCCTATCATCACGAGCAGATGCGTACATCCGGCGAAGTGGAGAGCGTTGATCTATTGGGCGATTTTCAGTCGATAGCCGCTGGTGATGGGACCTTTGACTACCTCATCAGTTCTCATGTCATTGAGCATGTTCCTAACGTCTTTGCGGCTTATATAGAGTCCTCGCGGGTTTTAAAGAACGGCGGTGTTTTTTTCTGCATTTTTCCTAAGCGTACGGCAACCCTTTACGACTCAACGAGGCCATTGATAACGGTCGAGCAGATGGTCGATGACTACGAGAAGGGGCTCGACATGGCGATCATGCCAAAGGAGAACTGGCGAGGGCATTACCAGGTTTTTTCCTTGCAGAGCATGATTCGGGCGATCAATTTCCTGAACAGGAATGAATTAGGAAGCTGGCTCATCGAATGTGTCGAGGAGACAGACTCGAAGGTCGGTAACGGGCACACGGTTGTGCTGAGAAAGTTCGACGGACTTATCGGTGCGGTGTGGCAAGACGGCGCAGCCTTCAGTGAGTCATTTAATCAGTTGGTGAATGAAGGCAAACTGGCCGATGCACTCCGCGCGATCAAGGTTTCGTTGTCCTTCAATTTTTTTGATTCGGAAAAGCTCTATCTGGCTTCGCTTCTAAGCTGCGAGTTGGGTTACACCCATGAGGGCATCGAGTTTTTGCGTCAGGCCCTGACGTTGGATCCGGAAAACGAGGGTTACAGGAAAGACTTCCTGTCGCTGACCAAAGCGCCGTACGTCAATACGGTGCTCTGATTGCGTCTGCACGCGCTGCGGTTTCTAACGATTTTGATGGGAAAAGGATTTTTGTCGTCGCGCTTGAAATTTTGAACGGGTGATGCGTATTTTGTACAGGTTGCCGGTGGACGGCTTGTACAACAATAAAGGATTTAGAATCATGACAATTAATGACCACCGTTCCCTTGCGGAGCGATTGACGGGCATTGATGAGATTGAGTGCGTAACGCCGGATTTGAAAGGTGTGTCACGTGGCAGGGTGATGACCGCTGAGGGTTTCCTCGAAGGGCGGCGTTTGCAGCTTGCGCGTGGCGTGTTGTTGCAATGCATCATAGGCGGCTATCCGCCGGCGCGATTCTACGGTAGCGATGACGGCGATCTGGCGCTGATTGCCGATCCGACCCAGATTCACCGTTTGCCCTGAAGTGAGCACCCGCGTGCGCTGACAATTTGCGATGCGGATGAGCTGGCGGGGGAGGGTTTTCGTCTCTCGACGCGTGGTTAGCTCAAGGCGATCATCGCCCAATAATGCCTGCTGGTCTTACGACAACCGCGCTGCTGGCTTGCGTATTCCGGCGAGTGCGCCGGTCGCCAGAAGGGTGGAGAATCGGCTGCCTGGTGCGGACGCCAACCCTTATCTTGCCATCGCCGCGAGCCTTGCCACCGGTCTTTATGGTATTGAACATGAGTTGGAGCCACCGGCGCCGATTCAGGGTGAGATTCAAGTGCCGGATGAATTGTCATTGCCGTGTACCTTGCATGCCGCTCTGGAGCGTCTGAGGCGTAGCCAATTGGCGAAGGAGCTGTTTGGTAAAGAGTTCATCGAAGGCTACATCGCTTCGAAGAGTATGGAACTGACCAGCTTTTTTTGATGAAATTACTCCCTGGGAAAGGCGCGTGCTGGCTGCTCAGGCTTAGAAACGTTGGTTTTGGACTCTTCCGTCTGGATGACTCCATTCTTTTGCTCTTCTTCTTTTATGTGGAAAGCCTGGAACGTCGATGCGTCAAATCTGGAAGTCCTTTCGAGCGCTTTATTTTGCCTCGCTGATGATGCTCATCGGCTCGGGTCTGTTAAGTACCTATCTTGCTTTGCGCCTGGCGGCCGACCAAGTCGATAGTCTGTGGGTCGGCGCTTTAATGGCGGCCAACTACTTCGGTCTGGTACTGGGCGGCAAGATCGGTCACCGGCTGATTAGCAGGGTCGGGCACATTCGCGCCTACGCCACGTGCGCAGGTATTGTTGGTGCTGCGGTGTTGGGGCACGGTCTGGTCGACTGGTTGCCTGCGTGGCTGTTCCTGCGGGTCATCGTGGGCCTGGGGATGATGTGTCAGTACATGGTCATCGAAAGCTGGCTGAACGAGCAGGCACACGCCAAGCAACGCGGCATTGTGTTTAGCGGTTACATGATCGCGTCTTACCTTGGCTTGGTGCTGGGTCAGCTGATTCTGGTTATTCACCCGTCTTTGGGCCCCGAGTTGCTGATGCTGGTCGCGCTGTGCTTTGCCCTTTGCCTTGTGCCGGTGGCGATGACCCGCAGTATTCACCCGGCGCCCATGCACCCGGCGCCGCTGGAACCCCGTTTTTTCCTTAAGCGGGTGCCGCAATCGTTGAGCACCGTATTGGGGGCAGGGCTGATCATCGGCTCGTTCTATGGTCTGGCGCCGCTGTATGCCTCCCAGCAGGGTTTGTCTACCGAGGCGGTGGGTTTGTTCATGGGTAGCTGCATTCTTGCGGGGCTGTTAGTGCAATGGCCGCTCGGCGCCTTATCGGATCGCTATGACCGTGCCTTGTTGATTCGGATTTTTGCCGGCGCGCTGGCCTTGTTGGCTTTTCCCTTGGCGGTCATGCCGCAGGTGCCTGTGGAAGTGTTGTTCGGGGTCGGCTTCTTCGCATCTTTGATGCAGTTTTGTCTTTATCCGTTGGCCGTGGCCTTTTCCAATGACCACGTTGAAGGTGAGCGCCGTGTGTCGCTGACCGCCATGTTGCTGATGACCTACGGTATTGGTGCCAGCATCGGCCCGTTGGCTGCGGGCGTACTGATGAAGATGTTCGGCAGCAACATGCTCTACGCTTTCGTCTGTTTTGCTGCCGTGATTCTGGTCTGGCGCATCCGGCCTAAGGCGGTGACCAATCTGCACCAGGTCGAGGACGCGCCGTTGCAACACGTTGCGATGCCGGACAGCATGTCCAGCTCACCGTTGGTGGTCGCGTTGGACCCACGTGTCGATGAACAGGTGGTTCAGGAGCAGATGCAGACAGCAGTCGAACCGCAAGAAGGGGCTGAAACCGAAGGCGAGCGGCAAGCGGAATCGCAGTCGACGGCTTCTACAGACGAGAGCGCTGACAAGCCTGTTTGATAGCGGAGATTGCGCAATTGAGTGATTGAGCTGCGGGGGGAGAAGCGGTATTCGGATAGCGCGATTGCGGCGGTTATTCACCGCAATCGCTGATACTGCAAATACTGATCAGAAGTCGTCGTCTTTATCGAAGCGCCGCGCTTCTCGCTGCAGCTGGTAAACGAATCGCTCAACCTGGCGCTGTACCAGGCCGCTCATGTTGTGGAAGCGCACACCGGCGAACGTGATGTTGATTCTTTCTTCGAAATGCAGGTAACGCAACTCGACAGGCGTGCTCATGTTGCCAAAAGGCAGGCCTGCAACAAAGCGTTCGTACACTTGGCCCAGTTGCAGTTGCTCGGAAATATCACCTTCAAACCGCAATTTGCAGCCCGTGGCAGAGATATCCAGGAGCTTGCCGTTCAGCGCCGACTTGATTTTGTCGCCATTGATTTCAACGTTGACCAGTTGAGCCAATTTCAGTGCTGCGCGAAAGGCGTTGCGGCGCTGGTGATAAACCACTTCTGTCGGCATGGAGCCACGATAGCAGCGATGACCGTCATGATCGTCAATGGTCAGCGTCTCTTCGCATTCCCACGCAATCCGAACACCGTCATGAAAGCCTTCGATGCGAAACGGTTCGCCGCTGGTCAAGAAACGCTCGCCGTCGCGAGGGATCATTTCGTCGAGGGCAATCCCATTGCCGTCGCGATTGACCTCGATCAGGTAGCTTTGAAAGCGCTGACTGCGCTCATGAAAGGTAATGATCAGGGGGTCATGGCTGTCTAGCAGTAACCGCAGATTTGCGGCAATTTCCAAAGGTGTGGTGAGTACCTTTGGTGGCTGCGGATCATCTTCCGCGCTTAAGGCATTGAACACGGTTCATCCATCTCCAGGCAAAATACGACAGCACGTAATCGAGGGGCATTTTGCCAGCATGTTGGGTGCCTTGATACAGTAAAATTACGCTTGGCTCAGCGGGCGTGGCTTATGGACGCTGGATGTCGACCCACGGCTGTCATATAACATTGGCGTTTCACCGCCGGTAATAATTCTCATCTGATGGGCCGTGGAGGCCTGCTGAAGCTTGATCGAGTGACCATTGAGCTCGTTGCTGGCCCGACAGTCGCTCATCAGGGCGCTGAGTACGTCACCTTGGCTGAGCAACTCTTCACCGATCGATGAATGACTCGCCAGTTCCTCAAGGCCTTGACGATCGGGCCTCAGATTCAGGCTGGCAAGAATCTGGCTGCGTTTGCGGCCATGCTGCTCAAGCATGATTACCAGCGACTGTTTCTGCGCAAGAATATTTTCGAGTAAGAACATATCCCGACCATGCAGCGCCAAGGATTCGGCTTGCAATAGTTCCAACAGCTGTTGGGCCGGTGCAATATCGTCGGTAATCAGTTGCAATAGAGTCGTATCGTGCATTGCATGCTCTGGGTTTTAGGCGTCCAAAAGCCCTGGCGCAGGCCTTCGGCTAGCGCTGGGCTTCGAAATTAAGCAGCTTGCTGGCTACGCGACCGCTGTCGACCGTATAGCTGCCATCGGCAACGGCCTGTTTCAACTCGGCCACACGGGCACTGTTGACAACGGGCTGACCGCGCAGCTTGTCGCTAATAGTCTGCAACTGTTGAGCCTCGTTACTAAGATGCACGGCTTCCCCACTCGACGTGGTGACCGCTTCGGTGGTGGCTTTCGCGCTGGCGGAGGTTGCGGCATTGCCGGTCTCCTTGACATTGCCGGTACGCGAACTCGTCGACACGGAGGGGGAGCTGTTTAAACGACTAAAGTCGATGACCATGGTTGAGAACCTCTAGGTGTTTGGACGCTTGCCATGTTTTCGGCCAAACACAAGAAAACTTTAGGTGCGTTATTGAAGTCGATAAAAACGCTCACTGACACAGACTGTCAGTTTAGGAAACTCCGCGCCATCCCGCCAGCGATCACAAGGTCACTTCAACTTGCCCAGGTGCTGTTACACGCGCTTTGATCACCCGTTTCGAGTTCAGGTTCCGTACCCTGATCTGTTCACCCAAGCCTCCATCGGACAATGCCTCGCCAGGCATGCGGACCAGCAGTGTACCGCTCTTGGCAATGATCACAACTTGATCGCCCTTGCGTATCACTTCTGCCTGTTCCATCTGCAGCGGGGTAATGATCTGCCCATTGACCATTTGTCGGGTCATTTTCTGCCCGATCGCCTCGTCAAGCGACGTGATATATCCCTGAGGCATCTGGCTGATATCGCGCTCGCTCAGGGATACGTCGTCTTCGCCTATGATGCCGCCACGCTTGAGCGGGCGTTTGACGATCACGACTTGACGAAATAAATGTACCTGGGCCGGTACGTATACCGTCCAGGGTAATGATCCTTCGCAACGAACCTTGACGGTCACACGTCCTAGAGGCTGAGCAGGACTTTCGAGGCTCGCTGTCAATTCCTTGTCGCACTGTGTCAGTGTCATGCGCGGATCGAGCTGGTTGACCTGAATTTGGTAGCGGCCTTCGGTTTGGGTCGTTGCCAGATAATCCTCTATGGAGAATTCAAGAAACCCTTGGGTCACGCCGATAAGTTGATCAGAAAGGCTCAAAGGCTCGCTCTGTGCGAATTGGCCGCCACTAAAAAGCCACAAAACGGCCACAGTGCAGCGTAAGCTGCCGTAGCCAGATGCCATGCGTCGGGAAAATGTCGTTTTTGCATTCATAACAGTTAAAAAGCAAGGCCCGTGCCGCTTAGTCATTTTGGCAATTATGGGTTCGAAGCTTTGATTCAGGAGTAAGGGCATGGCTGGAGTAATGGATTCGGTGAACCAGCGCACGCAGCTGGTGGGGCAGAACCGTCTTGAGTTGTTGTTGTTCCGTCTCAACGGCCAGCAGCTCTACGGGATTAATGTGTTCAAGGTCAGGGAGGTGCTGCAATGCCCTAAACTGACCGTGATGCCCAAGTCCAACCCAGTGGTGCGTGGCGTTGCAAATATTCGTGGGGCGACCATTCCGATCATCGATCTGGGGATGGCAACAGGCGCGAAGGCATTGGAGCGGGGTGTGAATGACACCTTCGTTATCATTACCGAGTACAACACCAAAATTCAGGGTTTTCTGGTGCATTCGGTGGAGCGCATCGTCAACATGAACTGGGAGGAGATCCATCCGCCGCCCAAGGGAACGGGACGCGATCATTATCTGACCGCAGTGACCCGAGTCGATAACCAGTTGGTCGAAATCATTGATGTGGAGAAAATCCTCGCGGAAGTAGCGCCGACTTCGGAAAGTATTTCGGTCGGTGTTGTCGATGAAGAAACACAGGCCAAAGCGCTGACCCTTCGAGTGCTGACCGTCGACGATTCGTCGGTTGCGCGTAAGCAGGTGACACGCTGTCTGCAGACAGTCGGGGTCGAGGTGGTAGCCTTGAATGACGGTCGTCAGGCGCTGGATTACCTGCTACGCATGGTCGAAGAGGGCAAGAAGCCTGAAGAGGAATTTTTGATGATGATTTCAGACATCGAAATGCCCGAGATGGATGGGTATACCTTGACTTCGGCAATCCGCAACGATCCGCGCATGCAAAAAATACACATCATCCTGCATACTTCCTTGTCGGGAGTGTTCAACCAGGCGATGGTCAAGAAAGTCGGTGCCGATGATTTTCTTGCCAAGTTCCGGCCTGATGAGCTTGCCGCTCGGGTAGTTGATCGGATCAACGCGGTGAAATAATCGCCAAAGGGCGCCGCCCTTTGGCTGGACGCAAGATTGTAAGAGGCGGTTTCTTTGTCTACAGGTAATTTGGATTTCGAACAGTTCCGGGTCTTCCTGGAAAAAGCCTGTGGCATTTTGCTCGGAGAGAATAAACAGTATCTGGTCTCAAGCCGTCTCAACAAACTCATGGACCAGCAAGGCATCAAGTCGCTGGGGGAGTTGATTCAGCGAATCCAGGCTCAGCCTCGCAGTGGTCTGCGCGAGCAGGTCGTGGATGCAATGACCACCAACGAAACGCTCTGGTTTCGCGACACCTATCCGTTCGAAGTCATGAAGAACAAAGTGCTTCCAGAGGCGATCAAGGCCAGCCCGAACCAGCGCCTGCGTATCTGGTCGGCGGCGTGTTCTTCAGGCCAGGAACCGTACTCGTTATCGATGACGATCGACGAGTTCGAGCGTAGCAACCTCGGTCAGCTAAAACAGGGCGTGCAGATCATCGCTACCGATCTTTCGGGGTTGATGTTGAACAACTGCAAGACGGGCGAATACGACAGTCTGGCGTTGGGTCGAGGGCTATCCCAAGAGCGTCTGCAGCGTTTTTTCGATCCCAAAGAAGCGGGGCGTTGGGCAATCAAGGCGCCCATCAAGAGCCGGGTCGAGTTTCGCTCTTTCAACCTGCTCGACAGTTATGCAAGCCTGGGGAAATTCGACATCGTTTTTTGCCGCAACGTGCTGATCTATTTCTCGGCGGAGGTGAAGAAGGACATTCTGTTGCGTATCCACAGTACGCTTAAGCCCGGTGGCTACCTGTTTCTCGGGGCATCGGAAGCGCTGAATGGTTTGCCTGAGCATTATCAGATGGTTCAGTGCAGTCCTGGGATCATTTACCAGGCGAAGTGATCGCTGCGCTAAAAAAGAGACCTTAGGGTCTCTTTTTTTACATCAGCTAAACCGTTGCGGCTCTTCTGGGAGGAAGCGGCAATGGCAAGAAAACGGCGCTGTGCTTGCCGCTTTATCCCTTTATAGCGGAAATGCCTTGCCGCTTTTCTGTCGTTGCCGCCCCAGGATAGCTCGCAAACCCTTGATTTATGGCGCTGGCGAAGCTGGCACGCTGATTGCTTTGTGACTGATACGAAATTCAGGTCAGCCGCTAAAGGTTTCCCGACATGAGCATCAGCTTCGATAAAGCGCTAGGCATCCATGAGCAAGCCCTTGGCTTTCGCGCTCAGCGTGCAGAGGTCTTGGCCAACAACATCGCCAACGCCGACACGCCGAACTATAAGGCGCGAGATCTTGAGTTCTCGGCCGTGCTCGCAGCGCAAAGCGATAAAACCAAGAATGGCGCGTTTGGCCTTAAAACGACCAACAGTCGGCACATCGACGCCGAGGGTCTGAGCGGTGGCGACGGCGCGCTGCTGTATCGCACACCTAGCCAACCTTCGCTTGACCAGAATACCGTCGATACGCAGGTTGAACAGGCCAGCTACGCACAGAACGCCGTAGGCTTCCAGGCCAGTTTCACCCTGCTCAACAGCAAATTCAAAGGGCTGGTGTCAGCCCTTCGTGGAGAGTAATTCATGTCCCTTGCAAGTGTTTTTAACATTGCCGGCAGTGGCATGAGTGCTCAGACCACGCGCCTGAACACCGTGGCCAGTAACATTGCCAACGCCGAAACAGTCTCGTCGAGCATGGATCAAACCTACCGCACCCGTCACCCCGTGTTTGCGACCGTGCTTCAGGGGCAGGGCAGCGGCGACAGTGGTTCGCTGTTCGGCAGTCAGGACGAAGCGGGTCAGGGTGTTCAGGTCAGCGGGATCATCGAAGATCCGAGCAACCTCGAGGCACGTTATGAGCCAACGCATCCGTCGGCTGACAAGAACGGTTATGTCTACTACCCCAACGTCAATGTTGTTTCGGAGATGGCCGACATGATCTCGGCCAGCCGCTCGTTTCAGACCAATGCGGACATTATGAATACCGCCAAAACCATGATGCAGAAGGTCCTGACCCTGGGTCAGTGATAAGAGGCGCAGTCGATGACAACTACTAGCAGCGTCGGTCAGTCGGTTCTGGATCAGCTTCAGAAAACGGCAAGCTCAAGCAACACAGGCACCACCAACAAAACGGGGACTGCCTCACTGGGCAAAGATGCATTCCTGCAACTGCTGGTTACGCAGATGAAGAACCAAGACCCTCTCAGTCCGCAGGACAACACGCAGTTCGTTTCTCAGTTGGCTCAGTTCAGCAGCCTTGAGAGCATGCAGAACCTGAGCAGTACGGTTGATACGATTGCCAGTACTTATCAGTCGTCCCAAGCCTTGCAGGCGTCCTCTCTGGTTGGGCGTTCGGTGATCGTCAGCAGCGGTTCGGCAGTGGTCGATACCACGAAGGGCCTGACCGGTTCAGTGGTCGTCCCGGCGTCGAACTCGTCGACCACGGTCAAAATCTCCGACGCGAGTGGGAACCTGGTCGACACCATCGATCTTGGTGCGCAGGCGGCGGGTACTACCAGCTTTACCTGGAACGGTCAGAACAGCGATGGCACGACTGCGGCGTCAGGTACTTACAGCGTCGTCGCCACAGGTACTGCCAATGGTACGGCCACTGCCTTGAGCACCTATCTGCCAGCCACCGTCAACAGTGTGACGATGGGTGTCAGTGGTGCGGAAATGACGCTCAACCTGGCAGGCGGCAGCAGTGTTGGTTTGTCCAAAGTGCAAACAATCGGAATATAGAGCCGACTAGACGGCAAAGGAGTTGAGCATGTCATTCAATATCGGCCTCAGTGGGCTCTATGCGGCAAACAAAAGTCTCGACGTTACCGGCAACAACATTGCCAACGTTGCGACCACGGGTTTTAAATCGTCCCGTACCGAGTTCCAGGACCAGTACGCTGCTTCGATTCGCGGTACTTCCGGTGGTACCACTGCGGGTAGCGGTGTCACCACGGCCGCCGTGTCCCAGCAATTCACGCAAGGTACTTTGACCACCGGCACCGGCCGCAGCCTTGATTTGGCTATTAACGGCAACGGCTTCTTCATGGTCAGCAATCACGGCGAAAAACTCTATACCCGTGCCGGTGCGTTCTACCCGGACAAGAGTGGTAATGTCGTCGACGCTTCCGGCAACAAGCTGCAGGGCTACGGTGTTAATGCGGCAGGCAATGTCGTGAACGGTGTATTGACCGATCTTAAAATCGACTCGTCGAATCTGGCACCTAGCCCGACAGGTACCGTCACCATTGCGTCCAATCTGAATTCTTCATCGAAACTTCCGACTGTCACGCCGTTCGACCCAAATGACGTGAACAGCTACACCAACACGTTCAGTACGCCGCTCTACGACAGTCAGGGCAACGAGCACTCCATGAGTCAGTACTTCGCCAAGACGGGTACCAATGCCTGGACGATGTACACGCTGGTCGACGGTCGCAATGCATCGAGCCCGGCGACCACGCCGGTAGTGGCTGACTCGATGAACCTGACCTTCAAATCTGACGGCTCGCTGGATACTACTGCGCTGGCTACAACGGGTAACCTGGCTGTCAATGCTGACGGCACTTTTACCCTGAACAACTGGGTGCCGGCTGCGCAAGTGGGTACCACAGGCGTCTGGGCAGGCAACGGCGCTTCGGCCAAGACTGGCGGTGTCAAGCTGGACATGCTCGCGACCACTCAGACCAACTCGGTCTCGGGCGCGATCACCAAGACTCAGGACGGCTATGCAACCGGTCAGTTGTCGGCCATGTCGGTAGACCCTACCGGCAACCTGTTCGCCACCTACACCAACGGTCAGTCCAAGGTCATTGGACAAGTGTCGTTGACCAACTTCGCCAACGTTCAGGGTTTGTCTCCGGCAGGCGGTACTAGCTGGCGTGAAACCTATGCGTCTGGGGTTCCGGTCACGGGAGTGCCGGAGTCAGGCACACTTGGCAGTCTCACGGGTGAAGCGCTGGAAGACTCTAACGTCAATCTGACCAGTGAATTGGTCGACTTGATCAAGGCGCAAAGCAACTATCAGGCAAACGCGAAAACCATTTCGACTCAAAGCACCATCATGCAGACCATCATCCAGATGGCGTGATAAATATGCAGTGATGCAGTGTCGAACGAAGCCCCTTCTTGAAGGGGCTTTTTGTTGGGCGCGATTTGGTATTTCTGTCATTGGTTATCCAGAAGATATAGAAGTTTGCCGTCACGCCTTGAGCGCGATTCAAGTAGATAGTTGCGCCAAGGTTAAGAAGTAAAAGTTATAGCTGATTCCTACTGCATATGTAGAAAATTCCTACTTTCGATAATGCGAGAATAAAAACGCAGAAAGGAACGGGTGGTACTGAAGTTTAAGTGTTGCAAAGTTTTACTGAGAAAAAATGCATTAACGAGAGCGTCGTTCAATACGGCACAGGAGTGTTTATGTCATTCAATGTTTCCCTGAGTGGGCTGCACGCTGCCCATAAAAGACTTGAGGTCGCCGGCAACAACATCGCTAACGTTGGGACTCATGGTTTCAAATCATCCCGTGCGGAATTTGCGGCACTGTATTTGAGCGCGCAACTGGGTAATGGTCACAACGCAGTCGGTGACGGTGTTCGTCTGGCTAATGTCTCGCAAAATTTCAGTCAGGGTGGTGTTGATGCCAGTTCGGGCGGGGTTCTGGACATGCGTATACAGGGTAAAGGCTTTTTCGTGGTAAGCGATAACGGAGCGCTGAGCTATACCCGCGCTGGCGCGTTCAAAATGGACAAGAACGATTATATCGTTGATAACGAAGGCAGCCGCTTGCAAGGCTATGGTGTAAACGCTAAAGGTGATGCCGTTAATGGGGGGGCGGACCGACCTGAAGATCGATACCTCTAATATGGTGCCCAAGGCCACCACTGAAGTTCTCGAAACAATGAACCTGGACTCATCTCAATCCGCACTCTCGGCACTTCCGGTTTTTAATCCGGATGATCCAGGTACCTATTCGAAAGTGATCAGCAGAATGGTTAAGGATAAAGGGGTAGACGCGGTTGCGGAGGTCAGGGTCAAGGATGCGCAGGGGAATGAGACAGTGCTTATTCAGGCCCGGCCAGCCATTCCTCCAGTGGAGCATGAACTTAAGCAATACTTCGTTAAAACCGATGCGGATCAATGGGCTATGTACACGCTAATAGATGGGCGTAATCCGGTGGATCACACAGCGACCACACCGCTGAAGGTAATGATTACAAAAAAACCGGATGGCAGCCTGTCATCGGCGGGCGAGGGTGAGCATATCAAAAAAACATCCGACACAGAGTTCACTCTGAACGGCTGGAAGCCCGCTCAGCAACTCAATGGTATTTGGGCTGCCAGTCCAGCCTCTAACGACGGATCGATTGTGCTTTCGTTAGACGACGGTGCAATCAATGGAATTGACGAGGGCGACGTCGTGATGGCGCGGCGTGTTCCAATGTTCGACCCTAACGATGTCACGACGTTTAACAAGTCGTTTGCGACCTCGGTTTACGACAGCCTGGGTAACAAGCATGAGATGACTCAATACTTCGTCAAGGATGATACGAACAGCTGGAAAATGCATGTTCTCGTCAACGGTCGAAACCCGGCGAACCCGGAGAAAGCCGATCCAGTCTCGGCACAGATAATCTTCGATTCCTACGGGTCGGTTCAGTCAATGACCGGCAGTCAAGGTCTTGCGGTGGCAAACCGGACATTGACCCTTGAGGGGTGGGTGCCTGCCAAGGTGATTGATGGGGGAACCCGTAACGAAAAATGGGTATCCAACGGTGCCCGGAGCAGTTCGGGTGGCATTGCCATTGACTTGAACAGACTCAGCCAGCATAACGCAGAGTCTGCGCGCGTTTCAGCTCAGCAGGACGGGCATGCTGCAGGCAATATCAACAACATCAGCATCGATATGAATGGCGTTCTGAGTGCGGGCTTCACGAACGGGCTGCATAAGAAAATCGGCCAGGTCACGCTCGCCAGCTTTGCCAATGAGCAAGGTTTGCAGCCGGACAGTCACACCCACTGGCGGGAAACGAACGCCTCAGGCATTGCTAATCTCGATGCGCCAAAAGCCGGTACGTTGGGCAGCATTGTCTCGGGTGCGCTTGAGGGCTCCAACGTCGAATTGACCAACGAGCTTGTGGAACTGATCCAGGCGCAGGTTGCCTATCAGGCCAATTCAAAAGCCTTGTCTACAGAAGCGACGCTGATGCAAACGCTGATTCAGGCGACATGATTCCAGGCATGTCTGCTAGCGCGGTGTCCCTTGGTGCCTTTAGCCAGGGCGTCCTGGATATCGGCAACTCGCATCTCTGTAGGGGCCGCCAATCAGCTTGAATGCCGATTTGGGATTGACCCACTGCTTGCAAATAATCCGTGTCGCGCCTTGCCATTTGTACCAGGGCGCGGTGGCGGCTTGGGCCTGGATCGGGATGAGGATCAGGCTGGTCACAAGTAAAAGAATCAAGCGGGTTTGAAGGGGCATATAAACCTCGTTGGGTACCAATCAAATGGTATCGCGACGAACACATTTTTTATCCCGCTTTTGTTGTTTTCTCCTTCGGTGAGGGTTTTCTGACGGCAATATCCCCATCATTTGGCCAAATGCGGCAGTCCGCCGCCGCGTATGCCCGAGCGGCGCTCTCTGTTTTCGAGTTTTCCCCCGTTAACGCTGGAAAATCAAGATGTTGTGTGGTGAAAGATTAGTTGGTTCGAATATTGCTACAACGTTTTTAGAACAGCTACAGGCGGCAAACGTCTGTCAGGGGAGGAAAGACTGTGGACAAGTTGCTTTACGTGGCAATGAGCGGTGCGTCCGAGAACGCTATCGCACAGAAGGCTCATGCGAACAACCTGGCGAACGTCTCGACCAACGGTTTTCAGCGTGACCTTGAACAGGCGCGCTCAATCCCCGTGTTTGGGGAGGTCATGCCTTCGCGTGCCTATGCCATGAGTGAGCGTCCGGGGACTGATTTTTCGGGCGGTGCCATGGTCGACACGGGGCGGGATCTGGATGTTGCCGTGAAAGGGGATGGCTGGATCGCTGTACAGACCGCAGACGGTGGTGAGGCTTACACGCGCTCCGCCAGTCTGAATGTCGATGCTCTTGGTATTTTGCGGGCTGGCAATGGTTTGCCGGTCATGGGCAATGGTGGGCCGATTGCCGTGCCACCCCAGCAACAAATTGAGGTCGGTGCCGATGGCACCATCAGCGTTCGTTCAATGGGTGAAGGTCCAAAGGTGATGGCGCAGGTGGACCGAATCAAACTGGTTAAACCTGACATGAAAAACATGGAGAAAGGTGCCGATGGCCTGATCCACACCAAGGACGGCAAGGCTGCCGGTGCTGACGGCACCGTCCAGGTCGAGTCGGGATTTCTGCAAGCGAGCAACGTCAATGCCGTTGAGGAAATGACATCGGTGCTGACGCTGTCCCGTCAATTTGAATTACACATCAAAATGATGAAGACCGCTGAAACAAACGACGAGTCGATGGCTCGGGTCTTGCAGATTAGCTAAACATTGACAGCTTGCGCCGATAATCAGGCGCTCGAGGAGAGAAAGAATGCTTCCGGCACTTTATGTAAGCAAGACCGGTCTGGCCGCTCAGGACATAAACCTGACGACGATCTCCAACAACCTGGCGAACGTATCGACCACAGGTTTCAAGCGTGATCGTGCCGAGTTCCAGGACTTGCTCTATCAGATCAAACGTCAACCAGGCGCTCAGTCGACCCAGGACAGCGAACTGCCATCTGGTCTGCAGTTGGGTACCGGTGTGCGTATTGTCGGGACGCAGAAAAACTTTTCGGCTGGTAGCTTGCAAACGACTGATCAGCCGCTCGATCTGGCAGTTAATGGTCGCGGCTTTTTCCAGATCATGCAGCCCGATGGCACGGTGGCCTACAGCCGTGATGGTACGTTCCACCTGAACAGCAACGGCCAGATCGTGACCGCCAATGGTTACGCCCTGGAGCCAGCGATTGTCGTCCCGGCCCAGGCCCAGACGTTCACCGTGGGCCAGGACGGCACGGTGTCTGTGACCCTGGCAGGCGCCAATGCCACCTCCCAGGTGATTGGTAACTTGCAAACCGCTGACTTCGTCAACCCGTCAGGTCTGCAATCAGTGGGTAGCAACCTGTTCCTGGAAACGGCTTCAAGCGGCGCTCCACAGGTGGGTACGCCGGGGCTGAACGGTTTTGGTACGACACAGCAGAACACCCTGGAAGCCTCCAACGTGAGCACCGTCGAGGAAATGGTCAACATGATCACCACTCAGCGCGCTTACGAGATGAACTCCAAAGTGATCTCCACCGCTGACCAGATGCTGCAGTACGTGACGCAAAATCTGTAAGGCTCTGATAGGCCTGTTCGACCTGTCGATACACCTGATCAATTGGACGGGGTGCCCGGTCGGCACCTGCTACACCGCGAGGTTTTAAGTGTCATGAAACGGCTTCTTGTTCTGCGGCTTTCCGCGCTGATCGCTTCGCTCTGCGGAATCGCTCTTCTGGCGGGCTGCGTCGCGCCCGTGGCCAAGCCCAATGACCCTTATTACGCGCCGGTGTTGCCGCGCACGCCGCTGGCTGCTGCCGCGAACAACGGTTCGATTTATCAGGCTGGGTTTGAGCAAAACCTGTATGACGATCGCAAGGCTTATCGGGTCGGCGACATCATCACCATCACGCTTTCCGAGAAAACTGCAGCGAGCAAGGCGGCCAGTTCCGGTCTGACCAAAAACAGCACTAACAGCATTGGTCTGACGTCGTTGTTCGGTGGCGGGATGACCACCAATAACCCGATGGGCAGCGGCGATCTGAGCATCAACGCTGGCTATAACGGCGCACGCACCACCAAGGGTGATGGCAAGGCAGCCCAAAGCAATAGCCTGACCGGTTCGGTGACGGTGACGGTGGCTGACGTCCTGCCCAACGGTATCCTCGCGGTTCGCGGCGAGAAATGGTTGACCCTTAACACGGGCGATGAACTGGTGCGCATCGCTGGCTTGATTCGTGCTGACGATATCGCCACCGATAACACGGTGTCGTCGACTCGAGTGGCCGATGCACGCATTACATATTCGGGTACCGGTTCGTTCGCCGATACCAGTCAACCGGGGTGGTTCGATCGGTTCTTCCTCAGCCCGTTGTTCCCTTTCTGATCGCGGGATAGACATGCATACGTTCAAGCAACTGATGGCTGCGGTACTGCTGTTATCCACGACACTCGGTGTTCATGCCGAGCGTTTGAAGGACATTGCCAGCATTTCCGGCGTTCGGACCAACCAATTGATTGGCTACGGCCTGGTGGTCGGTCTCAACGGTACCGGCGACCAGACCACGCAGACCCCGTTCACGCTGCAGACGTTCAACAACATGCTGGCCCAGTTCGGTATCAAGGTGCCGAGTGGCTCGGGCACCGTACAGCTGAAAAACGTCGCAGCAGTGGCGATATATGCTGATCTGCCGCCATTCGCCAAGCCAGGTCAGATGGTCGATATCACCGTATCGTCCATCGGTAACTCGAAAAGCTTGCGCGGCGGCAGCCTGTTGATGACACCCATGAAAGGTATCGATGGCAACGTCTACGCTATCGCCCAAGGCAATTTGGTGGTCGGCGGTTTCGACGCCGAGGGCCGCGACGGCTCGAAGATTACGGTCAATGTTCCTTCGTCCGGGCGTATTCCGGGCGGTGCTTCAGTCGAGCGTTCGGTGCCGAGTGGATTCAACCAGGGCAACAGCCTGACCTTGAACCTCAACCGATCCGACTTCACTACTGCCAAGCGCGTAGTCGACAAAATCAACGACATGCTCGGCCCTGGCGTGGCTAAAGCGCTGGATGGTGGATCGGTGCGGGTGACTGCGCCACTGGATCCGAGTCAGCGGGTCGACTACTTGTCGATTCTCGAGAACCTGGAGATTGATCCGGGTCAGGCAGCGGCCAAGGTCATCATCAACTCGCGTACTGGCACCATCGTGATTGGCCAGAACGTCAAGGTTTCACCGGCAGCCGTGACTCACGGCAGCCTGACCGTGACTATCACCGAAGACCCGATTGTCAGCCAGCCGGGTGCGTTGTCTGGCGGGCAAACGGCTGTGGTCCCGCGTTCGCGGATCAACGCGGCGCAAGAGCTGCACCCGATGTTCAAGTTCGGCCCAGGCACCACGCTGGATGAGATCGTGCGAGCGGTCAATCAGGTCGGCGCAGCGCCAGGTGACTTGATGGCGATTCTCGAAGCCCTGAAGCAGGCCGGCGCGCTGCAAGCCGACCTGATCGTCATCTGAGGAGCTGAGTATGGACATGCCGAAAAGCGGAGTGTCGTCGGCTAGCGACTCAGGCGCTTATACCGACCTGAATCGTCTGAACGCCCTGAAAACGGGGGACAAGAATAGCGACACGAACCTGAAAAAGGTTGCCCAGGAGTTCGAGTCGCTGTTCGTCAGTCAGATGCTCAAGTCCATGCGCTCGGCCAACGAGGTGATGGCCAAGGACAACCCGATGAATACGGCGGCGACTCGGCATTACCAGGACATGTATGACCAGCAGTTGTCAGTGAGCTTGTCCAAGCAGGGTCGCGGTATCGGCTTGCAGGATGTGTTGATGCGACAGCTGTCTAAAACCAAGGGCGCTCATCCTTCTGAACCTGCGGCTGGCAATCTGACAGCGACTACATCGCTCAATAGGAGCCCGGCTTCGACGGAGTCGGATAAGAACAGTACCGCCTTGGCGACCAATATCGCTCAGCGACCGCTGTGGGCCACGCGGTCGGTTGCGGTGGATCGGTCACATGCGGCGACTGCCGCTGCTGCTTCGGTCAGCGGTGTCGAGCGCAATGATGTGGCAAAGCTCAACCAGCGCCGACTGTCGTTGCCAAGCAAGCTCGCTGACCGTTTACTCGCTGGCATTGTCCCGGCCACCACGGCTGCAAGCGAAAGCAGTGTGAAAAATCGAATTACGGCACCGGGTGCTGCTGGCGACAGCGCTACATTCGCCGGGAACGGCGATTGGACTCAGGACCCGAACCTTTCCCTGGCGGCCCGCGCGCAGGGTCGCACAATAGCTCAGCCACCGCTGGCGCCGGGGGGTAAAGCGTTCAGTAACGCTGACGACTTTGTTGCGACCATGTTGCCGCTGGCCAAGGATGCTGCTGCGCGCATTGGTGTCGACCCAACTGTGTTGGTGGCTCAGGCGGCCCTGGAAACCGGTTGGGGCAAATCGGTCATGCGTCAGCAGGACGGCAGCAGCAGTCACAACCTGTTTGGCATCAAAGCGCAAGGTAACTGGCAGGGCCCGGAAGCGCGGGCCATCACCAGTGAGTTTCGTGATGGGCAGATGGTCAAGGAGACGGCGGACTTCCGTTCTTACGACTCCTACTCCGACAGCTTCCATGACTTGGTCACCCTGCTGCAGAGCAACAATCGCTATCAAGGTGTGCTGAAGTCTGCCGATAACCCGGAACAGTTTGTGAAAGAGCTGCAAAAGGCCGGTTACGCCACGGACCCGGACTACGCCAGCAAGATTTCGCAAATTGCCAAGCAGATGAAGAGCTACCAAAACTACGCGGTAGTGAGCTCTTCCACGACTTTATAAGGCTTGAATCATGTCACTGATTTCAATTGGGCTCTCAGGGCTGACTGCTAGTAGTGCGGCGATCAACACGATCGGTAACAACACTGCCAACGTCGATACCGCAGGTTATTCTCGTCAGCAGACGATGACCGTTGCTTCGGCCTCGCAGAACGTCGGTGTTGGTTTTATCGGTACCGGGACGACGCTGTCCGATGTGCGCCGCATCTACAACAGTTACCTCGACAGCCAGTTGCAATCCAGTACCGCGCTCAACTCAGACGCTACGGCTTTCCTGGGGCAGGCCAGTTCGACTGATACGTTGCTGTCTGACAGTAGCACCGGGATCTCGACCGTGCTGTCCACTTTTTTCACTCAGTTGCAGGGCGTCTCGACGACCGCAACCGACTCCAGTGCACGAGCACAGTTTTTAACTACAGCCACCGCGCTCAGTGCCCGGTTCAATTCGATTTCTACGCAATTGGCCGCACAAAACTCATCGATCAATAGCCAGCTGACCAGTCTGGCGGGTCAGGTCAATACGCTTTCGTCGTCGATTGCGCACTTGAACCAGCAGATCACTCAGGCCTCAGCCAGCGGGGCAACACCCAATAGCCTGCTTGATGCTCGCAACGAGTCAGTACGTCAGCTGAACGTGCTGGTTGGCGCGAAAGTGGTGAGTAATAACGGCAGTTACGATGTGTACATTGGTACTGGCCAGTCGCTGGTCAGTGGCACGACCGCCAATACCTTGTCTGCAGGGCCCGGCACGAGCGACGCTACGCAATACACGTTGAAAGTGAACTACTCACAGACCAGTTCTGATGTGACGTCGGTCGTGACCGGCGGCACCATCGGTGGTCTGCTGCGTTACCGTAGCGATGTGCTGACACCGGCGGCCAACGAGTTGGGGCGTGTGGCGTTGGTCGTTTCAGACCAGGTCAACAGTCAGCTGAACCAGGGTATCGACAGCAACGGCGAGTTTGGTTCCAATCTGTTCAACAGCATCAATGGTGCTGATCAGATCAATCAGCGCAGCCTTGCCTCGTCAGGCAACAGCGCCGGGTCGGGCAACCTCGACGTGACCATTGCCAATACTGGCAAACTGACGGCGAACGACTACCAAGTCACCTTCACCAGCAGCACCGGCTACAACGTCAAGCGCCTGCCTGATGGTTCAAGTGTGGGGTCCTATGACCTCAGCACTACTCCGCCTCCGGTCATCGACGGCTTTTCGCTGTCGCTCAATGGCGGTGGCGTGAGCGCGGGTGATAGCTTCAAACTCACCCCGACTCGTAATGCGGCGGCAGGTATCGCGACCGTGATGAGTGATGCCAAGACCATTGCCGCTGCTGCGCCGCTGACCGCGACAGCCAGCGCCAGCAATATGGGTTCAGGCACGATCACCCAGCCCGTGCTGACAACCAGTCTGGATATCTACAATTCAACCACCAGCTCGGACCTGCGCACGGCCTTGAAGGATTCGACGCCGGTCAAACTGGTTTTCGGGGCAGTCAGCGGCGGCGCTCAAAGCTATCGATTACTCGACGCCAAGGGGCAGCCGGTGCTCGATGCCTCGGGGACTGCGGTTACTGGCTCCATCGTACCGGGACAGAGCAATGCGCTGAGTTTGTCAGTGGGGTATACCGATTCCTCCGGCGCAGCTCAGGCCTACAAATTCGAGATGACAGTGGCGGGCTCGCCGAGCTCGAACGATGCTTATAGCATCAGCCTTACAGGTGCTGGTTCTGCGGATAACCGCAACGCCCTGGCAGCGTTAGCGTTGCAGACCAAGCAGACGGTGGATGTTTCTTCGGCCAATAACGGAATGAGCCTGTCCGGGGCCTATGGCAAGCTCATTGAGAATGTTGGGGCGCAAGCCAGCCAGGCCAAAAGCGATAGCTCTGCGACCACGGCAATCCTGACTCAGGCCAAAAGCGCACGAGATGGGGTTTCTGGGGTGAACCTCGATGAAGAGGCTGCCAACTTGGTCAAGTATCAGCAGTACTACACCGCCTCTTCGCAGATTATCAAAGCTGCGCAGACCATTTTCAGCACGCTGATCAACAGTCTTTAAGGAGTCGTAATCCATGCGTATTTCCACTGCCCAGTTTTACGAAGCCAGCGCTACGAACTACCAGCGTACTTACAACAACGTGATCACGACCGGTAATGAGGTTTCCAGTCAGGTCAAGCTCAATACCGCTGGCGATGATCCTGTCGGTGCGGCACGTGTGCTTCAGCTCGCGCAACAAAGCTCGATGCTCGACCAGTACAAGACCAACATTAGCACCGTAAACTCCAACATGACCCAGGCCGAAACGGCACTGAGCAGCATCACTGATGCATTGCAGACTGCCAAGGAATTGGTGATCAAGGCGGGTAACGGGACGTTTACAGATGCCGACCGTAAAGCCAACGCTGCTGAGCTGACTCAGCTCAAGGCTCAGATAGTGGGGTTGATGGGCAGTCAGGACGCCAACGGCCAGTATCTGTTCTCCGGCTCCAAGTCCACGACGCCACCGTATGCGTTGAACAGTGACGGTACCTACAGCTATAGCGGTGATCAGACCTCGGTAAACCTGGCCATCGGCGACGGGCTCTCTATGGCGAGCAATACCACGGGCTGGGATGCTTTCGAGCAGGCGATCAATACCACGCGCACGTCGAGCAGTCTGACGTCGCCTGCTGTGAACGATGGCAAGGTTGCTTTGTCGGGTGGCATTGTGGGGTCCAATACAACCTACAATTCCAAGTTTGTGGGTGGTCAGCCCTACACCGTGGCTTTCCTCAGCAGCTCGCAGTTGAAGATCACAGATGCGGCGGGTGCCGATGTAACAGCTGAAGCCAGTCAGGCGGGTGCATTCAGTTCGGTAAATGCTTCGGATCAGACTGTCAGTTTTCGCGGCGTCAATTTGAATTTGAACATCAACCTGACGGATGCCGAACGGGCAACCACCGCCACCGCAGATGCTGCTGTTGCGGGGCACAGCTTCCAGTTGGCTTCTACGCCGAGCAGTATCAGTACGTCGCGTAGCGCTGGTAATCCTTCTGCCGCAACAATTACTGCTGCATCAGTGGGTACTACAGCCTCGGACATGACCGCGTATAACAACAGTTTTCCAGCGGGCGGGGCGATTCTCAAGTTCAGCAGCGCTACTAACTATGATCTCTATGCATCACCCATTACCGCCAGCAGTACGCCGGTTTCCAGCGGTAGTTTGAGCGGCTCTACTGCAAATGCGTCCGGCGTCAACTTCACGCTGAGTGGCACGCCAGCGGCAGGCGATCAATTCGTGGTCCAGGCCAATACCCATCAGACTCAGAATATTCTGAACACGCTGACGTCAGTGATTACCGCGCTGAACACGCCAGCCGACGGCAACCCGGCTGCCATGCAGAAATTGAGCGGTGCACTGGATTCTGCGTTGGGCAACCTGACCAGTGGCACCGAGCAGATAAGTACGGCGATTAGCTCCGGTGGCGCGCGTCAAAACGCGGCGACTAGTCAAGGCGTCACGAATGACAGCCTGCAGGCATCCAATTCCACGAATCAGTCGGCGATCACTGCTTCCGACCCGGTAGACGCTATCGCCCGTCTGACGATGCAGAAAACCATGTTGCAGGCTTTGCAATTGGTCTTTACCCAGGTCTCCCAATTGAACCTGTTCAGCAAAATTTAAACGTCTGCCCGGAAGGTAGCGAATCCGTCGCTACAACCACCGAGCGATAACCGTTCTTTAGCGGTTCATGGGGCTCACTCGACTGAGTGGGCGCCCGCCGCTCGTGAGTCTGCGCCGTGAATCCAGTTCCTCTCGTCAGTATTGTCATCCCTGCTTTCAACCCGCGTTTTTTTAAAAAAGCATTAGTCAGCGCTTTGAACCAAAGCTACGGCAACCTGGAAATCATTGTCTGTGACGACAGCTGCGGTGATGAGATCGAGGGTATCGTCGAGTCATTGGAGGGAAGCCCTACCGTCTCTTTGCGCTACGTGCGAAATCCGCAGCATTTGGGGTTTGTCGGCAACCTACAGGCTGGCCTGGGAGAGGCGCGCGGCGAGTTCATCAAGTTTCTGTGTGACGATGATCAGCTGTTTCCAGCGAGCATTGAACGTCAGGCGCAAGTGTTCATCGAACACGCGGATGTCAACTTGGTGTTGGCCCAGCGGTTGTTCTGGGATGCCGACGATATTCAACTGCCTCCACGCCTGGAGAACTCACCGCTGGCGCCCACCGATGGGTTGTTCAAGGGGGAGGATTTACTGTCGATTTTCGAGACATTCCCCCTCAACTTTCTGGGTGGCTTCAGCAGTGCCCTTCTGCGTCGTCTTGATGTTTTGGAGTTTTTGCCGGCCTTGACTCAGTCCGGCCATGGTTTTGCCGCTATGCTCGATTTCGCGTTGTACATTTGCCTGTTGCGTCGCGGAAACATGGTTTCGCTGAACCTGATTTTGAGTGTCGAGCGCCTATACCCGGGCCGTCTGAGTCGGCAGCAGCCGATGAGAGATGCGGCTGCGACCGAAATGCAGTGGCTGGTACAAATGCTTGAGGCGCGTAGCGGTGAGCCAGCACCGGCCAAGGGTTGGGTTCGTTATGTGCCGTTGAAGCAAGCGGGCGACTTGTCGCGAGACTGGGAAGAATTGGCGCTGAACCGGATGTTGGGCAGCAAACAATCCACCTTGTCGTGGAAGGTGGGCGTCGCCAGCGAGAGCTTTGCCGAGCTTTACGCGCAATGGCTGGTGTGCCGTACGCTTTCTGAACCACAGCGCAAATTACTGCCGGACACCCTTGCCGCCTGGCCGCAGCAGCCGAAAATTGTTGCGGTTGTTATCGATGAGCAGGCCAGCAGTGCCGGCCTTGATGTCACCCTGGAGAGCCTTGCCGGGCAGCTCTATCCTCCGGAGCTGGTGTTGGTGTTGTCCAGCGCTCGTACTGAGGCCTCGCTTGATGAACGGGTCTTCAGTTTGCCACTGCAGGACAACTGGCAGCAGCAACTCAATGAGCTCCTGTCGCAACTCGAAGGCGCGCACTGGTTCTATTTGCTGCGTGCCGGGGATCGTCTGGTAGAGCCGGCGTTGCTGGTGCTGGCCGAACGCATTGCCATGTCCCCAGGCGCGCTGTGCGTCTATAGCGACGAGGGTGCCTTGCGTGAGGGCGAGTCAGCCGAGCCGGTGTTCAAACCTGATTTCAACCTGGACTTGCTGCGCAGCTACCCCTACGTGGGGCGGAATTTAGCCTTCCAGCGCCAGCGCTTTCTCGAGTTGGGTGGCTTCAATCCGCTCTATGGCGAACTTGGTGTACACGATCTGCTCTGGCGTCTGATTGAGAATGACGGTCCTCAGGCCATAGAGCATATCGCCGAAATTATGCTGGAATCGCCGTTCGCCCTTTCCCAGTGGCTGTCTTTGCCTGAAGTGGTCGAGCAAAACCCTCTGGTGCTGGCGGCGCATCTGCAGCGTATGGGCATTACTCACGAAGTTCGGCCCGGCAGTCTGCCATTGCTCAATCGGGTCGATTACCTTCACGCCAGACGGCCGCTGGTGTCGATTATCATCTCTAGCAAGGATCAGCTGGCGGTGCTGCAGCGCTGTGTGGAAAGTCTGCTGGAAAAAACGGCCTACAGCGAATATGAGCTGTTGATCGTTGATAATGCCAGTGACGGTGCCGAGGCCCGCGCCTGGCTGGCTAGCATGGCGCAGTTGGGCAGCGACAGGTTGCGTGTCTTGGACTATCCGCTGGAGGCCAACGTAGCGGCGATCCGTAACTTTGCAGCGCAGCAGGCACGCGGTGAATACCTGCTGATGCTCAGCCCTTATGCGGTGATCACTAATGCGGACTGGCTGGATGCTTTGCTCAACCATGCGCAGCGTCCGGAAGTCGGGGTGGTGGGTGCCAAGCTATTCAATCCTGATGGCTGTGTGGTGCATGCGGGTCTGATTCTCGGCCTTCAAGGTCCGGCCGGGGTCCCGTTCTTCGGGGAGCCCCTGCATGCTGCTGGCTACATGCAACGCTTGCAAGTCGCTCACGATTTGAGCGCTGTCGATGGCGATTGTCTGATGGTGCGTAAGCAGGTATTCGACGCCGTGGGCGGGCTGGATGAGGTGAGCTTCGCGCAAACTTTCAGTGCGGTGGATCTGTGCTTGCGGGTGCGCCAAAAGGACTATTTAGTCGTTTGGACGCCCCATGCCCAGCTGGCGTTGGGCGCGCGTCCTGTTGCGGCGGGGGATGTCACTATCGAGGAGCGACGGGCCAAGGAACAGGAGAAGTTCTACCTGCGCTGGCTACCGATTATTGCCAAGGATCCGGCGTATAACCCGAACCTGGCCCTCAATAATTCAAGCTTTAGCCTGGAGCCCGGTTTGAATACGGGGTGGAACCCTTTTTCCAATCGCCAGTTACCCAATGTCCTTGCCTTGCCAATCAATGCTTCGGCAATTGGGCATTATCGTGTGACCCAGCCACTTATCGAGTTGCAGGCGGCGGGCAGGGCGGTCGGGCGGATCAGCTATGACATGCCATCAATCGTAGAGGTAGAACGCCAGTCGCCTGACGTTATCATTTTGCAAGGGCGCTACAGCGAAGGGCCGATCAGCGAAATCATCAGCCTTAAAACTTACTCCCGTGCGCTACGTATTTTCGAACTGGATGACTATGTCATCAGCGTTCCGCATAAAAATTCGCACATTCGTAATATGCCTGGCGGTGCGGATATGGAGCGTCTGGTTCGGCGCGGTATCGGCCTGTGTGATCGGGTCGTGGTCTCGACCCAGCCTCTGGCCAATGCCCTGTCGGACATGCACCACGACATTCGGGTCGTGCCGAATATGCTGGCGCCGGATTTGTGGGCCGGGTTGTCCAGCCAGCGCCGGACGTCAAAAAAACCTCGGGTAGGCTGGGGGGGTGGCACCAGTCACTCGGGGGATCTGGAGATCATTGCCGAGGTTGTTCGCGAGCTGGCCAATGAAGTGGATTGGGTGTTTTTCGGTATGTGCCCGGAAGCGTTGCGGCCTTATCTGCACGAATTCCATGGGGTGATCGATATGCGTGTCTACCCGGCCAAGCTGGCCAGCCTGAATCTGGACCTGGCCCTGGCGCCTCTGGAATTCCATATTTTCAACGACTGCAAAAGCAACCTGCGCTTGCTGGAGTATGGCGCTTGCGGTTATCCGGTGGTGTGCACCGACACCGCCGCCTATCGAGGTTACCTGCCGTGTACTCGGGTCATCGGCAACAGCACAGAGGAATGGCTGCAGGCCATTCGCATGCACCTGGCCGACCCTGATGCCAGCTACCGTATGGGTGATGAGCTGCGTGAGACGGTACTGCGCGATTACATGCTGCGCGGGGACAACTTGCGGTATTGGGAAAATGGTTGGTTGGCGGATTAAACTCCAGGGATTTAAGTGCTGTTTTGAGTCAGTAAACTGCCAGCTCGGGCAATCCGAGCTGGCGCGTTTCCTGCACGTCCCCCGTATATCGTCATAAAACATGCATTTCCGGCGTTGCCAGAAGAGCCATGAGCGGCGTTGAAGGTTTTATACAGAAGGCCTGCAAAGCCCGTAAAAGCTTGGCTGAGCCCTGTGACGAATAAAAGGGGACAAGATGAAGGCAGTTATTTTGGCGGGTGGCCTGGGCACGCGCATTAGCGAAGAGTCGCACCTGAAGCCCAAACCGATGATTGAGATCGGCGGCAAGCCAATTCTCTGGCACATCATGAAGCAGTATTCCGCTCACGGAATTCACGACTTCGTGATCTGTCTCGGCTACAAGGGCTACGCGATCAAGGACTTTTTCGCCAACTACTTCCTGCATACTTCCGACGTTACCTTCGACATGTGTAACAACCGCATGGACGTTCATCAGAACTATAGCGAACCCTGGCGGGTGACACTGATCGACACCGGTGAGGACACCATGACCGGCGGCCGTTTGCTGCGGGCCAGCCGTTACGTGGAAAATGAAGAGGCGTTCTGCTTCACCTATGGCGATGGTGTTTCCGATCTGAATATTGGCGAACTGGTGGACTTCCATCTTTCCCACGGCAAATTGGCCACCGTCACGGCAGTGCAGCCGCCGGGTCGTTATGGCGCGCTGGAGCGCGAGGGCAATCTGGTCAGCGGGTTCACCGAAAAACCCCGTGGCGACGGTGGTTGGATCAATGGCGGCTTCTTTGTGTTGTCGCCCAAGGTTTTATCCCTGATTAACAGCGATGAGACGGTCTGGGAATCAGAGCCCTTGATCGGTCTGGCCGAGCGAGGGCAATTGACGGCGTTCCAGCACGATGGTTTCTGGCACCCGATGGATACCCTGCGCGACAAGAATTATCTTGAAAGTCTGTGGCAAAGTGGGGAGGCCCCATGGAAGCAATGGGACTGAATCTGGAATTCTGGCGCGGCAAGCGGGTTCTGCTGACGGGTCACACCGGTTTCAAGGGCAGTTGGTTGACGCTGTGGTTGAAAAGCCTCGGTGCCGAGGTCAGTGGTTTTGCCCTTGATCCTTCGACCGAGCCGAGCTTGTTCGAACTGGCTCGGGTCACTGAAGGCATCAATGATCAGCGCGGTGACTTGCGCGATCTCGGCGCCTTACTTGAACTGATCGCAGAGGTCCAGCCCGAGATTGTCCTGCATCTTGCGGCGCAACCGCTGGTGCGTGAAGGCTATCGCGACCCGCTTGGCACCTATTCAAGCAATGTCATGGGCACCCTCAACCTGCTGGAAGCGATTCGCCAGATCGGTGGGGTGCGTGCTTGCGTACTGGTGACGACCGACAAGGTCTACGCCAACCAGGAATGGCTGTGGCCGTATCGTGAAAACGAGCCCCTCGGCGGACATGATCCCTACAGCAGCAGCAAGGCCTGCTGCGAGTTGCTCGCACAATCGTATGTGGCCTCATTCTTTCCGGCCGAACGTTATGCCGAACACGGTTTGGCACTGGCCACGGCGCGCGCCGGTAACGTACTCGGTGGTGGCGATTTTGCTCCCGAGCGTTTGATCCCTGATGTGCTCAAGGCCTGGTCGGCTGGTGAACCGGTGACCCTGCGCTATCCACAGGCTGTTCGCCCCTGGCAGCATGCGCTGGAGCCATTGGCGGGCTACCTGCAATTGGCCGCTGGCCTGTACGAACAAGGCCCGCAGTTCTCCGGTGCATGGAACTTCGGACCCGGTGAAAGCGATATGTGCAGTGTCGGCGAGGTGGTTGAGCTGCTTGCCAAGCGCTGGCCGCAAGCGCCGGGGCTGCGTATTGAACCAAGCGATTTTCACGAGGCCGGCTTGTTACGTCTGGACAGCAGCCGCGCCCGTCAGTTGTTGGCGTGGCAGCCGCGCTGGTCATTGCAGCAATGCCTGGAGCAGACGCTGGATTGGCACTTGGCCTGGAAGAATGGCGAGGACATGCGTGAAGTAACGCTCGCTCAGCTGAACCTGTATCGGGGGCAGTTGTGAGTGAGTTTTTGTTAACCCCGCTACCGTTGACCGGACTGTTCAACGTGCAGCACAAGCGCCATGAGGATCAGCGTGGGCACTTCGCCCGGCTGTTCTGTGAAGGTGGTTTGAGTGCCTTCGGTCAGTCGTTTCATATTCGTCAAATCAACCATTCTTGCACCCGCGAGCGGGGCAGTGTGCGCGGCCTGCATTATCAAAAAGCCGAACAGCCGGAAGCCAAACTGATTACCTGCCTGCGGGGCGAAGTCTGGGATGTAGCGGTGGATCTGCGGCCGGATTCCGAGACGTTCCTGAACTGGCATGCCGAGCATTTGTGCGCAGGGGATGGTCGTAGCCTGCTGATTCCGGCAGGTTTTGCCCATGGTTTTCAGACCCTGACCGACGATGCCGAGCTGCTCTATCTGCACAGTGCCGACTATGCCCCGGATCACGAGGGCGGTCTTTCAGTACTAGACCCCCGGCTGGCGATAGCCTGGCCGTTGGTTGTCAAAAATCTGTCAGCACGGGATGCCTCGCATCCCTTGCTCGATCCTCAGTTCGTTGGAGTGCGTCTATGAACTGCCGAGGTTGCGGCACCCCATTGACCTTGTCGCTGATTGATCTCGGCACGTCGCCGCCCTCCAATGCGTACTTGCGGGCCGAGCAACTGGAGCAGTCCGAGCAATGGGTGCCGTTGAAGGTGCAGGTGTGTCAGGAGTGCTGGCTGGTCCAGACCGAGGACTACACCCGCGCCGACAGCCTGTTCGACGCCGACTATGCCTACTTCAGTTCCTATTCCAGCACCTGGCTGGCTCATGCCGAGCGCTATGTCGCGGAGATGGTCGAGCGCTTTGGCCTGACGACTGACAGTCGGGTGGTGGAAATCGCCGCCAACGACGGTTACCTGCTGCAATACGTGGCCAAACGCGGCATCGCCTGCCTCGGCGTCGAGCCGACCCACAGCACGGCTCAGGCAGCGCGGGAAAAGGGGCTGGAGATTCGCGAGCTGTTCTTTGGTCGAGAGACCGCCTTGCATTTGCTTGAAGAGGGCTGGGCGGCGGACCTGATGGCGGCCAACAATGTGTTGGCGCATGTCCCGGACATCAATGACTTCCTGAGCGGCTTTGCTACGTTGTTGAAGTCCACCGGTGTCGCAACCTTCGAGTTCCCGCACCTGCTGACGCTGATGGCGGGGGCTCAGTTCGATACCCTCTACCACGAGCATTATTCTTATCTGTCGCTGACGGCCGTGCAGCGTTTGTGCGAACGCAATGGCCTGGAAGTCTTCGATGTCAGCGAACTGCCGACCCATGGCGGCTCGCTGCGGGTCTTCGTCCAGCGCGCTGATGGCGTGCGCCGTGCGCTGCAACCGGCCGTGCAGCATGTGCTGGATGTCGAGCTGATCGCCGGGGTGAAAACCCCCGGGTTCTACGCAACGCTGGCTCCGGCCGCCGAACGCATCAAGCATGAACTGCTGCGCTTCCTGTTGCAGGCCAAAGCCGAAGGCAAGCGCGTGGTCGGCTATGGTGCCGCTGCCAAAGGCAATACCTTGCTCAACTATGCCGGGGTCAAACCTGATCTGCTGGCCTGGGTCGCGGATGCCAACCCGCATAAGCAGGGCAAGTTCTTGCCGGGCAGTCGCATTCCTGTGGTCTCTCCCGATCATATCGAGAAAGAAAAACCGGATTACGTATTGGTGTTGCCATGGAATCTGCTGGATGAAATCACTCAGCAGTACGCCTGCGTTAGCACGTGGGGTGGTCGTTTTGTCGTTGCGGTTCCGGAGTTGAGCTACCGATGAGCAGAATTCATTACACCAAACCGAGTGTGGGTGAGCTGGAAGCATCCTATGTACTGGATGCAGTACAGAACGGCTGGGGCGAGCGCTGCTATGAATACATCACCCGTTTCGAGAAGGCCTTTGCCGAGCATATGGGCGTGCCTTACGCCATAGCAACTTCAAGCTGCACCGGTGCCTTGCACATGGGGATGGCGGCACTCGAGATCGGGTCGGGCGATGAAGTGATTCTGGGCAACACCAACTGGATCGCTTCTGCGGCGCCGATTACCTACCTTGGCGCTACCCCAGTGTTTGTCGACGTATCGCCGGACAGTTGGTGCCTGGATCCGGAAAAAGTCCGGCAAGCCATCACCCCTCGTACCAAAGCCATTGTCGCGGTGCATCTCTACGGCAATCTGTGCGACATGGACGCGTTACTGGCGATCGGCCGCGAGTTCGGCATTGCAGTGATCGAAGATGCCGCCGAAGCTATCGGTTCCCAGTGGCGCGCCAAGCCTGCCGGTTCGCTGGGGACTTTTGGGGCGTTCTCCTTTCACGGCACCAAGACCCTCACCACCGGTGAAGGCGGTATGTTTGTGACGTCGGACAGATCCGTGTACGAGCGGGTTCTGACCTTGTCCAATCATGGTCGGGTGAACGGCAGTACGCGTCAGTTCTGGCCAGATTTCATTGGATTTAAATACAAGATGAGCAACCTGCAGGCCGCCATCGGCTGTGCTCAGATTGAACGGGTCAACGATCTGATTGAGCGCAAGCGCGCCATATTCGCCAACTACGCCAGTGCTCTGCTGGAGATTCCGGGTATTTCAATGAACCCGCAGCCGGATCACTCACGCAACGGCTACTGGATGCCGACGTTGGTGTTTGAAGAGAGCACCGGGATTACTCGCGACACCTTGATCGAGGCTTTCAAAACCGCTGATATCGACGCGCGAGTGTTCTTCTGGCCATTGTCGTCGCTGCCGATGTTCAGCGCGATGGATGTCGATACGCCGGTGGCTTTTTCACTGTCGGAGCGTGCGATCAATCTGCCGAGCTATCACGATATGACTGACTCGGATCAGCAGCGGGTCATTGCGGTGGTTCGCGCTGTCTGCGCAAGCAGGGGGCTGGGGCTGCTGTGAATATTTACTTGTTGGGTGCGGCGAATCCTGAGGCCGTACGCATGATTCGTTCGGTGCAGCGCGCGAACCCGAACGTCGAGTTTTTGTTTCTGGACAATAATCCGGCCAAACAGGGCGCTGATTTTTTTGGTGTTCCAGTGGTTGGTGGTACTGATCGTGTGGCCGATCTGAAGGGGCCGGACACCCTGTTCGTCAACCTGATTACCGGCTCTACCGAGCTTCGCTACGAGACAACCTGCCAGATCGTCGAGGCCGGCGGAACATTGGGTAACTTTGTGCATCCTGGCATTGATCTGACGATGGTCCGAATGGGCGTTGGCTGTTATCTGCAGGAGGGCGTGATCATGCAGGCCGACGTCGCGTTGGGTGACAACACCAGTATCAGTGCAGGAAGCGTGATTGGGCATGAAGGCCGGATTGGTCATTCAGTGTTCATGGCGCCTGGGGTCTGTATCGCCGGCTGTGTCGAGATCGGAGACGGTGCCTTCATCGGTATCAATGCGACCATTTTGCCCCGTTTGCGCATTGGTCGTTGGGTCACTATTGGCGCCGGGGCGGTCGTCACCCAAGACGTTCCTGACTATGCAGTGGTGGTGGGTAATCCCGCCAGAATCATCAGGTCGAATGCTGTTTCCTATCAGGATGGCCGGGTTTTCAAGTAAAGCCGCCCCTATTTTTCGGAGAGTTTCCTATGAATCCTCATGAGTTGTTTCGTGAAGAAGTAAAACAAAATATCGAAGGACTGGAGCAGGACAAAGAGCTTCAAGCCACTTCTCTGGGCTGGGTAGGTACGACGGCAAAACACAAGTACACCTACAACTTCAGCTGGATGGGGCGGCCGATCATTCAATTTCCCCAGGATATGATCGCCATGCAGGAAATCATTTGGTCGCAGCGGCCTGATGTAATTATTGAAACCGGAATCGCCCACGGCGGCTCCCTGGTGTTTTATGCATCGATGCTTGAATTGATCGGACACGGTGAAGTGGTGGGTGTCGATATCGATATCCGCCAGCACAACCGTGAGGCGATTGAAGCGCATCCGATGAGCCATCGGATTCATATGATCCAGGGGTCTAGTATCGATCCGACGATTGTCGATCAAGTGCGGGCGCGCATCGCCGGTAAGAAAGTCTTGGTAGTGCTCGACTCCAACCACACCCACGAACATGTTCTTGAGGAACTGCGTCTATACGCGCCGCTGGTTTCGGTCGGCAGCTATTGCGTGGTCATGGACACTGTGGTCGAAGATATGCCCGAAGACGCCTTTCCAGATCGTCCGTGGGGCAAAGGCGATAACCCGAAAACTGCAGTCTGGGCTTATTTGAAAGAAAATCGCGATTTCGAGATCGATTCCGCGATCCACAGCAAATTGCTGATCACCGTCGCGCCGGATGGTTATCTGCGACGGGTTGGTTAAGCCGCAACATCATCGTTGAGTATTTTTTTGCGATTCGCCGGGTGTGGGGAAAGTTATGCAAGGCAAGTATGGTTCTGAACACGCGTTACCTCTGAGTGAGCTGCTGACAGTGGTGCTGATTACCCACAACCGGCCGGCCTTTTTGCGCAGAGCTGTGCAGTTTTACAGCTCGCTGCCTTGCAAGATTCTGGTACTGGATTCGTCAATCCAGCCATCCGAGGGGATAGCAGGGCATTTAGCGTCGGTCGACTATCGGCATCTTCCACAGTTCGGCTACTGGGGGATTCAGGCCAAACTGGCCTACGGCGTCGAGCAAGTGACCACGCCTTACATGGTGTTCGCTGCGGACGATGATTTCATCGTGCATGACGCGCTCTGCGATTCGGTAGCGTTTCTGGAGGCGAACCAGGACTATGGGATGTGTCACGGCTATTGCCTGATGTACCTGACCCTGGCCAATAGCGTGAGCTATTACCGACGTGACAAAAAGGTCTGTGAAGACTACTCGTCCGAACGCGCTCAGGACCGTGTGCTTGACTACATGGGCCAGTACATCCCGCCTTTCTATGCCGTTCACCGCACTGCACTGTTGCGCGACTGGTATGCCGTCATGCCGGAAGGCACTATCTTTCAGTGGCAGGAAGTCGGCCACGTGTACTACATGCTGGCACGCGCCAAGGCGCGGATTCTGCCGATTCCGTATGTTGTGCGTGAGATCAATTACATTCATTCCGACCATAACACTGAGGTGTATACCTCACTCTGTTATACCGACTCCAAATCAGTGGCCGAGCGCGAGGCGTTTGCTGAATTCCTGGCATCGCTGCCCACGGGCATCAAAGACCTCGACCATGAGCAGGCGAAGCAGTTTGCGCTCGAGAGTTTTGCGGCGATGACCGCCAGTTTGCGTACGGGCAATGCGTTGGCGGCCGAGCTGATTTTCGAGTCCACATGGACAGCCGCTCATGCGGAGCCGGTGCGACGTTTCGGGCCCAAGCAATATGTGGAAATGCCGTTCTACAACCAGGCGTTTTTCGATCAGTTGACCCGGTTCGAGTTTTTGCTCCACGCCATGCCGGCTGGCCGTGTACAGCTTCAGGCGCTTGAAGGCGTATGGACTCGGCAAGAAGATTTGCTGCGACCTCACAACAATGATATCGCCGAGAGCATTGTCGATCGTCTGTGGCAGGCGCAGGACTGCAATCCGTTCAATATGCGAGTGGTCAAGCAGCTGGCGCAACAGCTTGAAAATATTGGTGAGCAGGATGAGGCCCAACTGATGCTCGACTGGGCTCAGCGCCTGGATGCAGTATCGCCTTCTGACTACCGTCAAACATTCGACAATATGCTCTCGGGTCGCTTGCTCAAGTGGTTGGAAGCGCGACGTCCGAATGCCGAAGAACTGGAGTCGATTACAGGGCATCTGGCGGTCCATGAAGGAGGTCCGCAGTTCGGTATTTTGTTACTGGACCTCGATAATAACGTCGAAAAACTGCAAGTTACCCTCGACAGTCTGTTAGAGGGATACTGCAAAAAATTCAAAATTGTGGTGTTCACTACCGGTGAGCCGCAGTCTGCTACCACTGCGCAAAACGTCCTGCACTTTGTCAAGGTCACCGCAGGCAACTACATAGACAAGCTGAATCAAGTGGCTCGCCAATCGTCCTGCGACTGGATGCTTCTGGCTGAGGCAGGAGACCAGTTCACTGCCAGCGGTTTGTTGCGCGCCAGCCTGGAACTGCTGGCGGCCCCCGAATGCCGCGCGGTGGCTGCGGATGAAATTCACCGACAGCCCAACGGCGCACTGATCGATGTGTTCCGCCCAGGCTTCAACCTCGACTTGTTGCAAAGCCTGCCGACGCTGATGGCACGACACTGGCTGATCCGTCGCGATGTACTGGTGGAAGCGGGTGGTTACTCAGCGGACTTCAGTAAGGCACTTGAATTTGATTTGCTGCTGCGGATGATTGAGCAAGGCGGTATGGCCTGGCTGGCTCATCTGGATGAGCCGTTACTCATCTGCCAGGCGCCGGTTCTAGAGGAAAATCCCCATGAGCGCCTGGCGTTGATTCGGCATCTTGCGAACCGTGGTTATAAGGCGCAAATCAGTTCGGCGACGCCCGGTACCTGGCAGATTGATTATCGCCACACTGAGCGTCCGCTGGTGTCGATCATCGTGCCGAGTCAGGACAACCTCCCACTGCTGGAACGTTGTCTGGACAGCGTCCTGCAAAGAACACGCTACCTGCGCTATGAAGTGCTGATCGCCGACAACCACAGTCAATCCTCGGCGGTCTCGGCCTGGCTTGACGCCCAGGAGCAAAAAACCGGCAAGGTGCGGGTGTTGCGATCCAAGCAAAGCCTCAGTACGTCCGCGCTTTACAATGCAGCCTGTCAGCAGGCGCAGGGTGAATACCTGATCTTGCTGGCGGTCGACAGCGAGGTGGTCAACCCGAACTGGATCGAGACGTTGCTCAATCAGGCGCAGCGTCCGGAAGTCGGCGTGGTAGGGCCAAAGCTGGTTGATCGTGAGGGTAATGTGACTCAGGCCGGGCTTATTCTTGGCATGCATGACGCGGCCGGCTCGGCGTTTGTCGGCGAACCTGTGAAAGCCAATGGTTATTTGCATCGTCTGGTGCTTGAGCAAAACTACTCGGCGGTCTCCGCTGCGTGCCTGATGGTCCGTAAAGAACTGTATGAAACCGTTGGCGGTCTGGACGAAGAGCGCTTCTCCGAGGCCTTCAGTGATGTCGATCTGTGCTTGAAAATCGCCCAGGCCGGCTACCTGACGGTCTGGACGCCGCAGGTGCAAGTAATTCACCCAGGCACCCTGCCAACGTTGCCAGTCGCCCTTGAGGCTCTGCGCGACAAGTGGGCAGGACCGTTCCAGCACGATTTGGCGTACAACAAGAACCTCGCTTTGACCGGCAAGGGCTTTACCCTTGGCAGCCCGACCAGTGTGAACTGGGCGCAGTTGCTTGCTTAAGTCTGGTCGACAGGAAAAGGACTCACGGCATGTTTAACGGCAAATCAATTTTTATCTCGGGTGGCACCGGCTCGTTCGGTCGCAACTTTATCCGCCGTTTGCTTGAGCAGTATCAGCCCAAGCGTGTCGTGGTGTTCTCCCGCGACGAGCTCAAGCAATACGAGATGCAACAGACGTTCAACGCGCCGTGTATGCGTTATTTTCTGGGGGATGTGCGCGATGCCGAGCGGCTGCGTCTGGCCATGCGCGGGATCGATTATGTGGTGCATGCGGCAGCCTTGAAGCAGGTGCCGGCCGCCGAGTACAACCCGACCGAATGCATCCGCACCAACGTCAACGGCGCGGAAAATATTATTGCTGCGGCCATCGACAATGGGGTGAAAAAGGTTATCGCCTTGTCCACCGACAAGGCGGCCAGCCCGATCAACTTGTATGGCGCAACCAAGCTGCTGTCGGACAAGTTGTTCGTTGCGGCGAATAACATTGCCGGTGACCAGCCAACGCGTTTCGCTGTGGTGCGGTATGGCAATGTGGCGGGTTCTCGAGGTTCGGTAGTGCCGTTCTTCAGTAAATTGATTAGCGACGGTGCGCGGGAGTTGCCGATCACTGACGTGCGCATGACGCGGTTCTGGATCACCCTGGATCATGGTGTGCAGTTCGTGCTCGACAGCTTTGCGCGCATGCACGGCGGCGAGGTGTTTGTGCCGAAGATTCCGTCGATCCGGATTATCGATCTGGCCGTGGGCATGGCCGAGCATCTACCGCACAAAAATGTCGGGATTCGTCCCGGTGAAAAACTCCATGAGTTGATGGTGCCGCTCGACGATGCGCGAATGACCCTGGAGTTCTCCGATCACTACACCATCCAGCCCTCGATCCGGTTTACCAACGTCGACGTCGACTATGCCGTCAATGGCCTCGGTGAGTGTGGTGCTCAAGTAGACGAAACCTTTGAGTATCGTTCCGATACCAATCCAGAGTTTTTGAGCGTGGGTCAGATCGCGGATCTGCACGCTGAGCTGCATTCATGATTCCATACTCGATTCCATACGGGCGACAGAGCATCGACCAGGCGGATATCGACGCGGTGGTTGAGGTTCTCAAGTCCCCGTGGCTGACCCAGGGCCCAACCATCGAGCGCTTTGAATCGGCAATGGCTGAGCGCTGTCAGGCGGATTTCGCGGTTGCGGTGTGCAATGCCACGGCAGCGTTGCATATCGCCTGTCTGGCGGCAGGATTGGGCCCCGGTGATCGGCTGTGGACCACGCCTAATACTTTCGTTGCCTCCGCCAACTGCGGACGCTACTGCGGCGCCGATGTGGACTTCGTTGACATCGATCCGCATACCTGGAACCTCGACGCCGGCTTGCTGGCGCAAAAACTCGAAGCCGCCGAGCGCGTCGGAAAACTGCCGAAGGTGGTGGTGGCGGTGGCATTCTCTGGTCAGAGCTGCGACATGCAAGCCATTGCCGGGCTCGCCGAACGTTACGCATTCACCTTGATCGAAGACGCGGCGCACGCGGTAGGGGCGTCCTATGACGGACGCCCAGTGGGTTGTGGCGCGTATGCAACGATGACGGTCTTCAGTTTTCATCCAGTGAAAATTATTACCTCGGGTGAAGGCGGTATGGTCCTGACCAATCGGCCAGAGCTTGCCGAACGTTTGCGTCGGTTGCGCAGCCATGGCATTACCAGCGATCCGTCGCAGATGTCGGTACCCAGCCAAGGGCTTTGGTACTACCAGCAACTGGAGTTGGGCTTCAATTATCGAATGACCGACCTGCACGCTGCATTGGGCCTTTCGCAGTTGGCCAGGCTCGACGGTTTTATCGCGAGGCGGCGCCAATTGGCCGCGCGTTATGAGCGACTGTTGGCTGAACTTCCGTTGGTGTTACCCACTGCACAGGCAGGCGCCGAATCGGCTTGGCATCTGTATGTGGTGCGTGTGCGGTTTGATCAAGTAAAACTTAGCCAACGAGACCTTTTCGATGCTTTGAGAGCTGCAGGGATCGGTGTGAACCTGCACTATATTCCGGTGCATCTACAGCCTTACTACCGCGAGTCAGGATTCACAGATGGCGATTATCCAGAGGCCGAGCGTTATTTCGACGAGGCGGTCACCTTGCCGCTGTTCCCGGACCTGACAGACGAGCAACAAGACTATGTGATCGAGCAGTTGCGTAGCCTGCTTGGCTAAGTGCCTTCTTGCCGCGATCCGTTGATGAGAGTAGTGCATGCGTGAATTAAGTGAGCAAGAGCAGTTCTGGCGGGGCGAGTTCGGTGACCAATACGCGGGACGCAATCAGGGGCAGCCGCTGATCGCAGCCAACCTGGCGTTGTTTGCCAAAGCGCTGGCGCGAACCTCACGGCTAGAGAGTCTGTTGGAGTTGGGCACCAACACGGGCAATAACCTGCAAGCTTTGCATCAGCTATTGCCAACATGTGTGCTTCAGGGGGTCGAGATCAATGCTCAGGCTCAGGCCTATGCGCAAGCGCTGGGGGTTGCGGACGTCTGGCATGGTTCGTTGTTCGACTATCCACATGATCGGACTTTCCAGTTGACCCTGAGCAAAGGCGTACTGATTCACCTCGCGCCTGAACTGCTGCCTGCGGCTTACGCTCAGCTGTACCAACTGAGTCAACGCTATATCCTGATTTGCGAGTACTACAACCCGGTGCCGGTAGAGGTGTCCTATCGCGGTAACAGCGGCAAGTTGTTCAAGCGTGATTTTGCCGGGGAAATGCTCGATCGCTACAGTGATCTGCACCTGCTCGACTATGGGTTCAGCTATCACCGCGATCCGCAGTTCCCGACCGACGATATCAACTGGTTTCTATTGGAAAAGCGCCTGTGACAGCGGTAGCAATCATCCCGGCGCGGGGTGGCAGTAAACGGATCCCGCGCAAGAATCTCAAGCTGTTCAACGGCCAGCCGATGATTGTCTGGTCGATTCTGGCTGCGCTACGGAGCGGCCTGTTCGATCAGGTTGTGGTCAGTACCGACGATGAAGAAATCGCTGCGATCGCCAGGGCCCACGGTGCATGGGTACCCTTCATGCGCCCGGCGCAACTGGCCGATGACTTCACCGGTACGGCGGCGGTGATCATGCATGGGCTGGCGACACTGCAGGAGCAGGGGCACTGCTTCGATTACGCTTGTTGTATCTATGCCACAGCACCTTTGCTGCAAGGGCGCTACCTGCGCGAAGGCTTGACGGCCCTCGAGCAGAACCCGGGGAAATCCTTTGCCTTTTCCGTGTGCGGTTTTGGCTTTGCCGTGCAGCGTGCGCTGAGTCTGAATGAGCAGGGCGCCCTGCAACCGCTGTATCCGCAGTACCGGGAAACCCGATCCCAGGACCTGCCCGTGGCCTATCAGGACGCCGGACAGTTCTATTGGGGGCGCACCGAGGCATGGTTGCGGGGTGATGTATTGTTTTCGGATCAGAGTTTGCCGGTGATCTTGCCCCGGCATCTGGTCCAGGATATCGACAGCGAAGAGGACTGGACCCGCGCCGAGTACCTCTACGCAGCGTTGCTGGCGGGTGGAGAGCTGGAGTCGTGAGAGTGCTGATCCGGGCGGATGCCTCGCACGCTATAGGCAGCGGCCATATTGCGCGGTGCCTGACCTTGGCCAAGGTATTGCGCGACGGCGGACATGACGTGGCTTTTGCCTGTCGCTTATTGCCTGGGCATTTGCTCGAGCATCTCGCGACTCAGGGATGGCGCGCTTATGGGTTACCTGCGACGTACGCTGAGCAAGCCAATGCAGGGCAAGACATCGAAGCTGCGTTGCCTTGGCAGGCGGACATTGCGGCACTGCAGCAGTTGCTGACGGTAGAGGATGCGTTCGACTGGATCATCGTCGATCACTATGGCCTCGATCATCATTGGCAGACCGCCGCCCGACAATGGGCACCACGGATCGCAGCAATCGATGATCTGGCCAACCGCCGTCACGCTGTTGATCTGTTGCTCGACCAGAACTTCAGCGGCACGCCGAGCGCTTATGCACCGTGGGTGGGACCCGAGTGCCGAACGTTGTTCGGCCCACGTTTTGCCATGATTCGGGATGAGTTCAAGCGCGACCCGGTGCCGATTCAGGCCCTGGCGCGTCGGGTTCTGGTGAATTTCGGCGGCTTCGATGCCGCCGGGGAAACCTGGAAGGCGATGTTGGCGTTGAGTGAACTAGACGGGTTGGAAGTCGACTTTATCGCGGGCACCGGTAACCCCGAGTGGACGCGGATGCAGGCACTGGCCTCAGGGCGTTCCACCTGGCGATTGCAAACCCACACGGACCAGTTCGCTGAGCTGATGGCGCATGCCGATCTGTTTGTCGGCGCGGGCGGCGGCACCAGTTGGGAGCGTGCCGCCTTGGGACTGCCAACGATCTGTATCGCGGTGGCGGCCAATCAACAGGCCAACGCTGAACGTTTGGCTGAAGTCGGTGCGCACCTGTACCTGGGGCCGCGTGACCAGGTTTCTGTTGAGTCATTGCGTCAATCGATCAGTGTGTTGTTGGCCAATCAGGGGTTGCGTCGGAGTTTTGCCAAGCGCTCTCGCCTGCTGGTCGATGGCTGTGGCGCACGCCGTGTGGCAGCGGCCCTGGCCGGTGAGGTGCTGCAATTGCGCCCGGCGACGATAGACGACGCACGTCTGCTGTTCGATGGGCGCAACGCTGAAGAGGTCCGGCGCTGGTCGGTGGAATCGCACGCCATTGATTGGGCCGGTCATCTGACCTGGTTGGCTGCCACCCTCGTGAATGACCAACGCCTGCTGTTGGTTGCAGAAACGGTCGACGGCCCGTTGGGCGTGCTGCGCTATGACAGGCTGGATACAAGGGCTGAAGTATCGATTTACCTGTTCGAAGGGCGATTCGGTCTGGGCTGGGGCAGGGCGCTACTGGCCGGAGGGGAGCGATTCATCAAGCGTCACTGGCCGCAACTACGAGTGATCGATGCGCAGGTGCTGCCAGCCAATCAGGCGTCGATCAACCTGTTTCGCGATGCGGGCTACCAGCAGAGTGCCTGCCGTTTCGAGCGCGTTTTAAAGGATCATGCCAATGACTAGTTTCAAGATAGGCTCGCGTTCGATTGGTGCCGATACCGCGCCGTTCATCATCGCCGAAATGAGCGGCAACCATAACCAGTCGCTTGAGGTCGCGCTACAGATTGTCGAGGCGGCGGCCAAGGCCGGTGCTCACGCCTTGAAACTGCAAACCTACACCGCCGATACCATGACCCTGGACCTTGAGCACGGCGAGTTTTTTATCAAGGACCCCAATAGTCTGTGGGCGGGGTCGTCCCTCTACGCGTTGTACGAGAAAGCCCACACACCCTGGGAGTGGCACGCGCCGATTTTTGCCCGGGCCAAAGCGCTGGGGATGCTGGCATTTTCGACGCCATTCGATGACAGTTCGGTGGATTTTCTTGAAAGCCTGGATGTGCCGGCTTACAAAATCGCCAGTTTCGAAAATACCGATTTACCGTTGATTCGCCGGGTCGCGTCGACCGGCAAGCCGTTGATTATCTCGACCGGCATGGCGAGTATCGCCGAACTGGACGAGACGGTTCGCGCTGCTCGTGCTGCCGGGTGCAAGGACTTGGTGTTGCTCAAGTGCACCAGTACTTACCCGGCCTCGCCAGAAAACAGCCATGTGCGCACCATCCCGCATTTGCGCGATTTGTTTGGTTGCGAGGTGGGATTGTCCGATCATTCCATGGGCGTTGGCGTTTCCGTGGCAGCCGTAGCGCTCGGGGCGACAGTGATCGAAAAACATTTCACTCTGGATCGAGCCGCTGGCGGGGTAGATGCGAGCTTTTCCCTGGAACCGGCTGAAATGGCTAGCCTGGTCATTGAAACCGAACGTGCCTGGCAGGCCATGGGGCACGTGCATTATGGCGTCACAGAGGCCGAGCGCGCGTCACTGGTCTATCGTCGATCACTGTATGTGACTCAGGATATGGTCGCCGGTGAAGTCTTCAGTGCTGACAACCTGAGAGCAATCCGTCCGGGCTTTGGATTGGCCCCAAAACACCGCGATGCGCTCATCGGGCGACGTGCGGGACAGGCCTTGAAACGGGGTACACCCCTGGACTGGTCATTGGTCGAATAACAGCTTCTGTGGCTGATTCGGCAAAATAGCGTGACCTGCGAGTCATAACGCGCATCTTCACTGTATTGTATTAATAGGGAATGATGGCGCTTGGCTCTTTATTGGCCTGGCGATAGCCACTTATTCCCTTCGCTGTCGCTCCTTGTGGACGACAGGAAATCTCTGTTGGCCAGCGCTCTCGATTGCAGAGAACGGTGATATTCAGCTGTTTATTATTGGGAAGCCATAATGATTGGCATAAAAAGCATAGCGAGTTACGTGCCCGTAGCCGGCGTCGATAACTACGCACAAGGTGCTAAGTTCGCCAAGGATGAAGAGTTCATTCTGGGCAAGATCGGTTCTGCTTTCCTGCCGCGCAAAGACGCCGGGCAAGAAACGTCTGACCTGTGCGTCGAGGCCGTCAATGCCTTGTTCGCCAAGAATCCCGACCTCAAGCGCGAATCCATCGACGTGCTGATCGTCGTCACCCAGAACGGCGACGAAGAGGCCTTGCCCCACACCTCCGCCATCGTTCAGGACAAGCTCGGCCTGTCGACCCATGTGGCCGCGTTCGATATCTCCCTTGGGTGCTCGGGCTACGTCTACGGCCTGTATGCGCTCAAGGGCTTCATGGACGCCGCAGGGCTGAAGAACGGCCTGCTGGTGACCTGCGACCCGTACTCGAAAATTGTCGACCCCGAAGATCGCAATACCACGATGCTGTTTGGCGATGCTGCGACAGCCACGTGGATGGGCGAGGGGGCTGACTGGCAGCTGGGCAAGGCCAAATTTGGCACTGACGGTTCCGGCGCACCGCACCTGAAGGTCAGTAACGGCGTGTTTTTCATGAATGGCCGTCAGGTCTTCAACTTCGCGCTGCTCAAAGTGCCCGCGCACCTGCACGAGTTGCTGGATGAGTCTGGCTTGCATTCGGACGATATCGACGCCTTCTGTATTCACCAGGGCAGTGCTGCGATTGTCGATGCTGTAGCCCGGCGTTTTGAAGGTGATCCGGAGAAGTTTCTCAAGGACATGCTGGAAACCGGTAATACCGTTTCTTCGAGCATTCCTTTGTTGCTGGAAAAACACGTGCTCGACAGCGATTGGAATCGGGTTGCGTTGAGTGGCTTTGGTGTTGGCTTGTCCTGGGGCTCGGCGATCATTCATCGCTCGTGATTGCATAAGCTTCTAAAAATAGCGCTTCAGGTGAGTTAACCTTGAGCGCTATTTTTTTGCGCACGTTTTGAGTGAGGCAGCATGAGCGAGAGCTTTCAGCAAAATGCCGAGGTGCTACAGGCGCGCTGGCCGGAGGTGTTCTCCCGGTTGTTGGCCGAAGATAGCGAATCATTGCAGGTCGAACTGGTGGAAGGGTTGGGTTCAACCCTGAGGATTGCCGGCATTCAGTTGACCAGTCGCCATGACCGCACTGCTGAAGCCCGCCTGCAAGCAGCCAGTCTGCCACCTGAGAGTCCGATGCTGCATGTGTACGGTACGGGGCTGGGCGATTTGCAGCAGGTCTTGCTGGAAAATCCCGAGCTACGACGGTTGCAGGTGCACATTCTCAACGGTGGGTTGTTTGCTTTGGTCCTCAGCCTCCTTGACCAAACGCCCTGGCTCAGTGATCCACGGGTCGAACTGAGTTATGCCGCCGATTGCCGCGAGATCCAGTTACCGTTCTTTGCGCTGCCGTCCGAGTTGGAATTAGCGGATGAGTTTAATGCCAGGATTCGTGATCGACTGGTCAGCGAAGTGCACCTGAGCTTCAATAATCGCGAGTTCGATCCGCAATCCCCGCAGATTCTCCAGCGCTTGCAGGACAGCCTCGAGCTGTTGCGCAGTGACCGTGATATCGCTGAGCTGTTCGGCTCGCAGGCGGGGCAGGAAGTCTATGTGATTGGTACGGGGCCGAGCCTGGAGCAGCACTTCGAAAAGCTTCTGGCTATTCGTGAGCAGGTGCAGCGGCCTCTGTTTATCAGTGTCGATACGGCTTACCGGCCGTTAATTGAGCACGGCATCAAACCGGACTTGGTGGTGAGCATCGATAAGGGGATCACGGCTCGGCACTTGCCGCCGTCGGACTCCGACAGTATCCCCTTGGTGTATATGCCAATGAGTGATCCGGAGGTGCTCGTGGCCTGGAAGGGCCTGCGCTATGCCGGCTATTCCGCCAGCCCGATCTATGCCGCGCTGCGCCAGCAAATTGCCAAAGCGCAGTTGTACGTCGGCGGCAGCGTGCTTCATCCGGCGGTAGACTTGGCGGTGAAAATGGGCGCAGCGAGAATCACCTTGTTCGGCGCTGATTTTGCTTTCCCGATGAACAAGACCCACGCGGGCTGGAATGACGGTGATCTAGGGCCTGGCGTTAACCTCGCCAGGCACTGGGTGCTTGATGGTCATGGACAACGAGTCAAGACGCAGCTCAATTTTCGTCGCTATCTGGGCGAGCTGGAACGTTACATTGCCGGGCATCCAGAGGTGCGCTTTCTTAACAGTAGTCGGGCAGGTGCGATGATCGCCGGTACGGCCTTTAACCTGGAGTTTGTGCAATGAGCCCCCGTGCACAGTGTGTCATCGACTGTCGGCAGTGTGCCGGGCTGTTTCGTCTTGGGCGTAATGTCGAGGCGGCCTTGACTATGGTCGATGTGTTCGATCACGCGCAGAGTCTGTTAAGTCGGGGCTCGCCAGCAGCGCAACAACAATGGTTGCAGCTACTGCCGCCGATGCTGGCCTGCCAGGAAGGGCTGGACTGGTTGGGGTTGGCTGACTATCTAGAGTATGAGTTGGTGGCGTTACTCGAGCGCGAATAGTAGTTCGAGCGCGTTCAGGTTGCCCCGCCGACGCTTCTGCATGGATGTGTTCCTTTCTCGACTCCCCGTCACGACCCCGTTCTAGATACGTCACGAATTTTTCTCTTATCCCCGCTCGGAAAATGTGTGAGGAGGAGGCTTTTCGATTTTTTTTTCATCTTTTTTTGCAAAAAAATCCGTAAAAAATTAAACCTTTAAAAATCCACGCTTATAACCAAAATACCCTACAAATGTCGGGTATTTAATAGTTGTAATTCCCAAACAGTCTTAAAAAGCCAGTTAAAGCCACTTGTAATTTTTCCGATAAACATTTTGTAGGTTTTCAGGGCGTGCCGGATGCAGCCCGTTTTTGGAAGCCAGCAATCTTTTTTTTGTGAGGAATTTCACGATGGCTTTAACCGTAAATACCAATGTCGCTTCGTTGTCGGTTCAGCGAAATCTGAACCGCTCTTCCGATGCCGTCAGCACATCAATGGCGCGTTTGTCTTCAGGCTTAAGGATTAACAGCGCCAAGGACGATGCCGCCGGCATGCAAATCGCGAGTCGCCTGACGACCCAGATTAAAGGGATGACGGTTGCGGCCAGAAATGCGGGCAATGCAATTTCCATTGCGCAAACTGCGGAGGGGGCATTGCAGGAATCGACCAACAACCTGCAGCGGATGCGAGAACTGGCGATTCAATCAAAAAACGGCGACAACAGTCAAAAGGAGCGGGATGCACTCAATTCCGAATTCAATCAGTCGGTTCAAGAACTGACCCGTCTTTCGAAGAGCACCACGTTTGGTGGTGGTTTGAAGCTGCTGGATGGCAGCGCCGGGACGATGACGTTTCATGTGGGCGCCAACGTAGGGAGAACCGAGGAGATCAGCCTGTCGCTCTCGGACGATTTCTCTGCCGAATCGTTGTTTGTAGCGGCTAAAAGCGCTGCGGCTGTACCGGGCGACGATAAGACAACCGGCTCCGTAGCGGTTGTGAAGGGCGAGTACACGGCGCTTGCGATTGATGGGAGCGGAAGTCGAAATCTATTGCCTGTCAATGTGACGGAAAAGATGACCGATGATGCTCTACAGAAAAATACAGCACTGGCTGCTGCTGAAGCTGCGCTGGGTGCGATTGATGCGGTTACTGATCCTGCTGCCTACACGGCTCAACAAGCCGTTGTGGCTACCGCAAAAACGGAAGCCGATGGTGCGACGACAGTTTTAAAGGACGCAACCGAACTGGATAAAAAGAGCAAACCGCTCAACGATCAAGCCATTGCCGACAACATCGAGGCAACTATTGTATCCATCGACAAGGCTCTGGAAACCATTGATGCCGCTCGTTCCAATCTGGGCGCCAAGCAAAACCGCTTCGCCAGCACCATTTCCAACCTCAACAACATGGTAAAGAACACCACGGCTGCGCGCGGCCAAATCGAAGACGTCGATTTCGCCTCGGAAACAGCCGAGCTGACCAAGCAGCAAACGCTGCAACAAGCGTCGACGGCCGTCTTGGCTCAAGCCAACCAGCTACCGGCCGCAGTTCTTAAACTTCTGCAATAAAGAATGCCTTCGGGCGCATGTCGAATCCTGGTATCCGGTCAAGGATGCCAGGCCTCAAAACGGTTGGAGATGTCGGGGTGGTGTGAGGTTGTAGGTCGTTGAATAGAGTGAGTGAGATGCTCTGCAGCCCCCGACAGCTGTAGGGATGTCAGAGTAGTGGCAATATTTTTTTAAAAAGCCCTCAAGCTCCTTGCTATCTCGACGATAACTATTACGAAGGTTCTCTAGGCCACACCCGGCGGTTGCCAGGGCCGGAAGCCGCAGTACCCAACCATTGAGGAACTCATCATGACTTTAGGCGTAAACACCAACGTTACATCCCTGGCTGTTCAGAAAAACTTGAACAACGCAGCGAGTTCTCTTTCTCAATCCATGACTCGCCTGTCTTCCGGCCTGAAAATCAACAGCGCTAAAGACGACGCTGCCGGCCTGCAGATTGCTACCCGTATGAGCAGCCAGATTCGTGGTCAGACCGTGGCAGTGAAAAACGCCAACGACGGTATCTCGATGGCTCAGACTGCTGAAGGCGCGCTGCAAGAATCTACCAACATTCTGCAACGTATGCGTGAACTGGCTGTTCAGGCACGTAACGGCACCAACGGTACCGCTGACCAGACCGCAACTAACTCAGAATTCGCTCAGATGTCTGACGAACTGACTCGTATCTCTGCCAGCACCAACTTGAACGGCAAGAACCTGCTCGACGGTTCTGCCGGTACCATGACCCTGCAAGTGGGTTCCAACACCGGTACTGCTAACCACATCGACCTGGTTCTGAGCAGCAAGTTCGACGCCGCCAGCCTTTCCGTAGCCAGCGCTACTGTTGCGCTGACCGGTACCAGCGCCACTGTTGGTACCAACATCGATAACGCAATCACTGCAATTGATGCTGCCATCGCTCAAATCGGCGCAACTCGCGCAAACCTGGGTGCTTCGCAGAACCGTCTGACCAGCACCATTTCCAACTTGCAGAACATCACTGAAAACGTCACGGCTGCACAAGGTCGCGTACAAGATACCGACTTCGCTGCTGAAACTGCTCAGTTGACCAAGAGCCAAACCCTGCAACAAGCTTCGACCGCTGTTTTGGCTCAGGCCAACCAGCTGCCTTCCGCTGTACTGAAACTGCTTCAGTAATTTTGGAATGAGTTTTGGCGGGAGGGTGCGCGTGTCGTGCTCTCCCGCTTTTTTACTTTAGGAGGTGATGGACATGGATATGAGCGTCAAGCTGAACTTGTCTTACCCGGCGGTGACACCGCTGAGCGGTGCTGCTAATAAGTCGGCTGGGACGCCTCTGGTCGATAGCGTGGCAGAAGTGACCGCGAGTAAAGACTCTGATTCGAAAAAGTTGAAAGCGGCAGTGCAGGAGATTGAAAAATTCGTTCAATCGGTCAAGCGCAATCTGGAGTTTTCGATTGACGAAACGTCCGGCAAGGTTGTGGTAAAAGTAATCGCCAGTGAAACGGGTGAGGTGGTCAGGCAGATTCCCTCGGAGGAGGCGCTGAAATTGGCAGATAACTTAAGTAATGCAAGCAGCGTGTTGTTCAACGCAAAAGCTTGATGCTGGCATGAATAGTGTCTGTATGTTCTTTTATTCGTTGTAGTGGTCAAAAGACCGACGAAAAACTGAAAGGAGATGCACATGGCAAGTCCAATTGTCCCCAGTACAGGCCTTGGCTCTGGCCTTGATATCGGTTCTATCGTCACCGCATTGGTCAATGCCGACAAGTCGGCCAAGCAGACGCAGATCAACAGTCAGACGACCCTCGCGACGTCCAAGATTTCTGGAGTGGGTTCGCTGAAAAGCGCTCTGACTGCCTATCAGACGGCGTTGACCAATCTTGGCAGCGCCACAAACCCGGCTTTTTCGGGTTTTGCGGCGACTTCGTCTACCCCGGCAACCCTTGCTGCGACCTCGGACAATACGGCGGTCAATGGCAGTTACAATATTGTTGTTCAGAATCTGGCCACCAGCTCCAAAGTTGCGACTGCCTCTTTCTCTGGAGGGGCTACCAGTGCTATTCCGAGTGGTAACTTGACTATCACTCAAAATACCACTGCGACCAGCTTCACTATCCCGGCGAACTCGACGCTGCAGTCGGTTCGTGATTTGGTCAACACCCAGACAGCCACCAGTGGCGTCAGCGCCAACATCGTGACGGACAGCACGGGGGCCTCGCGTCTGGTATTTGGTTCTACAACCACCGGTGCTGGCTCGGATATCACCACCACCAGTAGCGTTGCGGGGTTGGTTATACCCGCGAATACTGCGCTCAATTCAGCAACTCCTGGTAGTGCTGGCTATATAGGCAGTCAGGCATTGGATGCAAATCTCACCATTGATGGGCTGGCGGTCAAGAGCTCGTCCAACACGGTGAGCAAGGCAATCAGTGGTTTGAGCATGACATTGGTTGCCGCTGGCAGCTCGACGGTGACGGTTGCAACCAATACCGATGGCTTGAAAACCTCGTTGCAGACCTTTGTTGATGCCTACAACACAGTGGTCAAGACCATTACCTCCTTGACTAAGGCCACCGCAGACAGCAAGGGTAATCTCACGGTAGCGGCTGCTATGACCGGTGATTCTCTGCCAAGGACATTGCTGGCGTCTTTGCGTGACCAATTGGTTACGCCTGGTCCTGGCAGTCAGTTGTCGGTGCTTTCACAGTTGGGTATCCAGACGGACCAGAAGGCCGGTACGCTGACCTTTGATAGCACCAAGTTCACGACAGCGATGACCAGCAAGAGTCTGGGCGGGCAGGTTCAGCAGTTGTTCAGCGGTACCACGAGTACCAACGGATTGCTGGCGCGGATGGGTGCGGTCCTTACGCCTTATACTCAGACGGGTGGTATTCTTGATACGCGTTCGAGCAGTTTGACCACGCAGAAGAATGCCCTCACCACCCAGCAGGCCGCACTGGATCTGCGGGTGACCAATATGACCGCCGCGTTGACAGCCAAATACAACGCGATGGACCTTTTGGTGGGGCAGATGAAGGCGACTTCGACCAGTATCACGTCATACTTCACTTCGTTGAGCGCATCGAAGACGGGCTAATTACTGTCTCGGCACCGAAAGCCCGGCTGCGTTTAACGCAGTCGGGCTTTTGGCATCTGGCCTAAAGTTTTGTGACGTTGTGTCGATACCTTGGGTATACGAACTCTTGAGTTTTGATGAGGTAGAACATGAATCCGATGTTAGCTCTTCGGCAGTATCAGAAGATTGGTGCGCAAGCCCAGACTTCCGAAGCCAGTCCCCACCGCCTCGTGCAAATGCTGATGGAAGGCGGTCTGGACCGCATTGCTCAAGCCAGGGGTGCGATGGAGCGTAAGGACATTCCTAACAAGGGCATCCTGATCGGCAAGGCCATTGGCATCGTGGGTGGTCTGCGCGAAGGTCTTGACCTGGAGAAATCGGCAGCTGCTCTGGGGAATCTAGACAATCTCTACGTTTACATGATGAAGCGTCTGGCGGAAGCCAACATCAAGAGCGACCCGAAAATCCTCGACGAAGTCAGCGATTTGCTGCGTACGGTCAAGGATGGCTGGGATGGCATCGCGACCCTATAGCCTGCTGTTTCGAGGAGATCACCATGAGTGCTGTATTGCAGCGTATCGAAGAAACCCGTGAAGCGTTGGTCGGTGCATTGGCTGAGCGTGACTGGGAAGCTATTGGGCAGCTGGATCTAGCTTGCCGCGCTTGTGTTGACGATGTGATCAGCGAGGCTCCGCTAAACGAAACCGAAGTGAGAAGCAATCTTGAACGCCTGTTAGGGGTGTATCGACAGCTGATTGAGGTCGCTACTGATGAGCGCCAAGCAATAGTCGACGAGATGACGCAGATCCGGCAAGCGAAAAACGCGGCAAAGGTTTACCATCTGTTCGGTTGACACTCAGTTGATCGAAAAAAAGAAATTCGCCATAAATTTGACTGTGCGCGGATTTTTGACTTAACTAGTGCGGTTTACTATTTTCTGACGTCTAAATCGCCAAATGGGTCGTAGACGCCAAGCTTGCCCCCATTTCATGGGCATTGAGTTTGACTAGGGAAGTTGCTATTGCATGTGGCGTGAAATCAAGATTTTGCTGATTGATGACGATAGCCTGCGCCGCCGGGATATGGCGGTCATTTTAAATTTTCTTGGCGAAGAAAATTTGTCCTGCTCAAGCCTTGATTGGCAGCAGGTCGTCGGTTCTCTGACCTCTACCCGAGAAGTGCTTTGCGTGCTGGTGGGCGAAGTGAGCGCTCCAGGTACTCTTCAAGGACTGCTTAAGACCATCGCCGCCTGGGATGAGTTCCTTCCCGTCATGTTAATGGGAGAATTTTCTTCCACTGACCTGCCAGAGGACTTGCGCCGTCGTGTGCTCTCGTCTCTGGAAATGCCGCCCAGCTACAGCAAACTGCTCGATTCCCTGCACCGTGCTCAGGTTTATCGTGAAATGTACGATCATGCCCGTGAGCGTGGTCGTCATCGTGAGCCGAACCTGTTTCGCAGTCTGGTGGGTACCAGTCGCGCGATTCAGCATGTTCGGCAAATGATGCAGCAGGTTGCCGACACCGATGCCAGTGTGCTGATCCTCGGTGAGTCCGGTACTGGCAAGGAAGTGGTTGCGCGCAATCTGCACTATCACTCCAAGCGTCGTGATGCGCCGTTCGTACCTGTCAACTGTGGAGCCATACCTGCCGAGTTGCTGGAAAGCGAACTGTTCGGTCATGAGAAGGGCGCGTTTACCGGGGCGATCACCAGTCGTGCCGGGCGCTTTGAGCTGGCCAATGGCGGCACCTTGTTCCTCGACGAAATCGGCGACATGCCGCTGCCTATGCAGGTCAAGCTGTTGCGTGTGCTGCAGGAGCGCACCTTCGAGCGGGTCGGCAGCAACAAAACCCAGAGCGTCGATGTGCGAATCATTGCAGCGACGCACAAGAATCTCGAGCACATGATCGAGATCGGTACGTTCCGTGAAGACCTGTATTACCGTTTGAATGTATTCCCGATCGAGATGGCCCCGCTGCGCGAGCGTGTCGAAGACATTCCGTTGCTGATGAACGAATTGATTTCGCGCATGGAGCACGAAAAACGTGGCTCGATCCGTTTCAACTCGGCGGCCATCATGTCGCTTTGTCGTCACGCCTGGCCGGGCAATGTTCGCGAACTGGCCAATCTGGTCGAGCGCATGGCGATCATGCATCCCTACGGGGTGATCGGCGTCATCGAGTTGCCGAAAAAATTCCGTTACGTTGACGATGAAGACGAGCAACTGGTTGATAGCTTTCGCACTGACCTGGAAGAGCGGGTCGCTATTAATGGACATACGCCCAACTTCGCTTCCGGCGCCTTGTTGCCACCTGAAGGTCTTGACCTCAAGGACTATCTGGGAGGGTTGGAGCAGGGCCTGATTCAGCAGGCATTGGACGATGCGGGCGGCATTGTGGCGCGCGCGGCTGAGCGTCTGCGTATTCGCCGTACAACCCTGGTGGAAAAAATGCGCAAATACGGCATGAGCCGTCGTGATGGGGAAGAACAGGCGGAGGATTGACGCTTCTTCTCTTCTCGAATAATCAAACCCCTGATAAGTCAGGGGTTTTTTTTCGGCACGGGTATTGCTATGTCTCTTGCTACATACCGTTTAATGACGGTTCGCCATGCGAGAGACCACTATGCCCCAGGCTGCCCAGATGTCTTCTGCCCTTTCTTACGAAGCGCAGCCGTCCCTCGAGCCGGAAAGCCGGACCGGGCTTGAGCAGGCGTTCTCGCGGTTCGATCAGATGTCGAGTCAGTTGAGTGACTCCTACAGCTTGCTCGAAGCGCGGGTGACGGAGCTCAAGGGGGAGTTGGCGGTCGTCAGTGCTCAGCGAATGCAGGAATTGGCGGAAAAAGAGCGTCTGGCTAATCGCCTGCAAAACTTGCTCATGCTGTTGCCCGGCGGCGTCATTGTCATGGACGGTCAGGGCGTGGTGCGTGAGGCCAACCCTGCAGCATGCGACCTGTTAGGTGAGCCACTGCTGGGCATGCTTTGGCGACAAGTGATCAGTCGGTGTTTCGCGCCGCGCGAAGATGATGGTCACGAAGTGTCTCTCAAGGATGGACGACGTCTGTCCATCGCAACGCGTTCACTGGACGCGGAGCCGGGTCAGCTAGTGCTGCTTAACGACTTGACCGAAACCCGTCATCTGCAGGGGCAGCTAGCCCGTCACGAGCGTCTATCCTCCCTGGGGAGAATGGTCACCTCGCTGGCTCATCAGATTCGTACGCCGCTGTCCGCAGCCTTGATCTATGCCAGCCATTTGGCTGAGCAGGAGCTGCCGGTGGCGACTCAGCAACGTTTTGCCGGACGCTTGAAAGAGCGTTTGCACGAGCTCGAACATCAGGTGCGCGACATGCTGGTCTTCGCACGTGGCGAGTTGCCGATGACCGATCGTATTGCGCCCGATCTGTTGTTTCAGGCCTTGCAGGCGGCGGCGCAAACCCACGTGCAGGGTCTATCGGTACGTTGGCAGTGCGACAGTCGCGAAGGCGCGTTGCTGTGCAATAGAGACACGCTGGTGGGGGCGCTGCTTAATTTGATTGAAAACGCGGTGCAGGCCAGCGCTGGAAAAACGCGCTTGAAAATCCATCTCTACAGTCGCGATAACACGCTGCGCTTATGCATCAGTGACAACGGCAGCGGGATCGACGCCTCGGCACTGGCGCGCATCGGAGAGCCTTTCTTTACCACCAAGTCCACCGGCACCGGGTTGGGGTTGGCGGTGGTCGGCGCAGTCACCCGTGCACACCAGGGGCAGCTGCAATTTCGTTCTCGTCCGGGTCGCGGCACGTGCGCGATTGTCACTCTGCCTTTGATTCCGGAAGCTTGTGACGCGGGAGTGAACTGATGGCGATCAAGGTGTTGCTGGTCGAGGATGATCCTTCACTGCGCGAGGCGCTGGGTGAGACCTTGATGTTGGCCGGGCACGACTTCCGTGCCGTCGGTTCGGCTGAAGAGGCGCTTGAGGCCGTGGCTGAAGAGTCCTTCGGTCTGGTGGTGAGTGACGTCAACATGCCGGGCATGGATGGTCATCAATTGTTGAGCGTGTTGCGCAGCCGTTATGCGCAATTACCTGTACTGTTGATGACTGCGCACGGCGCGGTCGAGCGTGCGGTAGATGCGATGCGTCAGGGCGCGGCGGATTATCTGGTCAAGCCTTTCGAGCCCAAAGCATTTATGGAGTTGGTAGCGCGGCACGCACTGGGTCGTCCCGGACCTGCTGACAGTGAGGGGCCGGTAGCCTTCGAGCCGGCCAGCGCACAATTGCTGGATTTGGCCGGTCGAGTGGCCAGGAGTGATTCGACGGTGCTGATTTCCGGTGAGTCCGGTACGGGCAAGGAAGTGTTGGCGCGTTTTATTCACCAGCAGTCTACTCGGGCTAGCAAGCCGTTTATTGCGATCAATTGCGCGGCGATCCCGGACAACATGCTTGAAGCGACGTTGTTCGGTCATGAGAAAGGATCGTTCACCGGCGCCATCGCGGCGCAGGCGGGCAAGTTTGAGCAGGCAGATGGCGGCACCATTCTGCTGGATGAGATTTCTGAAATGCCCCTCGGTCTGCAAGCCAAATTGCTGCGCGTGCTTCAGGAAAGGGAAGTGGAGCGTGTGGGCGGGCGTAAACCCATCATCTTGGATATTCGTGTGCTGGCAACCACCAACCGCGATCTGGCCGCAGAAGTAGCTGCAGGACGTTTTCGCGAAGATCTTTATTACCGGATTTCGGTGTTTCCGTTGGCTTGGCGACCACTGCGTGAGCGAACTGCCGATATTCTGCCGCTGGCCGAACGGTTGCTGTCCAAACACGTCAATAAAATGAAGCATGCCGCCGTACGATTGTCGGCGGACGCGCAAGCCTGTCTGATCGGCTACCCATGGCCAGGCAATGTTCGCGAGCTGGATAACGCGATTCAGCGGGCATTGATCCTGCAGCAGGGAGGGGTGATTCAGGCACAGGACTTCTGTTTGTCTGGCCCGGTAGCGGCTTCGCCAGTGCCGGCGTTAGGTGTTCCGACGCAGCCGCAGGTTGTTGCTTCAACACCGATGCCTTCAGTGTCAGTGCCTTCAGCCGATGGTGCGGCATCACATAATCAGGTCGGAGAGTCCGCCGGGGCCTTGGGTGATGACTTGCGGCGTCGTGAGTTTCAGATAATCATCGACACCCTACGCGCTGAGCGCGGCCGTCGCAAAGAAGCGGCGGAACGCTTGGGTATCAGCCCCCGGACCTTGCGTTACAAGCTGGCGCAGATGCGCGATGCGGGGATGGATGTTGAAGCGTCTCTATTCGCTACTTGATGCCGTGTGGTGTATAAGGCGCATCGCATCAAACTATTCGCAGGCTGGCGCGTGTTCCTGCAGACTTCATACCATTCGAATGCAAGTTGCGGCTAAAGGCCATCACTTGGCTGGCACTGTTGTTGCTTTGCCATGTGTAGCCGCTTAACGAGTGTCAAAAATCTGCGGCCTTTAGTGAGAGAGACGTCATGAGCCAAGGTGTTGAATTTAATCGCTTGATGTTGGACATGCGCTCCATGCAAATGGACGCCATGGCTACGCCAAAAGCAATAAGCACCCCGGAAATCGGCGCCAGCAGCTTTGCCGATATGCTTGGCCAGGCCGTCAACAAGGTCAACGATACCCAGCAGGCCTCTAATCAATTGTCGAATGCGTTTGAAATCGGCAAAAGCGGTGTGGACCTCACTGACGTGATGATCTCCTCGCAAAAAGCGAGCGTTTCGTTCCAGGCGTTGACCCAGGTCCGCAATAAACTGGTTCAAGCGTATCAAGACATCATGCAGATGCCGGTTTAAGGACGTATTGAGTCATGGCTGAAGCAGTCACCGATAACGTGCCGGCCAAATCGGGTGCCCCTCAAGGTAAGCCGCCGCTGTTTGGTTTGTCCTTTCTGGAAAATCTCTCCGAGATGACCATGTTGCGTCAGGTTGGCCTTATGGTCGGTCTGGCAGCGAGTGTTGCTATTGGTTTTGCCGTGGTGCTCTGGTCCCAGCAGCCTGATTATCGGCCGCTGTACGGCAGTCTGGCCGGTATGGACGCCAAACAGGTCATGGATACGTTGGCGGCCGCGGACATCCCTTATACCGTCGAACCAAATTCTGGCGCGTTGCTGGTCAAGGCTGATGATTTGCAGCGTGCGCGGATCAAATTGGCGGGCGCGGGTGTAGCGCCAGGCGACGGCAACATCGGCTTCGAAATTCTCGACAAGGACCAGGGCCTGGGTACCAGCCAGTTCATGGAAGCCACGCGCTATCGTCGCGGGCTTGAAGGCGAGCTTGCCCGGACCATCTCCAGCCTCAATAACGTCAAGGGTGCACGTGTGCATCTGGCGATCCCGAAAAGTTCGGTGTTCGTGCGTGACGAGCGTAAACCGAGCGCTTCGGTACTGATCGAATTGTACGCTGGCCGCTCATTGGAGCCGGGTCAGGTCATGGCGATTATCAACCTGGTGGCAACGGCTGTTCCCGAACTGAGCAAGTCGCAGATTACCGTGGTCGACCAGAAGGGCACGCTGTTGTCCGATCAGAGTGAAAACTCCGAATTGACCATGGCTGGCAAGCAGTTTGACTACAGTCGCCGTATGGAAAACATGCTCACTCAGCGTGTACAGAACATCCTGCAACCGATTCTGGGCAATGATCGCTACAAGGCCGAAGTCTCGGCCGATGTGGACTTCAGCGCCGTTGAGTCGACAGCGGAAAGCTTCAACCCCGATCAACCTGCGTTGCGCAGCGAGCAGTCGGTCGACGAACAGCGTTCCTCCGGTGGCGGTCCGCAGGGCGTTCCGGGTGCGTTGAGTAATCAGCCGCCCGGTCCAGCCAGTGCGCCTCAGCAGGCGGGCGCGGGTGCAGCTGCCTCAGGTTCCATACAGCCAGGTCAACCGCTGCTCGACGCAAATGGTCAGCAGATCATGGACCCAGCGACCGGTCAGCCGATGCTGGCACCTTATCCAGCGGACAAGCGTAAGCAGTCGACCAAGAACTTTGAGCTGGACCGTTCCATCAGTCACACCAAGCAGCAGCAGGGTCGGGTGAATCGCTTGTCTGTGGCGGTGGTCGTGGATGATCGGGTCAAAGTCGATCCCAAGACAGGCGAGACCAGCCTTACGCCATGGAATGCCGACGAATTGGCGCGCTTTACCCGGCTGGTGCAGGACGCTGTTGGTTTCAACGCCAGTCGCGGCGACAGCGTCAGTGTGGTAAACGTGCCATTCTCCACCGATCGTGGCGAAGTGATCCCTGATATTCCGTTCTATTCCCATCCGTGGTTCTGGGACATCGTCAAACAAGTGCTGGGTGTGTTGTTCATCCTGGTACTGGTATTTGGTGTTCTGCGGCCGGTACTCAACAACATCACCAGTGGCAAGAACCGGCAGCTGGTTGGCGTCGACGGCGATGCCGAGCTCGGTGGCATGGGTGGTCTGGGTGGTGAACTGTCCAATGACCGCGTCAGCCTTGGCGGTCCGCAAAGTATTTTGCTGCCTAGCCCGAGCGAGGGTTATGACGCACAGTTGAATGCAATCAAGAGCCTGGTGGCTGAAGACCCAGGTCGTGTGGCTCAGGTCGTGAAAGAGTGGATTAACGCAGATGAGTGACAATCGAGCGCTTACCGCCAAGATGACCAAGGTCGACAAGGCTGCCATTCTCTTGCTCTCCCTCGGTGAAACCGATGCCGCTCAGGTGCTTCGGCACATGGGGCCTAAAGAGGTTCAGCGGGTCGGTGTCGCCATGGCGCAAATGCGCAATGTGCACCGTGAGGAAGTCGAGCAGGTGATGAGTGAGTTCGTCGAGATCGTCGGCGACCAGACCAGTCTCGGCGTCGGCTCCGACGGTTATATCCGCAAAATGCTGACCCAGGCCTTGGGCGAAGACAAGGCCAACGGCCTCATCGACCGGATCTTGCTGGGGGGCAATACCAGTGGTCTGGACAGCCTGAAATGGATGGAGCCTCGTGCGGTTGCTGACGTGATCCGCTATGAGCACCCGCAAATTCAGGCCATCGTTGTGGCTTATCTGGACCCGGATCAGGCTGGCGAAGTGCTCGGTCATTTCGATCACAAGGTACGTCTGGATATCATTCTGCGTGTCTCCTCGCTCAACACCGTGCAGCCGGCGGCATTGAAAGAGCTGAACCAGATTCTGGAAAAGCAGTTCTCCGGCAACTCCAATACAGCGCGCACCACCTTGGGCGGCATCAAGCGTGCGGCCGATATCATGAACTTCCTCGACAGCTCCATCGAAGGCCAGTTGATGGACTCGATCCGCGAAGTCGACGGGGACCTGTCCGGTCAGATCGAAGACCTCATGTTCGTTTTCAACAACCTTTCCGATGTCGACGACCGGGGTATCCAGGCGTTGCTGCGCGAAGTGTCTTCTGATGTGCTGGTGTTGGCGCTTAAAGGCTCCGACGAAGCAATCAAGGAGAAAATCTTCAAGAACATGTCCAAACGTGCTGCCGAATTGTTGCGCGACGATCTCGAGGCCAAAGGCCCGGTGCGCGTCAGCGATGTGGAAACCGCGCAGAAAGAAATCCTCACTATTGCTCGCCGTATGGCCGAAGCCGGAGAAATCGTTCTCGGTGGCAAGGGCGGCGAAGAGATGATCTGAGGATCACTACATGTTTAGCTCCAACAAAGAGCCGCCCAGTGATCTGATCCGGGCCAAGGATGTCGGCGGCTTTGATGTCTGGTCGTTGCCTAGTTTCGACCCGCACAGTGAAGCGCTGTTAGAGCCAGAGCCTGAACCGGTTGAGGTCGAGCCGGCGGAGATGGAAGAAGTACCTCTGGACGAAGTCCAGCCGCTGACCCTTGAAGAGCTGGAAGGCATTCGTCAGGAAGCCTACAACGAAGGTTTTGCCACGGGTGAGAAAGAGGGTTTTCACAGCACTCAGCTCAAGGTCCGGCAAGAGGCTGACGTAGCCTTGAGCGCCAAGCTTGCGAGCCTTGAGCAATTGATGGTCCATCTGTTCGAGCCTATCGCCGAGCAGGACACGCAGATTGAAAAATCGCTGGTCGAACTGGTAGGGCACATTACCCGGCAAGTCATTCAGCGCGAGTTGACCACTGACTCTAGTCGTATCGGTCAGGTATTGCGTGACGCTTTGAAGTTGTTGCCTATGGGCGCGCAGAATGTACGCATCTTCATCAACCCTCAGGACTTCGCTCAGGTCAAAGCCCTGCGTGAACGCCATGAAGAAACCTGGCGCATCGTCGAAGACGATACCCTTCAGGCGGGTGGTTGCCGGGTCGAAACCGAGCACAGTCGAATCGATGCGACCATCGAAACTCGAATTTCTCAAGCATTGGCGAAAATGTTCGATCAGTTGCACGATCAGGCTCTGCACCCTGCGCCTGCGGACATGAGCCTCGATCTGGGTACAGTCGTCGACGCCCCGGTCATTGCAGATGACGCAGATGACGCCTCTCCTGAAAAAGCAGGCCCCGATGCGCCTTGACCGGACCAGCTTCGGCAAGCGTCTGGGTTCCTACGTCGACGCCATCGAGCTGGCAGGCCAGCCGGTGGTGGAAGGTCGTTTGTTGCGTATGGTCGGTTTGACCCTGGAAGCCGAAGGCTTGCGGGCTGCGATGGGCAGTCGGTGTCTGGTGATCAACGATGATAGCTATCACCCGATGCAAGTCGAAGCCGAGGTGATGGGGTTTTCCGGGTCCAAGATATTCCTGATGCCGGTGGGCAGTGTTGCCGGTATCGCACCGGGTGCTCGGGTTGTGCCGCTGGCCGATACCGGTCGCTTGCCGATGGGTATGGGAATGCTGGGTCGGGTCCTCGATGGCGCCGGACGCGCGCTCGATGGCAAAGGTGGAATGAAAGCCGAAGACTGGGTGCCAATGGATGGCCCGACGATCAACCCGCTCAAGCGCAATCCGATCAGCCAGCCTCTGGATGTGGGTATTCGCAGTATCAATGGGCTATTGACCGTTGGCCGTGGTCAGCGTCTCGGTCTGTTCGCCGGTACCGGTGTGGGCAAGAGCGTGCTGCTCGGGATGATGACGCGCTTCACCGAAGCCGACATTATCGTGGTTGGCCTGATCGGCGAACGGGGGCGAGAGGTCAAGGAATTCATCGAGCATATCCTCGGCGAAGAGGGGCTGAAACGCTCGGTGGTGGTGGCTTCACCCGCCGATGATGCGCCCTTGATGCGGATGCGGGCGGCCATGTATTGCACGCGCATTGCCGAATACTTTCGCGACAAGGGTAAAAACGTCCTGTTGCTCATGGATTCGTTGACTCGATTTGCTCAGGCTCAGCGGGAAATCGCTTTGGCCATTGGCGAGCCGCCCGCCACCAAGGGGTATCCACCGTCAGTGTTTGCCAAGTTGCCCAAACTGGTGGAGCGCGCCGGTAACGCCGAGGCCGGGGGCGGCTCGATTACTGCGTTCTATACCGTGCTTTCTGAAGGCGACGATCAGCAGGACCCGATTGCCGATGCCGCGCGGGGTGTGCTCGATGGGCATATCGTGTTGTCCCGGCGTCTGGCCGAAGAGGGACATTACCCGGCTATCGATATCGAAGCGTCCATCAGTCGGGTCATGCCTTCGGTGGTCAGTCCTGAACACATGGGGCAGGCTCAGCATTTCAAACAATTGTGGTCGCGCTACCAGCAGAGTCGCGACTTGATCAGCGTTGGTGCTTACGTGGCCGGTGGTGATCGGGAAACCGACATGGCGATCGCCTTGCAGCCGACATTGGTGCGCTACCTGCGCCAAGGGCTCAATGACAACGAGAGCCTGCAGGAGAGTAAGGCGCGCCTCGCCGCAGTGTTCAATCCCGCAGCAGGCGGCTGATAAGCCATGGCCTCAAGTCGAGCGGTACGCCTGGCGCCGGTGGTGGACATGGCCGAAAAGGCAGAGCGCGCAGCGGCTCAGCGCCTGGGGCACTTCCAGGGACAGGTCAGTCTGGCTGAGACCAAGCTGGCCGAACTCGAGCGTTTTCGCCATGAGTATCAGTTGCAGTGGATCGACAAAGGCGGTCGCGGGGTGTCGGGGCAGTGGCTGATAAATTATCAAAGCTTTCTCAATCAGCTGGAAACTGCTGTGGCCCAGCAACAGAAGAGCCTTGCCTGGCATCAGGAAAATCTCGACAAGGCTCGGGGTGCCTGGCAGCAGTGTTATGCGCGGGTCGAGGGTCTGCGCAAGCTGGTTCAGCGCTACATTGATGAAGCGCGGCAGCTTGAAGACAAGCGCGAACAAAAGCTTCTCGACGAACTTTCCCAGCGCTTACCCCGCCACGATCAATTTTAATGCAGGTAATTGAATTCATTCGGGTTGCTGTTGGCGCAGCAGAATGCTAAATCTTTCACACCGTGTCTGTGTTAACCCAAGGAAGCCTCCAATGTCCGTAAACACCGAGCTCTCCCACGACGGGCAAGAACTGACCATTTTCATCGAAGGGCGTTTTGATTTCGCCGCGCATCAAGATTTTCGCGGTGCCTACGAGAACGCTGCCGGCACTCCTCGGCGCTTCGTTGTCGATCTAAAGGGCACGAGTTATCTGGACAGTTCCGCGCTTGGCATGCTGTTACTGCTGCGTGACCATGCCGGCGGTGACGATGCGAAGATCCATCTGATCAACTGCAACGCCGACGTGAACACCATCCTGACCATCTCCAATTTCTCAAAACTGTTTCAGATCGGCTGACGTGTGCTAACCCTGCCCGAAAGCCTGTGCGTGCTTATTGCTGACGACAATGCCAGTGATCGCTTGCTACTCACGACCATCGTCCGTCGCCAGGGCCATACAGTGCTCAGCGCCAGCAATGGCCTGGAAGCGTTGGCGTTGTTTGAAAAAGAGCGTCCGCAGTTGGTGCTGATGGATGCTTTGATGCCGGTGATGGACGGTTTTGAGGCCGCGCGCCGAATCAAACAGGTGGCAGGCGAAGCGCTGGTGCCCATCATTTTTCTCACCTCTCTGAGCGAAAGCGAGGCGTTGGTTCGATGCCTTGACGCAGGGGGCGACGATTTTCTCGCCAAGCCCTACAGCGAGGCGATCCTCACCGCGAAGATCAATGCCATGGAGCGCTTGCGACGGTTGCAGGAAACGGTCTTGGAACAACGTGACCAAATCGCCAGGCATCATGGCTATTTGCTTAATGAACAGCGGGTAGCCAAAGCAGTATTTGATCAGGTGGCGCATTCCGGCTGCCTGAGTGCGCCGAACATTCGCTACCTGCAATCGCCCTATGCCTTATTCAACGGCGATCTATTGTTGGCTGCGTACACGCCTGCCGGCAACATGCACGTTTTATTGGGTGACTTTACCGGCCATGGTTTGCCTGCGGCTGTAGGGGCGATGCCCTTGGCTGAAGTGTTTTACGGCATGACCGCCAAGGGGTACGGCCTGACCCAAACCTTGCGGGAAATGAATGCGAAGCTCAAACGCATTTTGCCCGTGGACATGTTTTGCTGCGCGACTTTGCTGAGCGTGAACTTCAGCTTGCAGCAAGTGGAAGTGTGGAACGGTGGTCTGCCTGATGGTTATCTGCATCACGTTGCCAGTGGGGAGCGAACGCCGCTGGTGTCGCGGCATTTGCCATTGGGTGTGCTCGACCCGGCTCGCTTCGATTACAAGACCGAAGTGCACCCGCTGGCCTTGGGTGACCGGATTTTCCTGTTGTCCGACGGCGTACTCGACACCAGTGACAACGATGATCAATTGTTTGGTGTCGAGCGATTACAGGCGGTGTTCGCCGCCAATCGCCAGCCGGACGAACTGATCAATGAGATTCAGCGTGCCCTGGACGGCTTTCGAGGGCAGGCGCGGGATGATGTAAGCATGGTCGAAATCAGCCTGATCGCCCCGGCCCTGCTGGGGTCTCCGTCGGTGACATATTCGGACAGTGGTGAGTCCAGCCCGCTGGACTGGTCGGCGAGCTTCGAGTATCGCGCCACGACGCTCAAGCGTTTCAATCCTTTGCCTTACTTGTTGCAGCTGCTGATGGAGGTGCATGGTCTGCGCAGTCTGAGCGGGCCGTTGTACAGCGTGCTCTCCGAGCTGTACACCAACGCCCTGGAGCATGGCGTGCTGGGTCTCGACTCGGAACTAAAGCGCGATGCTCTTGGTTTTGCCCAGTACTACCGGGAGCGCAATGAGCACTTGGCGAGTCTTGAAGAGGGTTATGTGCGCCTGCATTTGCAGATTGTGCCGCGCGGGCAGGGTGGTCATTTGACGATACGCGTTGAAGACAGTGGTGCTGGATTCGACGTCGATCGTGTTCTGGCGCTGTCGGCGCAGACTCATGAGTTATCAGGGCGAGGCCTCAACTTGATACGTGAATTGAGTGAGCATTCCTATTGGTCGCAGGACGGACGTACCGCGTGCGTGGAATTTTCCTGGGGGGCTCTGGCATAATCCAATGATTCTTGATCAAGGAGCGAACAAGTGTCAGTGACTCATTTGGATTACCGTGTACTGGGCGGCTTGCAAGAAGTGATGGAGGCCGAATATCCCATCTTGCTCGACACGTTTCTTAAAGACTCCGAACAGCGCCTGGTGCAGTTGCACCATGCCCTTGCTGCGCAGGCATCTGGTTTGCCGGCGCTGGGCATGGCTGCTCATAGTCTCAAGGGCAGCAGTGGCAACATGGGGGCTACTCGGTTGGCTGAGCTGTGCCAGCAGCTCGAAGAGCGTGCTCAGTGCAATGAGCTGACCGGAGTCGATGAGTTGCTCAGGAAAATCGACGTTGAATTCATCACGGTCCGGCGTTTGTTCAGCGTTGAACGTCAGCGTTTTATCGGTCAAGGCTGAGATAAGCCGAAGCTGGCCCGTCCCTTGCTTGGTGACTTGGCAATTGTGCCCGTACGGAGACTGACATGCCCCTTGCCACTCACCCGCTTCTCCAGGCTGCCGCCGTAGCCAAATCCCAGCCAGCTGTCGCCAGTAGTGCGGCAAAACCTGCTGAGACGGGCAAGGAAGACACTTCCAGCTTTGCTCGAGTGTTTGCCAAACATGCCCAGCCCAAGCCTGTGGTGAGCAATGACACCCGTACAAAAGCGGTCCACGACAAGCCCGATGCAGGTAACGGCAAGCAAGCGGTGAGCGATAAATCTGCCGCTTCCACCTCGGCGGTTGCCGATAGCGGCAAATCCTTGCCTGCCGATAACGTCAGCGGAAAAGCGGATGCTACGGGTAAGGATATGCCGAAGGATAAGACGACCGACCCGGCGCTAAGCGACGTTGCCCCCGTTGATCCGACCCTGGATCCGGCGGCCTTGCAGGCGCTGGTCGTCCAGCCGGCTGCCGAGTCTGTGGTGCCGGTCGCTCCGGCCGTTGAACCTCAGGTCGTGCCGGTAGCCGTGAGTGCAGCGGTAGCCACGCAGCAGTCGGCTGTTCCTGTTCCTGTTCCTGTTGGCACTGGCACTGGTGCTGGTTTCGACCCTGCGACTGACCCTCTGGCAGGGTTGCCTGCCGTGCAAATGGCGCTGGAGCAGAGCGCCAAGGCGTCAGGCTCAGTGCCAGTGCCCACCGCGTCTACCTCTGCTCCGAGTGTCGCGAAAGCATCTCCCGCTCAAGCCGATGCGGACCCCTTGCAGGCCATTGCCAATAACCTGACGGTCATCACGGATCAACCGTCCGCGGGTGGCGCAGGTACTGAGGGGGGCGATAAGGCTTTTAAAGGTCTTATTGAAGACGGTTTGAGCAATGTCAAAGCTCCGGCCAGTGACACTCGGGTCGATGATTTTGCCAATCGCCTAGCCGCCCTGAGTCAGGCAGTACAGCCCAAGGCGGCGGAAGCAGCTTCGCCTTTGTCGTTGGCCCAGCCATTGGCCATGCATCAGAGCGGTTGGAGTGAGGGGGTCGTGGATCGCGTCATGTATATGTCGAGTCAGAACTTGAAGTCAGCAGATATTCAGCTGGAGCCGGCGGAGCTGGGTCGCCTGAATATCCGCGTCAACATGGCACCTGACCAGCAAACCCAGGTTACGTTCATGAGTGCCCATGTCGGTGTGCGCGATGCGCTGGAGGCGCAGATGTCCAAGCTGCGCGATTCGTTTACTCAGCAGGGACTGGGCCAGGTTGACGTCAATGTGTCTGACCAGTCCCGTGGCTGGAATGGGCAGGGGCAGGACCAGCAGCAGGCTAGCCAAGGGCAGCGAAGTGGCGGCGCGAGGAGTGGTGGCACTGATCCAGTCAATGGCCTCGATGACGGGTCCATTCATGATGTGGTGCAGGCTGCCAGTCAGCCTATGCAAATCATCGGCTCCAGCGAAGTGGATTACTACGCTTGATGCTGTAACACGCTATTGGTAGGCGCGGGCTTGCGACCGTGCGTTCAGCCGTGATGGCGGTGTGCCCGACACGCCGCCTCAAGCCCTTCGTGAGTGAGATCGCGCCTACAGAATAAACCCCCTCCGCCGATCCGGTCACACATCTGGCATAACACTTGCTCTGCCTCTGTCACGCATTGGTGAACCCCCGAATAGTGACGGATTATTGGCATGGCGAAGACCGAAGCAGTAAAAGACCCCGCAGCGAAAGGCAAATTCAAGCTCATTATCATTATCGTCGTGGCATTGTTGCTTGCGATCGGCTTGTCGGTTGGCGCCACTTGGTTCTTTTTGCACTCGTCCCAAAGTAAACCTGAGCCAGCCGTAGCGGCCAGCAACGTCAAGGCTCCTGCGATTTTCGAGCCTATGACACCGGCCTTTGTGGTCAATTTCAACCAGAACGGCCGTCAGCGTTATATGCAGGTCAGTATCACCCTGCTGGCACGTAATCAGGGTGATCTGGATGCGCTGAAAGTTCATATGCCGGTTATCCGCAACAACCTGGTCATGCTCTTCTCTGGGCAGACTTTCGACTCTTTGGCAACGCCAATCGGTCAGGAAATGCTGCGTCAGAAGGCCACCGCCAGCGTTCAGGAAGTGGCGCAGAAAGAGGTTGGCAAGGTGGTGGTTGAACAATTGCTTTTTACTAACTTCGTATTGCAGTAGGACCACGACATGGCCGTGCAAGACCTGCTGTCCCAGGATGAGATCGATGCCCTGTTGCACGGTGTCGACGATGGTCTGGTCCAGACCGAAAGCGTTGCCGAACCCGGCAGCGTCAAAAGTTATGACCTGACCAGTCAGGATCGCATCGTCCGAGGGCGGATGCCGACCCTGGAGATGATCAACGAGCGTTTCGCCCGGTATACCCGTATCAGTATGTTCAACATGTTGCGCCGTTCTGCGGATGTGGCGGTGGGCGGTGTGCAGGTCATGAAATTTGGTGAGTACGTGCACTCACTGTACGTACCGACCAGTCTCAATCTGGTCAAGATGAAGCCGTTGCGCGGCACTGCGTTGTTCATTCTGGACGCCAAGCTGGTGTTCAAGCTGGTGGACAACTTTTTCGGTGGTGACGGGCGGCACGCCAAGATCGAGGGTCGTGAGTTCACGCCAACCGAATTGCGCGTGGTGCGCATGGTGCTCGAGCAAGCATTCATCGATTTGAAAGAAGCCTGGCAGGCGATCATGGAAGTGAGCTTCGAGTACATCAACTCTGAAGTGAACCCGGCCATGGCCAACATCGTCGGCCCCAGCGAAGCGGTTGTAGTCTCGACGTTCCATATCGAGCTCGACGGCGGTGGCGGCGACCTGCACGTGACCATGCCTTACTCGATGATTGAGCCGGTACGCGAAATGCTCGATGCCGGTTTCCAGTCCGACCTGAATGACCAAGATGAGCGTTGGAGCAAAGCCTTGCGCGAGGACCTGCTGGATGTCGCTGTGCCACTGAGTGCCGTCGTCGCTCGCCGTCAATTGCGCCTGCGCGACATTCTGCACATGCAGCCGGGTGACGTGATTCCAGTGGAATTGCCTGAAGAGCTGATCATGCGTGCCAATGGCGTGCCGTCGTTCAAGGTCAAGCTGGGCTCCCACAAGGGGCATCTGGCGCTGCAAGTTATCGAACCAATTGAACGTCGCTGACCTTTGCCGTCAGCGTGAATAAATGTGATGTGTTAACGAATCAATGCCCGCCGAGGACAACTGATGGCTGATGAAAACGAAATAACGTCTGCTGAAGATCAGGCATTGGCCGATGAATGGGCAGCCGCGCTGGGTGAATCCGGCGATGCCAGCCAGGATGACATCGACGCTCTGCTTTCAGCCGATACCGGTAACTCCTCTGCCAGTCGCTTGCAAATGGAAGAGTTTGGCAGCGTGCCGAAGAACAATGCGGCCGTGACCCTGGAGGGTCCAAACCTGGATGTGATTCTGGATATTCCGGTATCGATTTCCATGGAAGTGGGCAGTACTGATATCAATATTCGCAACCTGTTACAGCTTAACCAGGGTTCGGTGATCGAACTCGACCGGTTGGCTGGAGAACCGCTGGACGTGCTGGTCAACGGCACGCTGATTGCTCACGGTGAAGTGGTTGTGGTCAACGAAAAGTTCGGCATTCGTCTGACTGACGTTATCAGCCCAAGTGAACGCATCAAGAAGTTGCGTTGAATGAATAGGCTCCTCGGTGTGATGCTCGTCTTGCCTTTAAGCGCGATGGCTGCGGAGCCTGCCGTGCAGGCTGCTGCGCCGCAAGTCAGCAGTGCGCTGGGCGGTGGGGTGGGCGGTCAATTGATGCAATTGGTATTGGGTCTGTTGCTGGTGATTGGCCTGATCTTCGGGTTGGCCTGGCTGCTACGCCGAGCGCAGGGTGCCGGTCCGCGCAACGGCCAACTCATCGAGCTGCTGGGTTCGCGCGCACTGGGTCCGCGAGACCGGCTGGTGCTGGTGCAAGTGGGTAGCGAGCAGATTTTGCTCGGGATTACGCCGGGACGCATCACGCCCTTGCATGTGCTCAAAGAGCCGCTACAAGTGCCCGCCGCTTCGCAGGCAACACCGGAGTTTGCCCAGCGTCTGATGGAGCTGCTGGGCAAGGATTATAAGGATAAGAAGTAATGGGTGCGTTGCGCATAATCTTGACGTTGCTGCTGGTGCTGGCGGCGCCCTTGGTATTCGCGGCTGATCCACTGTCGATACCTGCGATCACATTGTCCAGCGGTGCCAACGGTCAACAGGAATATTCGGTCAGCCTGCAGATCCTGTTGATCATGACGGCGCTGAGTTTCATCCCTGCATTCGTCATGCTGATGACCAGCTTCACCCGGATCATCATCGTTTTTTCGATTTTGCGTCAGGCCCTGGGTTTGCAGCAGACGCCGTCGAACCAGATACTCACCGGCATGGCGCTGTTCTTGACGATGTTCATTATGGCGCCCGTGTTTGACCGGGTGAACCAGGATGCATTGCAGCCCTATCTGAGTGAAAAACTTACCGCGCAGGACGCAGTGCTCAAGGCTGAGGTGCCCATCAAGGACTTTATGCTGGCGCAGACTCGACAGAGCGATCTGGATTTGTTCATGCGACTCTCCAAACGCACCGATATTTCCAGTCCTGATCAGGCGCCGCTGACGATCCTGGTTCCGGCATTCGTGACCTCGGAACTTAAAACCGCGTTCCAGATCGGGTTCATGATCTTCATCCCGTTCCTGATTATCGACCTGGTGGTTGCCAGTGTATTGATGGCGATGGGCATGATGATGCTGTCGCCGCTGATTATCTCTCTGCCGTTCAAGATCATGCTGTTTGTACTGGTGGACGGTTGGGCCCTGATCATCGGCACCCTGGCGAGCAGCTTTGGCGGGGTCTCGCCATGACTGACGGGGAGCGTGCGCAATGACGCCTGAAGTCGCTGTCGACCTGTTTCGCGAGGCGTTATGGTTGACCACGATGATGGTCGCCATACTGGTGGTGCCCAGTCTGATCGTGGGGTTGTTGGTCGCCATGTTTCAGGCTGCGACGCAGATTAACGAGCAGACGTTGAGCTTTCTGCCCCGTCTATTGGTGATGCTGATCACCCTGATCGTCGTGGGGCCCTGGCTGGTTCGGGTGTTCATGGAGTACATCCTGTCGCTGTACGGCAGTATTCCGCAGTTGATCGGTTAGCAACGTGCCCTCCGTGCTTGCCCTGACTGACGCGCAGATCGGGACGTGGGTAGCGAGTTTCATGCTGCCGTTGTTCCGGGTCGCGGCGGTCCTGATGACCATGCCGATCTTTGGCACGACGCTGGTGCCAAAGCGTGTGCGTCTGTATTTCTCGGTGGCGATTACCGTCGTGATTGCCCCCGGTCTTCCGCCGATTCCCGAGGTCCATGCGCTGGATTTGAGCGCGCTACTGCTGATTGGTGAGCAGATCATCATCGGTGCAATGCTGGGCTTGTCCCTGCAATTGTTTTTTCAGGCGTTCGTTATCGCCGGGCAGATTGTTGCGACGCAAATGGGCATGAGCTTCGCGTCGATGGTTGACCCGACCAACGGTGTATCAGTGGCGGTGGTCGGGCAGTTTTTTACCATGCTGGTGACCTTGCTGTTTCTGTCCATGAATGGCCATTTGGTGGTCTTCGAAGTACTGGTGGAGAGCTTTACCACGTTGCCTGTCGGCAGTGGGCTGGATCTCACGCACATTTGGGAACTGGTTGGTCGTATGGGCTGGGTATTGGGCGCCGGCTTGCTGCTGGTCTTGCCGGCCGTTACTGCGTTGCTGGTGGTGAACGTTGCATTTGGGGTCATGACGCGTGCTGCGCCGCAGTTGAATATCTTCTCAATTGGCTTTCCGCTTACGTTGGTGCTGGGCATGGTGATTCTGTGGATCACTCTCGGCGATATTCTCAATCAGTATCAACCGCTGGCGGTGGAAGCCTTGCAGTTGCTACGCAGTCTGGTCAGGGCCCGCTGAGATGGCTGAGAACGAGAATGGCCAGGACAAAACAGAAGACCCCACGTCCAAACGGCTCAAGGAATCGCGTGACAAGGGTGAGACGGCCCGCTCCAAAGAACTGAATACACTGGTCATCATGATGGCGGGTGCAGGCGGATTGCTGGCGTTTGGTGGCCAGCTGGCGGAAATGATGCTCGGGTTGATGCGGGTCAATTTCACGCTTTCGCGTGAAGTGATCATGGATGACCATTATATGGGCCTGTATTTTCTCAACGCCGGCAAAGCGGCGCTGGTTGCCATCCAGCCGCTGATGCTGATCATGGTTCTGGCGGCGCTCATCGGCCCCATCTCGCTGGGAGGCTGGCTGTTTTCTACTGACACGATGGTGCCCAAGTTCAGTCGAATGAATCCGCTTTCCGGGATCAAGCGCATGTTTTCCGTTCAGGCATTGGTCGAGCTGGTCAAAGCGTTTGCCAAGTTTTTCATCATCCTGATGGTGGCGTTGGTGGTGCTGTCCAAGGACCGGGGGGATCTGGTCTCCATCGCCCATGAGCCATTGGAGTTGGCGATCGTCCACAGTGTGCAGGTGGTGGGCTGGAGTGCGTTATGGATGGCGTGTGGGTTGATCATTATCGCTGCGGTGGATGTACCGTTTCAGCTCTGGGAAAGCCATAAAAAGCTGTTGATGACGAAGCAGGAGGTGCGTGACGAGCACCGAGACAGTGATGGGCGGCCAGAGGTCAAACAGCGGATTCGTCAGTTGCAGCGTGAAATGTCACAGCGACGAATGATGGCGAAGATCCCTGATGCCGACGTGATCATCACCAACCCGACGCACTTTGCCGTGGCGCTCAAATATGATCCAGAGCAAGGTGGGGCGCCGATGTTGCTGGCCAAGGGCAGTGATTTTCTGGCGTTGAAGATTCGGGAAATCGGCGCCGAGCACAACATACTCCTCCTTGAATCACCGGCTTTGGCGCGTTCGATTTATTACTCCACCGATCTGGATCAGGAAATTCCTGCTGGCCTGTACCTCGCAGTAGCGCAGGTATTGGCATACGTCTATCAAATCCGCCAGCATCGCGCAGGCAAGGGCAAGCGCCCGGACCCATTGGGCGATATGCCTATCCCAGGCGATTTGCGACGTGATTCATGAGCCTGCGTACAAGTTTGCGCAACAAACCCATAGTTGGAAAGCTTCTTGCACTGACCTTGCTACGTCGCTTGATGGCGTCAAAAGTTTGATTTAGCAGGCAGGAAAAGAATTGGTGGATCGCTCTCAATTAATCAACGCTGCACGCAGCAACCTGCTGGGCCTGGGTCGTGGGCAGCTGGGTGTACCGTTGCTGCTGTTGGTCATGTTGGCAATGATGATGTTGCCGATGCCGCCATTCCTGCTCGATGTGTTTTTCACGTTCAACATCGCGCTGTCGATCGTCGTCCTGCTGGTTTGCGTGTACGCCCTGCGGCCACTGGACTTCTCTGTATTCCCCACCATTTTGCTGGTTGCCACGTTGTTGCGGCTGGCGCTGAACGTGGCGTCGACCCGGGTGGTCATGCTTCACGGTCAAGACGGTCACGCTGCCGCCGGTAAGGTGATCCAGGCCTTTGGTGAGGTGGTGATCGGCGGTAATTACGTGGTGGGTATCGTAGTTTTCGCGATTTTGATGATCATCAACTTTGTTGTTGTGACCAAGGGTGCCGGGCGGATTTCCGAAGTAAGTGCCCGCTTTACCCTCGACGCGATGCCCGGCAAGCAGATGGCTATCGACGCAGACCTCAACGCAGGCCTGATCGATCAGCCCCAGGCAAAACATCGTCGACTGGAAGTCGCCCAGGAAGCCGAGTTCTACGGTTCGATGGACGGCGCCAGTAAATTCGTGCGCGGCGATGCGATTGCCGGGCTGCTGATTTTGTTCATCAACCTGATTGGCGGCGTGGCTGTCGGTATTTTCCAGCACAACATGTCCTTTGCCGATGCCGGCAAGGTTTACGCGCTGTTGACCATTGGTGACGGTTTGGTGGCGCAATTGCCATCACTGCTGCTGTCCACCGCCGCGGCAATCATGGTGACCCGTGCGTCCGGCTCGGAAGAGATGGGCAAACAGATCAATCGGCAGATGTTCGCCTCGCCCAAGGCGCTGGCGGTGGCCGCGGGCTTGATGATAGTCATGGGGTTAGTGCCGGGCATGCCCCACTTGTCCTTTATCAGTCTGGGGCTGGTGGCCGCTGGAGTTGCTTATCTGCTTTGGAAAAAGCAGAGCATGGTCAAGGTCAATGCGTTGCAAGAGGTCCAGCGCCAGCAGGATCTCTTGCCTTCGCCAACGCGAGCTCAGGACTCGAAAGAACTGGGTTGGGATGATGTCACAGCCATCGACATGATCGGCCTGGAAGTAGGCTACCGCTTGATTCCGTTGGTGGATCGCAATCAAGGCGGTCAGCTCCTGGCACGGATCAAGGGCGTGCGTAAAAAGCTTTCCCAAGAGTTGGGCTTTTTGATGCCGACCGTGCATATCCGCGACAACCTTGATCTGGCGCCCAGCGCCTATCGTCTGACACTGATGGGCGTCACCCTGGCTGAGGCCGAGATTTACCCTGATCGCGAACTGGCGATCAATCCGGGTCAGGTCTTTGGTACGCTCAACGGGATCACCGCCAAGGACCCAGCGTTCGGTCTGGAGGCAGTGTGGATCGAAGTCAGCCTGCGCAGTCAGGCGCAATCGCTCGGTTACACCGTGGTGGATGCCAGCACAGTGGTGGCGACTCACCTCAATCAGATTCTGTACAAGCATTCTCATGAGCTGATTGGCCATGAAGAAGTGCAGCAATTGATGCAGTTATTGGCCAAAAGCTCGCCCAAACTGGCCGAAGAGCTGGTACCAGGTGTTCTTTCGCTCTCGGCATTGCTCAAGGTGTTGCAGGCGTTGCTGGCTGAACACGTCCCTGTCAGGGATATCCGCAGCATTGCCGAAGCCATCGCTAACGCTGCACCTCGGAGTCAAGATACTGCCGCGCTGGTCGCAGCGGTGCGCGTCGGACTGTGTCGCGCTATCGTCCAAAGCATTGTAGGGGCTGAGCCGGAGCTGCCTGTCATTACCCTTGAGCCAAGATTGGAACAAATATTGCTAAATAGTCTTCAGAAGGCTGGTCAGGGTCAGGAAGAGGGCGTTCTTCTCGAGCCGAGCATGGCTGAAAAGCTCCAGCGTTCGTTGATTGATGCTGCTCAGCGCCAGGAAATGCAGGGGCAGCCAGTGATTTTGTTAGTCGCAGGCCCGGTTCGCGCCATGCTGTCACGATTTGGACGGTTGGCTGTACCGAACATGCATGTTCTGGCGTATCAGGAAATTCCTGACAATAAGCAAGTCACAATCGTCGCGACTGTCGGGCCCAACGGCTGAGGTAGTGAGTCATGCAAGTTAAGCGTTTTTTCGCCGCCGACATGCGTCAAGCCATGAAATTGGTCCGTGATGAATTGGGCGCTGATGCCGCCATCATTGGCAACCGGCGGATTGCCGGTGGTGTAGAGCTGACTGCTGCCCTGGATTACAAACTTTCCGCGCTGGCACCGCGTGTGCCGAACATTGAACTCGAAGACGAACTGCGCAAAACCCAATCTCGCATCGTCTCTGCTCAGGCTGAACTCGGCACCCGTGGCGATAGCGATTCATCGATCAATCGCCAGCTTTATTCCGGCCTGCCGTTGACCGCTGGCGACTCGCACATTGAGCCGACCTTCAGCGAGCCGCCGCGTCCAGCCGCTCCGGCCACTGCCGTTGAGCCCGTCGCTGGGCAGCATGCTTATGAGTCCATGCGTTTTGAGTTGAACGGTCTGCGCGAACTGCTCGAAGTGCAACTCGGTTCGTTGGCCTGGAATCAACTGCAAGGCAGCCGTCCGCAGCAAGCCAACCTGTGGCGTCGCCTGCAACGCATTGGTCTGTCGGGTCCGTTGTCGCGGGACCTGTTGGCGATGATCACCGATATTGAAGAACCCCGTCAGGCGTGGCGCATGTTACTGGCCCACTTGGCGCGGATGATCGTGACGCCCGACGTCGAACCTCTGGAGGAGGGCGGCGTGATCGCCATGGTCGGTCCGGCAGGGATGGGCAAGACCACGACGCTGGCGAAACTGGCAGCACGGTATGTCTTGAAATATGGTCCACAAAATATTGCACTGGTGAGCATGGATAGCTATCGGATTGGCGCCCAGGAACAGCTGAAAACCCTGGGCCGTATTCTCAATGTGCCGGTCACTCATATCGACCCGGGCCAGTCGCTTGGTCAGGCGTTGGAGCCATTGGTACGCAAGCGCGTGGTCTTGATCGACACCGCCGGCCTGCAGGCAAGCGATCCAGCACTGCGCCTGCAACTGGAAAGCCTCGCAGGTCGTGGTATCAAGGCGCGTAATTATCTGGTGCTGGCAACAACCAGCCAGAAACAGGTTCTGACCGCGGCATACCACAGCTACAAACGTTGCGGTCTAGCCGGCTGCATTCTCACCAAACTGGATGAAACCGCCAGCTTGGGTGAAGTGTTAAGCCTGGCAATCAGTCATGAATTACCGGTGGCCTATCTGACGGATGGGCCACGGATACCGGATGATTTGCACTTGCCGCGCCGGCACCAATTGGTGAGTCGAGCGGTCAGTGTGCAAATGCAGGAAGAGCCGAGCGAGGAAGCTATGGCGGATATGTTCGCGGATCTTTATCACAGCCCGAACAAAAGGGTTGGGTAAAGCAAGACACTGGAATGTACCTACATCATGGTCTGCCTTGCTTTGTTCTCTCAACGAACTTGCAGTCAGTAATGTGGCCTCGGTCTAAGCAACACAAGGTAAAGAAATAACATGGGCAGCATGCATCCCGTACAGGTTATCGCGGTGACCGGTGGCAAAGGTGGCGTCGGCAAGACCAACGTGTCAGTGAACTTATCACTGGCTCTGGCTGAGCTCGGTCGGCGCGTCATGCTGCTGGATGCCGACCTGGGTCTGGCTAATGTCGATGTGTTACTCGGCTTGACCCCCAAACGCACCCTCGCCGACGTTATCGAAGGACGCTGCGAGCTTCGCGATGTGCTGCTTCAGGGGCCGGGCGGGATTCGTATCGTGCCGGCTGCGTCCGGCACCCAAAGCATGGTTCACCTGACGGCAGCACAACATGCCGGTCTGATCCAGGCCTTCAGCGACATCGGCGATAACCTCGATGTACTGGTGATCGACACGGCTGCGGGCATCGGTGAATCGGTCGTCAGCTTCGTGCGCGCGGCCCAGGAAGTATTGCTGGTGGTGTGTGATGAGCCGACCTCGATCACCGATGCTTACGCGCTGATCAAACTGCTCAACCGCGATTACGGGATGAACCGCTTCCGGGTGCTTGCCAACATGGCACAAAGCCCTCAGGAAGGCCGCAATCTGTTCGCCAAGTTGACCAAGGTCACTGACCGCTTCCTGGATGTCGCCCTACAATACGTCGGCGCCGTGCCTTATGACGAATGCGTACGTAAAGCCGTGCAGAAGCAGCGCGCCGTATATGAAGCGTTCCCGCGTTCCAAGTGCTCCCTGGCGTTCAAAGCTATCGCACAGAAAGTTGACACTTGGCCGTTGCCGGCCAACCCGCGCGGGCATCTGGAATTTTTCGTTGAGCGGCTCGTACATCCAGCGAGTGCAGGACCGGTGCTATGACAGCCAGCGGCTATCGCATGTACAGCAAGGTGTCAAAAGACTCCCAGTACGAGCTGATCGAGCGTTATGCGCCGCTGGTTAAACGCATTGCTTATCACCTGCTGGCGCGGTTGCCAGCCAGTGTGCAGGTCGAAGACCTGATCCAGGCTGGCATGATTGGTTTGTTGGAAGTCTCGACTAAATACGACGCCACCAAGGGTGCGAGTTTCGAGACCTATGCCGGGATTCGTATTCGTGGCGCCATGCTCGATGAGGTGCGCAAGGGTGATTGGGCCCCGCGTTCTGTGCATCGCAATACACGCATGGTCAGTGACGCAATTCGGGCAATTGAAGCTAAAACCGGTCGTGACGCTAAAGATCACGAGGTTGCGGCCGAACTCCAATTGAGTCTCGATGATTATTACGGGATTTTGAATGACACCTTGGGCAGTCGGCTATTCAGTTTCGACGATCTGTTGCAGGACGGCGAACATGAAGGGCTGCACGAGGATGGCGCAAGCGCTCACCTTGAGCCGTCGCGCGATCTGGAAGATGAACGCTTCCAGGCTGCGTTAGCAGATGCGATAGCCAATTTGCCAGAGCGCGAGCGACTGGTATTGGCGCTGTACTACGACGAGGAGCTGAACCTTAAGGAAATTGGTGAGGTATTGGGGGTCAGCGAGTCGCGGGTCAGCCAGTTACACAGCCAGTGCGCAGCTCGTTTGCGAGGGCGTTTGGGGGAATGGCGAGCGCGTTGACAGGCAGTGCGTGGCCCTTGGTGGTTTCGCGCTATCTGCAGGCTGGCTGTGCAAAGCGTTGCGTGCGAAGAAAATAGGACTAGGCAGGAGCCGGTCAGTCAGGGTCCTGTAAGACCTGCTGTGCCCGTTTCCCGACCTGTTGATTTACCAAGCTCGTCGTCGTTTTCGTGCAGCCGTTGTGTGCTGCGCCGGTTTTTGATTGAACAGCGTATTCAGGTGCTGAATGCGTTAAAGACTGCTTGGAGGTCGAATTGAACAAGAACATGAAAATCCTCATCGTTGATGACTTCTCAACGATGCGGCGGATCATAAAAAACCTGTTGCGTGACTTGGGGTTTACCAATACGGCTGAGGCGGATGACGGGGTTACCGCGCTGCCGATGCTGCAAAGCGGGAGCTTCGATTTTTTGGTGACTGACTGGAACATGCCTGGCATGTCCGGCATCGATCTGTTACGCCATGTGCGTGCAGATGAACGCCTCAAGCATCTACCGGTGTTGATGGTAACGGCTGAAGCCAAGCGTGATCAGATCATCGAAGCTGCTCAGGCCGGTGTGAACGGTTACGTGGTCAAGCCCTTCACGGCTCAAGTGCTGAAAGAAAAGATCGAAAAGATCTTCGAGCGCGTCAATAGCTGATGTTTGCCGCGAGGGCTCTATGGAGCACACAGATTCGTCATCGGGCGACTTTGAGTCGACCCTGAAAAAACACGCACACGAGTTGGTCGATAGCCTTGAAAAGGGCCGGTTCGGCGACGCTGCGCAACTGATCAATGAGCTTAATAAGGCCCGCGACAGCGGCCTGTATCAGGAAGTCGGCAAACTTACTCGCGAACTGCACAGTGCCATCGTCAATTTTCAGATTGACCCGAACACGCCGCAAGCCGAGGAAGTCTCGCAGATCAATGATGCTACCGAGCGGCTGTCCTATGTGGTCAGGCTGACCGAGGCAGCGGCCAACCGCACGATGGATCTGGTGGAGCTCAGTACACCGCTGGTGGGTGGGCTTGGCACTGAGGCTGCTGCTTTGAGTGTCGATTGGGGACGCTTCATGCGTCGCGAAATCGGCGCCGAAGAATTTCGTGAGCTGGCTCGGCGTGTCGATGGTTTTTTGACGCGCAGCGAAAAGGAAACCCGGGAAGTGTCGGGCCACCTCAACGATATTTTGCTGGCTCAGGATTATCAGGACCTTACCGGTCAGGTCATCAAGCGCGTGACCCAGTTGGTCACGGAAGTCGAAAGCAACCTGCTCAAACTGGTACTGATGGCCAGTCAGGTCGATCGTTTTGCCGGGATCGAACATGACCATCAATCGATACGCGTAGAAAAAGAACAAGAAAAACATCTGTCTCAGGGTGAAGGTCCGCAGATTCATGCCGATAAGCGTGATGACGTTGTGTCCGGACAGGATGATGTTGACGATCTGCTATCCAGCCTGGGCTTCTAGGTCGGTTGATGGTTAATTTTAGGGAGCACCCCAATGAGCTTCGGCGCCGATGAAGAAATCCTTCAGGATTTTCTGGTAGAGGCCGGCGAGATTCTCGAGCTATTGTCCGAGCAGCTGGTCGAGCTGGAAAGCCGACCTGATGATGCGGACTTGCTTAATGCAATTTTTCGCGGTTTTCACACTGTAAAAGGGGGCGCCGGCTTCCTCCAGCTCCATGAGCTGGTGGAGTGCTGCCACATCGCCGAGAACGTCTTCGACATCCTGCGCAAGGGTGAGCGTCGCGTCGACTCGGAGTTGATGGACGTGGTCCTTGAAGCATTGGATGCGGTCAACGGTATGTTCACTGAAGTGCGTGAGCGCACTACCGTGACCCCGGCCACGCCCGAATTGCTGGCTGCATTAGCACGTTTGGCAGCGCCAGCGTCTGCCGATGAGATCGCTGCGGCAGCGCCCGCCAGCGTCGAAGAGCCACCTGCTGAGGCCGCAGGCGACATCACCGATAACGAATTCGAGCAGTTGCTCGATTCGCTCAACGCCGTCAAGGCGCAAGCGGCCGCTTCAGCTGCGGCCCCCGCAGCAGTAGTTGCGATGCCTGCTATTGACCCCAATGCCAGCGACGAGATCAGTGATGCTGAATTTGAATCGCTGCTCGATCAGTTGCACGGGAAAGGCCAGTTCGCCGCCGATGCCGTGCCTGTTCAGGCTGCGCCTGTGGCGACCGCGTCAGCGAGCAATGAGATCACCGACGACGAGTTCGAAGCACTGCTCGATCAGTTGCACGGAAAAGGCTCGTTCGTAGCCGATGCTCTGGAGTCTGGGGTACTGGCTCCAGTGGCCGTCGCCAAGGCGCCTGTCAGTGCTGCGGGCGGCGATCAAATCTCCGATCACGAATTCGAAGCGTTGCTTGATGAGCTGCATGGCAAAGGCAAGTTTGAGCCTGAAGCCGTTGTGGCAGCTGTTGCCCCTGCACCTGTCGTAGCTAAAGCCGCAGTGGTGAAGGCGCCTGCGCCGGCCAAGGCTGTTGCTGCAGCCCCGGCTCCGGCCAAAGCGCCCGTACCGGAGAAGCACGCGGCGTCTGAAGCTGAAACCACGGTGCGGGTCGACACCGCACGCCTCGACGAAATCATGAACATGGTCGGCGAGTTGGTGTTGGTGCGGAACCGCCTGGTTCGTCTGGGTCTCAACAGTGGCGACGAAGCCATGTCCAAGGCGGTGTCGAACCTTGACGTGGTCACGGCTGATCTGCAGACCGCGGTGATGAAAACCCGCATGCAGCCGATCAAGAAAGTCTTTGGCCGCTTCCCACGACTGGTTCGCGACCTTGCACGCCAGCTGAAGAAAGAGATCAATCTGGAGCTGGTCGGCGAAGAAACCGACCTGGACAAGAACCTGGTCGAGGCCTTGGCCGACCCGCTGGTCCACTTGGTGCGCAACGCTGTCGACCACGGCATCGAAACCCCGGAAGAACGCGAAGCATCCGGGAAAGCCCGATGCGGTCGGGTAATTCTGGCGGCTGAGCAGGAGGGTGACCATATCCTGTTGTCGATTTCCGATGACGGCAAGGGCATGGACGCCAACGTGTTACGTGCCATCGCCGTGAAACGCGGGGTGATGGACAAGGACGCTGCGGATCGCTTGAGCGAAACCGATTGCTACAACCTGATCTTCGCGCCGGGCTTCTCGACCAAAACCGAGATTTCCGACGTATCTGGGCGCGGCGTGGGCATGGACGTGGTGAAAACCAAAATTGCCCAACTCAATGGCTCGATCAATATTTACTCGACCAAGGGCCAGGGTTCGAAGATCGTCATCAAGGTGCCGTTGACCCTGGCGATCATGCCGACCCTGATGGTGATGCTTGGCAATCAGGCTTTTGCCTTCCCGCTGGTCAACGTAAACGAGATTTTCCACCTCGACCTGTCGCGGACCAACGTTGTCGACGGCCAGGAAGTGGTCATCGTGCGCGACAAGGCTTTGCCTCTGTTCTATCTCAAGCGTTGGCTGGTGGCCAAGGCCGCTCACGAGGAGCAGCACGAAGGTCATGTGGTGATCCTGTCGGTCGGCACCCAGCGTATCGGTTTTGTCGTCGATCAGTTGGTGGGTCAGGAGGAAGTCGTCATCAAGCCGCTGGGCAAAATGCTGCAGGGAACACCGGGTATGTCAGGCGCCACCATTACCGGTGACGGTCGAATTGCCTTGATTCTCGATGTACCAAGCATGCTCAAGCGTTACGCTGCACGGCGTATTTGATTCTGGGGCTGCGGGCCGCTTTTGGTGCCCGCAGCACCTAACGGAGTGTTTATGGCAGTCAAGGTCCTGGTGGTGGATGATTCAGGTTTCTTCCGCCGCCGCGTCTCGGAAATTCTTTCTGCGGACCCGAATATCCAGATAGTCGGCACGGCGACTAACGGCAAAGAAGCCATCGAGCAAGCGCTGGCGCTGAAACCCGATGTGATTACCATGGATTACGAGATGCCAATGATGGATGGCATCACAGCAGTGCGTCACATCATGCAGCGCATTCCGACACCGGTCTTGATGTTCTCCTCGCTGACCCATGAAGGCGCCCGGGTTACGCTGGATGCGCTGGATGCGGGTGCGGTCGATTTCTTGCCCAAAAACTTCGAAGACATCTCGCGCAACCCCGAAAAGGTCAAACAGCTGCTGTGCGAAAAAATTCACACTATTTCGCGCAGCAACCGTCGTTTCACTGGCTACAGCACTCCGACTCCGGCGCCGCAGGTGGCTGTGTCATCGGGCGCAACTTCCAGTAGCGCTTTGAGTGTCGGGTCGACGACTCCCCGCGCTGTACCCGTACGCTCGCCGACAAACGCTTCCTCGGCGCACGTGCCAGCGCATGCGTCGCCTGCTCCAAAGCGCAAAGCCTACAAGCTGGTGGCAATCGGTACATCAACGGGTGGCCCGGTGGCATTGCAGCGCGTGTTAACGCAACTGCCCGCCAGCTTCCCTGCACCTATCGTCCTGATTCAGCACATGCCGGCAGCGTTTACCAAGGCGTTCGCCGAGCGTCTGGACAAGCTGTGTCAGATCAGTGTCAAAGAAGCCGAAGACGGTGATATTTTGCGTCCGGGTCTGGCATTGCTGGCCCCTGGCGGCAAGCAAATGATGATCGATGGTCGCGGCGCGGTGAAGATCCTGCCCGGTGACGAGCGCTTGAATTACAAACCCTGTGTGGATATTACCTTCGGTTCTGCGGCCAAATCCTACGGTGACAAGGTGTTGGCGGTGGTACTCACCGGTATGGGGGCCGATGGTCGCGAGGGTGCTCGCCTGCTCAAGCAGGGTGGTAGCCATATCTGGGCGCAGGATGAGGCAAGCTGTGTGATTTACGGCATGCCTATGGCGATCGTCAAAGCCGACCTGGCGGATGCGGTGTACAGCCTGGACGAGATTGGCAAGCATTTGGTCGAGGCCTGTCTCTGATGGATGTGCTGAGCCTGATTGGGATCATCCTGGCGTTTGTCGCCATTATTGGCGGCAATTTCCTGGAGGGCGGACACCTGAGCGCCTTGCTCAATGGTCCGGCAGCCTTGATCGTACTGGGTGGAACTCTGGCGGCTTCGCTGCTGCAGTCTCCCATGAGTTCTTTTATGCGAGCCCTGCAGATTGTTGGCTGGATTCTGTTCCCGCCACGCATCGATCTGTCGGGTGGGATTGACCGTGTCGTCAACTGGAGCCTGATTGCACGCAAGGAAGGGCTGCTCGGGCTTGAAGCCATCGCCGACGGGGAACCCGATACCTATTCGCGCAAAGGCTTGCAGTTGTTGGTCGACGGTGCTGAACCCGAAGCGATTCGGAGCATTCTGGAAGTGGACTTCATGACCCAGGAAGCACGCGATACTCAGGCGGCCAAGGTTTTCGAGAGCATGGGTGGCTACGCGCCGACCATCGGCATCATCGGCGCGGTTATGGGCTTGATTCATGTGATGGGCAACCTCGCCGAGCCAAGTCAGTTGGGCAGCGGGATTGCCGTGGCATTCGTCGCGACTATCTACGGGGTGGCTTCAGCCAACCTGATTTTGCTGCCGATCGCGAGCAAGCTCAAAGCGATTGCCCTGCGTCAGTCGCGTTATCGCGAAATGTTGCTCGAAGGCATTTTGTCTATCGCCGAGGGCGAGAACCCGCGCTCAATCGAATTGAAACTGCAAGGTTTCATGGAGTGATGCAATAGTCATGGCCCGCCGTCGCCGTCCCGAAGAGCATGAAAATCACGAACGTTGGCTGGTGTCTTACGCGGACTTCATCACCTTGTTGTTTGCTTTTTTTGTGGTGATGTATTCGATTTCATCGCTCAACGAGGGTAAGTACAAAGTTCTGTCGGAGGCCTTGAATGGTGTATTCAGCGATGCCGAGCGCAGTCTCAAACCGATTCCTATCGGTAACGAGCGCCCCCTGACGGTCAGACCGGCGGAACCATTGATTCGGGACAGCGAGGAGGTCGATGCGGGTTTGTCGCCAAGCTCGATTGACCCGCTGCAGGCGATTTCGAACGATGTGCGCAGTGGCTTTGGCGATTTGATCAAGTCCAATCAGTTGACGGTTCGCGGCAATGAACTGTGGATTGAGATCGAGCTCAACTCCAGTCTGTTGTTCGGTAGCGGCGATGCCATGCCCAGTGACATGGCATTCAATATCATAGAGAAGGTCGCGAAGATTTTGCATCCCTTCGACAACCCGGTGCACGTTGAAGGTTTCACCGATGACCAGCCGATCCGCACGGCGCAGTACCCGACCAACTGGGAGTTGTCGTCGGCGCGGGCGGCAAGCATCGTGCGCATGCTGGCGATGGATGGGGTTAACCCGGCTCGCATGGCATCGGTGGGTTACGGCGAGTTTCAGCCGGTGGCTTCAAATACCACGGCCGAGGGGCGCGCCCATAACCGGCGCGTGGTGCTGGTGATTTCGCGCAATCTCGAGGTACGCCGCAGTCTTACTGGCTCCGGCACTGCCAATGCAAAACCGGATGCCGCGTTGAAGCGTGCTGGCACACAAACTGCACCGACCCACCGTACGCAGCCGGTAAGTGGGAACGCCGTCAATTCCCCGTCACCCGCCTTATAGTCAATTCTCGGTATGGCAAGCGTCATGTCGGGAGGAAAAGCACAATGAGAGTCTGGGCAGTAGCCAATCAAAAAGGTGGCGTCGGTAAGACCACCTCTTCCATCGCTTTAGCTGGCTTGCTGGCAGAGGCGGGCAAGCGCGTGGTCGTTGTCGATCTCGACCCTCATGGTTCCATGACCAGTTACTTCGGGCACAACCCCGACACGCTGGAGCACAGCGCTTATGACCTGTTTCTGCACAAGGGTGTCGTGCCCGATGGTCTGCCCGGTCAGTTGCTGTTGCCGACCAGCGATGAGCGCATTTCCCTGCTGCCATCGAGTACAGCGCTGGCGGTGCTGGAGCGTCAGTCGCCGGGGCAAAGTGGCCTGGGGCTGGTGATTGCAAAAAGTCTGGCGCAGCTTTGGCAGGATTTTGATTACGCCATCATCGACAGTCCACCGTTACTCGGCGTGTTGATGGTCAATGCTTTGGCGGCCAGTCAGCAGTTAGTCATTCCAGTGCAAACCGAATTTCTGGCGGTCAAGGGCCTTGAACGCATGGTCAGCACGCTGGCGATGATCAATCGTTCGCGCAAACAGGCGCTGCCTTACACCATTGTTCCAACCTTGTTCGACCGCCGCACGCAGGCGTCCATGAGTACCTTGAGGGTGCTGCGCGACAACTACCCGGAAAACATCTGGAAGGCGTACGTGCCAGTGGACACCCGTTTGCGCGATGCCAGCCGGGCCGGGCTGACGCCCTCGCAGTTCGACAACAAAAGTCGTGGCGTGGTGGCCTATCGGGCGCTGCTCAAAGACCTGCTTTCCCAGCAACTTGTTGCTCAGGTCGCTTGAGGTGTTGGTGCGTGACTCTCGGACACATTCAAGTCGGGCGCCAGCGCAGCCGATAACAATAAACAGTGAATGTTATTTCTACGGTACTTGTTTATGGGCACCCTTATGAGCCGCCCTGTCGATATAGCAACACGGCCACAATTGGCGCTGCAGTCTTATCTGGATGCCTTGCTGCAGGAAGCGACTGAAGAGCTGACGCTCAGCTCCAGTTTTGACGAATTCCAGGCGGCGGTACTTGAAGAGCAGGCGCGCGATGCAGTAGTTCGCGTGGCGCTCAATTCGCCAGTGGTTGCGGTTGCCACGCCTGCGCCGGTTGCCGTTATCGCTGATGTTGCACTGCCGGAACCTGTTTTAGAGGCGGTTGAGACTCCGGTTGTGACCTTGGTTGAGCCTGTGGTCGAGGTGCATCTTGCGGCCGGTCATCGCACGCCGCCGCCATCGTCTGCTGACGGTAGGCCGGCATGGGCTGCCGAGCCGTTCGAATGCCTGTTATTCGATGTCGCCGGGCTGACCCTGGCCGTGCCGTTGGTGTGTCTGGGCTCGATTTATTCGCTGGAAGGGCAGGAGTTGACGCCGCTGTTCGGTCAGCCGAACTGGTTTCTTGGCATTCTGCCCAGCCAGAGCGGGAACCTGAAGGTGCTCGATACCGCACGCTGGGTCATGCCGGACCGTTACCGCGACGATTTACGTCAGGGCCTGCAATACGTTATCTCGGTTCAAGGCTATGAGTGGGGGCTGGCGGTGCATCAGGTCAGCCGCTCGTTACGCCTGGACCCGAACGAAATCAAATGGCGCACCCACCGAGGCCAGCGTCCCTGGCTGGCGGGCACAGTGATCGAGCATATGTGCGCGCTGTTGGATGTTTCCGAATTGGCCGAGCTGATAGCCAGTGGCGCGGTCAAGCAAATGCACACCATCAAATAATCATAGGGCGGTGCAAAGCACCGTCTGCACAGCACACACTTGAGGGGTTAGGGTATGAATAGGTCGTCAGCACAGGGTTCCGAAGATCCTATCCTGCAGTGGGTTACCTTCCGTCTGGACAACGAGTCTTACGGCATCAACGTGATGCAGGTTCAGGAAGTGCTGCGCTACACCGAAATCGCCCCTGTGCCAGGCGCGCCAAGCTATGTGCTGGGGATCATCAACCTGCGCGGCAACGTTGTGACTGTCATCGACACCCGTCAGCGTTTCGGCCTGGCTCCGGTAGAAGTCAGCGACAACACCCGCGTCGTGATCATCGAAGCCGACAAGCAAGTGGTCGGGATTCTGGTCGATAGCGTGGCTGAAGTGGTTTATCTGCGTCAGTCCGAAGTCGAAACTGCGCCGAACGTAGGCAATGATGAGTCAGCCAAGTTCATTCAGGGCGTGTGTAACAAAAACGGTGAATTACTGATCCTCGTCGAGCTGGACAAGATGATGTCCGAAGAAGAGTGGTCGGATCTGGAGAACATCTGATTGATCTTAGAGGCTGCTGTCATTTTTCTGGGCCTTCTCTGGGCATTGTCACTGGTGCTGTTCCTTGCGTACAGCAAACGCCAGCGGCTATTGGTTGCGCAGCAGGCCGAAGATGACGTGTTGCGCGATCAGCGGGTCAAGGAGTTGGCCAGGCGCCTGGATGACTACCAGAGCGGCACCATTCGCATGGGTGAAGACCTGCACGAACTGCGCGCGGTGGTTGGGCCCTTGCCTGACAAATTGATTCAGCTCGAACAGCGCGACCCCTCCAGCCTGTCGTTTGCCCAGGCAGCACGACTGGTCGGCATGGGTGCGAGTGCCGATGAACTGACCCAGTCTTGCGGTCTGACTCAGGCAGAAGCTCGGCTGATGAGCAAAATGCACCAGTCGCCCGGGCGTAGATTGGGCATGGAAGAGTCCGACAACTAAACCGTGCTGCGTCGTTTTCAGGCGGTCGGCGTTATATCTCTTTCCACAGGCGGTGCATCTGGATCCTGCCCTTCGGGGAATTTGCCTTTGAGGTGCCAGGCGAACGCGATGATTTCGGCGATGGTGCGGTACAGGGCCTCGGGAATGCTGTCACCCAGTTCCATGCGAGCCAGCAATTTGACTAGCTCGGCATTCTCATAGATAGGCACGTCATATTCCCGGGCGATGGTCAGGATAGCCTCGGCCAACTGGTCATTGCCTTTGGCGGTAAGCGTAGGCGCGTGTTGCCCGTCGTAGCTGAGGGCGATTGCCTGGCGCGGGGTATGTTCGGATTGAGTCATCAGGCGGTCTCGTCGATCCAGCGTTGTTCCAGGGCGGTGCGCGGCCCTTGTGGTGGTGTGCCGTGACGGCAGGCCAGTTCGCCAACAGTCAGACCAGATGCGATCAAGCGGTCGCGCAGGTGGTCCAGTTCCTGGGTAATCAGGTTCGCGCTTTCAGCGCGTTCGGCCCACAACTGACTGGACAAGCTGCCTCTGATCAATTGCGCCTGGACCTGCAATGGTCCCAGTGGCTCAAGATCAAACGCCAGTTCAACTCGCCACAGTTTTTCCTTGGCAGGCTTGACCGTATTGTCATCCTTGTCGGCTGGCTGGTCCTTGTCCGGCGTTTCCTCGCGCTGCAATTTGACCTGCAATGGCACAATGTCCTGCAGGTTGCGCATCGGTATTTCCAACTGCCATGTGGTCAATTGAGTTCCGTCGGCGGTCGTGCGGGTCTGTTCCAGGCCTGACAGTTGATGGCTTTGCAGGCGCGACACTGCTGCGGCGGCAAGTTTGAGCAGGGTCTCCAAGTCTTCGCCATGTTCGCCATTCATAGTACGCGAGGGCAGAGGGAAGCTACTGGGTTGCGCGCGAGGACTGACCAGGCCTAACGTTCCCAAGGCGCTGCGGATCATGCTGGGCATGACGCGGGCCAGGGTGTTTGCGGCTGCGGCTGCGTCATAATTGCTGTTGCCGGGCAGGCCGGGAAGAATTTGCGCGATCAGGCGCATCAGGTTGGCCTTCAAGTCCGGGGCTGCGGCGGGGTTCTGACCACTGAGTAATTTGGCTTCAAGGAACAGTCCGCTGCCGTTCAACGCCTGTGCGAGCGTTTTTGGGTCTGCGAGTTGACGGATATCCGGCAGGTCGTCCAACAGGGTCTCGATGCTGGCGCGCAGGTTGGGTGGCAGATCGCCGTCTTGCTGGACGGTCTGCAGCGCTTTGATCAGCCCGTCCAGTGAACCCTGGCGGCTTTGCTGAACGCTCAGTTGTTGCGCAACCGCCAACTGGTCGAGCCGACCACTCAGCGGCACGAAGTTCAGCGCCTGCGCTCCCTGGACTTGCGCACTGAGCAGGCTGCCGACGGTCAATGGCTTTGGGCTGTCCACGGTCAGGCTGGCACCGGCCAGCAGGGTGTTGAGCAGGCTGATCACGTTCCGGTACAACGCCGGTTGACCCGCGCTTTGCGCGAGCGCCTGGCTGCTCATTACGGTGCCCTGTAACAACGTACCCACCGGTAATTGTTTGGTGTCGATACTCGTCAGGGTGGCGACGGCGGCGCTCAAGCTTTGCTGCACAGTGATTGCCAGACTGCTCGGCGTTGGCTGGGTGACGATCAGGTTGGCGCCGGCGGGTAGAGGTCGCTGGCTGATGGCTTCTACCAATGCCTGGCGGCCACCGTCCAGCGTCAGCCGCATTAGCACTTGAAATGCCTGATCGACCGGTTTCAGGTTCACGACTTCGGCCTTGACTGACTCGCCAGCGGCCACCAAACCGTCCACAGGTTGTATCAATTTGAGAATTTCATTCGGTGTAACGCCCGCTTTCACCAGAGCGGTGGTCGGGGCAAGCGGTGCAAGGCTGCTGATGTCGCCTGTCATGGGTTACAACCTGTCGAAATTGCCCTCTTGGTATCAGGACATGACATGTATAATGCCGCCCCGTCTACGGTGGCGCGCATAAGAACGTCTGCGATCCACGGTTTCAGGCTGGATGTTCATTTAATCGTCATCAGTATAACGGCTGCTGTTTAGCCGACTTGAACCGCTCAGCTCTTGATCAAAAGAAAAGGTCAGCCATGCCCAGCCCTCTTCTAGAAGCCGTGGCGCTTGCTTGCGAGCGTGACTGGCGGATGCTCTTCGAGAATCTCGAATTGCGTCTTGCCGCCGGTGACATGCTGCAAATCAGTGGCCCGAACGGCAGCGGCAAGACCAGTCTGCTGCGGTTGTTGGCCGGGTTGATGCAGCCCACCTCAGGTGAAGTCCGGCTCAACGGCCAACCTCTGGCGCAGCAACGCACCGAGCTGGCACGCAATCTGCTCTGGATAGGTCATGCCGCAGGCATCAAGGACCTGTTGACCCCGGAAGAGAACCTGACCTGGCTCTGTGCCTTGCACCGCCCTGTCGAGCGCGATGCGATCATGCAGGCGCTGGAGTCAGTTGGCCTGCGCGGCTTTGAGGATGTGCCGTGTCACACCTTATCGGCCGGACAGCAACGACGAGTGGCATTGGCGCGTCTGTATCTGGCAGGGCCGCCTTTGTGGATTCTGGATGAGCCCTTTACAGCTCTAGACAAGCAAGGTGTGGCCCAACTTGAAGAACATTTGACCAAACATTGCGAGCAAGGTGGCATGGTAGTTCTGACCACCCATCACACGCTGACCCGGATTCCTGCCGGCTATCGGGACCTTGATCTGGGGCATTGGGCTGTATGAGTCACGTTTTTACCCTATTGGTCGCCCGTGAAGCGCGTCTATTATTTCGTCGCCCGGCGGAATTAGCCAACCCGCTGGTGTTTTTTGCAATTGTGATCGCCATGTTTCCGCTGGCCGTCGGCCCGGAGACTCAATTGTTGCAAACCTTGTCACCGGGATTGGTCTGGGTGGCGGCGTTATTGTCAGTCCTGCTCTCGCTTGACGGGCTGTTTCGCAGTGATTTTGAAGACGGTTCTCTGGAGCAGTGGGTCCTTTCGTCGCACCCCCTGGCTCTTCTAGTTCTGGCCAAGGTACTGGCACACTGGGCGTTTTCCGGGTTGGCGCTGGTATTGTTGGCACCGTTGCTGGCGCTGATGTTGGGTTTGCCCGGTGAATGTGTCCCTGTGTTGCTGATTTCGCTGCTGCTGGGCACACCGGTATTGAGCCTGCTGGGTGCGGTGGGCGCGGCGTTGACGGTAGGCTTGAAACGCGGTGGACTGTTGTTGGCGTTGTTGATTTTACCCCTGTACATCCCGGTATTGATCCTTGGCAGTGGCGCGTTGCAAGCGAGCCTGCAAGGGATGCCGGCAACGGGTTATCTGCTCTGGCTTGGCAGCCTGACCGCCTTGGCAGTGACCCTGACACCTTTTGCAATAGCGGCTGGGCTGAAGATCAGCGTCGGCGAATAATTGAGGTTCTGATCACGCCCGCATACGACGGCTGGCGATCAGTAAAGACCCTGGATGCACCGTGATGAAAGGCAACGTGATGAAAGCGAGCATCAGTTGGGCCTGGTTCCACAAACTGGGCTCACCTAAATGGTTTTATGGCATCAGCGGGCGAATGCTGCCTTGGCTGAGCATCGCCGCCGTATTACTGATCGGCATCGGCCTGGTGTGGGGGTTGGCCTTTGCGCCGCCCGATTATCAGCAGGGCAATAGCTTTCGCATCATCTATATCCACGTCCCGGCAGCCATGCTCGCTCAGTCTTGCTACGTAATGCTCGCGGTCTGTGGTGTGGTCGGGCTCGTCTGGAAGATGAAAATTGCCGATGTCGCGCTGCAATGCGCCGCGCCCATTGGCGCCTGGATGACCGCCGTGGCACTGGTCACCGGCGCTATTTGGGGTAAACCGACATGGGGTTCGTGGTGGGTCTGGGATGCGCGACTAACGTCGATGTTAATCCTGCTGTTTCTGTACTTCGGTCTTATTGCATTGGGCCAGGCAATCAGTAACCGTGACAGCTCGGCCAAGGCCTGTGCGGTACTGGCGATTGTGGGCGTGATCAACATCCCGATCATCAAGTATTCGGTGGAGTGGTGGAACACTCTGCATCAGGGCGCGACCTTCAGCCTCACCGAGAAACCTGCGATGCCGGCCGAGATGTGGCTGCCGTTGCTGTTCATGGTGTTGGGTTTCTACTGTTTCTTTGGCGCGGTGCTGTTGCTGCGTATGCGCCTTGAAGTGCTCAAGCGCGAAGCGCGCAGCAGTTGGGTCAAGGCCGAAGTTCTGAAAAGCCTCGGTCAAGTCCCGGTCAAAGGAGCCCCGCTGTGAGTTTTGCCTCCTTCAGTGATTTTCTCGCCATGGGTCACCATGGTTTATATGTGTGGTCGGCCTATGGCATCAGCCTGTTGGTCATGGCCCTCAACGTGGCGTGGCCGGTGCTGGCGCGTCGGCGTTACCTGCAACAAGAGGCGCGACGTTTGCGCTGGGAGAATAAGAAGTGAATCCGCTGCGTAAAAAACGTCTGTTGATCATCGTCGCGATTCTGGCGGGGGTCGGCATTGCCGTGACCCTGGCTTTGAACGCGTTGCAGCAGAACATCAACTTGTTCTACACCCCGAGTCAGATCGCTAATGGCGAAGCGCCGCATGACACGCGCATTCGCGCAGGTGGCATGGTCGAGAAAGGATCGTTGCAACGCTCCGGCGATTCACTGGACGTCAGGTTCATCGTCACCGACTTCAACAAGTCGGTGACCATCACGTATCGCGGCATTCTTCCGGACTTGTTCCGTGAAGGGCAGGGTATCGTCGCGCTGGGGAAAATCAACGCCGATGGCGTGGTTGTCGCCGATGAAGTCCTCGCCAAACACGATGAAAAATACATGCCGCCGGAAGTGACCAAAGCGCTGAAAGACAGCGGCCAGTCGGCGCCCATGACGTCCACCACACCATCCAAACAGGGCTGAAACCATGATTCCCGAACTCGGCCATCTGGCCATGATTCTGGCGCTGTGCTTTGCCATCGTGCAGGCAGTCGTGCCGTTGATCGGTGCCTGGCGCGGCGATCGTCTTTGGATGAGCCTGGCCCAACCGGCCGCTTGGGGGCAGTTCGCTTTCCTCGTATTCTCCTTCGCCTGCCTGACCTACTCGTTCATGACCGATGATTTCTCAGTCGGTTATGTGGCCAATAACTCTAACAGCGCCTTGCCCTGGTATTTCAAGTTCAGCGCGGTGTGGGGTGCTCACGAAGGTTCGTTGCTGCTGTGGGCCTTGATCCTCGGCGGCTGGACCTTCGCCGTGTCGATCTTCTCCCGGCAATTGCCGCAAGTGATGCTGGCGCGTGTACTGGCGGTGATGGGCATGATCAGCGTCGGCTTCCTGCTGTTCCTGATCCTCACGTCCAACCCGTTCTCGCGCATCCTGCCGCAAATACCGGCCGACGGCCGCGATCTCAACCCGTTGCTGCAAGACATCGGTCTGATCGTGCATCCGCCGATGCTGTACATGGGCTATGTCGGTTTCTCGGTGGCCTTTGCCTTCGCCATCGCCGCCTTGCTTGGCGGACGTCTTGACGCCGCCTGGGCGCGTTGGTCGCGACCATGGACCATCGTCGCCTGGGCCTTCCTCGGCATCGGTATCACCCTCGGTTCCTGGTGGGCTTATTATGAACTTGGCTGGGGCGGCTGGTGGTTCTGGGACCCGGTGGAAAACGCTTCCTTCATGCCATGGCTGGTGGGTACTGCGTTGATCCACTCTCTGGCGGTCACGGAAAAACGTGGCGTGTTCAAAAGCTGGACCGTGTTGTTGGCGATTGCTGCGTTCTCGCTGAGCCTGCTGGGCACTTTCCTCGTGCGTTCCGGGGTGCTGACCTCGGTGCATGCGTTTGCGTCCGACCCGGCCCGTGGCGTGTTCATCCTGATCTTCTTGCTGACAGTCGTCGGCGGCTCGCTGACGCTGTTCGCCTTCCGCGCACCGGTGGTCAAAAGCCACGTGGGTTTCGCCCTGTGGTCGCGTGAAACCCTGTTGCTCGGCAACAACCTGGTGCTGGTGGTTGCTGCGTCGATGATTCTGCTGGGCACCCTGTACCCGCTGGTACTCGATGCACTGACCGGTGCCAAAATGTCGGTCGGCCCTCCGTACTTCAACGCGTTGTTCGTGCCGTTGATGGCCCTGCTGATGGTCGTGATGGCAGTCGGCATGGTGGTGCGCTGGAAGGACACGCCGGTTAAATGGCTGGTGAGCATGCTTGCACCGGTGCTGGTCGGCAGTGCCATATTGGCCATCGTTGCCTGCTTCGTACTCGGTGATTTCCAATGGGCAGTGCTGGCGACCTTCATGCTTGCGGCCTGGGTATTGCTGGCTGGCGTGCGCGACCTGCTGGACAAGACGCGGCACAAAGGCTTGATCAAAGGTGCTCGCAGCTTGACCCGTAGCTATTGGGGCATGCAAGTGGCCCACATCGGTATTGCCATCTGCGCACTGGGCGTGGTTCTGTCCAGCCAGAATAGTGCCGAGCGCGACCTGCGCATGGCGCCGGGCGAATCGATGGAGCTGGGTGGCTATATGTTTGTTTTTGAGGGTGCCAAGCATGTTCAGGGCCCGAACTATACCTCCGACAAGGGCACCATCCGTGTGCTTGAAAACGGCAAGGAAGTCACCGTCTTGCACCCGGAAAAGCGTCTGTACACCGTGCAGCAGTCGATGATGACGGAAGCAGGCATCGACGCCGGTTTCAGCCGTGATCTATACGTTGCCCTTGGCGAGTCGCTGGGCGATGGTGCCTGGGCGGTACGGGTTCACGTCAAGCCGTTTGTGCGCTGGATCTGGTTCGGTGGCCTGTTCACCGGCTTTGGCGGGCTGTTGGCCGCTGCTGACAGGCGTTACAGGGTCAAGGTCAAAAGCAAAGTGCGCGACGCGTTGGGCCTGTCTGGAGCTGCGGTATGAAGCGCTGGATTCTGCTGGTGCCGCTTGCGCTGTTTTTGGGTATGGCGGCGTTTCTCTACCGGGGTCTGTACCTTGACCCGGCCGAACTGCCTTCAGCGATGATTGGTAAACCTTTTCCTGCGTTCTCGCTGCCGGATGTGCAGAGCGGCAAAATCATCACCCAGGCTGACTTGCTGGGCAAACCTGCCTTGGTCAACGTCTGGGGCACCTGGTGCATTTCCTGCCGTGTTGAACACCCCGTGTTGAACAAGCTGGCGGGGCAGGGCGTGGTGATTTACGGCGTCAACTACAAGGATGTGAACGCCGACGCATTGAAGTGGCTGAAGGAGTTTCACAATCCTTATCAGATAAACATTCGCGATGACGCTGGCAGTCTTGGTTTGAACCTGGGCGTGTATGGCGCACCGGAAACCTTCCTGATCGACAGCAAGGGCGTGATTCGCCACAAGTACGTCGGCGTGATCGACGAGACCGTCTGGCGTGAAAAGTTGGCTGGGTTGTATCAAGGCTTGGTCGATGAGGCCAAACCATGAAGCGTTGGTTAGTCGCAGCTGTTTTAAGTGTCGGGCTCGCTAATGTGGCGCAGGCCGCCATTGACGCCTACGAGTTTCGTGATGAAGCCGAACGCGCCCGTTATAGCGAATTGACCAAAGAGCTGCGTTGCCCTAAATGCCAGAATCAGGACATCGCCGACTCCAACGCGCCGATTGCCGCTGACCTGCGTAAAGAGATCTACCGCATGCTTGGCGAAGGCCAGAGCAATCAGCAGATCATCGACTTCATGGTCGATCGCTACGGTGACTTTGTACGCTACAAGCCGGCGCTCAATTCAAGCACCTGGCTGCTCTGGTTCGGTCCCGGGATCTTGCTGATTGGCGGCGTGCTGGTGATGGGTGTGATCGTGATGCGCCGGCGCGGCAAGCGTGCCGAAGGTGCGGACGTTCTTTCTGACGAGGAGCGTCAGCGCCTCGACCAACTGTTGGATAAAAAACACGAATGATTGATTTCTGGCTAGCTGCCGGCCTGCTGTTGCTGGTGGCCCTGAGTTTCTTGTTGATCCCTGTTCTGCGCGGCGGTCGTCGTGCGCAAAGCGAAGAGGATCGTACCGCGCTCAACGTTGCCCTGTATCAGGAACGCCTGGCCGAGCTACAAGATCAGCAGGAGGAGGGCGTGCTCTCTTCTGTGCAGATGGACAGTGGCCGTGCCGAGGCCGCCCGTGAGTTGCTGGCGGATACCGAAGGCGCCGACATCCCACGCACCTCACGCCTGGGTAAGCCCTTGCCGTTGCTGGCTGCGTTGCTGGTACCGGTATTGGGTTTGGCGCTGTATCTGCATTTCGGTGCCAGCGACAAGGTCGAACTGACTCGCGAGTTTGCCCAGGCGCCGACATCACTGGATCAAATGTCCAATCGTTTGGAGCGCGCGGTAAAAGCCCAGCCGGATTCGGCCGAAGGCATGTACTTCCTCGCCCGCACCTACATGGCTCAGGAGCGTCCAGCCGATGCAGCGAACATGTTCGAACGTGCCGTGGGGTTGGCCGGACGTCAGCCGGAACTGCTCGGACAGTGGGCTCAGGCGCTGTATTTTGCGGGCAACAAGCAATGGTCGGCGCAGATTCAGGCCCTGACCGATGAAGCACTCAAAGCTGATCCTAACGAAGTCACCAGCCTGGGGCTGTTGGGGATCGAGGCATTTGAAGGCGAGCGTTATCAGCAATCTATCGATTACTGGAAGCGTCTGTTGGCTGTACTGCCTGCCGAAGACCCTTCCCGTTCTGCGCTCGAAGGCGGTATCTCACGTGCCGGTGACAGGTTGGTGGCGAGCGGCGGCAAAGTCGCCGTGACACCGACAGTTGCTGCAAAACCAGCGGGTTCCCCAGCGGCCGACAACAAGGTCGCCGGGTTACTCAAGGTTCGTGTCGATCTGACGGCAGCAGTCAAAGCCAGCGTCCAGCCGGGTGATAGCGTGTTCATTTTTGCTCGCGCGACCTCAGGCCCACCGATGCCGCTGGCCGTCAAACGCCTGACCGTGGCGGACCTGCCGGCCGAAGTCGAATTGGCTGATGCCGATGCAATGATGCCGCAACTGAAACTGTCGAACTTTCCGGAAGTCCAACTGGTTGCACGGGTGTCCCGTGCCGGTCAGGCGACCAAGGGTGAGTGGATCGGTCGCAGCAAACCACTGGCCAGCAGCACCACGGCCCAGCAAGCATTGACCATCGACAGTCCAGATCAGTAGAGAGAATGTCCCATGACCGCTGTCGCACGTATCACCTTATTGAGTCTGGTCCTTGGCTTGAGTGCGTGTGCCGTCCAGCACCCCACGGGACCGCAAAGCAGCGAGTCGATTCCGACACTGCCCAGCAAACCGCAATCCGGCAAACCGCACACTGCGCCGCAGACGTCTCCCCAGCGTCCGGCGCCCGCCACTGGCCCCAAAACCTCTGCCCACTTCGCTCCACCGCCGGGTGGTAACTGCCACTGGGATGCGCGCCTCGGTGTGTACGTACTGGATGACGAGGCCGACACCTTCTACCGTCAGCGCACTTACTACCGCTGGAACAACGGCTGGAGTTGGTCGACCGGGCGTAACGGGCCATGGCAGGTGACAGATGCCAATGGCGTGCCGCCGGGGCTGGGGCGTCAGTACGGTCATTGAGTCGGCGTAAAAAAACGGCGACCCCAGGGTCGCCGTTTTTGTTTATGCGCCAGGGCTTATTTCACCGTGTAAATCTGGTCGAAAATACCACCGTCACTGAAGTGGGTTTTTTGCACGGTGCGCCAGTCGCCGAAGGTTTTCTCTACCGAGAGGAAGTCGACTTTAGGGAAGCGGTCGTTGTATTTGGCCAATATGGTCGGATCACGTGGGCGCAGGTAGTTGGTGGCTGCGATTTCCTGGCCTTCAGGGGACCAGAGGTATTTCAGGTATTCCTCTGCAAGGGCACGGCTGCCTTTCTTGTCGACGACTTTATCGACCACGGTCACGGGTGGCTCGGCTTCGGCCGAAACGCTTGGATAAACCACTTCGAACTGATCCCGACCAAATTCCCGGGCGATCATTTCGGCTTCGTTTTCGAAGGTCACCAGCACATCACCAATCTGGTTGGTCATGAAGGTGGTCGTGGCACCACGACCGCCTGTGTCGAGTACAGGCACATTGCTGAATAACTGGCCGACGAACTTTTTCGCGGCCGCTTCATCACCGCCATTCTTCAGCGTATAACCCCACGCCGACAGGTAAGTGTAGCGACCATTACCCGAGGTTTTCGGGTTGGGTACGATCACCTGAACACCGTCCTTGACCAGATCAGGCCAGTCTTTCAGGGCTTTAGGGTTGCCCTTGCGCACGATGAAAACCGTGGCTGAGGTGAACGGCGCGCTGTTGTTTGGCAGGCGAGAGACCCAGTCTTTCGGCACCAGACCACCGTTGTCGGCCAGCGCATTGATGTCGGTGGCCATGTTCATGGTGATGACGTCAGCCGGCAGACCATCGATTACGGAGCGGGCCTGTTTGCTTGAGCCACCGAAGGACATTTGCAGGGCGACGTTTTCATTGTGTTCGGCTTGCCAGTGTTTCTGGAACGCGCTGTTGTAGTCTTTGTAGAAGTCGCGCATCACATCATAGGAAACGTTGAGCAGGGTCGGGGCGGCTTGGGCCACGCTGCCGAAGGCCAGGCCTGCGGCCAGAAGTGAGGCGCCAAAGAATTTGTTCACTGCGCATTCCTTATTGGAGGTGTGGGTGAGGCTGCTGATAGGGCGAGTGGCTCATTGCTGGCGACTATAGCCGGGTGGCTATAGTCATTTAAATACTCAAAAGCAATTTGCTTATGCTTTGTTCTCATTTTTCGGAAACAAGGCATTGCCACACCGCGCGCAAAACGCCGCACTGGGCTGGTGGTCGTTCTTGGCGCAGACCGGACACGTGTGCTCCAGTTGTTCTCCACGCATGGCGTTGGCCAGTTCGGCGGTGAAGATCCCGGTGGGCACCGCGATGATGGAGTAACCGGTGATCATCACCAGCGACGACAACATTTGCCCCAGCGGTGTCTTCGGCACAATGTCGCCGAAGCCTACTGTCGTCAGCGTGACGATGGCCCAGTAGATCCCGATGGGGATACTGGTGAACCCATGTTCAGGGCCTTCGATCACATACATCAGGGTGCCGAAAACGATGACCAGGGTAGTGACGGTGGCCAGGAATACGATGATCTTTTGCTTGCTGCCGCGTAGCGCCGCGAGCAGGTAGTTGGCCTGCTTGAGGTAATGACCGAGCTTGAGCACCCGGAAGATTCGCAACATCCGAATGATACGAATGATCAGCAGGTATTGAGCGTCGCTGTAATACAACGCGAGAACACCGGGCACAATCGCCAGCAGGTCGACCAGGCCATAGAAACTGAAGGCGTAGCGCATCGGTTTAGGCGAGCAGTACAGACGCAGGACATACTCGATGGTGAACACCAGAGTGAACCCCCATTCGATAGTTGCCAGCAGGTTGGCGTAGTCGTGATGAATGCTTTCGATGCTATCGATAATCACCACGACCAGGCTGCTCAGAATGATCAGCAGCAAGGTCTTGTCGAAGCGTCTGCCCGCGACCGTATCGGTCTGAAAGATGATGATGCGTAGCTGTTCCCGCCAGCCGGTGTTGCTGTCCATGGGCTATTTCCGAATTGAGTATGCGTAGAGCCTAGGAGCTTTCCGGTCACCAGTGCAACTGATGATCCAGCGCTGACTGATGTAACAGGCAAGCGCTGGCTTGAACTAACAGAGCCAGCGGGGGTAAAAGATGGGGTCAAGGTGGGCAGGGCATGCACACAGTATCGCCTGCGCGGTGTCGAAGGCGGAGCGGGATCTCTTACAGGTTATGTATCAGCCGCAGTGTCACTTATCGGGCTCACACCCTTTGAGCACCAACCGGATGATGGTCTGCGCGGCGGCTTCGTAGTCGCTGTCGTCGAGTTTGGCTTTGCCGGTGACGGTGGATATTTGCCAGTCAAAGTCGGCGTAGGTCTGGGTCGCGGCCCAGAGGGTGAACATCAAATGGTGCGGGTCGAGCGGTGCAATCTGACCGCTGTCGATCCAGGACTGAATGCAGTCGATGTTGTGTCGGGCCTGGCTGTTGAGCTGTTCGACTTGCTCGGCAGTCAAGTGCGGTGCGCCGTGCATGATCTCGCTAGCGAACACCTTCGAGGCGAACGGCAAGTCGCGGGATATGCGGATTTTCGAGCGAATGTAGCCACTCAGCACCTCAGCCGGTACGCCGTCGCGATTGAACGGCGTCGATGCCTGGAGGATCGGCTCAATGATGCTTTCGAGCACCTCGCGGTAGAGGTTGTCCTTGGATTTGAAGTAGTAGTAGACGTTAGGTTTTGGCAGCCCGGCCTTGGCCGCGATATCGCTGGTCTTGCTGGCTGCGAAACCCTTGTCGGCGAACTCTTCACTGGCTGCGCGCAGGATCAGTTCTTTGTTACGCTCGCGAATGCTGCTCATGAACCAGAGTTTTCCTTGCCTGTGCCAGCGGTTGCGCATGGTAGCACCGGTTTTGCGGCAGGCTCAAGATTGCCCGGGACGGGCGTCCAGCGCGTCACCGGTCTATAGCAAAAAAGCCTGAGTGTTCAGGCTTTTTTCAGGGGATTGACTCGCCCTGAATAAGGTTTACACCTTCTGGCTTCTTATCAGGAAGGTGCAATGGATACGGGCACAAGTCGCGCGGCTCAAGTGCCTTGGATTAATCGATCAGTTGGTCTGCGCACCCTTGTCGATCCATGCGCCGATCAGATCACGTTCCTGTTGGGTCATCTGGGTGATATTGCCCAGCGGCATGATCTGCGAAATCACGGCCTGGGCCTGGATGCGCGGTGCCAGTTGCTGGATTTGTTGCGGGGTATCGAACATCACGCCAGCGGGCGCTGTGCTGAACAGTGGGCTGGTCGGCTTGGCCGAATGGCACACGGCGCAGCGTTCTTGAATCACGCTGTGAACCTTGTTGAAATCGATACCGCTGGCGCGTGCTGCAGATGCCGCGTCAGTCGGCCCTTGCGCAGGGCCAGTGACATACGCCAGGCAGATCATGCCCAGCGCGGCAACGGGCAGGGTCCAGGCGAATGTGTGGCTGTTATGGCGGGTATTGAAGTAGTGGCGAACCAGAACCGCCAGTACCGAGATTCCGGCCAGGATCAGCCAGTTGTATTGACTGCCGTAAGTGCTAGGGAAGTGGTTGCTGATCATGATGAACAGCACGGGCAGGGTGAAGTAGTTGTTGTGCCGGGAGCGCAGTAAGCCTTTGGCGGGCAGGCTGGGGTCCGGCGTGCGGCCAGCAGCGATGGCGGCCACCAATGCGCGCTGGGCGGGCATGATGATGCGGAACACGTTGCCGACCATGATCGTGCCGATGATGGCGCCCACATGCAGGTACGCGCCGCGACCGCTGAACACTTTACTGAAACCGAACGCGGCGCCAATCAGCAGCACGAACAGAATCAGGCCGAGCAGGGCGGGGCGCTTGCCCAGTGGCGAGTCGCACAGTACGTCATAGATGAACCAGCCAGCGATCAGCGAACCGATACCGATGGCGATACCTTCGACGCCCGAAAGACTGCTGCCAGGGGCGAGCAAATAAAGCGTCGGGTTGGAGTAGAACACCACACACATCAACACTACGCCGGACATCCAAGTGGAATAGGCTTCCCATTTGAACCAGTGCAGGTTGTCGGGCATGGTCGGCGGGGCGAGTTTGTATTTTTCCAGGTGGTAGATACCGCCACCATGAATGGCCCATAAATCGCCGGCCAGCCCGTCACGCGGGTTGACTCGGTTGAGGTTGTTTTCCAGCCAGACAAAATAGAACGACGCCCCGATCCAGGCCACGCCGGTAATCATATGAACCCAGCGCACGCTCAGGTTCAGCCATTCCATTAAATGTGCTTCCACAGAATTGACCTCTTGCCTGTCACCACTTAAGGGCGCTCAGACCTTCCTTGTTGGTGGGGGTCGAGGAACAGGCACTGGTCCTCATCGAAAAAATGCTCATCGCAGTTATTGCCAGTTCCGCTGCGATCAACCACCAGGAAATCATCCCGCTTTTCGATCGTCAGCACCGGGTGGTGCCAAACGCCGCGATGGTAATTAATGCCCTGCCTGCCATTACTGATGAAGGCGCGGACCCACTCTGATTCAGGTGCATCGCCATGTGGCGCGACCACAATCAGAAAAGGATTGCCGAGCAGCGGTATGAACGCCTGACTGCCCAGTGGATGTCGTTCCAGCATGCGCACGGTCAGTGGCATCTGCAACGCTTCGGCGCGGAAGATGCTGATGATCGCCTTGTCATCCGGCGCGGCGGTTTCAACCTCGGCCAGACGATGGAAACGCAGGGTCGAACCGTTGTTGATCATGAAGTGCGCGCTGCCATCGGTTTCAATTACGTCACCGAAGGGGGCGAAAGCTTCTTTGGTCAGGGGTTCGATCATCAGTGTGCGCATGCTATTTCTTCTGTTCTAAGGTTCACGATTAATCTGTAGGGGATTGTATTTATTTCGCGACTTTACCCAGCACGCGAAGGCGACTCACGCCCCCATCCGGGAACACATTCAGGCGGATATGAGTAATCGGGCCCAAGGCTCTTATCTGTTCGGCGAATGTGTGTTCGGCGTGCATTTCCAGCTTCTGGGCCGGCAGCAGTTCGCGCCAGAACAGGCTCTGGGTTTCGATCTGATTGTCCGTGCCGCCTTTGACGAGCGCGGCCTGAATCGAACAGGTGTCCGGGTAGTTGCCCTTGAAGTGCAGGGTGTCGACGATGACTTTTTCAATTTCGCCAGCATGGCCCAAGGCGACGATCACCCAGTCATTGCCCGGCGTGCGTCGACGCGCGGTTTCCCAACCGTCGCCCATGTTGATCCCGCGGCCCGGGTTCAGGATGTTGCTCATACGCCCGTAATGCTCGTCGGAGCAGGCCAGCGCCCGGCCGCCATTGAGCGCTGCAGCAAGGTCGAGTTGTTCGTTGTCACTCACGGCCGACCAATCGCGGAACGGAACGCCATACACCCGCAGACGTGCCACGCCGCCGTCCGGGTAGATGTTGAAGCGCAAGTGGCTGAACGCTTGAGTGTTGCTGATCTCGTGGAAGTGGTGGCTGTTGCCTTGCAGTTCGACGGCCGACAGCACTTCAGTCCATGGGGTGTTTTCGTCCGGCTCGCCAGTGGTCAGGAAGCACGCTTCCAGCGAGGCCGAGGGCGGAAAGTTGCCGGTGAAAAATGAGGTGTCGATGTCCACGCCCTTGATCGAGCCCGGCACGCCCAGGCGGATCACGGCGCTGTCATAACCTTCGAAGCGTTTGCGGCGTGACTCCCAGCCGTCCATCCACTTGCCGTTGTCATCGAACACGCCCTCCTTCCAGACGGCCGGGGTCGGCTGGAACAGACGGTTGGCGTCGGCGAACCAGTCATCGGTGACCGAGATGATTTTGGTGCCCAGACGGGCGTCGGCCAGGTTGACGAACTTCTCGAACGGTGCGGCGTAAGCTTTCATTGTTCTTGTCTGCCTCTGCAAAAACTGGCGTGGGATAGGGCGACTATAAGTGCTGCAAACGGAACATCGCGATCTTGTTGATTTCCGCCAGCGCGCAGGCGAACTCGGTGTCGACCGGGTTATGAATGCGTGTTTCGAAAGCGGCGAGGATCTGATGTCGGTCACTGCCTTTCACCGCCATGATGAAGGGGAACGCGAACTTGGCCTTGTAGGCGTCGTTCAGCTCGGTGAAGCGCTGAAACTCTTCGGCCGAGCATTGGTGGATACCGGCGTCCGCTTGCTCGTACGTGCTGGCTTCAGTCAGTTGGCCCTGCACGGCGGCTTTGCCGGCAAGGTCCGGGTGGGCGTTGATCACAGCCAGTTGCCGGGCATGATCAGCGTTCAACAGAATGTCGCTCATAAGGGCATGCAAGGTTTCGACATGGTCCAAGTCTGCGCCCTGGCCCATGTCGTAGGCCTGCTCGGCCACCCACGGTGAATGTTCATAAATATCAGCGAAGGCGGCGACGAACGCTTCACGGCTCAGAGACGATGGCGTCAGTGTCTGAAAGCGGCTCATGGCGTGATCTCGGTATTCTGATAAGGATGTTCGGTGTGCCAGTGCCGGGCGATATCGACGCGCCGACTGAACCAGACCTGCTCGTGGCCCTTGGCGTACTCGATAAAGCGCTTGAGCGCTGCCAGTCGCGCCGGGCGTCCTATCAAGCGGCAGTGCAGGCCGATGGAGAGCATTTTTGGCGCCTCGGCACCTTCGGCGTACAGCACGTCGAACGCATCCTTGAGGTACTGGAAAAACTGCTCGCCATTGTTGAAACCCTGCGCCTGGGTGAAGCGCATGTCATTGGTGTCCAGGGTGTAAGGAATCACCAGGTGTGGCTTGCCGGTGGGAGTGTTCGGTTCCCAGTAGGGCAGGTCATCGTCATAGGTATCGGAGTCGTAGAGGAAGCCACCTTCCTCCATCACCAAGCGGCGGGTATTGGGCCCGGTACGGCCGGTGTACCAGCCCAGTGGGCGTTCGCCGCTGATCTCGGTAAGGACGCGAATCGCCTCACGCATGTGTTCGCGCTCCTGAGCCTCATCCATGTACTGGTAGTCGATCCAGCGATA
>ERZ1463034.2-NODE-2-length-108127-cov-46.501046_pt1 | contig 108127 bp, 100 predicted proteins | sample MGYA00564480_ERZ1463034 | MGnify/ENA primary metagenome ERZ1463034 (study PRJEB39244, sample SAMEA3635122) | Helicobacter pylori | study: EMG produced TPA metagenomics assembly of PRJEB11511 data set (Assembly of a 5300-year-old Helicobacter pylori...
TTTGTTTTCCGACTTGTTGCGCACCCGGCCCGGCGCCGAGACCGGCCCGCAGCAAACCCGCCTGCACCTGAATGCCTGTCGATGGTTCAGCGACCAGGGTCTGCTCGACGAGGCCGTCGAACAAGCCTTGCGTGCGGGGCATCTGGATGTCGCTGCCAATCTGGTGCAGAACCTTTCCGAAGAGCAACTGCTGGCCGAGCAGAATGTCGGGATGCTGCTGCGTTGGAAAATGGACTTGCCTGACAGTCTGCTGATCAGCACGCCACGCTTGATCGTGCTCTATAGCTGGGCGCTGGGCCTGGCGTGCCAGCTGGATGCCGCTGAAGAGTTGGCCAGCCACTTGAGTCGCTTTCTGCCCGCGCCCTCGGCGACAGCGCAAAAATCCATGCTCGCCCAGTGGCTGGCGCTCAGCGGGATTATTGCCCGAGGGCGTGGCGACAGTGCCAAGGCCCGGCTCTATTGCAACGAAGCGCTGCTCAGCCTGCCGCATAAACGTTACGGTCAACGGCTGACGTGCCTGTCGACGCTGGCTAATCTGGCCATTGCCGAGGGTGACCCCTTGCGCGCCCGGGTACTCAATCGCGAGGCGCTTGAGCTGGCGCAACGGGTCGCCAATCCGTTATTTGAAGCCCTTGCCCATTATGATCGGGCGCGGGTGTTGCAGGCGCGTGGCGAGGTATTGCGTGCGCTGGACGAAGTCCACCAGGGCCAGGAGCGGCTCAAGGGTTTGCCAGCCCAACGGCTCTATGCTGTTCGTGCGCGGCTGACACTGTATGAAGGCTATCTGCTGACGATGCGCATGCAGCCTGAAGCGGGGCGTGCGCGGCTGTTGGCCGGGTTGTCTGAAGCGCGAGCCTGTCGTGATATCAGCGTATTGATCGGCCACTGTGTGATCGCAGGGCTAGACGGGCGCGACGGCCGTTTTGCCGAGGCCTTTGCCGAGTTGGGCGAGGCCGAGCGCTTGATGCACATCTGGGACGTGCCGCCAATCTACTACCTGGCCATGATCACTCTGGTCAAATGTGAGCTGTGGTTGTTGCAAGGCCGCATCGACCTCGCCGACGCCTGGTTGGTGCGGTTGGCGCAAACCTATGGCGGTGATCAGGCCGCTGCCGCACCGGAGTGTCACCCGCAACTGCCGCAACACATCGAATTACAGCGCGCAGTGCTCGAACGCATCCAAGGGCTGCGGCCCGAATCCGAGCAACGCCTGCTCGCCCTCGAACAACAGGCACACAATGCCGGTGCCCACTCTATTTATGTCGCCGCACTGACCCAGCAAATCCTACCGCTGTTGGGCACTGCGCGCGAAGCACAGGCGCGAACACTGTTCACCCGTAGCTTGCAAGCAGCCACCGGTGGCGCACTTCTGCCTTTCCACTGGCTGGTGAGCGGGCATCCCGATTGGTTGCGAGAACAACTGCTGCAAAGCGCACCGGGTGCGGTTCGCGATTCGCTACTGGAACTGTTGCCGCCCGCGGTTGCTTTGCGCGAACCTAGCGAACCTCTGCACTGCGCAGAACAACTCAGCGCCCGCGAACTCGCCGTGCTCCAACTCATCGCTCAGGGCTGCTCCAATCAGCAAATCAGCGAACAGCTGTTCATCTCCCTGCACACCGTAAAAACCCACGCCAGCCACATCAACAGCAAACTGGGGGTCGAACGGCGAACGCAAGCGGTGGCACGGGCGCAGGAGATGGGGTTGTTGGGGTGAGGGCAACTTGGCGTTGCAAGCACTTAAGGGTGTGTTCCACCCCTTTGGAGTGCGTGCCGGAGTCGTACCATTGCGCAGGCGTTAATTAACCCGTTGAAGAATATGTTCCGAGCCCTACCCCGAGTCGTGCAACTCCAACTTTTGGCGACCCTGTGCAATAGCGCAGGCGGTATCGTCAAGCTCTTCATGCCTTTGTTTTTTTACGAGGCGTATGGGTTTGACTTCACTGTGATTGCCTTACTCATGGCGGCCTACGGTGCTGGATGCATAGTGGGTGCTTACTCAGGCGGTGTGTTATCTGAATATATTGATTGCCCGTGGGTCGCGGGTATTTCGTTGCTGTTCAGCGGCCTGCTTGCCGCTGCGCTTGCCCTGCATTTGCCTTTGGCCTTGCTGTTTTTGGTAGTGCCCTTGGTGGGGCTTTTCGATGGTGCGTTCCGTCCCGCCAATTTACGGTTGATCATGGACGCCAGCCCGAAGCAGTTGCAGATCCGTGTGCAGGGTTTACATCGGGTTGTGTTCAATCTGGGTGTTGCCTTGGCGGGCGTCATGGCGGGTGCACTGGTCAGTCTAGGGTATGGCTACGTATTTCTTTTCCAGGGGGCGTTGAATGTGCTCGGCAGCGTGTGTCTGGTGGGCTACGCCTTGAAACATGCAGGCCGAGTTCGATTGCATGTCGAGGTGGCGACCAGCGACCTTCAGCGGGAGGTCTTGGCATTAAAAGGCTCGCCCTGGAAAGATCGACTATTTCTGGTGTTCATCGTGGGGCAGTTGTTGGCGCTGGGTGTGTTCGATCAAATGTACGGCACGTTTGGACTTTTTTTACGCGAGCACGCTGCCGCTGGCCCAGAATGGATTGCTTATCTTTTTTCCATGAATGCGTTGCTGGTGGTCTTGCTGCAGATGCCGGTAACGCGGTGGATTGAGCGTCACGGGGTGGTCATCGCCTCGCGGCTTGGCGCTTGTCTGCTCAGTTGTGCTTTTTTGTTTCTTAATGCAGGCAGTCATATCGGCTGGACCATCGTGACTATGCTGACAATCACGGCGGCAGAGCTGCTTTTGACTCCCGCGTGGACGTTGGCGGTGCTAGAACGCTCTCAGCATCGTCAACGAGGTAAGTACCTGGGGATATTCAGTGCCGGCTGGCTGGGGCACTCGCTTTATGGTCCCAGCGTCGGTGCCTGGTTATACGGAGCCTACGGTGGACCGACACTGTGGTGGATCTGCGCGTTGGTGGGCGGGACAGTGTTCTTGCTTCACTATTCGACAATCGCGCGTCTGAGCGCCCCTCAAAATGCCGTGAACCTGCCGGAACGCATCGGAGCTCCTTAGCATTCAGGACGTCAACCGAACAGGTTGCCTTCGGCTAGTGAGAGGCCAGACCAGAGCTCTTCAGCGTTGGTGATGCCCCAGTCCTCAGCCAACTCGATTTGCACAATTTTGTCTGGTTCCTCAAGGCAGGCAAGATCAATGATCTTATGGGGAATCGCCATTTTGCTTCGCGTTGACAGGAATACTTTAACTTTGGGGGTCAGAAGGGACTGTTCATTCTGCTCAATGACTACGCCCATGCGACCGCTTTGCAGGCTGACTAAAGCGCCAATGGGGTAAATGCCGATGGTTTTAACAAAGCTCTGGAAAACTATTTCATCGAAATGCCCTTTCCAGGAGGCCATTTCGCGAATGGAGTGTGCAGGACCCCAGCCCTTTTTATACGAGCGCTCGGACGTCACTGCGTCATACACGTCGCACACCGCGCCCATTCGGGCAAACAGACTGATCTGGTCCCCAGCCAGGCCATGTGGGTAACCCAAACCGTTGATTTTTTCGTGGTGATGCAAGCATACGTCAAGCACGTGAGTGCTGACGTCCTCGCTCCTCTCCAGAATTTTCAGCCCCTCTTCCGGGTGGCTCTGGACGAGTTTGAACTCCTCGGGTGTCAGCTTTCCGGCCTTATCGAGGATGGCGCTTGAGATCATCATCTTGCCGACATCGTGCATGAGGCCGGCCATCCCTGCTTCACGGACTTGCTCCTCGTTCATCTGCAGTTGTCGGGCCAGCGCAATCATCAATATACACACGGCCACGGAGTGCATGTAGGTGTAGTCGTCAGACGTTTTCAAGCGCGCCAGACTGATAAGCGCATGGGGATGGCGAAGTATGGAGTTGGTTATTTCATCCACCAAAAAAGCGCCATCCTCCACTTTTATAGCCTGGCCCAGTCTTGCGTCACTGAACATTTTTACGACGGCTTCTTTGGCTCGCACACAGATCTTTAAGGCCTGGGACAGCTCTTCATCCAGACTGACCCTGGAGGGGATGGTCGCGGGCTGTACGAAGGGAATGGGTGGAGAGGGCGGAAGGAAAGGCGCCTCGAACTGTTGAGGATTATCGTCAGTGACAGGAGGATGACCCTTGCCGGTATCCACCCACACTTCTGTAATAGCCGACTGCTGGATCCGTACAATATCCAGAGCATCTTTGAGTTCAAAGCTGCCTTTCCAAAAGGGATGCGCAACCCATGCACCACAGAATTTATGGATGTACATGCCAAGGGCAAGTTCAGAGGTGGGGATTTTTTTCAGCATCGCCAGTTTCTCAGTACAGCCAAGCCTTCCTGCAAGTAAGCTGGCTTTATTCTTGTGACCGCGAAAACAAAACCCGTCACGACGCCTGATACTTTCAGGTGAACAGTCGACATTACTTCACCCTTTAGAGCGCGCTTGATGGCGTGATTGACTCGCAGTGATCGCATAGTGCCATTATAGCCTGGCCCTTCCTGAAAAAGCGTACAAAGCTAAACAGTGGTCGTGCTTTATTTTTTTGTATTTAAATTTATACGATATAAATCAACAGGTTGCTGTGATTATTTTTTGATTTTCAATTGTAACCACTGCGCGGGTCAGGTGTGCCGTGGAAAATAATCAGCAAGCTTTCCTGCTGTTTTTTCCTTGGTCCCGCCCGTGCTGGCGTCTTGGACAATCGGATGCAAACCTCGGGCCTGTAGGCGAGGAACTCGGTATGGAGAGGGCGAAAACCGACGCTCGACGGCATGGCCTCTACAATTCAAACTTACGTCTATCCATCTCCCGGGAGGCCCCATGCAAGTCGCCAAACCGTCACTCATCCGCGAAACTTTTCCCGTCGGTCCTTTGCAGTGCAACTGCACGATCATCGGCGACCCCATCACCAAGCAAGCAATCGTGGTCGACCCGGGTGGCGATCATGAGTTGATTCTGGCTCGGCTGGAGGCATTGGGGCTGAGGGTGGTCAGTATTATTCATACCCATGCGCATCTGGATCATTTTCTGGCGTCCGGATTGATGAAGGAGAAGACTGGGGCGACGTTGCATTTGCATCGGGAGGACAAGTTCCTCTGGGACAATCTGGAGATGCAGTGCCAGATGTTCGGTGTGCCTTATACGCCGGTACCGCCGCCGGATCGTTGGCTGGCCGATGATGAGGCGTTGCCGTGTGGTTGCGGCGTGGCGTTGCACACCCCCGGGCATACACCCGGTTCGATGAGCTTCTGGTTTGCCGACGACAAGCTGTTGATTGCCGGTGACACGCTGTTCAAGCGCGGGATTGGGCGTACGGATTTGTGGGGTGGCGATCAGGCGACCATCGTTCGTTCGATCAAACAGCGCTTGTACTGCCTGGACGAAGAGGCAACGGTGATCACCGGTCATGGCCCCGAGACACGCTTGGGCGACGAGATGCGCCAGAATCCTTACGTTCGGGCGTGAAATTTGTTACATCGAGATTATGGAATTTTTTCCTGAAGTGAGGCTCTAATCGCCGCACGGTCTGCGTCTGACGTTCGTTGCGTTATCGAAAGCGGCCATAAAAAGTAGCCCTAGGAAGTTAAACAGGAGTTCCTCAATGTTCACCTCGCGTCGTTTGATTCTTGTCGCTACTGCTGTTGCCTTGTTGTCCGGGTGCGCGTCACCTAATCCTTATGACAATCAAGGACAGGCTGATAATTCGGGTGGTGTCAGCAAGACCGCCAAATACGGTGGCCTGGGTGCGCTGGCCGGGGCCCTGGCCGGTGCGGCGATCAGTCACGATAACCGCGGCAAGGGCGCGCTGATTGGCGCAGCAGTTGTTGGTGCCAGTGCTGCCGGTTACGGTTATTACGCTGACAAGCAAGAAGCCGAGTTGCGCAAAAGCATGGCCAATACCGGGGTCGAGGTGCAGCGTCAGGGTGATCAGATCAAGCTGATCATGCCGGGCAACATCACCTTCGCCACGGACTCTTCAGCCATTGCCAGCAGCTTCTATTCGCCGCTGAATAATCTGGCGGGCTCCTTGAAGCAGTTCAACCAGAACATGATTGAAATCGTGGGCTACACCGACAGTACCGGTAGTCGTCAGCACAACATGGACCTGTCCCAGCAGCGTGCGCAAAGCGTAAGTACTTACCTGACTTCGCAAGGCGTCGACCCTTCTCACCTGTCCGTACGTGGCGCAGGTCCGGATCAGCCGATTGCCAGCAACGCCGACGTGAATGGCCGGGCGCAGAACCGTCGGGTTGAAGTTAACCTGAAGCCTATTCCGGGTCAGCAATACCAGCAGCCGCCGCAGCAGTAAGACAGCATTTTTGATATCTGCCGCTAACCCGGCAGGAGCGAATTCACTCGCTCCTGCCGTCAGGTTGCGATCAACGCTTTTGTGGGTATTCCTGGTGCAGGCGATCCAGGAGTAAATCCTTGTCTTCCCACAATCGGTTGATCCACTGCTGGAATTCCAGGCGGTATTCACCGTCCTGGTCATAATTGCTGCCGATGAACTGCGGTGGGATTTTGATTTCTTCGAAATGCGCGACCACTTCCCTGACGTTACCGCACAGCAGATCCCAGTAACCTGGGCGCCCACCTGGGTAGTGAATGGTCACGTTGACGATGGCCTCCAACTGATCGCCCATGGCGTCGAGTACAAACGCGATGCCGCCCGCTTTGGGTTTGAGCAGGTGGCGAAAGGGCGAGTTCTGCTCGGCGTGTTTGCTCTCGGTGAATCGCGTGCCTTCCACGAAGTTGAAGATACCCACCGGGTTATTGCGGAACTTGTCGCAAGTACGCTGCGTGGTTTCCAGGTCTTTGCCCTTCTTCTCCGGGTGTTTGGCCAGGTACGCCTTGGAGTAACGCTTCATGAACGGAAAACCTAGCGCCCACCAGGCCAGGCCAATAACCGGTACCCAGATCAACTCCTGCTTGAGAAAGAACTTCAGCGGACGGATGCGCCGATTGAGTACGTATTGCAGGACCATGATGTCGACCCAGCTTTGATGGTTGCTGGTAATCAGGTACGAGTGTTGATAGTCCAGGCCTTCGAGCCCGCTCAGGTGCCAGCGGGTGTTGCGCACCAGCTTCATCCAGGCTTTGTTGCTGCTGATCCAGGCTTCGTGGATGTGGCTCATCAGCCAGTCGGTCAAGCGTTGGGCGGCAGGGAAGGGCAGGCACAGCTTGAAGATGGCGACCACGAACAACGGTGTGCAGCAAACGATTGTGTTAAGCGCCAAAAGCAACGAGGCAATCACGCCTCGCAATGGGGCAGGCAAAAAGTCCATGCGGGGCAGGGCTCCAAAAATAGTTCAAGTGCCGCCGGACTTCCCGGCGGTTGTTATTGGGGTCAGGAAAGGTTGTCAGCCTGAATCGCCGTAAGGGCGATGGTGTAGACGATGTCATCGACCTGAGCGCCGCGCGGCAGGTCGTTAACCGGTTTGCGCAGGCCTTGCAGCATCGGGCCGAGGCTGACGCAATCTGCGCTGCGCTGCACGGCTTTGTAAGTGGTGTTGCCGGTATTCAGGTCCGGGAACACAAACACCGTGGCACGTCCGGCGACCGGGCTGTTGGGCGCCAGTTGGCGAGCGACGGTTTCGTTGGCGGCGGCATCGTACTGCAGCGGACCGTCGATCAAAAGATCGCTTTGGGCCCGATGCGCCAGTTGCGTGGCTTCACGGACTTTTTCCACTTCTTCGCCGCTGGCCGAATCACCGCTGGAGTAACTGATCATCGCCACCCTCGGCGCAATGCCGAAAGCCACTGCCGAATCGGCGCTTTGCAGGGCGATTTCAGCCAACTCGTTGGCGCTGGGGTGCGGGTTCATGATGCAGTCGCCGTAGACCAGTACCTGCTCCGGGAACAGCATGAAAAATACGGACGACACCAAGGTGCAGCCCGGCGCGGTCTTGATCAGTTGTAACGCCGGACGGATGGTATTGGCGGTGGAGTGGATGACCCCGGAAACCAGGCCGTCGACCTCATCGAGCGCCAGCATCATGGTGCCGATCACTACGGTGTCTTCCAATTGCTGTTCGGCCATCGGCGCGTTGAGGCTCTTGCTTTTGCGCAGCTCGACCATGGGTACGATATAGCGTCCCCGGATCAGGTCCGGGTCGAGAATTTCCAGCCCTGCTGGCAACTCGATGCCCTGGGCCTGGGCCACGGCATAGACTTCTTCTGGCTTGGCCAGCAGCACGCAACGGGCGATGCCGCGTGCCTGGCAGATGGCCGCCGCCTGGATGGTCAACGGCTCGCTGCCTTCCGGGAGGACGATACGCTTGTTGGCGGCTTGTGCGCGCTGGATCAATTGATAGCGAAAGACCGCCGGGGACAGGCGCATTTCCCGAGGTGTGCCGCAACGCTGGTGCAACCACTTCGCGTCCAGATGCCCGGCGACAAAATCGGTAATTATTTCCGCGCGCTCGCGGTCATCGATAGGGATCTCTTTGTTCAGTTGGTTCAGCTGGTTCGCCGTGTCATACGAGCCGGTGCTCACGGACAATACGGGCAAGCCCGCTTGTAGCGCGCCGCGGCACAGCTCCATGATCCGTGGATCAGGCACGGTGTCGCTGGTCAGCAGCAGGCCAGCCAACGGCACGCCGTTCATCGCTGCAAGGCTGACGGCGAGGATGATGTCATCGCGATCGCCAGGCGTTACCACGAGTACGCCCGGTTTAAGCAGCGATACGGTGTTGAGCACGGTGCGCGCGCAGAGGATGACTTTAGACATGCGCCGCTGCTCGTAATCGCCGGCATTGAGTACCTGTGCGCCAAGCAGATCGGCCACGTCGCGGGTACGCGGTGCGTTCAGGTCAGCCTGAAACGGAATACAGCCCAGTAGGCGGAAATCACCGTTACGCAACAAAGGCGAGTGTTCTTTGAGGCGCGCGGCGAAGGCTTCCATGCTTTCGTCGGTGCGCACTTTATTCAAAATTACGCCGAGGACTTTCGGGTCTTTTGGCCCACCGAACAGTTGCGCCTGCAATTCGACCCGCCCGGACAGCTCGGTCAGCACTTCATTTTCCGGCGCGGAGACCAGAATCACTTCTGCATCCAGGCTTTTCGCCAAATGCAGATTGACCCGCGCGGCGTAGCTGGCATGGCGGGTAGGTACCATGCCTTCGACGATCAGCACGTCCTTGCCTACCGCAGCCTCTTGATACAACTGGATGATTTCTTCCAGCAATTCGTCTAGCTGGCCATCGCCGAGCATCCGTTCGACATGGGCCAGCCCCAGCGGTTTAGGAGGCTTGAGCCCGTGGGTGCGAGCGACCAGTTCGGTAGATCGCTCTGGCCCCAGATCGCCCGGATGAGGTTGGGCGATGGGTTTGAAAAAGCCGACCTTGAGCCCTGCACGTTCAAGCGTGCGCACCAGGCCCAGGCTGATGGAAGTCAGACCCACACCGAAGTCAGTGGGGGCGATAAAAAAAGTTTGCATGCGGGCTTCTCAATTGAGCAGTGCAAGGGCGGCGCGGATCAGCCAGCCAAAATACCGGTTTACGTCACTGATTTTTTTCGTACATTACAGGCACGCTATCGATTCTCGGTGCCTTGGTTGGGCATAAGACTATCGCTATCCAGGCTCTGCGCACACCAGCCACAGCTAAAGCTTTTACCTATTCGTTGTTGCCGTTGCGCTGGATCAAGCACCCAAGGCCGCGATTGCCATGGCGGTTGATGGCGTAGATGCTGGGTGTGGCCGCAGGAAAGCACGGCAATCCAGTGCCCTTCCTCGTCCTGGCGAAACTCAAGAAGTGTCGGGTTTTCCAATCTGGGCCGTCCGTCAGAGTTGCGTTCGCTTTCGGGCGATTGCTTGGTTAAACTTGATCGTTCTCCAATCTTAAGCAAAAGGTCTTGCCCCATGCCGATCGCCGCCAACAAGGCTGTCTCCATTGACTATACCCTGACCAACGACGCTGGTGAGGTCATCGATAGTTCCGCCGGCGGCGCGCCGCTGGTCTACCTGCAAGGTGCAGGCAACATCATTCCGGGCCTGGAGAAGGCTCTGGATGGCAAGAGCGTCGGTGACGAACTGAAAGTGTCCATCGAGCCGGAAGACGCTTATGGCGAATACCTGGCCGAACTGGTCAGCACCCTGAGCCGCAGCATGTTCGAAGGTGTCGACGAACTGGAAGTGGGTATGCAGTTCCACGCGTCGGGCCCGGACGGCAGCATGCAGATCGTGACCATCCGCGATCTGGATGGCGATGATGTGACCGTTGACGGCAACCATCCTTTGGCGGGTCAGCGTTTGAATTTCGAGGTCAAGATCATTGAAATTCGTGACGCCAGCCAGGAAGAAGTCGCTCATGGTCACGTGCATGGCGAAGGCGGCCATCACCATTGATTTGTGCTGCTAAGCTCTGTTAGCTGGCAAGGCGCCCAGGCAGGTATGTGAAGACGACTGGTTCGTTTCCACGGCCTGATACGGGCGCCTTTTTAGTTCGCTAGTTATTTGGGAGTTCGTCATGAGTGTTTTTCACGACACGACATTAAAAGCTCTGGATGGCCAGGAATTGCCTCTCGCGCCCTTCAAGGGCAAAGTCGTGCTGGTGGTCAACGTCGCCTCCAAGTGTGGTCTGACACCGCAATACGCGGAGTTGGAAAAACTTTATCAAAAGTACAAGGATCAAGGCTTCAGCGTGCTGGGTCTGCCGTGCAATCAATTTGCTGGCCAGGAACCTGGGTCCGAAGCGGAGATTCAAGAGTTCTGCACCCTGAATTACGGAGTGACATTTCCGTTGGGCAGCAAGCTTGAAGTGAACGGCGCTCATCGTCATTCGCTGTACCGTCTGTTGGTCGGTGAAGGTGCCGAATTTCCCGGAGACATTACCTGGAACTTCGAGAAGTTCCTGGTGGGTAAAGACGGCCGCGTCCTCGCGCGGTTCTCGCCAAGTACGTCTCCAGAAGATCACGCGGTGGTTCAGGCTATTGAAAAAGCCCTGAGCTGATCCACCGGCTTCGCCCGCCGGGTTGCCATTCGAGCACGCCCGGCAAGCTGTTCTCCTCCCGGTTTTGTCCATTGAATCCTCGCTATTTGCCTTTATTCTCCCCCCGACTTTTACGGCTAAATCACCCAAATCAATAGTGCTGGCAGAAGCGAGACGACCGGTCATATGCTTCGCACCATGAGCACATCCATTCGACTCGACAAGCGTGATCTGATCCTCGCCAAAGGCGCCCACCTGATGACCCGTCGCGGTTATCACGGCACGGGCGTGCTGGAGATTGTCCAGGCCGCAGGTATTCCCAAGGGTTCGTTTTATCACTACTTCGCCAGCAAAGAAGACTTTGCCGTGCAAGCGCTGGAGTATTTGTACGCGCCGCGATTGCAGCGTTACGCCGCTGTGCTGGCAGACCCGACGCAGAGCCCGCGTGAGCGGGTCCTGAGTTACTACCGCGACCTGCTCGAGCATTTTTCCCGACAAGAGAAACCTGAGTATCACTGCTTTATCGGCAGCTTGAGTTTCGAAATGGCGGATGGCTGCCAACCCATCGCCAGCCAGGTGGAACAGATCCTTGAGCGTTCGGTGGCGATTCTTGCCGAGTGCCTGACGGCCGCCCGTCAGGCCGGTGAGTTGCCTCGCAATACGGACTGTGCCGCGCTCGCCGAATTTATCGCCAATGCCTGGGAAGGGGCGTTGATGCGCATGAAAGTGGGAGGCAGTGTCGCCTCCCTCGACGTTTTTCTGAACCAGCTTGAGCGTCTGTTGGCGCCCGGCCCCACTGATACCGATTGATTCCCGAGGAGCGTCACATGCCAGTCAACGCCTTGTTCAAACCCTTTCATCTGGGCCATTTGCAATTGCCGTCACGCGTGGTCATGGCACCCATGACCCGCTCGTTTTCCCCTGGTGGCGTACCTAACTCCAAAGTCATCGAATATTACCGCCGGCGTGCTGCCGCAGGCGTAGGTCTGATCATCACCGAAGGTACGACGGTTAATCACAAAGCCTCTAACGGTTACCCGAACGTCCCGCAGTTCTTTGGTGAAGCGCCGTTGGCCGGCTGGAAAAAAGTCGTGGATGCGGTGCATGCCGAAGGCGGCAAAATCGTCCCGCAACTGTGGCATGTGGGCAGCGTTCGCCGCGTCGGCACGGAGCCTGACGCCAGCGTGCCGGGTTACGGGCCAACGGAAAAACTCAAAGACGGTCAGGTCGTGGTGCACGGCATGTCCAAACAAGACATTCAGGACGTGATTAGCGCCTTCGCTCAGGCCGCCAGGGACGCCAAGGCGATTGGCATGGACGGCGTTGAAATCCACGGTGCTCACGGTTATCTCGTCGATCAGTTTTTCTGGGAAGGCACCAATCAGCGCACGGATGAATATGGCGGCGATCTGGCCGGCCGTTCGCGTTTTGCCATCGAGTTGATCCAGGCAGTGCGTGCTGCGGTCGGCCCTGATTTTCCGATCATCTTCCGTTTCTCGCAGTGGAAGCAGCAGGACTACAGCGCACGTCTGGTGCAGACGCCGGAAGCGCTGGGCGAATTCCTCAAGCCGCTGTCAGACGCTGGCGTAGATATCTTTCATTGTTCGACACGTCGCTTCTGGGAACCTGAGTTTGAAGGCTCTGATCTGAACCTGGCCGGCTGGACCCGCAAGCTGACCGGCAAACCGACCATCACCGTGGGCAGTGTCGGGCTTGATGGCGAGTTCCTGCAATTCATGGTTAATACCGACAAGATCGCGCAACCGGCGAGCCTGGACAACCTGCTGCAGCGTTTGAACAACGACGAGTTCGACTTGGTCGCGGTAGGCCGTGCATTACTGGTGGACCCTGACTGGGCGGTGAAGGTGCGTGATGGCCGCGAGCAGGACATCCTGCCGTTCAGCCGTGACGCCTTAATGACGCTGGTCTAAAACCTGTAGGCGCTTGCCCGCGATGGCGTCATGCCTGACACACCGTCAAGCTGATCGCGGGCAAGGACTGGGCGGTCCCCACGCGCTTACAATAATTGCCCCATGGGCAACGCCTTGTTGCTCATCGCGCACGCGCTGCGTAATTGTCTTTCGAACAGGTCGATAATCGCCGCCCATCCCTGACGACTGGCGTGTTGCCGCGCGTTCAAGCGGACTCTGCGCAGCGTTTCGCTTTCTTCGAGCAACCAACGTGCGGCATCGATAAACGCTTCCTCATCCCCCGGCATCGCTAGTGCACCATTGTGGCCGTGACGAATATGCTGAGCCGCAGCGGCTTGGTCATAGGCAATCACGCCCAGCCCGGACGCCAAGGCCTCAAGCACCACATTGCCAAAGGTTTCGGTCAGGCTCGGGAATACAAACAAATCCCCTGATGCATAGTGCGTCGCCAGTATGTCCCCCCGTTGCGTGCCGCAGAAAATCGCGTTCGGCAGTTGCTGTTCCAGCGTCGTTCGTTGCGGGCCGTCGCCGACGATAATCAACTTCAGCGTTTGTCGAGGGTGTGCCGCTTGCAGGGCGTCAAAGCTGGTTTTAAGCAGGCCCAGATTTTTCTCGGGAGCGAGCCTGCCCACATGCAGCACGGCAATATCGTCCACGCTCAGCCCCCAGCTTTCACGCAGCGCCGCCGAGCGCTTCGATGGATGAAACAACTGACTGTCGACGCCCCGCGACAGCAGTTCAACCCGCTCAAAACCACGACGCTCCAGCTCCATTTTCTGGCTCAGGCTGGGCACGACGGTGATCTGTGAGCGATTGTGAAACCAGCGCAAGTAATGCGTCAGCAGGCGGGTGACAAACCCGAACCCGTATTCGTGAGTGTACTGCTGGAAGTTGGTGTGAAAACCACTGACCACGGCAATTCCCAAGCGCCTTGCCGCGCGCAATGCGGACAATCCCAGCGGCCCTTCGGTGGCGATGTACAGCACATCCGGGCGTTGCCGCGTCCAGCGCCGCAACAGCTTGTGCATTGATGATTGCCCCCATTGCAACCCGGGATATCCCGGAATCGGCCAGCCACGGCACAGCATCAGATCGTCTGCGGCGACAAGCCCTGCATCTTCACTCTGGCGCGGACGTATCAACTCGACACGGTGACCGCGCAGACGCAGGCCGTCGCACAACCGACCAAGGGTATTGGCCACGCCATTGATCTCTGGCGGGAAGGTTTCGGTAATCAGGGTGACATGCAAGATCGTGCTCATGACGTCAGTCTCGGCTGAGGGCATGTCGCTTATGTGGTGATTTGATGATGGATTTGTGACGGTGATGGGCGGGCAGTTGCTGCTCGCGCGTTTTATCAGTTTAATTTGATTAAATATTATTGAACGGGGCGTGCCGGGTTCAGGTGGTTAATATCAGATTGGAGGCGGGGCATAGTAGTTATTTGCCAACGGGTCTTTTATTTAAGTGTCGGTCTTATAGTTATGTAGGACGTTTCTTTAAGTCACTATTTCAGTGGGTTTCATGTTGCCGCTGAATGCTTTCTAAGTAACGTGAGGTTTGTCGAGTTTCAATGCTCTTGTTGCAGTGTTGGGTCTCGGTACACAGGGCTATTAACTTCAGGCTTTTGAGGTTTTGCCGCCCATCAATACTTTTCAGAAAGTATCACATGAAATTTAACTCTAAAAAGTTGAACGGGACTCTTGCGGCCCTAGGAATGGTTACGGCACTTTTAACGTGCTCACAGATGGCAGTGGCTAGCAGTTATCAGCCATCAACTGTGTTGCCAACTGTTCACTCTGAAGGTTATCTGTACACGGCTAATGTGCCTGTTTCTGGCTCGCCGGCGGCGAACGGAAAAATATAAAATGTCACTTGGAATTGTGGCGTTGTAGGTTGGCCGAGAGGACTCTCTGTGTATCTGTGTCATGGTGCTGATCACTGCAAAGATATTTCTCGGCAGAGGACGGGTTCCACTGACGACTTTAATAACAGGAGCGCCGGTCAGCTATTGTGTTATGCTGTTCGCGTGATAAACCCTGGGCGCAGAGTTTGCCAGTTTGCCATTTCACGAAACTTTTGTGGCAATCCATTATTGAAATTCAGTATTTTCTCCAGGATTGTTACTGGAGGTGTGCCCTTTGCTTGTTCTGTTTCATACAGTTCAACCCGCTCTTTTCTCATTGAGAGCATTGTTCTCTCAAAATATGAGGTTGTGGTATCAGTCACAATTTCGCCGGTCGAGCTATATCGAATAATAGGGTAGTCAGTAAGATCATGCATTTCTCCGTTGAGAGAATTGTAGGCATAGCTATGAGCCAGCTGTGCAGCCTCTTGTGGGTCGTTGTTGGCTCTGTCCAACAGAAAACTTCTGAACGATACGCTTTTAGCACTTTTAGTGTGTTCTTTGTGCGTTTCGGACGCTGTGACTGCCTCGTTAAAATTCTGCATGAATGACTTGCCTGCGCTATCGAGGGTCCGTAACGACGTTGCGTCCTTAGCTTCTGGTCGAGTTGTTTCAATCGGGCGGGTGTATAGCTTTTATCTTGATTCGGGGATTTGTCGCGTACATCATTCTGCATGAGCACCGTCGAGCGGGGCAGTACGAGCATTGTAAGTGCCGCTGGGCCCGGTTGATATGTTCTATCTTGAGTCGCGTTATATTCGCTCATGGCACTGTCTAACATGTGTACGAATCTTGAGCGAGGCTCGACTAATCTCTCGATAGCTGCGGGTACGGAACCAAAGATGGTTTTCTGAATATTTGAAACAGTTTGAATTTAGTTCATGCTGGGTTCAATGGGCATAATGCCTCCTGGTTTTTTAGTGTTAGGAGAGCAATAAAGATGCCAGTTTTTATTTGAGGACGAGCGGCGCGGAGGATGAGTCAACTGTTGCAGCTATTCTGAGCGCTGGAATAGTTGTCCTACAGAAAGTTCCTACAAATAGTTATTTATAGGACGTGGGCAAAGGGTTGCCCCCCTATCGGCAAGGGGTTGCCTTCCGGTTAATCGCCCCTGTTCTGATGCCAAATAGTGCCTTGGTTGTTTTCATTTTTTTACGGGGTAAACATGTTCATCCTTTTTACAGGATGAACATGCTCTGGTTAATGCCGCAATGACTTCCCATCAAGGAAATGCGTGGTGCTATTAAGCCAGGGTATGAACGATTTCAGTAATGATGCGGCTCAGGGTTTCAGCGTCAGGCCCCTCCACGCGGTGTTCATCGGCGAACGAGTAAGCTACCGAAAACAGACCTCCGTTTACATAGGAGTACGTAGGCAGATCTTTTTCGAGGGTTTTATCTACGGCTTCTTCGGTCAGTGAAATGGAAGCAATGACCAGGCGTTCGGTCATGTTGTTGACGCCGTTGAAATAGACGGCGTCCGGGTTCAGGTTCCAGTTTTCCAACGCAGCATTCAGCAGGTTGCGCGCTTTTTCACGAATGATTTCAGTGCTCATGGTGATCTTCCTTTATCTAGCGTCCCCGCCGTTGAACATCATGCTCATCGTGGTATGCAGAGGGACAGGTTGTTTGGAAGAGCCATTAGAAAGGATCAAGCGGGGTGACAGCACATACATAGTTATGGCAGTGAAATTCATCGGGCGTTAGTGCGTGCTTTAGATAACAGCCGGTGCGTCACTGGAACAAAACAACCGGTTGCTATCGGCGAGCTTTAAAGCGTGTTACCGGGCGCTGCCTCTGCTCCGCGTTCGCGTACCCAGAATAAGGTCGCACCTGCTACGGCGGCGGGCATCATCAAGATGTTGACCACCGGAATCAGCAACGCCAGATAGACGATGCCGCCGAAGCTTAGGCTCTGCCAGCGTTTAGCACGCAGCCAGGCGAGCATTTCGTTCCAGCCCATTTTATGGTTGTCCGCCGGGTAGTCGATGTACTGGATAGCCATCATCCAGACGCCGAACAACAGCCACAGTGGCGCAGCGACCAGATTGACCACCGGGATGAAGGACAGGATCAGCAGGCCGATCGCGCGGGGCAGGAAGTAGCCAAGTTTGCGCATCTCCCGGCTGAAGGTGCGCGGGACCATGGCGACCAGTTCGCCCCAACTGAAGGTCGGGAAGTCATCGGTGCCACGTAGCACCACTTCGACCTTTTCCGCGAGAAAACCGTTGAACGGCGCGGCAATGATATTGGCGATCATGGTGAAGGTGAAGAACACCATCAGCAGCACCAGCACCACGAACAATGGCCAGAGGATGTAATTGAGAAAGCTCAACCAGACCGGCAGGGTTGGCATGAAGGTGTCGACCCACATGCCGAACTGATGCATGGCCAGGTAAATCAGGCCGCCGAATAGCACCAGGTTGATGGCCAGCGGCAGCAGAACGAACAGGCGCAAGCCGGGGCTTAGGACCAGTTTCAGGCCTTCACGCAGGTATTGCGGGCCAGAAAGAACAGGGGCAGGCATGGCAGGCTCCGGGTGGTGGGAAACGCGCCGACCTTACCGGCTTTGCAGCCCGTACGAAAGTGCAGACATTCGCGGTAACAAACCCGACGGCGTAAAGTCTATGGTCAAGCGTTGATACAAAGGTTATCTGGATAGACCCTGCCTATGAGGTGGATTGTGAAACGATATTTCCTTAATCTTCGCGACCCCGATAAGCTTCTCGACAACTTATCAATCTCTTCCTGAAATTTTAATCTCCAAGGAGTCATCATGAGCGTACTGGTAAACAAGCAGGCCCCGGATTTCGACGCAGCAGCGGTATTGGGTGACGGCTCTATCGTCGACAGCTTCAAGCTGTCCTCCCTGCGTGGCAAATACGTGGTTCTGTTTTTCTGGCCTCTGGATTTCACCTTCGTTTGCCCGTCTGAAATCATCGCCCACAACAACCGCATCGCGAAATTCCGCGAGCTGGGTGTTGAAGTGGTCGGCGTTTCCATCGACTCGCAATTCACTCACCACGCATGGCGCAGCACCCCTGTTGAAAAAGGCGGCATCGGTGAAGTTCAATTCACCATGGTGGCCGACGTCAAACACGAAATCACTCGCGCTTACGGCATCGAACACGAAGCTGGCGTCGCTCTGCGCGCTTCGTTCCTGATCGACAAGGAAGGTGTGGTTCAGCATCAGGTCGTTAACAACCTGCCACTGGGTCGCAATGTCGACGAAATGGTCCGTTTGGTTGAAGCTCTGCAATTCACCGAAGAGCACGGCGAAGTCTGTCCAGCCGGCTGGCGCCCAGGTCAAAAAGGCATGAAGGCTGACGCCAAGGGCGTTGCCGATTACTTGGCCGAAAACGCCAAGAACCTGTAATACCCCGGCTGCGGCTCCGGCCGCAGCCTCATATTTTCAGGACTGCCGTGTTGTAAGCCTTCCCCAAGTGCTTGTGCGGTCCTTTTTTATTCCAGCCGGTACACCGGCGTTCCGACCACGCGTAACGATGGCCGGTCAATAGGAGTGTGTCATGTCTGATGTACGTCATTCCCGAGTGATTATTCTCGGCTCCGGCCCTGCCGGTTACAGCGCAGCGGTCTACGCGGCACGTGCCAACCTCAAACCGCTGCTGATTACCGGCATGCAGGCAGGTGGTCAATTGACCACCACCACTGAGGTTGATAACTGGCCTGGTGATCCCCACGGCCTGACCGGCCCTGTGTTGATGGAGCGGATGAAAGAACACGCCGAGCGTTTCGAAACCGAAGTGGTGTTTGACCACATCAACGCCGTGGACCTGGCTGGCAAGCCGTTCAGTCTCAAAGGCGACAACGCGACGTACACCTGTGACGCCTTGATCATTGCGACCGGTGCCAGCGCTCGCTATCTGGGCCTGCCGTCGGAAGAAACTTTCATGGGCAAGGGCGTCTCTGCCTGCGCGACCTGCGATGGTTTCTTCTATCGCAACCGTGAAGTCGCAGTCGTCGGTGGTGGTAACACTGCCGTGGAAGAGGCGCTGTACCTGGCTAACATCGCCAGCAAAGTGACTTTGGTCCACCGTCGCGAAACGTTCCGCGCCGAGAAGATCCTGATCGACAAGCTGCATGCCCGCGTTGCCGAAGGCAAGATCGTGCTCAAGCTCAACGCGACCCTGGAAGAAGTGCTGGGCGATAACATGGGCGTGACCGGTGCTCGCCTGAGAAATAATGACGGCAGCGCCGACGAGCTGAAAGTCGATGGCGTGTTCATCGCTATCGGGCACACGCCGAACACGTCACTGTTCGAAGGTCAACTGGCCTTGAAAGACGGCTACATGGTGGTTCAGGGCGGTCGTGACGGTAATGCGACTGCTACCAATGTCGACGGTGTTTTCGCGGCGGGTGATGTGGCTGACCACATCTACCGTCAGGCGATTACCTCGGCGGGTGCGGGTTGCATGGCGGCACTGGACGTCGAGCGTTATCTCGATGGCCTGCAGGACACTTCGCTGTAAAAGTCTGCTTGTGGCTGCAAAAAAAAACCGGCCTAGGCCGGTTTTTTTATGTTCAGTCTTGCTGGCACGGAATATTCAGGCTTTGCGTTTCAGCGGCTCGGCTGCGAAGGTCACCCCGACCAGGCCGTGAGCGATCAGCGCGCGGATGTTGCCGTGATCGTTGCCTTCAGGGGTCGCTTGCACCGAGCGATAGTGTTCGCCAAATGCGAGCAGGGCTTCTTCATCGCTCAGACCTTCAAGCACGGCCAGGCCCAGTGTCTTGCAGGAACCTTCGTTCTGCCCGGCGGCGTTTTCCACGCTGCCGTTGTTGAACGCCTGTGGCTGGTAGTCGTAGCCAGTAGAGATGAATGCCAGGGTGTCGGCGAAGGCGTGCTGGCCGCTACGAAGGCTGGCGCGCAGGGTGTTCAGATCAGTCATGCTTTTTTTCCTTGGCGAACGCGGCTTTCTGCTCGGCGTTGGCTTCTTGCTGGTAGTGGGTTTTCCACTCGCTGTAAGGCATGCCGTAAACCACTTCGCGGGCCTGGTCGAGGCTGACGTCGATCTGTTTCTCATCGGCTGCGGCCTTGTACCACTTGGACAGGCAGTTGCGACAGAAACCGGCAAGGTTCATCAGGTCGATGTTTTGGACGTCTTTGCGGCTGTCCAGGTGCGCGACCATGCGGCGGAAGGCGGCAGCTTCGAGTTCAAGGCGTTCTTGCTCGGTCATGATGGGCTCTTTGCAGGCAGTTAATGGTTTGAATGATAAGAGGGGAAGGCACCGGGGCCAAGCCATTCGCGAACACATTCGTGAGGGTTCTTGGTCAGCCCCTTATTCACACTGAATCAACGCTGCCCAGCCAGGGTAATCGACACAGACTCGGCAAATCGCAGGGCGTGAGGTTTATCGACTTCGACTTCGGCGTACAGCACCGCGTCGTGGCGCATCACCAGATCGAGCACTTCCTGGGTCAGCCGTTCCAGCAGCGCAAAACGATTGCCTTCCACGTGCTGAATGATGGCTTTGGTGATCGTGCGGTAGTTGAGGGCGTGATCGATGTCGTTGTCCCGCACGGCATCCTGGGCGGCATACAGAATCGTCAGGTTGATCAGCACGTCCTGCTTGTTGAGGATCTCGTCCTCATTGATGCCGATAAAGGTGCGCAGGCGCAGGTCTTTGACCCGAATGCGGGCCGTTCCTGGTTCGAGTCTTGGCATGACTATTTGCTCCGTCCAATCAATTGCAGAAACTCCTGACGGGTCGTACTCGAGTCACGGAATGCACCGAGCATGACCGAGGTGATCATGGTCGAATTCTGCTTTTCAACGCCACGCATCATCATGCACATGTGTTGAGCTTCAATCACCACGGCGACGCCCGCGGCGCTGGTCACTTCGCGGATCGTATCGGCAATCTGCCGGGTGAGGTTTTCCTGAATCTGCAGGCGTCGGGCGAACATGTCGACGATGCGCGCAATCTTCGACAGCCCAAGGACTTTGCCGGTCGGGATGTAGGCGACGTGTGCTTTGCCAATGAAGGGCAGGAGGTGATGCTCGCACAGCGAGTACAACTCGATGTCCTTGACGATGACCATCTCATCGTTGTCTGAGGCAAACAGCGCGCCATTGACGATATCTTCAACGCTTTGCTCGTAGCCATGACACAGGTATTGCATTGCTTTGGCGGCACGTTTGGGCGTATCGAGCAGGCCTTCGCGGTCTGGGTTTTCACCCAGGCCCACGAGGATCTCACGGTAATGCTGTGGCAGCGATAAGGTCATCAAGGAATCCTCGCGGGGCGACTTATTTAAGGTGCCGACCGCCGTTTACAGTCAAGGTTGTGCCGGTAACGTAGGGGTTGTCCAGCAGATAGCGCAGGCTCTGGTAGATCACCTCGGCACCGGGTTCTATGCCCATAGCGGACTTGGCCAGGGTCTTGGCGCGGTACGCCGCGTCGTCGTCGGGTTGAAACATCAACAGCGCTGGCGCGATGCTATTGACCTTGATTCGGGGCGCGAACTTGGCCGCAAATGACAAGGTCAGGCTTTCAAGCCCTGCTTTGCTGGCGCAGTAGGCAATGTGCTTGCTGCTGCCTTTACGGGTCACGTCATCGCTGATGTGAACGATGTCGGCCACTGGCGAGCGGTGCAGCAATGGGGCGCAGTGCAGGTTGATCAAATAGGGCGCCAACATGTGCACGTTGAACATTTGAGTAAAGGCTGCGGCTTCATTGCCTGGCGTTTCGGCCAGCCACTGGGAGGCATTATGGACAATTGCCCGCAGGCTGTCGGTGTGGCTTCCGAGCTCATCGATGAACGCCAGGATGCTCGCTTCAGATGAGAAATCGGCATGGATCGCCAGCGCTCCCAGGTCACGTAATTGCTGCACGCCCGGGCGGTCGCTGCGGTAGCTGACGATAACCGAATGACCGTCTGCCAACAGGCGTTTTGCGCAATCCAGCCCGATACGCTGGCTGGCGCCAGTGATCAGAATAGGGGCAGAGGGAAAAACCATGGGGCAACTCGCGCATCACAGTGAGGGTTGAAGCCGGGGCCCTGAGTGATCGGCATGCGGCTCGAACCAGCGAAACCATTAGCTGGCTATTATTTGCAGCAAAGTTATACCAATGGCCCTCACTGAACAACCCGCACCGCGCAGCGCGAGTTGTTGAACTTCGCGCCTGGCTAGTGGCTGGGTGACGATTCTGATGCGCGGATTGACGCTTGAGGTGCGCTGTGCAACCAGGGTGACAGCAGGTGGGTGGACAGTGGAATGAACAGGAAAACCATCAGCGGTGTGAGGGCCAAGGTACTGACCAGCACCCGGGGCAGCAAACTCAACTCATTGAGCAGGGGCCCCAGCAAGAAGTTGAACATTAGCGATACCGGGAAGAACGCGAGCCAGATGGCCACGGCTTGTTTTCTGCGCGGTGGACGCTGACCGGCGGCACCAAACCAGCCGTCGATGCCTCTGACCCGGTGTTCCGACGGTTGGGCAAACAAGCCACTGCCGCGCACCAGCCAAGTGCTTCGTGACGCGGAATGCTCCCATGCGTGCATTGTGAATTCGTCGGCGAAGCGAAAGATGATCTGGAATTCATCGTCACCAGGGGGCGGCGCTAAAACGCCGGAGCCCAGATATCCGGGGAAGTCGGTGGCAAGTTGCTCACCTTCATGCAGCCAGGCGATGAGTTCGTGGTAGCGGCCATGGGCGACGCGGCGGGCGACCATCAGGGTGACGGGTGAGGTAGACATCGTGCATCTCCGTAAGGCGAGTGAGTTTCCCGGGTAGGGAATTCACATAACGCAGCGCCGGGGTGGTGGGCTGCGTTTAAAAGGCAGGCAAGGATTATTCCCGATTCCCACGAATAAGCCAGAGGCTGTCGTCGCTCGCGTTGTTTGTAGGGGCGGCCTTGAGGGTACAATGCTGCCACAGTTCTCAAGCGATGCCTGTCATGACCGAACCTGTTATTGGCCCTGCTCTGGGCAGCGGCCTCAAACAAGAAGAGTTGTTCCCCATTCGCGAAGTGTCGCGTATTACCGGGATCAATCCGGTCACGCTGCGCGCCTGGGAGCGGCGTTACGGGCTGATCCAGCCGACCCGCACCGACAGCGGCCACCGTCTGTATTCCCAAGCCGACATCGACGAGGTACGGAGTATTCTTGGCTGGATCGAACGCGGTGTGGCGGTCAGCAAAGTCGGAAAGATTCTCGCCAAGGCCAGCATCGTCAGGACTCAGTCCAATCCGCTTCCAGATGATGGCTTGCTGGGTGAGTGGGGTGAATGGCAGGCACAACTGCGTCGCACCATCAGCGCCTTCGATGAGCGCGGTCTGGAGCAGTTATATGGCCAGATATTTGCCAGTTACCCGTTGACCGTGGTGTTCCAGGACATTTTGATGCCGTTGTGGCAGGAGTTTCTGCTGCATCAGGATCAATTTGGCCAAGCCAGTGAATGGTTGTTTCTCGACAGCTTTTTGCGTGCGCGAACGCTGCAACGCTTGCAGATGCTGCGCGGTACGACGGAGTTGAAGGTCGTACTTGCGGCTATCCCTGGTCAATGTCGCGAGTTGGAGCTATGGGTGGCGGGGTTGATGCTGGGCACGACAGATACGTCGATCAGTGTCTTGGCGCTCGGTCAGCCACTGGAAGAGCTGAGCCTGGTCTGTGAAAAAATTCAGCCTCAGGCCTTGGTGCTGTTTTCAAATCATCCACCTGCGGCGGATCTGCCTCGGCGCCTGAAGCGCCTCGCGCTGACCCTGGATTGCCCTGTTTTGTTGGCAGGGGAGGCATCGGATTTGGCGCAAGAAAGCCTCGACGGTTCGCCCATCGCTTGCCTGGGAAGTGACGGACGTTCCATGCAGCGGCGTTTGCAGCAGTTTTTAGCGGGGCATCTGGACACATAGACGGTGTCGATGCACCGTGAAGTTTCTTGATCAGGGGGGCGCGGTTCACGGTTGCTCAGTCGAGCGGAGCAGGGTGAACCAGTAGATGTTGTTGCAGGATGTACTGGCGCAGGCGCTCAGTGTCTTCTTTGTTGCGCTGGCTCAGACGGTACGCCGCAAGACCTTGTTCTGTCAGCCGTTCGAAGGTGCCGCGCAACGCAATGGGCGCGTAGCCCGTCGGAGCAAACCATTGGGCGAAGTATTTTGGCGGTTTGGTCGCTTTGCGGTTCTCCAGCAAAATCCCCTTGAACGAGATTTCATGCACCCAGAGCGCACTCTGCGAACCTTTTTCGGTTTGCAGCGGTAGCGGTTCAGGCAGGCTCAGTCGCCACGGACGCACCTGAGGACCTTGTTCTTCATAAATACTCGGCGCGCCCAACTCCAGATGCATGGCATGGAATTCATCTTCCACCAGATGCAACGGAAAGGTCATTTGCTGGTTTTCGAACTGTGCCTGAATCGTCACCTGCTCATGGGCAGCCAGACGGGTCAGCAACTCCTGAATCTGCACGCCACCATTGACGAGCAGGCCGCGCGACGCATCACGCACGTTCAGCTTCGGGTTGTGCTGCATGTTCTGAATGAAATCCAGCTCATCCTGAGTGAGTAGGGTATCGCGTTGCATGCTAAAGCCCGAAATATGCGGTTATTAGAGAACAGACAGCTCATTCAGTGGTTTGTTAGCCCCACTTGTCATTTTTTTAGTGATTCTATCTCTGCCCGTGCGAGCGCCAGCTGGGCTTCCAGCTCGACGACGCGCTGTTGCGCTTCGATCTGTGCGCTGACATTTTTTTGAATGCCGATGAAATAGGTTAGCTGATCGGCCTCATTGAATACCGGCGTGATCGATAACTCGTTCCAGAAGGCGCTGCCGTCCTTGCGATAGTTGCGCAGCACCTGCCGGCAAGGCTGGCCGCTGGCAATTGCCTGGCGAATCACCTCCAGCCCTGGTTGCTGCCGGTCATCGGCCTGCAGGAAACGGCAATCGCGATACAAAATATCTTCCACCGCGTAGCCTGTCAGCGATTCGAATGCCTTGTTCGCATAGATCAGGATGTTGTCATCACCTTCCTGCTCAGCGACCACAATGCCATCATTCGAGGCGTTGATTACCAGCTGCAACAGTTTTGCATTGATCATGGGAAGCTTCCGTTGCGAATTGCCAAGCCAGCATTCTAAGACATCGCGCTGCGTTGGGGCATAATGCCCGACGTTTTTACTGTGTTACAGGGTCTATTTATGAAAGTGGTCATCCTTTCCGGGTCGGTCTATGGCTCTGCCGAAGAAGTCGCCCGGCATGCCGAAACAATCATTCGTGCCGCTGGCCACGAGGTTAGACACAACCCGCGTGTCACCTTGGCAGAGTTGCAAGCGTTCGCGCCCGAGGCGTTTCTGGTCGTGACCTCGACCACCGGGCTGGGTGAATTGCCTGATAACTTCCAGGCGCTCTATTCGCAGATTCGCGATCTGTTGCCTGCGGCCTGGCGTGGCTTGCCCGGCGGAGTGATTGGCCTGGGCGACGCCAGCTATGGCGATACGTTCTGCGGCGGTGGCGAGCAGGTGCGCGAGCTATTTGCCGAGCTGGGGATTCGTGAAGTGCAACCCATGTTGCGCCTGGATGCCAGCGAGACCGTTACCCCTGAATCCGATGCAGAACCGTGGCTGGCGGAGTTTATTCGTCATCTAAACGCCTGAGTCGGTCGATCGCGCGCGCACCGCGTGAGCAGGCTGGGCAGCAGCAATACCTGCCAAGCCTGTTCCGCTCTTACCCGTGCGCCCTGATATGACTCGCTCGGTCAGTAAGCTGGCTGCCAATGCAACTACCGGGATACTCAGGCCTGACTAGACTGATCGAGATGGGAATCTAATCGCGATTAGTATAAAAAGCCGAGGTGAGCACCGTGAATGTTGCCCAAGTTTTGCCCTCCCGAAGCGTGAAAGATCAAGTCAGCGCCGCCGAATGGCAGGCGCGGGTTGATCTCGCGGCCTGCTATCGGTTGGTTGCGATGCACGGTTGGGACGATCTGATTTTTACCCACATATCGGCCAAGGTTCCTGGTACCGAAGATTTCCTGATCAACCCGTTCGGCCTGATGTTTCACGAAATCACGGCATCGAGTCTGGTCAAAATCGATCAGGCCGGTAACAAATTGATGGACAGCCCCTACGAGATCAACCCGGCCGGCTACACCATTCACAGTGCGGTGCATGAAGTTCGGCATGATGTGGCTTGCGTGCTGCATACCCATACGGCGGCGGGGGTTGCGGTGTCTGCGCAAAAACAGGGGATCTTGCCGATCAGTCAGCAATCGATTTTCGTTCTGTCGAGCCTGGCTTATCACCCCTATGAAGGCGTCGCCCTTAATCATGAAGAAAAAGCGCGGCTGCAAGCTGATCTGGGTGATAACAGCTTCTTGATGCTCAACAATCATGGGCTGTTGACATGCGCCAGCAGCATTGCCGATGCCTTCCTGATGATGTTCACCTTCCAGCGTGCCTGTGAAATCCAGGTGCTGGCGCAAACCGGTGGCGCGGAGCTGATTCCTGTCGACGGGCAGATCCTGGCTGGCGCGAAAGCGATGATTGCCGGGGTGACTAAAAGCACCCAGGGCATGGGCGGGGCGTTGGCCTGGCCGGCGTTGCTGCGCACACTCGATAAACAAGACCCGAGCTACAAAGAATAATGCCGCTGGCAGAGATCCCTTTGTCCGTCTGGCGTACCCGTGGACAAAATTTTTTGTTCCGGGGCCAGACCATTCGCTACTGGGTAGCGGGGCAGGGCGAGCCATTGTTGTTGATTCATGGCTTCCCCACCGCCAGTTGGGATTGGCATTACCTGTGGCAACCCTTGACTCAGCGTTATCGGGTGATTGCCTGCGACATGCTGGGTTTCGGCGATTCGTCCAAGCCGCAGGACCATGATTACCGCCTGCTGGAACAGGCCGACCTGCAGCAGGCGCTGCTCGAGCACCTGCGGGTTGAACAGGCGGTGCATGTGTTGGCACATGATTACGGCGACAGCGTCGCCCAGGAATTGCTGGCCCGGCATTATGAAGGGACGTTCGCCATGGCCAGTTGCGTGTTCCTCAATGGCGGGCTGTTCCCGGAGACCCATCGCAAACTGCTGGTCCAGAAACTGCTGCTCAGCCCACTGGGCTGGCTGGTGGGCCGGATGTTCAGCCGGGAACGTCTGGTTAAAAGTTTTACCCAGATATTTGGCCCTGACACGCGACCCAGTGAAAGTGAGCTGGATGACTTCTGGAGCCTGATCGAAACCAACCAGGGACCGCGGATCATCCACCGTTTGATCAACTACATTCCCGAGCGAATTGTGCAGCGTGATCGCTGGTTGGCCGCCATGCGACGCGGGGATGTTCCTATGCGTGTGATCGACGGTGCGGTCGATCCGATCTCCGGTGCGCACATGGTCGAGCGCTACCGCGAATTGATCCCCAATGCCGACACTGTGCTGTTACAGGGTATCGGTCATTACCCGCAAACCGAGGCGCCAGTACTGGTTCTGCAGCATTACCTCAGTTTCCGGGCCGCATTAGATGCCCCGAGCCGGGTATTGGCGTGTTCCTGAACGTCGCTAATCAGGCCCCCCATCCTGCTACCTTATTGCGCACTATTCAGCACTGAGCGTATTGATTGTGACTGAGGGGCGAGTGTTCGACACTCAAGCCATTGTCCACCTTGCTGGAGCTGTCCATGAGTGAGCCTGTGCGTTTTGAAGATAAGGTCGTCATCGTTACGGGGGCCGGCGGTGGCTTGGGTCGCGCCCATGCGTTGCTGTTTGCCAAACATGGCGCACGCGTAGTGGTCAACGATCTGGGGGGCTCGGCGCATGGTGAGGGTGCCAACGCGTCGGCGGCAGATCGTGTAGTTGCAGAGATTCGCGAGGCGGGCGGCACCGCGGTTGCCAACCATGACTCGGTCACTGACGGCGCCAAAATCGTACAAAACGCACTGGATGCATTCGGTCGTATCGATGTCGTGGTCAATAACGCCGGTATCCTGCGGGACAAGACCTTTGCCAAAATGGAAGACCCCGATTGGGACCTGGTGTATCGCGTGCACGTCGAAGGCGCCTACAAGGTGACCCATGCTGCCTGGCCGCACATGCGTGAGCAGAACTACGGGCGCGTGATTTTCACCTCATCGACCTCCGGCATCTACGGCAACTTCGGTCAGTCCAACTACGGCATGGCCAAGCTTGGCCTTTACGGCCTGACCCGCACCTTGGCCCTTGAAGGGCGCAAGAACAACATCCTGGTCAATGCCATCGCCCCAACCGGCGGTACACGCATGACAGAAGGGTTGATTCCGGCCGGTGTGTTCGAATTGCTTAAGCCTGAACTGATCAGTCCGCTAGTGGTGTTTCTCGGCAGCGAACAGTGCCAGGAGAGTTCAGGCCTGTTCGAAGTCGGCGGCGGCTGGATAGGCAAGACCCGCTGGGAGCGCAGCATCGGTGCCGGCTTCGACCCTCGTACCGGTTTTAGCCCGGAAGATGTCGCCGCTAGCTGGCAGAACATCTGCGACTTCGAAGGTGCAGCACACCCAAAAGACACCATCGAAGCCCTGCAAGAGATGATGAAAAACCTGCAAAAGTATAGCGCTTGATAATAGTGGCTTCATATTGAACTCGGTCGATCAGGGCATACCTGATCGGCCGAATTTTTTTGTAGGCTTATTCTTACTTTGTATGTAGGAATGATCTCTAAATCTATTTTTGATGCTGTTTTAGGTCGGACGCATATCAAGATTTTCTAACGACTCCCGATACGACGTTAATAGCTATGTCGATTTTGGAGGCCTGCATGATTGAAAATTTTGGTCTGATCAAAGACCGAATAAGCGCCTATACCTATGTGCCTGACAGGCAGTTCAGAACGTCCTCCGGTCGTTCCGTCGAGGAAGAAAGTATTGCCCAGAAGTTACGGCAATTCTGGGCGGATGATAGTATTTCGAATTCGTCGAAACTGGAGGGGTTTGAGTTTGATCTATCAGGCTTCGATCCTGAGAGTACTAGCAGTCGAGAGCTTATAAGCATAAGCGTTATGCTCCAAAAGATGGGCATAATTGATCATATTACGGGGTCTTGGCTTGGCGCGGTCGGGAGTGAGTTCAATGATCAAGGTAATCAAATAAATATGGACAAAAAAACGAATGCTTTCGAGTATTTTGACAGGAGTCTTGAGTTCCTTAAAGGTCGTATTACTGAAGGGCACGATTTTGCCAAGGAAACAGTGACTACGCTGAAAACTGCCATGACTGTTATCTTGGCCTTGCAGGAACGTGCACAGTTTTCTCGCACGCCATCGTTGATTGATACCCGGGTCTGAATAGCGCGGGCACGGAAGGCTAAACCAGGCCTGAGCCGTGACCCATGGTCATGCGGCTCAGGCAACCTTATGAGTAAACCGTTAAAGTGGGACCGAGAATATTCCTTTGTAGCGGACAGGCGTTTGGCCTTGCTGATTATCCAATACTACTCGGAACGTGCCATTACCAAGTTTTTGATAGGGGTCGAATGCACCGTTCACAACCCTTGTCCAGTCTCCCCCAGATAGCTGCTCTACCACCACGGGTAATCGCTCGCCTGCAACGCTCCTCAGTTGAATATTGTGCGCCGTGGTACCGCATTTTGTGGTAAATGGGCCGTGCACAACTTTGTATTCACCCGCGTTCGCAATGCTCTCGTAAATAGTACCGTTATTTCTGAAACACATTGGCGCTGCCCCAATACTGGCGACAGGCTCCGCGAAGCTTGACCCCGAAAATTGGCATAGCAGCAATGAAATCAGCAGTGCGTTAATCTTGTTGTTCATGATGAAGATCCTTGAGTCTGTCAGGTTGTTTTATGAGTGATGTCTGGTTTTTGGATGTCGATGGTTAACGCTAATACCGTTCAAGTAACACTCGAATTCCGACTTGGCGACTTAAGGTTAATCATGCTTTCTTGTCAGTCTGCATCTGAAATAAGTGTAGGGCTTTTCCGGGTCGATGAAGTTTCTCTATTTTTTGTACGACATTTCTTGTTGTTACGTAGGCGTTGGATGGAATTCAAACACGCCTTGTTTGAACTATAAAGTTGTCGAGCCGTTTCCCGATATGCCCAATGAGTTGTCTATTTATTGAGTCGGGAGAACACCATGTCAACATTTAGCATCTGGGGCGACCTGCCTGCCGTTTTTATTCGGCAGCCGCCAGAAAGTACATTGCCCAAAGCATCCGCCACCGCGCTGACCCATAGCATCCTGCTGGAAATCGGCGAAAATCCAATTGCGCTTGATGCAGAATATATGGACACACTGAAGTTGAAGTCGCAGCTCAAGGGCTTCAATCCTGAAGAGATCACACCCAATGAGCTCAGTCAGTTAGGCAAGCAGCTTTACAAGTTTGGCCTTATCGATAATCACACAGCCGAGCTCATGGACAGAGCCGGTGCCGAGTTTGATAGAGACGGAGTGCCAATCAACCCGGATGTGAATATCAACGCGCTGGATTTTTTCGCGGGCAGGATATCGTCCATGAAGGACAACTCATTGCGCGGTGATCCCTATGCCACGATGTTGCTCCCCGACTATATCCGGGCGGTTCATGTCATGCAGAACCTGCACACGTACGCGACGACGGGCGATAGCTACGCCAGCCAGCGTGCGAAAGAGCGGGAGTAAAGTGCGGGTGGGAATTTGGTGCGGTGATGGCTTATAGCTATTATCGCTGAATGACAGGCAAAAAAAAGCCGCTGTTTAAACAGCGGCTAAACAAGACGTTAGATCCAGGAGCTTTCAAACCAACGTCGATAAACCTGGGGGCGAATCAGTCCGTAGAAGCTCATGTTTGAGCCACTGCCGGTACACAGTAAGTAATCAAGTCACTTGAATGAATCACCGGCGTTTTAAGGGTTCTGGCCGGTTGCTGTGAAAGCCCGGCAAGAATAAAGAATTCAGGCTCAATGAAACAGAGCAGTTTGCGACATTGACTGTTACATACCCGGCAATAGTGGGGTGGTTCCGGTTGTTGTCCGCAAAATCTCGCCAGGATTTGCAGCGCCCGGAAGCTCAATCCATGTCCCTCATCATGGATCATCCATGCCATCGATGATGGCGAGCAAAGCCGTGCCAGACGGGGGATTCATTCTTTAGAGGTACATCGAGAATACCTCCTTGGTGCGCTTATCCCTCCTGGTGGCTGTGAGTAGGGTGATTTCTTCTGCAACCACCAGGGGGAAGACGCATGACAACAACAATAATGCGCGCCATCTTCAAGCCACAGACGCTGGCCATCGCCGTGGCGCTGGGCTGCACGGCTCAGGCGCACGCCGTTTCATTCAATATTGGAGAAATCGAAGGGCAATTCGACTCCTCGCTGTCGCTCGGCGCAAGCTGGGGTTTGCGTAACGCAGACCCCAGTCTGGTCAGCACTGTGAACGGCGGCAAAGGGCAGGCGGCCACGGGCGATGACAACCGTTTGAACTTCAAGAAAGGTGACGCCTTCTCGGAGATTTTCAAAGGGGTCCACGACCTGCAACTGAAGTACGGCGACAGTGGCGTGTTCCTGCGGGGCAAATATTGGTATGACTTCGTCCTTGAAAACCAAACTCAAGACTTCAAGAACGTCAGCGATAACGGGCGCAAAGAAGCGGCCAAATCGTCGGGCTATCAACTGCTCGACGCCTTCGTCTATCACAGCTACAGCATCGCGGATCTGCCGGGCACTGTGCGCGCAGGCAAGCAGGTGGTCAGTTGGGGCGAAAGTACCTTCATCGGTAACTCGATCAACTCGATCAATCCCATCGACGTGTCGGCGTTCCGCCGCCCAGGCGCCGAGATCAAGGAAGGGTTGATTCCGGTCAACATGCTCTTCGGTTCCCAAGGGTTGACCGACAAGCTCAGCGTCGAGGGTTTTTACCAGTTGCAATGGCAAGAGACGGTTGTCGACAACTGCGGCACCTTCTTCGGTAACGACGTGGTCGCCGAAGGGTGTAACAACAACTACGACGTGGGCAACCCGGCCATCAAACCGTTGCAACCGATTGCTGCTGCCTTTGGCCAGGGATTCCAGGTCACGCCTGAAGGCGTGGTCGTCCCCCGTGGCAGCAGCCGTGATCCAAAAAACACCGGCCAGTTCGGTGCAGCGCTACGCTGGTTGGGTGACGACACCGAGTACGGCCTGTACTTCGAGAACTTACACAGCCGTCTGCCAGTCCTGAGCACCAAGACGGCGGGTCTGGCGACATTGAGTGCCATTCCACGTATCGCCGCTGCGGCCAACGCCGTTGCCCCAGGCAGCGGTTCGGGTCTTGCGCAGAGCACCATGCTCGGTAATGGCCAGTACTATCTTGAATACCCGGAAAATGTTCGGTTGTTCGGCGCCAGCTTCGCCACCACCCTGTCAGAGGGTACCGCCTGGAATGGCGAAATCAGCTACCGGCCCAATGCCCCGGTGCAGCTCAATACGACTGATCTGACCCTGGCGCTGCTTAACCCGATTGCTCGCGGGACTGCGTCACCGATTGCATCGAGCCCTGGCGCGGATAACAAAGGTTACCGGCGCAAAGAAATCACCCAGATCCAGTCCACATTGACCCACTTCTTCGACCAAGTGCTGGGGGCTGAACGGCTGACTGTGGTTGGCGAAGCGGCAATCGTCCATGTGGGAGGGCTGGAACCCACCAGCGAGCTGCGTTATGGCCGTGACTCGGTCTACGGTGCCTATGGCTTTGGTGGCGATACCAGCGGTTTTGTCACGTCGACATCATGGGGTTATCGCGCCCGGGCGATTCTCGATTACGCCAACGTTTTCGCCGGGATCAACCTCAAGCCCAACCTGTCGTGGTCCCATGACGTGCATGGTTACGGCCCTAACGGCTTGTTTAACCAGGGTGCAAAAGCGGTCAGCTTCGGGGTCGATGCCGACTACCGCAACACCTACACCGCGAACCTTAGTTATACCGATTTCTTCGGTGGTAATTACAACACGTTGACCGATCGTGACTTCGTTTCATTGAGCGTCGGCGTGAACTTCTGATCGGCTTGAAAAGGACATGACTATGCGCAAGATGATCCTGCAATGTGGCGTCCTGGCGCTGAGCCTGTTGGCAGCCAACGTAATGGCTGCGGTGTCGGCAGACGAAGTCGCGAAACTGGGCAAAAGCCTGACACCATTGGGGGCAGAAATGGCAGGGAATGCCGACGGTTCGATCCCTGCTTACACCGGCGGTCTCCCGGTCAATGCGGGGGCGGTGGACAGTAAGGGTTTCCTCGCGGATCCGTTCGCCAACGAGAAACCACTGTTTATCATCACCGCCAGCAACATGACACAGTACAAAGACAAACTGTCCGATGGGCAGCAGGCGATGTTCCAGCGTTATCCCACGACCTATCGGATTCCGGTTTATCCGAGTCATCGCACCGTAGCCTTGCCGCAAAAGGTCTATGACGCGGCGAAGAAAAGCGCGGCCACGGTGACGACCATCAATGATGGCAACGGCTTGGCCCATTTTGCCGAAAGCCGCTACTACGCGTTCCCGATCCCTAAAACCGCGAATGAAGTGCTGTGGAACCACATCACCCGTTACCACGGGGGCAACCTGCACCGCACCATCACCCAGGTAACTCCCCAAGTGAACGGTGCGTTCGACTCGGTCACGTTCGAAGAGGACGTCGGTGCCCCGGAGGACATACCGGACCTGAAACCAGAAGAAGGCGCGAATATCCTGACCTTCTTCAAGCAGGAAGTGACGAAGCCTGCGCGCCTGGCCGGTAATGTGTTGCTGGTGCACGAAACCCTCGATCAAGTGAAAGAACCGCGTCTAGCCTGGATTTACAATGCGGGTCAGCGGCGTGTCCGGCGTGCGCCGCAAGTGGCGTATGACGGTCCGGGTACTGCGGCGGATGGCCTGCGCACGTCGGACAACTTCGACATGTTCTCGGGTGCCCCGGATCGCTACGACTGGAAGTTGATCGGCAAGAAAGAAATGTACATCCCGTACAACAGCTACAAACTTGACTCGCCGAGCCTCAAGTACAGCGACGTAATCAAGGCTGGGCATATCAATCAGGACCTGGCCCGTTATGAGCTGCACCGGGTGTGGGAATTGGTCGGCACACTCAAAGCCGGTGAGCGGCATATCTATGCCAAGCGCCATATGTACATCGACGAGGATACCTGGCAGATCGCGCTGGTCGACCATTACGACGGTCGCGGCCAGCTCTGGCGGGTGGCCGAGGGTCATGCGCAGTTTTATTACGACCACCAAGTGCCGGCTTACACCCTTGAAGCCCTGTACGATTTGAACGCCGGCCGCTACATCGCACTGGGCATGAAGAACGAGGAGAAACGCAGCTTCCAGTTCGGCCTGAAGCTCCACGTGTCTGACTTCACCCCCAACGCCCTGCGCAACGCGGGCATCCGCTAATCGGTTGCAACTTACGTCTCAATCCGCTTGAAAAGCCATTCACGGTTACTGTGAGTGGCTTTTTTTATGGGGGATGATAAGCGCGCCAAATACTCCTACAGCAAGGTGTGACGAACGGCTTAGTGTGAGTGCGCAGGCAAGAATAACAAGGGACCATCCCATGACTGCCTTTACCGTTCATGCGGGGCGTGCGGACCACTGGCCGCGATTGTCTCCTCAGCACCTGACACGCAGCCGGTTGACCGCGCCTTTGCTGGCCTCGAGTGCACGGGTCAAGCTACTGTGCGCGCCAGCGGGCAGTGGTAAAAGTGCATTGCTCGGCGAGTGTCTCCGCCAGGCGCCTCAGGACTGTCTTGTCGGCTGGCTGCCGCTGGCTGGAGAAGCGCAAACGCCGGCCGGCTTCTGTGCGTTGCTGGCCACTGTTTTGGGCCTTGATGAGGCTGACGAGACCGGTGTTCTGAGTCAGTTGGCCCACCGGCAAACACCGTGCTGGATCGTGCTCGACGACTATTGTCGTGTCCCTGCGCCCGCGCTGGATCATTGTCTTGATCGCTTGCTGGCTGTCAGCAGCCCAGCGGTGACCTGGTGGATTAGCGGGCGCAGACGTCCTCTGTGTAACTGGCCACGTCTGCTGCTCAGCGGCGAATTGCTCGAACGCTATGGCCCGGCGCTGGCGTTCAATCAGGCAGAAATCGAACAGCTGTTGGCCCATGAGCCTGTCGTCTGGCCGCCCGAAGCCGCCGCTGCGATCTTTATCCAAAGTGCCGGTTGGTGCGTTGGCGTACGCGTTGCGTTGCTCAGCCCGAGCGACTGGTGCGTTTCCGAAGACTTCAGTGCTCTGCACCTCAACCGGCAACACCGTTCGACAACCTTGATCGATTACCTTGAGCACGAACTGTTCGCCGGGCTCGCCCCCGAATTGGCTGAGGCCTGGCGTGTGCTGGCGCATTTGCCGCGCTTCAATCCAGGTCTGTGCGAGCACCTGTTTGGGGCTGGCGAGGGTGGGCAATGGCTCAAGGCATTGCAGGACATGGGCAGCTTTATCGAACCTTGCGAGCACGACACCGATTGGTTGCAGGTATTTCCGCCGTTGGCCCAATGCCTGCACGATGAAGCATGGCCCGCGAGGCGCTCCTGGCATCGTCGTGCCTGCCAATGGTTCAGCGTAGAAAGGGATTGGCAATCGGCGATCGAACACGCCTTGCAGGCTGAACAGTACGAAATCGCTGTCAGTCTGCTGCAAAACGTTGACTTCTCCTACCTGTTGCAAGGGCAGAATGTGGCGTTGCTGCTGGACCTGCACGAACGCTTCGCCGACTTGATGCTGGGCACGCCGCACCTGATCAGCCTGACCAGTTCGGCGTTGGTGTACGCCGGCCGTTTTGACCAGGCCTGTGCGTGCCTGGAGCATCTGGCTCGTTTTTCGCCGCAACCCTCGGCCACTCAACAGCGTGAATTGATCGCCCTGTGGCAGGCACAGCAAGGCTGGCTTCAGCATCTTTGGGGTAAGGCGGACCTCGCTGTCGGGCATCTGCAGGACGCCTGTCGGGAGCTGTCGCAAAGCATGTGGCAAGTTCGGGTGATGTGCCTGTCCGGGCTGACGCAACAGGCGCTGCTCAATGGCCAGTTCGATCAAGCGCTGGCGCATAATCGTACCGCGCTGTGTCTGGCCCGGGGCGAGGGTTCTCTGCTGTTGGAAGCCTTGCTCGAACTCGATCATGCGCAATTGCTGGAACAGCGCGGGGCATTGCAGCGCAGTGAGAGCACGCTGGAGAAAATGCACGATTTGCTGTTGATTCAGCACGCTCCCGCAGGCCCGTTGCTGGGCCGGATTGCGTTGCGCCGGGGGCGTCTGGCCCTGCGCCAAGGTCAGGATCAGCAAGCGAAGCTGCATTACCGGAGCGGCCTAGAGCAATGTTTGCGCAGCAAAGACAAACTGGCGTTGTTCGGTTTTTTGGGATTGGCGACGTTGGACGCCAATCAGGGCGACTACGCACGGGCATTCGTCTGGCTGCGCGATGCCGAGCGCGTGATGCAACAAAACCATATCCCGGAATATTTTTGGCGAGGCGTGCTGCTGCAAGTCAGCAGTCACTTCTGGCTGCAACAAGGTCGTGCGGGCCTGGTACAAGAGGCTCTGGCCAGGGTTCTGCGTCACCTCCGGCGTCATCCGGCAAAACATGCGCCGCCAGCCACGCTGGAATTGATTCCGAGTATCGAATACCTGCTGGTGCTGGCCGAAGTCTATCTGCATCAGGCCGAACAGCCGTTGCAACGCCTGCACATCCTGCAGCGGAAGGCCCATCAAGAAGGCATGCACAGCCTTGAGACCGAACTTTATCTGGCCATGGCAGAGGTGGCGTTTTTGCAAGCCGATGTGCAAACCGCGCATGCCTGTCTGGCTGAGGGCCTGGCACTGATAGGTCGCTTCAATTTGCAGCAACCGTTACGCGAACTGAGGCTGCGTCAGCCGACACTGTTGCGCGAGTTGGGGGTGGAAGACGACCTGATTGCCGCCGCCGACAATCCCCTCAGCCAGCGTGAACTCGAAGTACTCAAGCTGATCGCCCACGGCAGCTCTAATCTGCAAATCGCCGAGCAGTTGTTCATTTCTCTGCACACGGTGAAAACCCATGCCCGGCGCATCCATAGCAAACTGGGGGTCGAACGCCGCACACAGGCGGTGGCGAAGGCCAAAGCGTTGGGGTTGATGGCCTGAGTTGGGCGGCTAGTGAAACGCGCTGTTGGGTGGCAAATGGCTCAACCGTTCAGTCAGACGCAAGCGCTGAATCGGATCGTCGCTGAGTAACAACGCATGTTCGAGGTCGAAGCGCTCAGCCTGCGGGCATTCGAGTGACTGGTACAGGCTGGCACGGGCGAGGTGATCGCTGGTGGTCGCCTGGCCCAGTTCCACGACCCGGTCAGCGTCCTTGAGCGACGCCAGGAAATCATCATTTAGTTGATGCAGGTGCCGCAGGTTGCGAGACAAGCGTTGCACCATGGCCATGTCGGTCGCGCGAACCATGTGCCCGGACTGGAGCTGCATGTCCGGGCCGAATTGGCGGGCCAGCAGTTCGCGGCAATCCTTAGGGTAAAGCCTGCGTCCTCCGCAGGGATCGAGGAGGTGATCTGCACCCGGCATACGCAGCAGAAAATGCCCCGGAAAGTTGACACCCTCCAGCGGGATTTCCAGACGCCTGGCCAGCTCCAGCGCAATGATCGCCAGCCCCAAAGGTTGTCCACGGCGGCGCTGCAAAATTTTGTGCAGCAACGCCGACTGGGGTTTTGGATGACTCCAGTCGTCCTGCTGAAACCCCAGCGTGTTCAGCTGACGCAACAAGGGTTGCGCCAATTCCCCCGCCGGTAACAATGGCAGGGCCGCACTGATCTGGCGCTTCAGGTCCTCGATATTCTGAAGCGCTTGTTCTGGCAAAAACTCCGGATCGTGTTCGGCCGACACCCACAAAGCCGCTTCAAAAACTGAAGGCGGCGTGCGTTGCAGGCAGGCAATGCAAGCTTGACGTGGGGTCATCGACCTCTCCGGTGGATCAGGCGTGTGGAGTCATACGTCGGACTGTTCATCTGACTTCACATGCCTTGTTTTAGCCCCAGCAGTCGATTTCGTCCAGTACCGTCGCTGCCGCCGAGTCAGGGGCTCGAGTGTTATGCCCTGGAGCCGATCCGTGCGGGTTTACTTATGCTTGAGCGATCAGTCGATTTTTTTTTCAGCGCCTATACTCGCAGTAGAAAAAAGAACCGGGAGCAATACCGATGTTCGCTCTCATGCAAAGCTCAAACGTTGAAACGTTACACTTCATCGTGGATCCAGATACCGGGCTCAAAGCGGTGATCGCGATTCACAGCAGCAAAAAAGGCCCAGCCCTCGGCGGGTGTCGTTACCTTGCCTATGTGGATGAGGAAAGCGCCATTGAGGATGCTATTCGTCTGGCGCAAAACATGAGTTACAAAGCAGTGCTGGCCGGGTTACCTTTTGGCGGCGGTAAAGCAGTGATCATGCGTCCGGCGCATGTTCCCAATCGTGCCGCGCTGTTCGAATCCTTCGGCCGCTTTATCGAAACCCTGGACGGTCGGTACATTACTGCTGTCGACAGCGGCACCTCCAGCGCCGACATGGATTGCATCGCCCAGTGCACCCAACATGTCACCAGCACCACCGAAGCGGGTGATCCTTCGCCACACACGGCCATGGGCGTGTTCGCTGGTATTCGTACCACGGCGCTGGCGCGACTGGGCAGCGACAATCTTGAAGGCCTGCGGGTGGCGATTCAGGGGCTCGGGCATGTCGGTTATGCCTTGGCCGAACAGTTGCATGCGGCAGGCGCTGAACTGCTGGTCAGCGATTTGGACAGCGGCAAGGTGCAATTGGCCATGGAACAACTGGGCGCACATCCAATTGCGTGCGAAGCGTTGCTCAGCACACCGTGCGACATCCTTGCGCCTTGTGGGCTGGGCGCCATTCTCAATAGTCATAGCGTCGCTCAACTGCGTTGCGCAGCGGTGGCCGGCGCGGCCAATACTCAGCTGAGTAGCTTGCAGGTTGCGGATAATCTGGAAAATCGGGGCATTCTTTATGCGCCGGATTACGTGATCAACTCCGGCGGCCTGATCTATGTCGCCCTGCAGCATCAGGGGGAATCACTGGGTACCATCACCGCGCATCTGTCGCGAATCGGACTACGATTAACTGAGGTTTTTGCCCACGCCCAAGCGGAGAAGCGCTCCCCTGCGCGCGTCGCCGATATGTTGGCAGAACGCCTGCTGAACGTCGGCTAGCACCTACCCGGTGTCACCCGACAAGACCTTGCCGTCACACGCGGCGAGACGGGTCGCCACGCGTACTGTCGCGTGTTGGGAGGGTGCCGTGTCCTATAACAAAATCAATGTTGCATACACTCGCTATCTCACCCCTGAAGGTGGCCTGGTCGGCGAACTTCCGCGCTGGGCGGATGACTTCAACCTGCTGACCCAGCTCTATAAGCAAATGGTATTGACCCGCCTGTTCGACCAGAAAGTCGTCGCGCTGCAACGCACCGGGCGCATTGGCACCTACGCGCCGACTCTTGGTCAGGAAGCCATCGGGGTCGCCATTGGTAGCCTGATGCAACCTGACGATGTATTGGTCCCCTACTACCGCGACACAGCCGTGCAACTATTGCGCGGCGTGCGTATGGAAGAAATTCTCCTGTATTGGGGCGGAGATGAACGTGGCAGTCACTATGCCGAACCGGCCGTAGCCCAGGACTTTCCGGTGAACATCCCGATTGCAACCCAGGCCTTGCATGCCTGCGGTGTCGCCACGGCGTTCAAAATTCGTGGCGAGCATAGGGTGGTGGTGACCACCTGCGGCGACGGTGCAACCAGCAAGGGTGATTTCCTCGAAGCGCTCAACGTCGCGGGCACCTGGCAACTGCCTGTGGTGTTCGTGATCAATAACAATCAGTGGGCGATTTCTGTGCCCCGACGCATCCAGTGCGGCGCGCCGACGCTGGCGCAAAAAGCCATCGGCGCCGGTTTTCAGGGTGAGCAGGTCGATGGCAACGACATGCTGGCGGTCTACGACAGGGTGCAGAACGCTCTGGCGCGCGCCCGCAAAGGCAAAGGTCCGGTGCTGCTGGAGTGCCTGAGTTATCGCCTCGGCGACCACACCACTGCGGATGACGCGACTCGTTACCGCTCGGCTGAAGAGGTCAAGCACGCCTGGCTGGAAGAGCCGGTCAAACGCCTGCAATCGTTCATGGTGAGCCAGAATGTCTGGGATGAAGGCCGTGAGCGGGCACTGATCAGTGAATGCCAGGCGTTGGTGCAGAAGGCGGTGGATGCCTTCGACCACGCTGGCACTCAAGCGCCTGAGTCGGTAATTGATCACGTCTACGCCAAATGGCCGGAGGCCCTGGCTGAGCAGCGCGAATGGTTCCTTGAACGGGCGATGCGTCGTGCCGGGAGTGACGCTCATGGCGAATGAAAAAGTCACGCTGCTGGAAGCGGTCAATCTGGCGCTGCATCGGGCCATGGTCGAGGACGAAAATGTGGTGATCCTGGGTGAAGACGTTGGTGTTAACGGTGGGGTGTTCCGCGCCACTCAAGGTTTACGCGACAGCTTCGGTTTCAAGCGGGTCATCGATTCGCCGCTGGCTGAAACCATGCTGGGTGGCCTGGTGATCGGCATGGCGGCGCAGGGGTTGAAACCGGTGGTGGAAATCCAGTTCATGGGTTTCATCTATGCCGCCATGGAGCAACTGGTGTCCCACGCCAGCCGCCTGCGCAATCGCACGCGGGGTCGCTTGAGTTGCCCGATGGTAATGCGCACTCCAATGGGTGCCGGGATTCGCGCACCCGAGCATCACAGCGAAAGCACCGAAGCGTTGTTCGCGCATATTCCCGGCTTGCGCGTGATCATCCCTTCTTCGCCAGCACGGGCCTATGGTTTGCTGCTGGCGGCCATTGATGACCCTGATCCGGTGATCTTCCTCGAGCCGACGCGACTCTACCGGATGAACCCGCAAACGTTGGTGGACGACGGCAAACGACTGCCGCTGGACACCTGTTTCACCCTGCGTGAAGGCGGCGACATCACCCTGGTCAGCTGGGGTGCCAGTGTGCTCGAGACCCTGCAAGCAGCCAGCGCGCTGGCGGAGCGAGGTGTGTCGGCCGAAGTGATCGATGTCGCCTGCGTCAAGCCACTGGACCTCGACACGCTGGAAGCTTCGGTGCGTAAAACAGGACGTTGTGTGATCGTCCACGAAGCGCCGCGTTCGTGTGGCGTTGGGGCGGAAATCGCGGCCAGCCTCTATGAACGGGTATTCCTCGATTTGCAGGCGCCGATCCAGCGGGTCACCGCGCCAGACATCCCGCCGCCGCTGTATCGGCTGGAGCATCTGTACATCCCCGGCGTTGCGGACATCCTTCACGCGTGTGACAACGCCTTGAATTTCGCCTGAGGAGACCCGCCATGAAGTATTTCAAACTACCGGACCTGGGCGAAGGTTTACAGGAAGCCGAGATTGTCCGATGGCACGTCGCGGCCGGTGAAACGGTCAAGACCGATCAGTTGCTCGTGTCGGTGGAAACCGCCAAAGCTATTGTTGATATTCCTGCGCCGTACGATGGCATCGTGGCGAAAACCTATGGCGGTGAGGGTGACATCCTGCACGTGGGTGAGCCGCTGATGGCGTATGAAGGGGAGGGTGATGCCGGCACGGTGGTTGGGCGTCTTGAAGGCGGTGGCAACAGTCAGGACGATCAGTTTTTTATTGGTGCGGCGCCGTCGACTCGCGAACACATGGCCTCCCGCGCCACGCCTGTGGTGCGCCAGTTGGCCCGACAGCTTGGCGTTGATCTCAGTGCCGTGAGTGGCTCTGGCCGCGATGGCTTGATCACCCGCGCCGATGTCGAAGGTGCGGCACAGGTGGAACGCGATAAATTTGGCGGGGAAAAACTGCACGGTGTGCGTCGCAGCATGGCGCTGAACATGGCCCGCTCCCACGCTGAAGTGGTGCCGGTGACGATTTTTGCTGACGCTGATTTGCACCGCTGGGGGCACGCCCGCGACCCCTTGATTCGTTTGGGCCAAGCTTTGGTGGCTGCGTGCAAGGTAGAGCCTGTACTCAACAGTGGGTTCGAGGGTAAATCCTTATCGATCAAGCAGCATGAAACGCTCGACCTGGGAATCGCCATTGATACGCCTGACGGCTTGTTCGTGCCGGTGTTGCGCAATGTTGGCAACCGTACAGCCGAGGATTTGAAAAAGGGCATGGACCGACTGCGGGCTGACGTCAAAGCGCGCTCGATTCCGCCCAAAGAAATGATGGGCGCCACCCTGACCCTGTCCAATTTCGGCACCTTGTTCGGGCGTTACGCCAATCCGGTGGTCATCCCGCCACAAGTGGCTATCCTCGGTGCTGGCGGCATTCGTGACGAGCCGGTTGCGGTAAACGGCAATGTGGTGGTGCATCCAATATTGCCGCTGTCATTGACCTTCGACCATCGCGCCGTGACCGGCGGCGAAGCGGCGCGGTTCTTCAAAGCGTTGGTGATAGCGCTGGAAAAACCGGAGGGGTGATTGACCGCGGCGTGCCGAACACACCGCATCAACGTCATTCTTCCAACGGCGCACTGAGCAGTTCGGACAGTGCGTCCGGCTGGTTCTTGAAGGCCTTGGCGAAAATATCACGATTTTTCGCCATGTAAATCCCGGCTTCTTCCACTTGTGACTCCGTCAACGACGGCACTGCTCTTTGCAATACTTCGGCGAGCAACTCGGCCAGCTCAAGCATTTTGTCATGACGATCAGCTTCGGCTTTATCCATGAACAAACGCTCCAGATCTCGGCTGCTGCGGTATACCACTTCGACGGCCATTCACCACCTCACATGCCTTTACGATAATGTGTCTTTAGCGACTACTGTATTTTTATACAGCTAAAAGCATAAGCGAACCGATTCGATTTGGATAGTGGCTTTTTTACCTCCCTGCGCATCGGGGGAGCGTTGAGATGTGTCTTGTGACAAAGAACCACGCTCTCAACCATAGACTTTGGCCCCGATTCTGCTTGGAAAGCTGCTACAAAATGCAGCACAACGGAAAATAGTCACGTAGGTACTGCATCATCCGATCGAGTTGCCCACAGCGGGTGTCGGGATCTGTTTCAAGAGCAGGCCCACCGATGATTCATACGGACAGGGTTAGTCGTTTTTTAACATTGAAAGGTCAGGGGTAAGAATCATGGAAACCAAATGGGCGGAAAAGCTCCGCGAAAACCTGCATTCCCGAGCGGAGTCATTCGGCAATCTCTGCGTCGAAGGCTTCCATTTCATGGCGCTGTTCGCGATTGGTGGGATCACTGCCTGGGCTTCTGTGGTTGCTTTTTTGGGGATGGTCGAGAAGGGAAACGTCACGGTCGATGACATCTTGTTGCTGTTCATTTACCTGGAATTAGGGGCGATGACAGGGATTTATTTCAAGACCAATCACATGCCCGTGCGGTTTCTGATTTACGTCGCCATCACGGCACTCACCCGATTGTTGATTTCGGATGTGTCGCACCATGCGCCACCGGATCTGGGTGTGGTTTATCTCTCGGGCGCCATTCTCTTGCTCGCCTTTTCGATTCTGGTCGTGCGATATGCTTCGTCGCAGTTCCCGTCAGCAAAAATCCCTGATCCGCACAGCACTGTAAAAGGTGCCGTGATTGAAGAGAAAGGGGAGATTTGACCGGTAAGTTGGCCTGTACGGGGCTGGGTTCAGTCCGGGCACATGACCCAGGCCCGCTCGCGTCTACACGCTGATCCTCAAATGGGGTTGATTGCTCAGCCAGTCTTTGCGCGGCACGTGCAGTTGATTGAGGTTATCGCCGTCGGTCATTGCGGTGAGAATCTTCATGGCGCTGTGGCCTTGCTCGATGGCAATGCCGAATTGCACGCTTTCAATCAGGCGGCGCATACGTTTGGGTTCATTGCGCTGTGCGGCACTGATGAGGCGTTTGGCGACGACACCCGTTTCATTGGACAAGGTCAGCATGATGCTGCCCTCAAGGCTCTGAATGCTCAGGTTGACCCGGTATTGGGGCTGAAAGGCGTCAGTGATGAGTTGAAAAGGGTTGTCCATGGCCTGTTACCTAGTCAAGAAGTCTCCCTAAGTTGACCTGCGGTGGATGGATTAAGTTCGCGAAGCCAGATCAATCCGACGCCTTGACGAAGAAGGGCGGGCCTGTTTGCACAGGCCCGCCCTTCTTTAAGTGATTGCTCCAATAGCTAGGGTATTGAAATCAATCATGCTGCCGGATTAGCCGTGCAACACCTCATCCTTTTCGAGTTCTTTTTCCAAAAACTCTTCCTGAAGCAGGGCGTCCGGGTTTTCTGCTCCCTCTTCCAGATCACCTTCTGCTACTGGCGCACCGGCACGTTTGTCGCGCAATTTACCGAACAAATGCTCAAGGGCATGCTCGAGTTTTTCCGCCGCGCCTTCCACAGCCCGATCCAGCGTATCGGCTTTGTGGGTAACTGAAATCGGTTGGTGTCCTTTTGGACGAGCTTCCATCTGGCAGCGTTTGTCATGCGGGCCTGGCTTCTCGCCATTTTCGTCGCGGAGATGGACTTCGACGCGAGTCAGGTCTTCTTCGTAGCGTTCGAGCGTGCTCTCAACGGTGGTACGTACCCACTCCTCCAGTCGGATGCTGTTTTCGATGTGGTTATCGCAATTGACCTGGATTTGCATAGATTTTCCCTTACTTAGGCTTGCTCGTATGAGAACTGACGGTTTCGCTCGGGGAGTTCAAACCATTTGCCTCTCACCTCCAGTGTTGGCGCCGATGAGGAAACAATTCAAGCCCTTTGTGCACAGAAATATTTTGATGTGGGAAAAACCAGGGGTGGCAGGCCGGGACTCGAGCGTCAGCGACGGGCTTTGGCGCAAGGTCCGTACTGATTTTATGTAGGCGCTGCCGAAAGCGTTGATCCGTTACCGGGCAAACGCCAACCGATATTCCCCCGGCGTCGCGCCCATTGCCTGGCGAAATCGATTATTGAAGTGACTCGCGCTGGCAAAGCCGCACGCCATGGCAATATCGCCGAACGCTTGGTTGCCGGTACGCAGCAGGTGCCGGGCATGGGTCAGGCGGCGGGCGAGCAGGTATTGATGGGGCGGCAGACCGAAGCTTTCGCGGAACATGCGGGCGAAGTGGTATTCGGACAGCGCGCATTGCCCCGCCAGTAGCCCAAGGCTGATGGGGGCTGACAGGTGGTTCTCGATGTAGTCCACCAACTGCCGCCGCAGGTGCGGAGCCAGGCCGCCTTTGAGGCGCAGACCTTCGCGCTGGCCAACCTGGCTGAGCAGGGCATGGCTGAGCATGTCGTGGGCCAGGCTGCTGGTCAGCAGGCGCTCGCCGGGTTCGCTCCAGTTGAGCTGGATCAACCGGCGAAAACGCTGCACTTGTTCGGGGTCGTCGATGAAGGTGCTTTCGCGCAGTTGCAGCTCGCGGGGCTCACGGTCCAGCAGAGTGATGCAGCCCAGCGCGAATTGCTCGGGGCTGATGTACAGGTGTGCAAGACGGATCTCGCCATTGATCACCCACGCGGACTCATGTCCGGCGGGCAACACACATAACTTGCCCGGTCCGCCCTTGTCGTTGGGTCGCTCGCGGCGAAAGGTCCCGGTGCCACCCGCGATATAGCAGGACAGCGTGTGGTGGCTCGGCGCCTGGTACTCCTGCGCATCATGCCGGTTGTTCCAGAGGGCCGCGACCATGCCGTCACCCAGCCCCGCGCTTTGTTCCAGACGAGCGTTGGGCGAGCTGTTCAGGGCTTGAAAGACTTGGATGGTTTCCAGTGGTGGCATAACTGATTCTCTCCGATTCGCATCCTACTCCGTAGCGCCCGCGCTGCCAGCCTCCACTCGATTAAATGCGCAAGATTGTGCAAGTCGGCGCTAATGCAAAGCGCCAGACTGAGGCTTCAATCAGGAGCCCGACGATGAACCTCTCGCTTTATCTACTCACCGTTTTGATCTGGGGCACGACCTGGATCGCTCTGAAACTGCAGCTCGGCGTCGTGGCAATTCCGGTGTCGATTGTCTATCGCTTCGGCTTCGCTGCCCTGGTGTTATTCGTGATGCTGCTGTTGAGCGGGCGTCTGCAAAAGGTCAATCGGCGCGGGCAATTCATTTGTCTTGCGCAGGGCCTGTGCCTGTTCTGCGTCAACTTCATGTGCTTCTACACGGCCAGTCAGTGGATCCCAAGCGGCTTGATCGCCGTGGTGTTCTCCACCTCGACGCTGTGGAACGCACTGAATGCCCGGATTTTTTTCCGCCAGAAAGTCGCGCGCAATGTGCTCGCCGGGGGGGCGTTGGGACTGATCGGTCTGGCGTGTCTGTTCTGGCCTGAACTGTCCGGGCGTACGGCCAGTCACGAAACCTTGCTCGGTCTGGGCCTGGCCCTGCTCGGTACGCTGTGCTTCTCCGCCGGTAATCTGTTGTCCAGCCTGCAACAAAAAGCCGGCTTGCGCCCCCTGACCACCAATGCCTGGGGGATGTTCTACGGTGCGGCGATGCTCAGTGTGTATTGTCTACTCAGCGGTACGCCCTTCAGCTTCGAATGGAACACGCGCTACATCGGCTCGCTGGTGTATCTGGTGATTGCCGGCTCGGTCATCGGCTTTACCGCTTACTTGACCCTGGTCGGACGCATGGGACCGGAACGCGCGGCGTATTGCACCGTGCTATTCCCGGTGGTCGCGCTGAATATCTCGGCGTTCGTCGAAGGCTACCAATGGACACTGCCCGCGTTGATGGGGCTGGTGTTGGTGATGCTGGGGAATGTGCTGGTGTTTCGTAAGCCAAAGCAGCCTGCCGTTAACCCTGCCAAGAGCGGCAACGGCAAGCTGGTTTAAAGATTTAGCCCTTCCACACCTGCGGATTGACCAGATCCTGCGGTCGCTCACCCAGCAACGCACTGCGCAAATTGGCGTAGGCGCGATCGGCCATGGCCTGGCGCGTCTCGTGGGTGGCGGAACCGATGTGCGGCAGGGTGACTGCGTTGCTCAACTGGAACAGCGGTGATTCGGCCAGCGGTTCTTTTTCGTACACATCCAGACCCGCGCCACGAATAGTGCCCTGCTGCAGGGCTTCGATCAGCGCGGGTTCGTCGACCACCGGGCCGCGAGAGATATTGATCAGGATCGCACTGGGCTTCATCAGCGCCAGTTCGCGGGTGCTGATCAGGTGTTTGGTCTTTTCGCTCAATGGCACCACGAGGCAAACGAAGTCGGACTCGGCCAGCAGTTGATCGAGGCTGCGGTACTGCGCGCCCATTTCCTGTTCCAGCGAGGTCTTGCGACTATTGCCGCTGTACAGGATTGGCATGTTGAAACCGAAATGACCACGACGGGCAATGGCAGCGCCGATGTTGCCCATGCCGACGATACCCAGGGTCTTGCCATGCACGTCGGTGCCGAAATGCGAGGCTTCGACCGTGCGTTTCCATTGGCCAGCCTTGGTCCAGGCGTCCAGTTCGGTAACGCGTCGGGCGCTGCTCATGAGCAGGGCGAAGGCTAGGTCAGCGGTGCTTTCGGTCAACACATCCGGGGTGTTGGTGAGCATGATGCCGCGCTCGTTGAAATAGCCCAGCTCGTAATTGTCGTAGCCCACCGAAATGCTCGACACCACTTCCAGCCTGGTGGCACTTTGCAGTTGTTCGCGGCCCAGCGTGCGGCCCGCGCCGATCAGGCCGTGGGCGTGCGGCAGCGCGTCGTTGAACTGCGCGTTCATATCGCCAAGCTTGGGGTTGGGTACGATCACGTTGAAATCTTGCTGCAGGCGCTCGGCCATTTCAGGGGACACGCGGCTGAAGGCAAGTACGGTCTTTTTCATCAGGCAGATACTCTCGGACGTTCGAATGGTCAGTGCGTAGCACGCTAACATTCTTGCCCGTCCCTGGGCATCTGGTTCTTTCGAGGGGATTCTTCTGCCGAGCGGAACAGGTCAGACGATGTTCATCAAGTCGTGGGTTTTCAAGTCGGCTTCATGTGCGGCCAGAATCTCTGGCAGTGAGCCGCGCAGGTATTCGACCCACGTCCTGATCTTCGCATCCAGGTACTGACGCGACGGGTAGATGGCGTACAGGTTCAGTTCCTGCGAGCGGTAGTTGGGCAGGACCCGTACCAGCGTGCCGTTGCGCAAACCTTCGATGGCGGAGTAAATCGGCAGAATCCCCACCCCCATGCCACTGCAGATCGCGGTTTTCATGGCGTCGGCCGAATTGACCAGGAAGGGCGAGGTGACGATGGTGACCATCTCCTGACCTTCAGGACCATCAAACAACCACTTCTCCAGCGGAATCACCGGGCTGACCAGGCGCAAGCAGGCGTGGTTGAGCAGGTCTTGGGGCTTTTGCGCAGCACCGAAGGCTTTGACGTAGGCCGGCGAGGCACAAACGATGCTGTAGGTGATCCCCAGGCGTTGGGAAACGAAACCCGAATCCGGCAGCTCGCTGGCCAGGACGATGGAGACGTCGTAACCCTCGTTGAGCAGGTCAGGCGCGCGGTTGGCCATGGTCAGGTCGAAGGTCACGTCCGGGTGATGCTTGCGATAACGGGCGATGGCATCGATAACGTAATGCTGGCCGACGCCGGTCATCGAATGGACTTTCAGCTGTCCGGCCGGGCGAGCGTGAGCGTCACTGGCTTCAGCTTCGGCTTCTTCGACATACCCGAGGATTTGTTCACAGCGCAGCAGGTAGCGTTTGCCTGCTTCGGTGAGGGCAATCCGTCGAGTGGTGCGATTGAGCAGTCGGGTTTGCAGGTGCGCTTCAAGATTTGAGACTGCACGCGATACGTTGGCGGTGGTGGTATCGAGCTGTACTGCTGCTGCAGTAAAGCTTCCCGCTTGCGCCACGCAACTGAAAGCGCGCATGTTTTGCAGGGTATCCATTGGCAGTTCTCTGGTGAGATTGGCAAAGTGTGACATGAAGTAACAGTTGCGTGTGAGTCAGACCAATGGATTATCGCGCGTTTGGTAACAAAGAATCACACTTCCCTCGGCTTATCGCCGCCCGGACTGCCGCCTAGAATCGTTGTCTTCACGCTATTTCACCTAAGTCGGGAATTCGCAGCTGTGCCGCGTCGCATGATCAGAGGGCTTAAGCTCCTCAGTGTTTTGTCTTTATCCCTGGCAATAGGCGGCTGCATCGGGACTTGGGGGATTGCCCCTCAAGACCACTCCTTGCCGGCCAACACCCTGGCCACGGACGAAGCTATCCAAAATGCTGCCAAAGATGCTCATTGGCCCGCTGCCCAGTGGTGGCGAGCCTACAGTGATGAGCAACTTGACCGCTGGATCGAGCTTGCCGCCCAAGGCAGCCCGAGCCTTGCGATGGCCGCCGCCCGCGTACGTCAGGCCAAGGCCATGGCCGGTATCGCCGAGTCCGCCGAGTCGGTGCATGTCAATGGCGACTCTACCCTCAAACGTCATAACTGGCCTACCGACCAGTTCTACGGTCCAGGCGCGTTGGCCAATACCAGCACGTGGGACAACAATGCCTCGCTGGGCCTGAGTTACTCCCTCGACCTGTGGGGCCGGGAAAGTAATACCACCGAACAGGCGCTTGATCTGGCGCACATGACTGCCGCCGAATCACGCCTGGCGCAACTCGAACTGCAGAACAACATCGTCCGTGCCTATATTCAGCTGTCGTTGAATTACGCGCAGCGCGACATTGTTGAAGCGACGCTGGCCCAACAGCAGCAGATCCTCGATCTGGCGCAACGACGCCTGAGCGGTGGGATCGGCACTCATTTCGAAGTCAGCCAGGCCGAAACACCGCTGCCGGAAACCCATCGGCAAATCGATGCGCTGGACGAGGCTATCGACCTGAGTCGCAATCAGCTCGCGGCGTTGGCAGGTAAGGGCCCAGGGGAGGGCGCGAAGTTACAGCGGCCAACCCTGTCATTGCAGGCCGCATTGAAACTGCCATCGGCATTGCCCGCTGAACTGCTCGGGCAGCGCCCGGACGTGGTCGCCAGCCGCTGGAGAGTCGCGGCCCAGGCGCGCGGCATCGATGTCGCGCATGCCGGCTTTTACCCTAACGTCGATCTGGTCGGCAGCCTCGGCTTCATGGCTACTGGCGGCGGCATGCTGTCGTTCCTCTCCGGCAATAAATTCAACTACAGCGTCGGCCCGGCGATTACGTTGCCGATCTTCGACGGCGGGCGTTTGCGTGCAGAGTTGGGTGAAGCGTCGGCCGGGTATGATGTGGCCGTTGCGCAGTACAACCAGACACTGATCAATGCGCTCAAAGATATCTCCGACCAATTGATCCGCCGCGCCTCGATGGACAAGCAACAAGTGTTCACCGCTGAGTCGGTGGCGTCGGCGCAGAAGACGTATGACATCGCGTTGGTTGCCTATAAGCGCGGTCTGACCGATTATCTGAATGTGCTTAACGCCCAGACCTTATTGTTTCACCAGCAGGAAATTCAGCAGCAGGTTCAGGCTGCCCGCCTGACCGCTCACGCCGCGTTGGTGGTTGCGCTGGGTGGTGGCTTGTCGGCAGGTGCCGATTCGCCCGACGAGAAGAAAACCGCGCCCAGCAAACCTCCGGCGGCCCTTGAAGCGCTGGATCACATGATGAGTCGACCATGACCCCTCTGTATGCTCCCGTGCGTTGGCTGGGCTCGTTGGAATGGCGTCGCGGTTTTTTTGAGTGGGCGCGCAGCGATGGCGTGACCTGGGTCTATATCTTCAAGGTGCTGTTCGCCGCGTTCTTGACCTTGTGGCTGGCCATGCGTCTGGAGTTGCCGCAGCCCCGCACCGCGATGATCACTGTGTTCATTGTGATGCAGCGGCAGAACGGGCAAGTCCTGGCCAAAAGTTTTTACCGCTTCCTGGGGACGTTGACCGGTTCGGCGGTGATGGTCGCCCTGATCGCCTTGTTCGCTCAGGACACTGAGTTGTTTCTAGTCAGCCTGGCGATCTGGGTGGGCATTTGTTCGGCCGGCGCCGCGCGTAACCGAAACTTCCGGGCCTATGGGTTTGTTCTGGCCGGTTATACCGCTGCCATGGTCGGCCTGCCTGCCCTGGCACACCCGGATGGCGCGTTCATGGCGGCCATGTGGCGGGTGTTGGAAATTTCCCTGGGCATCCTGTGCTCGACCCTGGTCAGTGTCGCGATCTTGCCGCAAACCGCCAGTGCTGCGATGCGTAACGCGCTGTACCTGCGTTTTGGCGTGTTTGCCGGGTTCGTGGCTCATGGTTTGCGGGTGGGTAATGAATCGGGCGCATTCGAGGCCGGTAACGTGCGTTTTATCGCCGAAGCGATTGGTCTGGAAGGGTTGCGCAGTGTCACCGTGTTCGAAGACCCGCATATGCGCCGACGCAACGGCCGGCTCAATCGCCTGAACAGTGAGTTCATGGCCATCACCACGCGCTTCAATGCCTTGCACCAACTGCTTGAGCGCTTGCGCAGTCGAGAAGCGGTTCAGGTGATCAGCGCCATTGAACCGGGGTTGATGGCACTCGCCGATTTGCTTGAAGCTTTCTCCGGGCGGCCTTTGACCGATGCCGACGCGGCGCGATTGGCCGAGCGATTGGCGGCGTTTAAAGAGGGGCTGCCGGAGCGGGTGCGAAGTCTGCGTGCGGCGCTGGTCGAGACTCAACCTGCCGACGCGGACCTGCTGGATTTCCACACCGCCTATGAGCTGCTGTATCGGTTTGTCGATGACATGCACGGATACGCCCAGACTCATGCCTCGCTGGCCGATCACAACCATGTCCGTGAACAGTGGGATGAACCGTTTACCTCACAGACGAACTGGATGGCCGCTCTCGCCGCCGGTGTTCGAGCCTCGTTCGTCCTTTTGGTGCTGGGCAGCTATTGGGTTGCCACCGCATGGCCGAGTGGTTCCATCATGACCTTGGTCGCCGCCGCCACCATCGGCCTTTCAGCCTCGTCGGCGAACCCCAAGCGCATGGCCTTTCAGATGGCTTGCGGCACGTTTCTGGGAGCCATATTAGGCTTTATCGAAATGTTTTTCGTGTACCCGTTCATCGATGGCTTCCCCTTGTTGTGCCTGGTGCTTGCCCCGGTGTTGGTGCTCGGCTCGTTCCTCTCCTCGCGGCCGCAATTGGCGGGCTATGGCTTGGGATTGTTGATTTTTTTCAGCACCGGCTCGGTGCCTGACAACCTGACGATCTACAACCCTTACGGGTTCATCAATGACTACATCGGGATGGTGCTCGGCATGCTGGTCTGCGCAGCGGCGGGTGCAATTATTTTGCCGCCCAACAGCCGTTGGATGTGGAGCCGGCTTGAACAGGACTTGCGTCAGCAGGTGTTGTACGCCATCAGCGCGCCGTTGCGCGGTTTAGGGTCGAGCTTCGAAAGTCGTACCCGTGACCTGCTGCATCAAGCTTACGGCCTGGCGGCGGGGCAACCGGAGGTTCAACGCAATCTGTTGCGCTGGATGTTCGTGGTGCTTGAGGTCGGTCACGCCATCATCGAATTACGTCGTGAACAGTCAATCATGCCGGTGCACCCGTGCTATGCCGAGTCACAGTCCTGGCGTCTGGCGATCCGGGTGATGGGACGCTCGCTCATCCGCTTGTTTCTGCAGCCCAACCACAGCAACCTGGAACGTGCCCTGATCGCCGTCGATCATGCGATCAGTCGAGTGCAGGCCACTGATGAGCCCTTTGCCCGGCACTTCGACACGTCGGTATTGCGGCGCGTCCAGAGTTACTTGCACTTTATCCGCACTTCGCTGCTTGATCCGCAATCTCCCCTGGCCGCGTATGCCCCGTTACGCAAGCCGCAAGGACTGATCCATGCCTCGTGAAATCGCCTTCCACGGCGTCTATATGCCGACCATGACCTTGATGTTCCTGATCGCGGCAGTCATTGCCTGGACCTTGGGTCGGCTCTTGTCCGAACTCGATCTGTATCGGTTTTTCTGGCATCCGGCGCTGCTGCGTCTGTGCGTGTTTACCTGCATCTTTGGCGCTCTGGCGCTCACCGTTTACCGTTGATGCACTTTTTTTGAGAAACCCTGGATGAAAAAGCTCTTCAGTCTGATTGCTACCTTGCTGGTTCTGGCTCTGGCCCTGTGGATCGGTCGTACCCTGTGGATTAATTACATGGACACACCCTGGACCCGCGATGGTCGGGTGCGCGCCGATGTGATCAACGTCGCTGCCGATGTCTCCGGTGTGGTGGTGGATGTGCCGGTGCGCGACAACCAACTGGTGAAGAAGGGCGATGTGCTGATGCTGATCGATCCAGAGCATTACGAGATTGCCGTCAAACAGGCGCAGGCGTTGGTGGCTTCACGCAAGGCCACGTGGGAAATGCGCAAGCTGAATGCCAAGCGTCGCGCGGACATGGACAGCCTGGTGATTTCCAGCGAAAGCCGTGACGATGCGAGCAATATCGCCAGCTCGACGCTGGCCGACTATGAGCTTGCTCAGGCGCAACTGGACGCCGCCGAGCTCAACCTCAAACGCACCAAGGTGCTGTCTGCGGTAGATGGCTACGTCACCAACCTCAACGTGCACCGTGGCGACTATGCGCGGATCGGCGAAGCAAAAATGGCCGTGGTCGACAAGAACTCGTTCTGGGTGTACGGCTACTTTGAAGAGAACAAACTGCCGCATGTTCGCGTCGGTGATCCGGCCGACATGCAGTTGATGAGCGGCGAAGTGCTGAAGGGCCACGTCGAAAGCATCGCCCGTGGCATCTATGACCGGGACAACCCGCAAAGCCGCGAACTGACCGCCGACGTCAACCCGACCTTCAACTGGGTGCGCCTGGCCCAGCGTGTACCCGTGCGCATCCACCTGGACCAGGTGCCAGAGGGTGTGGTGTTGGCGGCAGGGATTACCTGCACCGTGATCGTGAATCCAGAGGACCATTGATCATCAGCGTTGATGGATGCAGTACCTACAATGTGCCACGCAATCCAAAGCGCTTTTTCAACGCGTAGTCCAACACGCCTTTAGGCAGCAGCCACGCCATCAGCGGCATGGCCCTGCTGCCATTACCCAACCGCAGCAAGCGCGGAGGGTTGTCTTGCGACAAGGCCTTGAGCAGGTCGCGGGCGAAGTCGGCTGCGGGGGTCGGGTTACCTTGTGACGCGTTGGCCCGGGCGCGAATAGCGTCACGCAGCGGCCACCAGGGTGAGGACTCACCGATCAACTGTTCGGCTTCGCGGCTGGCGTTGCTGGCAAAGCTGGAGGCGATGGCGCCAGGCTGCACTTCCATCAGTTTGATGCCGAACGGTGCCAGCTCCAGACGCAGGGCATCGCTGAGCGCATGCACGGCGGCTTTAGATGCGCAATAAGCGCCTGCAAACGGCGTGACCAGCACCCCCGAAACACTGCCGATATTCACTACCAGCCCTTTGCTGCGGCGCAATAACGGAAACAGCGCACGCGTGACGCCGACCACCGCGAACACATTGGTGTCGAACTGTCGGCGCATAGCCTCCACGCCACCATCGAGCAACGGCCCCATGGCGCCGTAACCGGCATTATTGATCAGCACATCAAGGCCGCCTTGTTGCTCAAGCTGTCCCGCCAATCGCTCAAGCGCCGCGCTGTCGTTGACGTCCAGTTCCACCGCGATGAACCCGGCAGCCTGCAATGCAGCGACATCTTCGGTTTTGCGGGCGGTGGCCCAGACTTGATAGCCAGCGGCTTTGAAGGCTTCCGCCAGTGCGCGGCCAATGCCGCTGGAACAACCGGTGATAAGGGCGATGGGCATGTATTTTCCTTAAAGGACCTAGTCCGAGAAACTGCCTTGTAAGTGCTCGGCACGAAACTCCACGGTTTGCGCGCGGTAACCCGGACGCAGCGGCGGCAGGGGTAAGCAGTCTTGCCAATCGCCACCGGCCTGCAATTCGCCAGGGCCGCGATAGCGAGGTGCCGCGTAGACGTTATCGGCCAGGTTGACCGTGTCCCCCGGCATATAAGCCGCAACACGCCACTGCAGGGAGAGCAGCGGCACGTCATTGCCATTGTGTAACTGGATCTGTAACGGACGGTCAGGCGGGCATTGTTGCGGCAAATAAGTCAATCGCAACTCCAGATGCTCCAACCGTCGCGTTTCGCGGCTGTCCTGCCATACCACCCATGCCGCCACGCTCCCCAAACCCAACACCGCCGCCAATGACACCGGCAACGCCTTGGCGGGGTAACGCAAGAGCAGAATCAGCCACGTTAGAATGAGCGCAATGCCGATCAGCATGGGGGGATACCTTGGTCACACAGATGTGGGCATCGTAGCGTTAGCTTCAGGCTTTGTATTGCGGCACTGACGCCTTTGCGAATGAATTCGCTCCTGCGCAGCCACAAATGTCACTGACTGAAGGCGATGTGACTGACATGAAAAAGCCCCCGTAACCCCTCTGCGGATGGGAAATACGCAGAGGGGTTACGAAGGCCAGAGTGTTACGGTTTAAACCGTATCAGCGTGCGATGGTTTTGGTCTTTATGCCCATTTCCACCACGTTATTGGAACGCCCGTAGACGTCTTCGAAACGTTCAATGTCGTCTTCGCCCAAGTAGCTGCCGGACTGGACTTCAATGATTTCCAACGGGATCTTGCCTGGGTTTCTCAAGCGATGGACCGAGGCAATCGGGATGTAGGTGGATTGGTTTTCGGTCAGCAGGAACACGTTTTCATCGCAGGTCACTTCGGCAGTGCCGGAGACGACGATCCAGTGTTCGGCGCGGTGGTGGTGCATTTGCAGGGACAGGCAAGCGCCCGGTTTAACCGAGATGTGCTTGACTTGGAACCGGCCACCCATGTCCACCGAGTCGTAGGAACCCCAAGGTCGGTAAACCTCACAGTGGTTCTGGGTTTCGCTACGGCCCTGTTCGTTGAGGGTGTTGACCATCTGCTTGACGCCCTGAACTTTGTCTTTGTGGGCAATCATCATCGCGTCTTTGGTTTCGACCACGACGATATTGTCCAGGCCAATGACCGAGACCAGTTTGCCGTTGCCATGGATCATGCAGTTGCGGCTGTCTTGGATCACCACATCGCCTTTGGCCACGTTGCCGTGGGCGTCTTTTTCCTGCACGTCCCACAGCGATGACCAGCAGCCGACATCATTCCAGCCAGCGGTGAGCGGAACCACGCAGGCGCGCTGGGTTTTTTCCATCACGGCGTAGTCGATGGAGTTGTCCGGGCAGCAGGCGAAGGTGGCGGCATCAATGTCGATGTTGTCGCCGTCGTGAATGCTGCGTTCGAGGGCCAGCATGCAGGTGTCGTAGATGTCCGTGTCGTGCTTTTTCAGCTCTTCGAGGTAACGGCTGGCACGAAACAGGAACATGCCGCTGTTCCAGAAATAACCGCCAGCGTTGACGAACTCGGTGGCGCGCTTTTCGTCAGGTTTTTCGACGAAGTGCGAGACGCGGCTCACACCCTCGGGCAGTAGCACATCGTGGGTCGACTTGATGTAGCCATAACCGGTTTCAGGTTTGGTCGCCGGTACGCCGAACAGCACCATTTCGCCGCGTTCGGCCGCGACGGTGGCCAGGGCGAGGGCGCGTTGCAGGGCTTTTTGATCGTCGATGACGTGGTCGGCCGGGAGCACCAACATCAGTTCATCACGGCCATCGCTGAGCAGCATCATCGCGGTGATTGCGACGGCCGGTGCGGTGTTGCGGCCGAAGGGCTCCAGCAAGATGGCCTGGGTCTCTAGCTTCAAGGTGTCCAGTTGCTCTGTAACGATGAAGCGGTGGTCCTTGTTGCAGACCACGATAGGGTCCTGCATGCCGTCGAACTTCAGGCGTTCGAGGGTTTGCTGGAACAGGGTGTGCTCACCGGTCAAGGCCAGGAACTGTTTAGGGAACTGTTTGCGCGAAAGCGGCCAGAGTCGTGAGCCGCTACCACCTGACAAGATTACTGGAATCATTTTACTTCTCCAAAAGTCTTCAAAAAGGCTGTACGTCGTTTTCTGTCGTTTCAGTCTTGTTTTTGTTCCGTGACAACCGGTCCTCTCCTGACTACGGAGCCCAGGACCGGCTGTCTCAATGGGTTAGCGCGTGGCGACCGGGGGTTTGACCCAGACCGGCGACACGTTGCTGCCGCTGCCGGTGACATACAGAACGGCGGCTTCACCACGTTCCAGGGCAATCGGTTTCAGATCGCTGATTTTCTTATCGCCGTCGAACAGCGCCAGGCTGACTTTCACCGGGTTGATTTCACGGTCGCCACGGCCTTTGGCGGCGACGGCCGGGATGACATCGGTCTTGCCATCGGCGGTTTTCAGGGTCAGCGCTTTGTCGGTGAGGTTCTGCACGCGCACCAGGGATTTCTGTTTGTTCTTGAACGGCGGCTCTTCCACCAGTTGTGGGGTGCCGCTGGTGTTGCTGACCAGGGTGTAATAGTGATCACTGGCCAGTTTCACCGGTACGGTCTGGCTGCCAACCTTGGCGCTGTAGTCGCCCTGGGGCATGAAGCTGAAGGCGCTGCTGGCCAACGGTGCGATTTCGTTGAGGTTGGTGTTGCCGACGCTGGCGCTGATTTCCGCGTTGCTGGCGTTGTAGACCCGGACGAAGGTCGAGCCTTTAGGGGCCGTCGGGCCATAGAGCGCAGAGTCGCCACCGGCAAAGGCTTGCAGGGAGAACAAGCCGAGGCCTGCAACCAGTGCGCAGGTTTTCAACAGGCTTTTTTTGGCAAAACGATTTGGAGTGGTCTGTAAGGTCATGAGATGTTCCTCTCAGTTTTGCGCCCGGTTGGGCGACTCGGATTTGTTGGCGTTAAGCGCCAGATTTTGTTGCGGGTCGCGAGCCTGTTTAAGTTCGGCGATCCACTGCGGATCGAACTCGCCAAGGTCGTTGTGGGCAGGCAGATAACGTTCTGGGAACTCCCAAATCAGCACTTGCGGCGGGCTGTTCTTGAAAGCATCGGTTTGCAGGTATTTGAGCATCGGCAGAATCGGGCCATGGCCGTCTTCGGCGTAATTGACCACGTCGCTGTGCAGTGCCTGTTTCAAGGCGCCCAGGAAGTTCCAGTTCGGGTTGGCGCTGTAGCTGGTGCCGACCAGTCCTACCGCGACTTCGTTGTCCGCGAACAGGGCATCGCCGCCGTTAGCCTCGGCCTGAGCCGGATTAGTGCTGCGTTGTTGCAGCTGATCGGGTTTAGGCAACAGGTTGCTGAACAGCGGGTCCAGTGGCAGGAAGCTGGTCAGGTCACCCTTGTACGGCGCGGTCTCTTTGGCTTCGGTGACGAACTTTTCAGGCTGGCCGCTCAACGGTGTTTCATTGCTGATGACCGTGCCCAGCTGTTGAGCGACGACTTCGGCACCCATCGGCGTCCAGTGCGTGTCGGTCCTCAGGAACACGGCACCGTTCTGTTTTGCGCTCTGCAGCGGCGTCAGCAGGTCAGGGGCAATAATGCCGGCCTTCGCCATCTGGGCATGGAACTGCTGATACAAATCGGCATGCAGCGCAGCCGGGGTGTTGTCGCCGATGTGCTCCGGGTACAGCCGGGTTTTTGCCGGCACGATGGCCAGCACCAACTGTGTGCCCTGTTTTTTCAGGGTGTCGCGTACACCTTGAATCAGCGCGAGGTTGTCGGCTTCGTTCTGCTCGCCGTTGGCCACAGGGTTGAACTCTTCATCGCTGTACAGCCACTGATCGCGGCCCAGCACGACACCGGGACGGCCTTCGTTGAACAGCTTGAAGTCCAGTGCGGCCCAAAGGTTGGTGCCCAGGCGTTTGATCGGGAACTCATCGTCGTAATGAGTCTCCGCCGCTTTGGTCCAGCGCCCGTTGAGCACGGTGGTCTCGGCGGAAGTCGAGAAGCTGCCGAAACTGCGCAGCGACCAGACACCCAACGCGAGCAGGATGGCGAGGAACAGGACGATGTAGAGGAAGCGTAATGATCGGGTCATGTCAGGCCCCTCAAAACTGGAAGTAAAGGAACGGCGAGAAACTTTGCGCCGAGAGCTTGAGGATCGATGCTACGAACAACAGCAACACCAAGGTGCGCATCGCATAACGCGGCCAGTCGGCGACCCAGAACGCAGGCTGTACCTGAGCATCGGTGCCGACGGTGTAACCCGGCAGGTGAATGCTGTTCGGCTGGTCGCCAGGGACTGCTTTGATCATGCCCGGTTGAGCGGTTGCGGGACCGTTGGCCTCGGTGCTCTCTTCGCCGGCAGCAGGTTTCACACCCTTGATCGCGTCGGCTTTAGGTCGGTTGGCGTAGAAGTCACGCAGACCGAAGAACGCCAGTGTCATGTACGCCACGATCAGTGTTGCTACTTGCAGGCCGGTGAGGCTGGCGCTGTTGAGTTCCGACAGTTGCCATTCGCTGAAGCTGAACATCGCGCCATACATCCGTGCAGCAACGTGCAGGTTTTCCGAGCGGAAAATAACCCAGCCCATGATCACCAGCAGGAAGGTCAGCGCCCAACGAATCGGATTGAAGCTGCGCTGATTGGTGTTCAGGCCCAAGGCTTTTTCGATCGCCAACCACATGCCGTGCCAGGCGCCCCAGACGATGTAGGTGATGTTCGCACCGTGCCACAGACCACCAAGCAACATGGTCAGGAACAGGTTGCGGTAGGTGGTCAAGGTACCGCCACGGTTACCGCCCAAGGTGATGTACAGATAGTCACGCAGCCAGGTGGACAGGCTGATGTGCCAGCGCCGCCAGAACTCGGTGATCGACTGGCTGATGTACGGCTGCTTGAAGTTCTCCATGAAGCGGAAGCCCATCATCAGGCCCAGGCCAATGGCCATGTCGCTGTAGCCGGAGAAGTCGAAATACAGCTGCGCGGTGTACGCCAGCGCACCGAGCCAGGCATCCCCGGTGGTCGGGTGCTGCAAGGCGAAGCAATGGTCGGCGACTACAGCCAGGGTGTCGGCGATGAACACCTTCTTGATGAAGCCCTGCATGAAGCGCGTGGCGCCTTCGGAGAACTTGTCCAGGGTGTGCGTGCGGTTATTGAACTGGTCGGCCAGGTCGCGGAAGCGCAACACGGGGCCGGCAATCAGGTGCGGAAAGATCGCGACGAACGCAGCAAAGTCGATCAGGTTACGGGTGGCCGGTGTGTCGCCACGGTAAACGTCGATGATGTAGCTGATCGATTCGAAGACGTAGAAGGAGATCCCGATCGGCAACAAGACGTGGGTCAGAATGAACGGTTCGAGACCTACCGAGGTCATCATCGCGTTGATGCTGTCCACGCCAAAGTTGGCGTATTTGAAGTAACCAAGGATGCCCAGATCCACCGCCACGCCGAGCAACAGCCAGCGCTGTGCCGGTTTGGTGCGCACGCCTGCCGCGCCGACTTTCAGGCCGATCCAGTAGTTCCACAGGGTCACGCCGATGAACAACGCCAGGAAGTCCACTCGCCACCAGGCATAGAACGCGTAGCTGGCAATCAGCAACAGCAAGTTGCGGTAGCGTTGTCCGCTCAAGTAGTACAAGCCGAGGAAGATCGGCAAGAACAAGAACAGGAACACATTGGATGAGAAAACCATCCTTATCCCTCCGTTGGTTCAACAGTCAAAGGCCGAAGCCCCCCCAAACCCCCCACAAAAAACAGGGGGTGTATTGCATGAAATTTACTGCCACTGCCGTCTGAAGGTCGTACCGACCTTATCGCAGACACGTCAGCTCCTACGGGGTTCGTGGTGCCTCAGGAACCAGAACCTTTATTGCCTTTTTCATGCGCCGGATCGAAAACCTTGGTCAGGTCGCCGCCAAGACGGAAGGTCTTGAACGGTTCCATCTTGTGTTTTTGATCCAGTACTTCGGCCTTGCAGGTGTAGAGCGAGCAGAAGGGTTCGAGCCAGGCGAACTTGCTGTCGATCTCGAGATCGGTCATGTCCTGTTTTTCGCCGTTGCGCTGGGTGAAACTGTCGGCATCCTTGATCCCGCTCAGCACCCGTTCACCCAGACGCTGCAATGCACCGTTGTTTTCCGGACGTACATCGACGCCATTGGCCTGGGCAAAACTGGCAATCATCGCCATCGGTGGCAGGGCGTAGTTGTGATACGCCAGGGCGCGTTGTTTGCGCTTGAGCTCGTTGGGCAGGAAGCCGTCCTTGTCGATCTGATTGGCGCCGACGCGGAACTCCTTCACCGACCAGTCGAACAAGTCACGTCGATTGGTCACCACCGACGTTGCCATCACCGACCAGGCAGCCCAGTAGGTGTGGTTGTTGTTCTTGTCCATCGGCAGGTTGTCCCAATCGCTGACCACCTGATCGGCCAGTTTGCTGAACCAGGCTTCGATGATTTGCGCTTGTTCCTGATGCGCGGCCAACGGGTGCGAGTTGGAGAACTTCAGGCGCAGGTAAGCCGAGGACATACTGCCCAGTGCCCATTTGCGCATTGACTTGCCGGTGTGGTTAAAGTCCTTGGACTCGAGCGCATCGGCCTTGGCCCAGGTGGTGAGCAGGTTCAAGGCGCAGTCGAGCTGTTCCGGACGACCGTCACGCATGTACTGCATGACGATTTTGCTGGTGTCGCGCTCCAGCTTGGTGATGTCGGCCGTGGCGTCCCTGAAGGCTTTTTCCGAGACCTCGTTGAGGGTCGAGCGGGCCTTGTCCGAGCCTTCGTATTTGCTGCGAAACACCAGTTTGTCGGTGTACGGTTTGGGAATCGCATCGCAGCTGAATTTATTGTCACCGGTTTTGACCTTCTCAATACCGGCGAAGTAGCCCTGTGGTGGAACCAGCGCCTGGGCAGCAGACGCGGCATCGGTCGCGGCCATCAGCGCCACGGCGAGCAGGGTGGGGAGCATCATTTTTCGAGTGTGCATAAAGGCCTCATAACCCGGCTTGCGCGGTGTTTTGCGCAGCTCGTGGGAACACGTTGCGTTTGCATATTTTCGCTTCAACTTGCTGAGGTGCAGCGCCCGCTTCCGGGCCCTGTACTTCCACGGCGAGCAATTGCTGGTCAGCCCAGTCCTTGTCGTCGCGCAGTTCAAAGGCGAAACGCCCGTCTGTATCGGATGTTGTCGGTTTTTCGATTTTCAGGTCTTCATGCCGGCCATTCATGTACCAGAGCGTGGCGTGCAAGGTTTTCACCGACGTGTCGGCGAAGCGGATGTCGACCTGATTACTGCCGTTGCGCACATCTTTGATGCCGTTTTTGCCATTGACCAGAAGCTCATTGGCCCCGGTTTTCAGTGTGGCGCTCTGGCTCATGATTGCAGTCTTGCCTTCGCAGCCGTTGTCGAGCAGAGACATCATCTGCCGGTAGATGGTCTCTTGGTCCAGGCGATACAGCGGCGAGAATTCCCAGATCAGGATTTTCGGCGGTTTCTTCTGGAAGTCGTCGCTGCCCAGGTATTGCAGCATTGAGCCTTCCAGGCCACCACCGGGGAAGGCGACGTTGAGAACGTCTGCGCCGATGTACTCTTCAAGGAAGCCGGAAAAGTTATAGTTCTTGCCGCTGTGACTGGTACCGACCAGGGTGATTTCCGGGTTGCCGGAATCGCCGAACAGGTCGCCGTCAGCGGCTTCGCCCTTGGGCTCGGTCACGAACTGATCCATGTACTGGATCGCGTAGGTATTGCCGCACAACTGCGCGGCCATGTTATGCAGGGTACCGGTCTTGCCCATGCGACCAGACTTGTGGCTTTCGAATTCACGTTTGGGAATGTCAGCGAACCCCGGTACTTGCTTGACCTTTTCGGCGACGATTTTCGCCGTGCGTTGAGCACCGTAAGGCGTCCAGTGTTGGTCGCCACGGAAGTAGAAATCGTGCCCTTGCTCGTCCTTGGTCGAGGGCTCATTGGTCAGTGGCGACAGGTCGGGCACCCAGTAACCCATCTGGCTGAAACGGCCGAGCATGGCCTGGTAGTTTTTCAGCGCCGTTTCGTAGTCGTACTTGGCGCGCTCAGTCGGGAGCAGCTTGTTTCGATCGACCAGGCCACGGGTGGGTTGGTACACCACGACCAGCTCGACACCTTTGCTTTTGAAGGCATCGTGCAGTTCTTTCATGCGCCGATAACCTTCGGGCGAGGTGTCGAATTGGGTCCGCAGGTCTTCCTGGGTACGGAACAGCCAGTCACCCTGGGCCTGTACCAGCGTGGTGAAGTTCTGCTGATAGCGCGTGGTGTAGTTCTTGGCGTCGAGCGCCTGCGGGCAAATGTTGCAGCAAGGCTCGGCGGTGAACGTCGGCGCGTGAGCGTCATCGGCGCGCACGCCGCTCGAGGCTGCGAAGATTGCTGCCGTGAGGCCCGAGAGGCTGAGTAGCTTGATCAATTGAGCGTGCATAAATAGGTTCCCTCAGTCCCGGAGATCGGTCTGGCGTTCGACCGGGTCGATCAACACGGCTTTCTTCTGGCGCACCAGCAGGTCGAGAATTTCGTCCTGACGTTCACCGAGAATCCCGTTGAAGCTGATCCCGTTGGATTTGGTCGGTGCGAGCATCGACACCCGATACAGCTCGACACTCAATGGCGAGTCGATGGACAGTGGGCCGGAACCGTTGGCGGCGAGTTCGCCACCGACAACGATCAGCGAGACCTTGGTGTCGAAGGGGTCAAGGGCGATGTCACGGTCGGTGTCGCTCAAGTCCTTGATGTGCCCGTAGACGCCCATCAGGCCATTGGCCATGGAGATGTTTTCGTACAACCGGATATTCACGCTGTTACGGACACGAATTCCGTGGCGACGGTTGTTGATCACACGGTTGCCCCAGATCAGGTTGTCGCCGCTTTCGTACATCGTGATGCCGTCGGAATGGTTCTGAAAAATCTCGTTGTAAGCGATCAGGTTGTTCACGCTGTTACGGTCGATCACTACGCCCGACAGGTTGTTGTCGTAGCTGCGGTTGCCGAAAATGAAGCTGTCGTTGACCTCACGGGAAATAATGATCCCGTGTTTTTTCTTGGTCCCGTGGACCGTGTTATCGGCAATGATCAGACCGTGTGAGCGGTCATGCGGGTCAATCCCGTAGACGATGTTGTCACGGTAGGTATTGCCCTTGATCACCACGTCACGCGCTTCATAGCAGTAGAAGCCGTACCACATGTCCGAGAACTCGGAACCGATGACCCAGCCGGTCGGTTCCGGGCGTTTCAGTACCTTGGCCATGTTTGGCGTGTACTGAGAAATACTCACGCCATAGGATTTGCTGTTGGCATAACCGAAGCTGGCGATTTTGCTGTTGACGATATAGGTCTCGGTACCGCCCCAGGACAGCAGGAACGGACGAAACTCATTCGGCTTGCGAAAGGTCGCCGGGCCGTTGTCGGCTTCGCGCCATCCGGTGATTTTGGTGTCCCGGACAAACAGCTGGCCATCGTTGATCAAGAACGAACCGGCTTCCTGCGACAAGCGCAGCTCTTGAGTCTTGTTATCGATTTCAAGAATGCCCTTGCGTCCAACGACAATCGGCAACCTGGCCAGGAATACACCGGGCGAGGTTTCGCTGAAGTACTGCTTGGGCAGGCTTTTGCTCAGGTCACGCAAGTTTATGTAACCGTCTTCGATAAAGATCGCCTGGGGGATGCCATGCTGGCGTGCCACCCATTCGGTCATCTTGTTATCGCCACCGATAAAATCTTTCAGGGCGTCTTCCTGCATCATGCGCCGGACTTTGATCTTGCCCGGTTTACTGCGCACGATTTTCTTGGCGACGGCTTCGGCGGTATAGCCGGAGATGTCGGGCAGTTCAGGCTTGGCCAGTTCCAGCGGCGCGGTGGGCGGGCTGGTCACGGTGTAGGTCTTGGCCTGCTGCAGGCCTTTGGCCGGAGCAGCAGGGTCGACCGCAGCAAACGCAGCGGCGCTGGCCAGCATCAAGGCGCTGGCCAACAGGCTGACGGAGCCTCTCATGGGTAGACTGTTCATCGTATCGCTCCCTTGGCAGCTTGCATCAGAAGCGCCAGATGACGTCGATAAAGGCGCGGTGCATATACGAATCCACTTCTTTACCGTAAGCATCGCCAGGTTTGAACACACCGCCACGGAACCGCACCAGTGCCGACGGCTCGTCGATGGACTGGCTCAGTGCCGCAGGCAGCAGGCCCTGTTTGAAGTACTTGGTGACGACCAGATCCATCTCTTGACCGAGGTCTTTTTTACCGTCCATCAAGGGCAGAGAGGTACTGGACTCAACCGCGCCGTCAGCGTTGTAGGAGTTTTCCACGGCATTGATGCCGGTGGTGCCCACGGCCTTGTTGCCGTCGACGCGCCAGAACTTGTGGTAGACCAGGCTGGCGTCATAGTCGTCGCGCAGCATCCAGGAACCGAACAGGGTGCCGGTTTGTACGTTGTTCATGCTGCCGCGAAAGGCCTCGCCGAAACGATGGATCCGCGAGCGGGTGCCGGTGTAGTTCGAGCGGTTGCTTTCCAGGCCGTTCTGTTCGTAGTCGCCGCTGGCGCGGGCATAGGCCGCACCGACTTGCCAGTTAGGGTCCAGCCGCAGACGAATCCCCATGTCAGTGGCCCAGCCGTCGACGTTGCCGCTGGTTTTCTCGCCCGCAGTGCTTACACCGTTCACGGTCGAAGGGTGGATCGAGTCGCGGTCGCCGCTCATCCCGGTCAGGCTGGCCCAGTAATTGATGGTATTGGTGTTGCGGTAGTTATAGGCATCGCTGTTGGCTTCGACACCCAGCCAGGTCAGGTCACCGTTTTGGGTTTTATCCAGGGAGTCGACCTGATCGAGGCCACTCTTGAGTTTGCCGTCATCATGGGTGTGATGGGCGCGCACGCCGGCCCACTGGCCAGGTCTCCACTGCGCCGAAATATCGCCAAACAGGTGCAGGCGATCTTTGTCTTTAGGCGACAGTTCGGAGAGGTCGGTGCGGTATTCGCTGAAGCGTTCCGCTGCGCCAAGGTTGGCCCGGAGCAAGGTGGTGTCGAAGGTCCAGTTCAGGGCTTCGATATTGGCGTCACGCCACATGCCATCGTCGTTGCGCAGGCGCTGACGACCCAAGCGCAGTTCCTCGCCAGGGTAAGGGGTCAGACCTTTGTAGCCGATCCAGAACTCACGCAAGGCCAGGTAGTTTTTGTCGGGCTTTCGATCATTGCTGGCGCTGGAACCGTTGTCGGTATTTGGCTGTTGCAGGGTGTCGGTTTCGATAATATCCGTCGAAGTGACCGCCTGGCCCATGGCGTAGGCGCTCCAGTTGCCGCGCTCGCCGTAGGCCCATGGGCGCAGGTCCAGACCGACACCGTTGACACTGCCGCCTGAGCGGGTGCCCAGGTCGCGGTCGTCTTCGGACTGGCCGGTGACTTTAACTTCCAGACCGAAGTTCTTGGTCTCGGTCAATGCTGCTGCCAACGCCGGAGTGGCCGAGAGCAGAGAAAAGCTCAGGCCCAGGCCAGCTGTCATCCAGTGATTCAACTTCATAAAGCTTCCTCGGCGTCTTCTTGTTGCAGAGCATGCAGGGCCAGATTGTTCTGGGCGGACGTGCCACGTATCTGTTGCTCTTGTTGCAACAGACGTTGGGCTTCGGCGCGCTGTGCAGGCAGCAGTTGGTCATTGATTTGTTGTGCAAGTTCGGTCGCTTCCGGGGTCGGAGCGTCCTGCTTTAGCGCCAGTTGGCTGAACACGTAGGCGTTGACCGGGTTGGGCAAGGTGCCCTTACCTTGGGAGAACAATTGCGCGAGGGCGTAGTCGGCGCTGTTCTGACCGCCGCGAGCGGCTATCAGTAATTGTTCGACGGCCTTTTGCGGGTAGACCTGGCCGAGGTAGCCCCGGCGGTAGATCTGACCCAGGTAGTAGTGCGCGGCAATTTCGCTGCCGGCGGCTTTCTGCAGATGAGCTTCGGCTTGTTTGGCATCGGGCAGGACCCATTTGCCTTCGTAATAGAGTTTGCCCAACAGCAGTTCGGCACGCGGTTGATCCGCTGCGCGACCGTTGTTCAGGTACTCCATCATCGTGTTCACGTCGCCCAGTTCCGGGAAGTCATAGAGCAACTTCGCCAGGCTGACCCAGGAAACCGGATAGCCAGGTGCGACTTTTTCCAGCAGTTGCTGAGCTGTTTTTTCATCAGGCTTGCCAAGCTCGGTATCGCTCAATACACGCGCTACACCGTCAACCCGTTGCGCTGAAACCTTGCCGAGTTCATAAGCGCTTTGCAGTTGGGCAATCAGAGCGGCCTGTTGATCCACTTGCGCGCGTTTCTGGTAAACGGTGGCCAGTTCGACGTAGCAGATGTCGGTGGCGAGCAGGGCTTTCTTGCAGATGCTTTCGATTTCATCCAGATGCTGATCGTAGGTGTTCTGCGTGCGATAGAGCAGCACCTGAGCCAGGCCCGCTTCCGGGTAGCCGGCGGCGCGCCATTGCTCGATCTGCCGTTGCGCATTGACCTTCGGGAAGGTCTGCGGGTATTGCAGGTACAGCATCGCCAGCGGGATCAATGTGCCGCCTTCGCCATTGGCAAAGGCCTTTTTCAGCAGGACCTCGGCTTCATGGTGTTCGGCTTCGGTGGCGTCTGGCCGTGCAACCAGCAAGCGACCCAGCCGGGCCTGAGCCCGGGGCGATGTGTCGGCGGCTGCGCGGTAAGTGGCTTCAGCTTGTTTGAGCTGTGCGGGGTCATGGGTTTCGACCTGAATATCCGCCAGGCCGACCTGTGCATCGCTATAACCCAGGTCCGCCAGTTGCCGATAGTTCTGCTGTGCCATCGCGGTATCGCCGCGTTTGAGGGCTTCGTTGGCCAAGCGCTGATCGGGCAGGCCAGCGCAACCGCTAAGGCCGATCGCCACGGCGAGGCCCAGCAGGGTAGGGGTCGACAGCTTTCGTAGTGGGCTAGCCATGTTTAGAGACCCACGGCCATGGCTTTGTCGATCAGCCAGTTCAATGAAGGGCCACGATCGCTGGTGACTTCCACCGGACGGCCGGACAGGCTGCTGCTCAGAGCTTGGTCAGGCTTGATCTGCACGCGAATGTCGGTCGACAGGTCGGTGCTGCTGTTGTTAGTGCTGCTGACGATCTTGCCGTGACGGATTTCATCTTCGCCTGCGACCTGGAAGTTCACACGGGTACCGGGGCGCACGTCAGCGAACTGGCGATAGCTGAAGCGAGCGTCGACTGTGGCTTCGGTGTTGCGTGGGACCAGTTGGAAGATCACTGCGCCTTTGCCGGCGAACTGGCCGTCAGCGACCAGTTGTTTGGCGATGATGCAATCACAAGGGCTGGTCAGGGTGCCGCTCAATTGCCGGGCGAACAGGTCTTCGACCTTGGCCGGTTGCAGTTGCGCGTCATCCAAGTGGTCTTTGAGCATTTCCAGCATGCTGGTGCTGAACGAGGCCAGTGGTGCACCTTTGGCGACCACGCCATCAGTACCCGCCAGGCTTTGCACGGTCCCTTCGCGAGGCATGGTCACGTCCATGCTTGGCACGCTGACCACGCCGGCGGTTGCATGGCTGACGAAGTACAGACCATAAACCGACTTGAAGATAAAGCCGAACGCGACCAGGCCGACGATGAAGATCCCCAAGCTGAAGATCACGGCGCGCATACGGCCGAAGAACGTCATGCCGCTGCCGCCGTCCTTGACCTTGCGTGCCTTGGTGAAATTGTCGCGCTGCAAGGTGGCGAGTACTTCGCCCATGGTCACAATGTCACCGCTCAAGTGCGAGGTGATCAGGTGGCGCAGGGTGGCGATGTCTTGTTGTTCCAGGTTCTGGAACTGGCAGCCGGCACGACCGGTACGAGCATCAAAGGAGCGAACCTGCAGTTCAACGTCCATGGCCAGGCCAAGGTTATCGATGACGAATTGCAGGCGGCCTTTCTGTACTTCCCCGACTTTCAGGGGCTGCCGGCCGGCGTTGAAGCACAGACCGCCGGCAGACAGGTCTTCGACCTGGGCAATATGGGCGGTACCGTCGCTGCCGAAGAAGCGCAGTTTGGCCGGTATTTTGACCCGAGCGTGCTGGCGCTGAGCTTCAGATTCATGCACTACATTCACATTCACGGCGGTATTCATGGCGGTAATTCCTACTTAATCAATTGATCCATTGGCCCGGTGGTCAGACCATCGTCAGCAGCACAGCGACGAACACGCTGCCTGCGGAGAAGGTCATGGTCCGAGACGACCAGGTGTTGAACCAACGTTGGAAGCTGGCCAGGTCGCGAGTGAGTTTGGTGTCCTGGCGAGTCCAGGACTGTTGATCGAGGCGGAAGAAAACGTAGATTTTCACCAGCGCACCGACGATCTGGTTGTAATAGAGAATCACGGGGTAAGCGGGGCCGATGGTGTGTCCGGTGCAGGACAGCAACAGCGTCAGGATCAGGCGGGTGATACCGATCCACAGCAGGTACATCAGGATGAACGTCACGCCATATTTGAAGCTGGCGATCAGGGCGACGGTCAGCCCCAGAATCGAGGTCCACATCGACACGCGTTGATCGAACAACACCACGCTGGTGAACAATCCCAGGCGCCTTACACCCAGGCCCAACGCGCGGGAGTTCTGCCGCAGGTTGTTGCCGTACCAGCGGAACATCAGTTTGCGGCTGGCCTTGATGAAGCTCTTTTCCGGCGGATGTTCAACGGTGTTGATCGAGGCGTCCGGCACGTAGAACGTGTCGTAACCCAAACGCATCAAACTGAACCAGCTGGACTTGTCATCGCCGGTCAGGAACTTGAAAGTGCCCAGACGCCAATGGTGCAGGGAGTCGCTTTCGACGTCGGCGATGAATTCCGGGTCGGTAACCACTTCGGCACGGAACACAGACATCCGGCCGGTCATGGTCAGCACGCGCTTGGACAGGGCCATGGAACACATATTGAGGTGACGTTGGGCGAAGCGCAGCTTGTGCCATTCGCTCATGATGTAGCCGCCACGGACTTCGCAGAACTCATTGGTGGTCAAGCCGCCAACGTTGCCGAACAACTGGAACCAAGGCACGGTCTTGCGCACGACACCCGGACTGAGCACGGTGTCGCCATCAATTACCGCAACCACGGCGCGGGCATCGGGCATGTGCCGGGAAATGGCGCGGAAGCCAAAGGCCAGGCCGTCGCGTTTACCGGTGCCTGCGATACGCACGAAGTCGAGCTTGACCCGCTCAGGCGGATTGAGTCTGGCCCACATGCTCTTGACCAGCAGCTCGTCGGACATCTCTACCAGGGAGCAGACAATCGTTGTCGGGTAGCCGCATTCAATGGCTTCGCGAATCACCGAGCTGTACACCTGAGCGGTGGTCAGGGCATCGATTCGAAAACTGGTGACCATCAGAAACACATGGGATGGATCTGCCGCGCTGCCGAGCTTGCGCACTTTGCGGCGCAGGTGCGGATAGACCACGTACAGAAACAGCATGCCGCGCAGAAAGTGCGTGGCGCCCATGGAGTAGCGCCAGATGCCGACAGCGCCAATCAGGAACAGAAAGTTCTTCGACTGAGAGTCGAAGATACTGGAAGGCAGCGCCAAAGCGAGGCCCATTAATATACTGAGATAAAACAGCCAACCTGCGGCCTGAAGTAGGCCGTGCTTTAGCCTGTGCATAATCTGCATCCGTCTCGATATCGGGAGAGCCTTTTGGGTTGGCCCGAATGGGTTAAGGCAGGCATGTGTAGCTGATGCCCGTCAGTTAAGGTGAGGGGGACGTGTGGGAGCGGATTCGCTCCCACAGACCTTGACTGACGCTGTCAGGGCAGCTGGATTACCAGCAGATACCTTCGGTCCGGCCACTTGTGCTTGTGGCGTTGGACATGAAACCGACCAGGTCGATAACCTGTTTGCCGGCCGGGGCTTTGTCTGCCAGGGCGCGGAACTTCTCGTCACGGTTGCCGAGGATGATCACGTCGGAGTTGTTGATCACTTCGTCAAAGTCCGAGTTGAGCAAGGACGAGACGTGAGGGATCTTCGACTCGATGTATTCCTTGTTCGCGCCGTGCATGCGGGCATATTCGACGTTGGTGTCGTAGATGCTCAGGTCGTAGCCCTTGCCGATCAGCATTTCTGCCAGGTCCACCAGCGGGCTTTCGCGCAGGTCATCGGTGCCGGCCTTGAAGCTGAGGCCGAGCAAGGCGACTTTGCGTTTGTCATGGCTGGTGATGATGTCGAACGCGTTCTGCACTTGCGAAACGTTGCTGCGCATCAGCGAGTTGAGCAGCGGCGCATCAACGTCCAGCGAGCCGGCACGGTAGGTCAGGGCGCGAACATCTTTGGGCAGGCAAGAGCCGCCGAAAGCGAAGCCTGGACGCATGTAGTACTGGGAAAGGTTGAGTGTTTTGTCCTGGCAGACCACTTCCATCACTTCACGCCCATCGACGCCCACCGCTTTAGCGATGTTGCCGATCTCGTTGGCGAAGGTGACCTTGGTTGCATGCCAGACGTTGCAGGTGTACTTGATCATCTCGGCGACAGCGATGTCCTTGCGGATGATCGGTGCGTCGAGCTCTTCGTACAGCGCTTGCAGCACGTCACCGGAGGCTTTGTCGAACTCGCCGATCACGGTCATCGGTGGCAGATCGTAATCCTTGATCGCAGTGCTTTCACGCAGGAACTCAGGGTTGACCGCGACACCGAAGTCGACACCGGCTTTTTTGCCGGAGCAGTCTTCGAGGATCGGAATCACTACGTTGGCGACAGTGCCCGGCAAGACGGTGCTGCGCACGACGATGGTGTGACGGGTGGTCTTGTCACGCAGGACAAAGCCAATTTCCCGGCAGACGGATTCGATGTAATCGAGTTCCAGATCGCCGTTCTTTTTGCTGGGCGTGCCCACGCAAATCATCGACAAATCAGTGTCGCGAATAGCGGCAGAGAAGTCCGTGGTGCCACGCAGTTTCCCGGTTTTGATGCCTTGTGCCAGAAGCTCTTCCAGGCCCGGTTCAACGATAGGCGATTTGCCATTGTTGATCAGGTCAATCTTGGCACTCGAGATGTCTACACCCACTACATCATGACCACGTGCAGACAGGCAACCGGCACATACTGCACCGACATAGCCCAAACCAAAGATGCTGATACGCATCGTATTCTCCTTGTTTATTCACGCCATAAGTTGGCTGGATATTGAGGTTGAGCCGCAATAATCATCCGCCCAACAGTGTGACGCTTAGAGCGTCACAGCGCGGACGTAGGCATAGTTAAGTTGTGAGGGCCTAATAAGGGGCGCACTCAATGACGCTGATAAGGGCTGTACGTGGCCTATTGTCAGGCTCTGGCCCGTGGGGCTTGGCAAAGCATTTCAGGACGCGTTGCCGGCAAGCGCGGAGCGCACAGGTCTTGGTTCAAGGCCTTGATGTGCGTGACCTGACAATTGCCACAAGCACTGGAAAGGTGCTTTTCCTGATCGTATTAAGATACCCGGTATTGCGTGATCTCCTGGGCTAACTCATCGACCCTGCGGTCGAACTTGCTAGTGGGTGATTTCCCGGATCGTCTTGTCACTATGTACGTCATCGCTTACATAATTGGCGAGAATTGTTACGATGACTAAGAGCCTCTGATTTTGATATTAGTTCCGGGCTAGCGGTATTCATTTCGAAACTAAGCTACCTAAAATCTGCAGAAAGCGTACTTGCATATTAGTGGCACTTTTTGGCAGAGCCATAATGAATGGGGAGTTGCGGGCAGGAGACACGTATAGGCCACTACTTTAAATAGGGGGTCTAACGGAGTGAAAAAAAGCTGTAATTTTTTTGAGAAATTTGGATTTAAATTTTACACGCCATTTTACTGGCGTCATTTAATTGTCCAAATGTACCAGTCAATCGGCTGGGAAGGGTGACAATGTGCACGCTTTCGAATAAGCCGTGCACCTCATCATGCAATTACTGATCGGCTGTCTCCCGTAGGAAAACCAGGGTGTCTGCTTTCGAATGCGCCGGGCTGTAACAATAGCCGTGCTCATTGAACTGTTTTAGTGCATCGGGATTGTCGATGCGCTCTTTGATCACAAAACGGCTCATCATTCCCCGGGCTTTTTTCGCGTAGAAACTGATAATTTTGTACTGCCCGTTCTTCCAGTCGCGGAATTCGGTGTTGATGATCCGCGCATTGAGGGTAGAGCGCTTCACCGCCGAGAAGTACTCATTGGAGGCCAGATTCAGCAACACGTCATCGCCTTGGTCGGCCAGCGCCTGGTTCAGCCACTCACTGATGTGCGTGCCCCAGAACGCATAGAGGTCTTTGCCGCGGTCGTTGCTCAGTTTGGTGCCCATCTCCAGCCGGTAAGGCTGCATTAGGTCCAGCGGGCGCAACAGGCCATAAAGGCCGGAGAGCATGCGCAGATGGTCCTGGGCATAGGTGAAGTCGGCGTCGGTGAAATTTTCGGCTTGCAACCCGGTGTAGACATCCCCCTTGAACGCCAGCAGCGCCTGCTTGGCGTTCGCTGGGGTGAAAGCCGGCGTCCAGCTACCGAAACGTGCGGCATTAAGCCCCGAGAGCTTGTCCGATAGATGCATCAGTTCGCCGATCTGCACGGGGGTCAACTCACGCAGTTGAACCATCAGTTCCTGAGAGTGATCCAGGTACTGCGGCAACGTGAAGCGTGCGGTTGCCGGCGGGGTTTCGAAATCGAGGGTTTTGGCTGGGGAAATCACCATCAGCATAAAATCGTCTCCTTTAATCGTGGCGCGATTCTAGGGGGTGGGAGGTGTGGACTCCAGCTATAGTGCGTCGCGGGGATTTTCTGGGGATTTGATTGTGCGCATTGTTTTATTCATCTCGGTCTGCCTGTTCTGCTTCAACGCTCAGGCGGCCGGGCCTGCTGTGCCCGCCATGCTGGATCGCAGCGTATGGCCTGAGCATTTGACCTCGCCGGTCTTGTTCGATGTCGCCTCGCGCGCCGAGATTCTGGCCTTTGCGCATGCCTTGCTGGTTAGCGAAAGCCAGGATGAAGCGGGCCTTAAAGCGCGTCTGGGGCTGAAGAAAATCAACATGGTTTCGCTGAATTTGATCCGCCAGCGTCTGTGGGCGCGCTTGTTGGAGAATTACCAGTTTGCGCAACAGAGCTGCGAGCAGGACGCCTCTTTCTGCGTACTGGTCGAGGACATGGAGATGTTGCGCGAGCGGGCCGACAATTTTCAGGTCGCCGATGATTCGTTCTATGCGGCCTGGGCGGTACCGAGCCGGGCGTTTCACGAGCGCTACCTGAACGAGCTGCTGCGCATGGCGGCCTTGTTCCCGCTGGTCAGCAGCGAAATCGAGCGTTACAACTCAGACGAACTCACGGGCGATGAACTCAATGACCGGGCATTTCTGCTCACCTTCGACAGTGGCCCGACAGTCGTCGGTGGCACCACGGATTGGTTAACCGAGTACCTGCGCCAGCAAAAGCTCAACGCTGCTTTTTTCGTACTGGGCAAAAACATGCAGATGCGCCTGGAAAAAAGCTCCGTGCCGGAGGTACAGGGGCTCTATAAGCAGCAATGCGTGGGCTTGCAGGGCTGGGAATACCGTTCACACAGCCAGTGGTCCGACTGGCAGAACTCGGTTCAGCGCAGCGCCGTGCTGTTGCAGCAGGTGTTGCCCGACAACTACCTGCCGTTGTTCCGTCCCCCTTACGGTCACCGCCGGGCCGACAGCGCCGAATATTTCCGCGCCCAGGGGCTGAAGGTTTCGCTGTGGAATATCGATTCTCAGGATTGGAACCGAAACATTTCCGCCCAACAGGCCAGCGAGCGGGTCTTGACCCTGATGCTGCTGTGGCGACGCGGGGTCATTGTATTTCATGACATCCACAATAAAGTCGAGACGGCGTTGCCTTGGCTGATCGCCAATACGGCACAAAGTGGACTTCGATGGCAGGATTGTCACGACTACCCCTGAAAGGCCCGTGGAGCAAAGGAATGCAGGCATTTGAAGGGCGGGATGCGATGGATTTTTTCGACAATTCGGGTCAGGCAGACTCCTGACTGTAACGGTGCTTTACGGTCTCGCCAAGCGCTATTCGTCATGCTGAAAAATAAACTTCAAAAAAACGTCAAAGTGCTTTTTTCTGTCATGAGTTTTGCGGTATTACCAATACAGACCGCCGAAACCTGCAACACAGGTGGCGTCATCCCAGACCCATCTTGAGCATTTTCTCCTCTGCCTGAAGAGGAGAGCTACGGCGGCCTTTCCGTGGCGCAGAACTGTTGTTGTATTGCGTTGCTTGGCTTCTAAAAAGGTGAGCGAGTATGGATGATCACGGACGCACCCCTTCTTCTAACCAGCCAATCCTTTACGTGCTCGATACCAACGTATTGATCCATGATCCAAACGCACTGCTGAATTTCGAAGAGCATCACGTCACTATCCCCATGACCGTCCTCGAAGAGCTGGACAAGCTCAAGGCCGGCAAGCATTCGGTTGCTGCCGAGTGCCGTCAGGCGATTCGTCTGATCGACAAGACACTGGGCAACGCGACACCGGAGGAGGTTGAACAGGGCGTACCGATCGATCGTGGCACAGGCATCTGCAAAGGCTTTCTTTCGATCCTGATGAACAAGCGGGCCGAGCCCAACAGCTTGTTGCCCGAGCACCTGAACGACAACATCATCATTAACCAATTGATCGACCTGCACGTGCGCAATAAGGACTTGCCTGTAGTGCTGGTGACCAAAGACATCAACATGCGCCTCAAGGCGCGGGCGTGTGGGATCGCCGCAGAGGATTACAGCACCGACCAACTGGTCGACGACGTGTCCATGCTGTCGCGCGGCTACCACACCATGACCGGCTCCTTCTGGGACCGTGTCAGCAAGGTCGAAACTCGCCAGGATCACGGCCGCACATGGCATCGGGTGCAACTCATCGACAACCTGCCGGCAGTGCACATCAATGAGTTCATCATCGATGCGCAAGGTTTTGTCGGCTGGATCAAAGGTATCCAGGCCGATGAACTGCTGATTCTCGACATGCATCAGGAGCCTTTGTTGCACCAGGAAGCCTGGGGCCTGAAGCCACGGGACATCTACCAAGGCCTGGCGTTGTTTGCCTTGCTTGATCCAGACATCCATCTGGTCAATCTGTCGGGCGCAGCCGGTTCGGGTAAAACCATTCTCGCCTTGGCGGCAGCCATCGAGCAGACCATGGTCAGCAAGCGCTATCGGCGCATTATCGCCACCCGCAGCGTGCAGGGGCTGGATCAGGAGATTGGCTTCCTACCCGGCACCGAAGCAGAAAAAATGGAGCCGTGGCTCGGCGCCATCACTGATAACCTGGAAGCGCTGCACATGGATGACGAAAACACCCATGGCAGTGTCGACTACATCCTCAGCAAAGTGCCGTTGCAGTTCAAATCCCTCAACTACATCCGTGGACGCAGTTTCCAGCAAAGCCTGATCCTGATCGACGAATGCCAGAACCTCACACCGCACCAGATGAAAACCATCATCACCCGTGCCGGTTCCGGTTCCAAAGTGGTCTGCCTGGGTAACCTGGCGCAAATCGATACCCCGTACCTGTCGGCCACCAGTTCTGGCCTCACTTACCTGACGGAGCGTTTCAAAGACTTCCCCAATGGTGTGCACATCACCCTGCAAGGGGTGCCACGTTCGATCCTCGCTGAGTATGCGGAGAGCCATTTGTAACGCTTGATTGAGAGCTGTGGATGAACCTGCAGGAGCGAACATGTTCGCTCCTGCAGTTAATGAGGTAGTTCCAGTTTTAGGTTTACAATCCCCACTCCTATTCAGGAGTAACGCTGTGCTAACTCATCTCGATTCCCAAGGTCGCGCCAATATGGTCGACGTCACCGACAAAAACGTGACGTTCCGTGAGGCTGTGGCCCAAGCGTTTGTGCGTATGCGCCCTGAAACCCTGCAAATGATTGTCAGTGGTGGTCATCCCAAAGGGGACGTGTTCGCCGTGGCACGTATTGCCGGCATTCAAGCGGCAAAGAAAACCTCGGATTTGATCCCGCTGTGTCATCCGTTGCTGCTGACCGGCGTCAAGGTCGAGTTGAGCGCGGACGGTGAAGATGCGGTGCGCATCGTCGCCCGCTGCAAACTGTCCGGGCAGACCGGCGTGGAAATGGAAGCGCTGACGGCGGCGAGTGTCGCTGCGCTGACTATCTATGACATGTGCAAGGCGGTGGATCGCGGCATGATCATCGAAAACGTCCGCCTGCTGGAAAAGCTCGGCGGTAAGAGTGGTCACTTCATTGCTGAAGAGCCGGTGGACGCGCAATGACCTTTAAAGTCCTGTATTTCGCTCGTTATCGCGAGGCCTTGGGGCTGGATACCGAAACGGTAGACGGCGAGTTCGCCACCCTCGACGCACTGCGTACGCATTTGGTACTGCGTGGTGGTGTGTGGCAGGTGTTGGCCGAACAAAACCTGATGTGCGCCCGCAACGAGGAGCTGTGTCAGCTCGACGAGCCGCTGGTATCAGGCGATGAAGTGGCGTTCTTCCCTACCGTGACCGGAGGCTGAATATGGCAATTCGGGTGCAGACAGCTGCGTTCGATCCGGGCGTCGAAGTGAATGCCTTGCACGCTGCCAATGTGGGGGTTGGTGCGGTGGTCAGCTTCATTGGCTATGTGCGCGACTTCAACGAGGGGCGGGAGGTCGCGGGGATGTTCCTGGAGCATTACCCCGGCATGACCGAAAAGGCGCTTGGCAAAATCGCCGCTGAAGCCGAACAGCGCTGGCCTTTGCTCAGGCTAGAGGTACTGCACCGGGTGGGCGCTCTAGAGCCTGGCGAGCCAATAGTCTTTGTCGGCGTTGCCAGTGCTCACCGGCAAGCGGCATTCGATGCCTGCGCGTTCGTGATGGACTATCTAAAAACCCGCGCACCGTTCTGGAAGAAAGAGACCTCCCTCGACGGCCCACACTGGGTCGAAGGCCGCGACAGTGATCACGCGGCGGCGGGGCGTTGGGTCGATAAGACCTGATCCCGAACTGGCTTCTTTGCGAATACATGGGCTCCTGATTTCACGGAGCAAAAAAAAGCGCATCACCGAAACCGGGATGCGCTTTTTTTTATGATGCAGTGGTCTTTTACAAAGGCTGAGCGCTCTTGCGCACCACCGGTTTCAACAACTCGGTTGGTGGCGTTTCGCAGCTGATCTTGCGGCCTAACAGCGCTTCGATCGAAGGCAACTGATAGGAGTCATCTTCCCCGGCAAAGCTGATCGAGACACCGCTGGCGCCAGCACGACCGGTACGGCCGATGCGGTGCACATAATCGTCCGGCACTTCGGGCAGGGTGAAGTTGATCACGTGGCTGATGCCGTCGATATGAATCCCGCGACCTGCGACATCGGTGGCCACCAAGACACGAATTTTACCTTCGCGGAAGCCTTCCAGGGTCTTGATGCGTTTGTGCTGCGGGACATCGCCGGACAACTGCGCGGCGTTTACGCCATCACGCACCAGACGCTCTTCGATGCGCCGCACTTCATCCTTGCGGTTGGCGAAGACCATCACGCGTTCCCAGTTGTTCTCGGTTACGAGGTTGTAGAGCAACTTGTACTTGTCGGCGGCGGCCACGGCATAGATATGCTGCTCGACCATTTCGCTGGCCACGTTTTCCGCTTCGATTTCGACGATGGCCGGATCGGTGGTCCACTGCTTGGCGAGGTTCATCACGTCTTCGGTGAAGGTCGCGGAGAACAGCAGGGTCTGGCGTTCGCCCTTGTGTGGGGTCTGGCGAATAATCTGGCGCACTTGCGGGATGAAGCCCATGTCGAGCATGCGGTCGGCTTCGTCCAGAACCATAACTTCGACCATGTCCAGGTGCACTTCGCCGCGCTGGTTGAAGTCCAGCAGACGGCCCGGTGTGGCCACCAGAATGTCGCAGTGGCGGGCTTCGAGCTGCTTGAGCTGCTTGTCGAAGTCCATGCCTCCGACGAATGTCATGACGTTGAGGCCGGTGTATTTGGTCAGGCTGGCCGCATCCTTGGCGATCTGCACCACCAGCTCGCGGGTTGGGGCGATGATCAGGGCACGCGGTTCGCCCATGTAGCGCTCTTTGGGTGGCGGGGTCTGTTCCAGCTGCGTAATGATCGAAATCAAGAATGCGGCGGTTTTGCCGGTGCCGGTTTGCGCGCGACCGATGGCGTCTTTGCCCGCGAGAGTAAAGCCCAATACTTCGGCCTGGATTGGCGTGCAATACGGGAAACCCAGGTCGTGGATGGCGTGCATCAGTTCGGGCGACAGGTTGAAGTCGTGAAAGCGGGTTTTGCCTTCCTGTGGCTCTACGACGAAGTCTTCAGGCTTCCAGGCGATGACCGGTGGTTTTGGTGCGCGTTCACGGCGCGGGCGCTCGGCCTTGGGTTGTTCGACTTTTGCGGATTCGATGTGCGTGTGCTGATCCTGGACAGGCGTGCTGGCAGGTACCGATTTTTTTGCGTTGTGTGGCCGTTGATCGCCCTCGGTTGGGCCGATAGCAGCAGGCGAAGGAGCGATGGGGCTGGGCGCGAGCTGCTCAGCCTCGCTTTTACCGAACATCTTTTTGAGTGCTCTGAGCACGGTCATCTCGTCAATTGATTAAGGAATATACGACAGGCAGTGTAAAGCAAGAACCGGGCGCGGCGTAGTGCCATGCCAAATGCCCTACACGACATGTCAAATCAGGGCTTCTCAGCGCGCTTCAGGTGGCATTTGTCCGCTCTGATTGAACGATTAACGCAGCTTTTGCGCCAACCAAACGCCAATGTCGGTAATTTCCTGCGGTAACACTTCGTGGCCCATTGGGTATTCCTGCCATGTTGCGGTGACGCCCAAGGCTTTCAGGTACTCATACGCGGTGCGCCCCATGGAATTTTGCACCACATCATCATAGTGCCCGTGCAAGCAATACGCGGGGGTCCGTTGTTGGCTCGCAGAAAGGGTCAGTTGATCACTGAAGGTAGGCGCGTAAGTGGACAGCGCAAGCACACCGCCCAATGGCCCCTGCCAGCGCAGGAATGCGGTGTGCAATACCACCGCGCCACCTTGGGAGAAACCGGCCAGGAAGATTCGTGCCGGGTCGATGCCGCTGTCGCTCTGCTCTTCGATCAGGTTCAGGAGCATCTGAGCCGATGTCTCAAGCTGCTCGTGACTGATGGCCCGGGCCGGGCTCATGGCCAGAATGTCGTACCAGCTGGGCATCTCGTAGCCACCATTTATGGTGACTGCGCGGGTCGGGGCCTGGGGCAAAACGAAGCGTGTTGTCAGCAACGTGGCTTGCAGCGTTTCAGCGACAGGCATGAAATCGTAACGGTCGGCGCCCAAGCCATGTAACCAGATGACGCAGGCATCGGCGGTCTTTACGGGTTGGAGGGTCAAAGGGGTGGTCATGGCTGCTCCATTAGTGTGCGTGCGCTCTTTCGCAGTGCGTTAGTACAGGGCGCATTCAAAAAATAGGTTTGGACGATGTCGCAAGGTTACAAGTTTTGCCGTTGATGTGTCGCTAATTCGACATTGCCAGCATGCTGGTACGGGCTTTGCTATACAACCTTCGGAGTGAATGCGCTCACCCCGGACGGTAACACTATCAGGCGACTGATGGCCGCGGGGGAGCTTGTAACCCATGTATCAATATTCTGCGTACGGTTCGTTCTGTACCGGACTGGTCCAGCGGACATCATGGGGGCTTCAGTCCATTCGGCCGATTGACGGGCTGCGGGTCGGTGGTGTCGGGTAGATCTCGCGCCAGACTCGTGGTCCAGGTCTTACGTTGCGTGACCCAAAAATAAGCCAGCACGGGTCATTAACGCCTCACAAGGGTGCGACGGGACTCAAGCTCCTACACAACAAAGAGCAAACTGGAGGTTTGAATGAAGATGTTGAAATCCACCCTGGCTGTACTGACGGCGGCAGCGGTTCTCGGTGTTAGCAGTTTTGCTCACGCAGGCGCGACCCTCGACGCCATTCACAAAAAGGGTTTTGTTCAGTGCGGTGTCAGTGATGGCCTGCCAGGTTTTTCGGTTCCAGACTCGACAGGCAAGATCCTGGGTATCGACGCTGACGTTTGTCGCGCTGTCGCTGCTGCTGTCTTTGGTGACGCTACCAAGGTCAAGTTCAGTCAGTTGAACGCCAAAGAGCGCTTCACTGCGCTGCAATCGGGCGAAATCGACGTGCTGTCGCGTAACACCACCTGGACCAGTTCCCGTGACGCGGGCATGGGCCTGGTGTTTGCCGGCGTGACGTACTACGACGGCGTTGGCTTTCTGGTAAACAAAAAGCTGGGTGTTAAAAGCGCCAAGGAACTGGATGGCGCGACCATCTGTATCCAGGCCGGTACTACGACTGAGCTGAACGTTTCCGACTTCTTCCGCGCCAACAAGCTTAAGTACACCCCGATCACGTTCGACACCTCTGACGAAAGCGCCAAGTCGCTGGAAAGCGGTCGTTGTGATGTGCTGACCTCCGACAAATCGCAGCTGTTCGCACAGCGTAGCAAACTGGCGAGCCCAGACGATTACGTGGTAATGCCTGAGACCATCTCCAAGGAGCCACTGGGCCCTGTCGTGCGTAAGGGCGACGAAGACTGGTTCTCCATCGTCAAGTGGACCCTGTTCGCCATGGTTAACGCTGAGGAAATGGGCGTTACGTCGAAAAACGTTGTAGAAGAAGCTAAAGCCAGCAAAAACCCGGACGTTGCTCGCTTGCTCGGTACTGACGGTGAATACGGTAAAGACCTGAAACTGCCGAAAGACTGGGTCGTACAGATCGTTAAACAGGTCGGTAACTACGGCGAAGTCTTTGAGAAGAACCTCGGACAAAGCACTCCGCTGAAGATCGACCGTGGTCTGAACGCGCTGTGGAACAACGGCGGCATTCAATACGCACCTCCAGTGCGCTGATAGGCCCTGCGCTCGGTAACCTTTAACCGTTACCGAGCGTTGTTCTGTTCCAATCTTCATGGGGCACTTCATGCAAAATCAAATCGGCGCACCAAAGCAGAGGTTTTCCCTCAGCGATCCTAAAGTGCGTGCGTGGCTATTCCAGATCATCACGATTGGCGTGGTGATCTTCATGGGTTGGTATCTGTTCGATAACACCCAGACAAACCTTCAGCATCGCGGTATCACGTCCGGGTTCGGCTTCCTTGATCGGAGCGCCGGTTTTGGCATCGCTCAACATTTGATCGATTACACCGAATCCGACACGTATGCACGGGTGTTCGTTATCGGTCTGCTGAACACTTTGCTGGTGACGGTCATTGGTGTCGTGCTGGCGACGCTGCTGGGCTTCATCGTTGGCGTTGCCCGGTTGTCACCTAACTGGATGATCAGCAAGCTAGCCACGGTTTACGTCGAGGTTTTCCGTAATATCCCGCCATTGCTGCAAATTCTGTTTTGGTACTTCGCCGTCTTCCTGACCATGCCGGGTCCGCGCGGCAGCCATAGCATTGGCGGTATGTTCTTTTTCAGTAATCGCGGCTTGAACATGCCGGGCGCGACCCTGACCGACGCTTTCTGGCCGTTTCTGGGCAGCGTGGTGGTGGCCGTCGTCGCCGTCATTCTGATGGTCCGCTGGGCCAACAAACGCTTCGAAGCCACCGGCGTGCCTTTCCACAAGTTCTGGGCTGGCCTGGTCTTGATGGTGGTGATTCCGGCGCTGTGCGTTCTGATATCGGGCAATCCGCTGCACTGGGAAATGCCGGAGCTCAAAGGCTTCAACTTTGTCGGCGGCTGGGTAATGATCCCGGAACTGCTGGCCCTGACCATCGCCTTGACCGTGTACACAGCGGCGTTTATCGCCGAAATCGTGCGTTCCGGGATCAAGTCGGTGAGCCACGGTCAGACCGAGGCGGCGCGCTCGTTGGGCCTGCGCCCTGGCCCGACCCTGCGCAAGGTCATCATCCCGCAAGCCCTGCGGGTGATCATTCCACCGCTGACCAGCCAATACCTGAACCTGGCGAAGAACTCTTCGCTGGCAGCCGGTATCGGTTACCCGGAAATGGTTTCGTTGTTTGCTGGCACGGTGCTCAATCAGACCGGTCAGGCTATCGAGGTGATTGCGATCACCATGAGCGTTTACCTGGCGATCAGTATCAGCATTTCGCTGCTGATGAACTGGTACAACAAGCGCATTGCGCTGATCGAACGGTGAGGAAAAGCGCATGACAACCCATACTTTCAAACCCGACATGCCACCCCCCACGCTAAGCGTGGGTGTCGTGGCGTGGATGCGGGCCAACCTGTTCTCCAGTTGGCTCAATACCCTGCTGACGCTGTTTGCTTTCTACCTGGTCTGGTTGATCGTTCCGCCTTTATTGGGATGGACGATTTTCGATGCCAACTGGGTCGGTACTACCCGCGCCGACTGCACCAAGGCCGGTGCATGCTGGGTGTTCATCGAGCAACGTTTCGGCCAGTTCATGTACGGCTACTACCCCGTCGAACTGCGCTGGCGCATCGACCTGACCGTGTTGTTGGCGGTTATCGGTGCCGCGCCCTTGTTTGTCTCGAAGTTCCCACGCAAGGCCGTTTACGGGCTGTGCTTTCTGGTGATCTACCCGACTGTGGCGTACTTCCTGATGCACGGCGGCACTTTCGGCCTGGCCAACGTGGCGACCAGCCAATGGGGCGGCTTGATGCTGACCCTGGTCATCGCCACCGTAGGCATCGCCGGCGCTCTGCCACTGGGTATTGTGCTGGCCTTGGGTCGACGTTCGAAAATGCCGGCGATTCGTGTGGTCTGCGTGACGTTCATCGAGTTCTGGCGCGGCGTTCCGTTGATTACCGTGCTGTTCATGTCCTCGGTGATGTTGCCGTTGTTCCTGCCCGAAGGCATGAGCTTCGACAAGTTGCTACGGGCCTTGATCGGGGTGATCCTGTTCCAGTCGGCCTATGTGGCTGAAGTGGTGCGCGGTGGTTTGCAGGCCATCCCCAAAGGTCAGTACGAAGCGGCCGCTGCCATGGGCCTGGGTTACTGGCGCAGCATGGGTCTGGTGATTCTGCCGCAAGCGTTGAAACTGGTGATTCCGGGCATCGTGAACACCTTTATTGCCCTGTTCAAGGACACCAGTCTGGTGATCATCATTGGCTTGTTCGACCTGCTCAACAGCGTCAAGCAAGCCGCCGCCGACCCGAAATGGCTCGGTATGGCCACCGAAGGCTATGTCTTCGCGGCCCTGGTGTTCTGGATCTTCTGTTTCGGCATGTCCCGCTACTCCATGCATTTGGAGCGTAAGTTGGACACAGGCCACAAGCGTTAGGAGTTTTGTGATGAGTGAAGCAATCAAACAGCCTCTGGGCGCTGAAGGCATGATCCAGATGCAGGGCGTGCACAAGTGGTACGGCCAGTTCCACGTGTTGAAAGACATCAACCTGAACGTCCGGCAGGGCGAGCGTATCGTGTTATGCGGACCTTCGGGTTCGGGCAAGTCGACCACGATCCGCTGTATCAACCGTCTGGAAGAGCACCAGCAGGGTCGCATCATTGTCGACGGCACTGAACTGACCAACGATCTCAAGCAGATTGAAGCGATCCGGCGTGAAGTGGGCATGGTGTTCCAGCATTTCAATCTGTTCCCGCACCTGACCATCTTGCAAAACTGCACGTTGGCGCCGATGTGGGTGCGCAAGATGCCTAAGCGCAAGGCTGAAGAAATCGCCATGCATTACCTGGAGCGGGTGCGGATTCCAGAGCAGGCGCACAAATACCCTGGCCAGCTTTCCGGTGGTCAGCAGCAGCGTGTGGCGATTGCTCGTGCCCTGTGCATGAAGCCGAAAATCATGCTGTTCGATGAGCCGACCTCGGCCCTCGATCCAGAAATGGTCAAGGAAGTGCTCGACACCATGGTCAGCCTCGCAGAAGACGGCATGACCATGCTCTGCGTAACCCACGAAATGGGCTTTGCCCGCACCGTGGCAAACCGGGTGATCTTCATGGACAAGGGTGAAATCGTCGAAGAGGCCGCGCCAAACGACTTCTTCGACAACCCGCAAAGCGACCGCACCAAGTTGTTCCTGAGCCAGATTCTGCATTGATTTGGTGACAGGCAGCATAAAGAAACCCGGGCTTTGGTCCGGGTTTTTTATGGCTGTTGCATTTCCCCAAGGAGCGTGTCGATTACAGAATCCCAAGGTCCCTCATGCCCATGAGAGTAATGACACTGAAACCCCACAAGCAAAGCCCCAGCAGCATCCACGCGTAGTTAAGCAGCGTAAATCTGGCATTGCTCTCACCCCGTGAATCATCCTCCAGATAATTGATGGCCCGTTGCGCGCCGATCAGCAGGTAGGTCTCGGCACATAGCAAGACCAGGGACACCGCCGCGCTCAGCCCGAAGCCGGCAAGCAGACCCTGGCCCATCCCAATCAAGGTCAACCCTATCAGAGCAATAGCACGAAATTTGGGAAACCAGGCCAAATGACGACCGGAATGTTCAATGCCTTGATTGATACGCTGAAAAAGCACATACACAAAAAATATATTAAATAATCCTCTGGCACCTGGCCAAATACTGGCACCCGTCGAGTCCTTATAAATCTTCCAGTTTTTATATGACCAGTAAACATAATAAAGCCCGGACGTCATGATGAACATTATGGCTAGCTTTGTTATCGATACGACGAAAAAAGCCGACTCGTCCTCTTGAGTGACTTCCAGTGCGGACTGCGGCGTAGCATAGGGATTGGCAGACATCGAACCTCCTTGGCGTGTTTAGCGCGATAATTAGCGCCACGTTTAATAACACCCTGCCAGACCCATGGAAGCCGGCCATTTCCGTTATCTATGTAAGAAACTTCCGCGTAGACCGGACCCAGACCATCGTAGGAGACAGACTTGTCTGCGAAGGCCACGGGGAGGTATGTAGGACGTTTCTGAGTTTCATATATTTATGCGCGATGGCGGTATATCTGACACGCCGCGTTAAGGGATTCGAAGGCAAGCCCACAGATTGACCAACCTTGTGTTCTCTGTCGTTCTCCAACAGGATGCCCGGTCTGATCCAGAACCTGACCAGAGAATCAAATGACGACTAAGGCGCCTCAGGCGAGCACAGGCCCCCGTGACATCAATGAACTGCTGATCGATGCCGAAGCTGACGATGAGCAGGTGCAGCAACATCATCCGGTACTAATACGTCCCTGGCTGTTGTTACTGGGGCTGGTATTGGTCGCCTTGAACCTGCGTCCGGCGTTGTCGAGCATGGCGCCGATGCTCAGCGACGTCTCGAAAAGCCTGGGCCTGTCGGCGGCTAAAGCCGGATTACTGACTACGTTGCCCGTGCTGTGTCTGGGATTGTTCGCGCCGCTGGCGCCGATTCTGGCGCGGCGTTTTGGCAGCGAGCGGGTGGTATTGGGCATTTTGCTGACGCTGGCGGGCGGGATCATTCTGCGCAGTTCATTCGGTGAAACGGGGCTGTTTGCAGGCAGTATTCTGGCCGGGGCGAGCATCGGCATCATCGGTGTGTTGCTGCCGGGGATCGTTAAACGGGATTTCGCCAAACAGGCCGGGACCATGACGGGCGTCTACACCATGGCCTTGTGTCTGGGCGCAGCGATGGCTGCCGGCTCGACCGTTCCGTTAAGCCAGTATTTCGACAACAGTTGGGCGACGGGCCTTGGTTTCTGGATCATTCCAGCAATGCTCGCGGCTGTGTTCTGGTTACCCCAGACACGTCAGGAGCATGGTCTGCACCGAGTCGCCTACCGTGTGCGTGGATTGCTGCGTGATCGACTGGCATGGCAAGTCACCCTTTATATGGGCCTGCAATCATCGCTGGCATACATCGTGTTTGGTTGGTTGCCATCGATTCTGATCAGCCGTGGTCTGTCCCCGACCCAAGCGGGTCTGGTGTTGTCCGGTTCGATCATGGTGCAACTGATCAGTGCCCTGACTGCGCCTTGGCTGGCGACACGCGGGAAGGACCAGCGGCTGGCGATTTTGGTGGTGATGCTGCTGACGCTCGGCGGTTTGTTCGGTTGCCTCTATGGGCCGCTCGACGGTCTGTGGGGTTGGGCAATTGTTTTGGGCCTGGGGCAGGGCGGGACCTTCAGCCTTGCGCTGACCCTGATCGTGTTGCGCTCGCGGGATTCACATGTCGCGGCCAACCTGTCGAGCATGGCTCAAGGCTTCGGTTATACCCTCGCTTCCCTGGGGCCGTTCGCGGTGGGTATCGTTCATGACTTGACCGGTGGCTGGAATGCCGTTGGCTGGATTTTCGCTGTTGTCGGTCTGGCCGCGATCGTTTTCGGGCTGGGCGCCGGGCGTGCGTTGTACGTACAGGTCCACAGCGAGAAAGTCTGAGCGACGGTATTCTCGTCGCGAATGCAGATAGTCAGGGCATGGGTTGCAGGCTATCGTGCAGGCATCTTTCGTGAGCCATGGAACCGGACTGTATGAGCGAAGCAACACGCCTGAGTGATGCCAACAACGCAGTGATCACGGAGTTTTACCAAGCGTTCAACCGGCTGGACGCGGAGGCTATGAGCGCCTGCTACACCGAGGACGTTCTGTTCAGTGATCCGGTGTTTGGCGAGCTGCGCGGACGGCAGGCCGGTGACATGTGGCGCATGCTGACCTCGCGGGCCAAAGACTTTTCCGTGGTCTTCGATAACCTCCGTGCGGACGAGCGTACCGGCGGCGCACATTGGGTCGCGACTTACCTGTTCAGTCAGACGGGCAATACGGTGGTCAATGATATCCAGGCGCGCTTCGTGTTTCGCGACGGCAAGATCTGCGAACACCACGACCATTTCGACCTGTGGCGCTGGTCGCGTCAGGCCTTGGGCACCAAAGGCTTGTTATTGGGCTGGACGCCGTTTGTGCAGAATGCGATTCGGGCTCAGGCGCAGAAAGGCCTGAAAGCTTTCCAGGCCGGGCGCTGACGCTCTGCTAAGATCGTTCACTTGCTCTAACTGCCTGCGTTCATGACCACCATGCAAGAAGCTTCCCTGACACCGGCCGACGATGCGCTGGTGACGATCAATGCCAGCAAGCCCTGGTTCGTCTATCTGGTGCGTGCAGCCAACGGTTCGTTGTACTGCGGCATCAGTGATGATCCCCAGCGCCGTTTTGCCGCCCATCAAAGCGGCAAGGGTGCGCGGTTCTTCTATTCCAGCCCGGCGGTCGCGCTGGTCTACACCGAAGCCTGCTGTGATAAGCGTGAAGCCTTGCGTCAGGAACGCTTGATCAAGCAACTGAAAAAAAGCGCCAAGGAAGCCTTGGTGTTGAGTGCAGTTGTTAATCCATCGGCGTGATGAGCGGTTATCAAGCTGACCGGGTAGGCTCGCAGGACTCAGGCAGGTAAGCTGCTGACTTTCCATCTGAAGGGCGGACCGAACATGACAGAGCTGATCCTGCACCATTACCCAGCCTCGCCGTTTTCCGAAAAGGCCCGTTTGATCCTGGGCTTCAAAGGGCTGTCGTGGCGCTCGGTGATGATTTCACCCGTCATGCCCAAACCTGACCTGACCGCATTGACCGGGGGGTATCGCAAGACGCCGGTGCTGCAAGTGGGGGCCGATATCTATTGCGACACGGCCTTGATGGCTCGCCGTCTGGAACAGCAGAAAGCCTCACCCACGTTTTTCCCCGAAGGCCAGGAATTCACCGTGGCAAGTTTCGCTGCCTGGTCCGATTCGATCATGTTCCAGCATGCCGTGAGCCTGGTGTTCCAGCCAGAATCTATCGCCCTGCGTTTTGCCAAAGCACCGCCGGAGGCGGTCAAAGCCTTCATCGCCGACCGTACCGAGTTGTTCAGTGGCGGCACCGCATCACGCCTGACGCTGGAGCAGGCAAAGCATCAATGGCCGACCCTGATATCCCGGCTGGAGCTGCAACTGGAGCGCAATGGTGACTTCCTGTTCGGTGAGGCCTCCATTGCCGACTTCTCCCTGGCCCACACCCTGTGGTTTCTCAAGCAGACCCCCGTCACCGCACCGTTTGTCGATGCCTACCCGGCGGTGTCGATGTGGTTGAATCGAGTGTTGGGTTTCGGTCACGGTGCGTTCAGCGACATGAGTGCCACAGACGCTTTGGAGATCGCTCGCAACGCTACGCCTGCAGCGCTGCCGGACGAGGTCTTTGAGGACCCGAACGGCTTCACCCCTGGCCAGAAAGTGGCCATCTCCGCCGTCGACTACGGCGTCGATCCGGTGGAAGGCGAGTTAGTCTTTGCGGGTCGTGAAGAGCTGATTCTGCGTCGCGAGGACGAGCGCGCGGGTGTGGTGCATGTGCACTTTCCGCGCTTTGGATTTCGGATCGAGGCGCGCTGAGCTGAGGGGCCTGCGCCTGCTTTCGGGCACGGCTGACATCATTTCAGCGCTGCCAGGATCGCTTCCGGGCTGAATCCCCTGATCAACGTACCGTTCACGTCGATCAGCGGGATGCCGCGTCCACCCAGGGCTTCATAGGCCTTGCGCCCTTCGGCTGACTTCTCGATATCAAACTCTTTGTACGGGATGCCTTTGCTGTCGAGAAAACGTCGGGTCTTTTTGCAGTAGCCGCACCAGTCGGTGGCGTACAGCACGACGTTGGCCTGCGCTTGACGTTGGGTCGCGACTGTCGAGGACGGCGAGAACAGGTGCTCGATCTTGCCCCAGTTCTGGTAAGCCACAACCACCAGCATGATCAGCAGAAACTTTTTCAGCGTGCGCGTCAGCATCTGCCAGATCCCTGTTTAACCATCACCGGCGCTTCAACTGGTCAGTGAGTTGGGTGGGCAGACCTTTGATGATCAAGGTGCCAGCCTCTTCGTCGTACTCGATCTTGTCGCCCAGCAAATGGGCTTCGAAACTGATCGATAGGCCCTCTGCGCGGCCGGTGAAGCGACGGAACTGATTCAGGGTGCGCTTATCCGCCGGGATCTCCGGAGACAGGCCGTAGTCCTTGTTGCGGATGTGCTCATAGAATGCGCGTGGACGCTCTTCGTCGATCAGCCCTGAAAGCACTTCCAGGCCCATCGGCTCGCCGATCTTGCTTTGGCTGCTGGCGTAGTCGACCAGCGTCTTGGTTTTCTCGCGGGCGGACTCTTCCGGCAGATCTTCGCTCTCCACGAAGTCGCTGAAGGCCTTGAGCAGGGTGCGGGTTTCGCCGGGGCCATCGACACCTTCCTGGCAGCCGATGAAGTCACGGAAGTATTCCGAAACCTTTTTCCCGTTCTTACCCTTGATGAAGGAAATGTACTGCTTGGACTGCTTGTTGTTCTGCCACTCGGAAATATTCACCCGTGCGGCCAGGTGCAATTGGCCCAGGTCCAGATGGCGCGACGGCGTCACGTCCAGTTCGGCATTCACCGCCACGCCTTCACTGTGGTGCAACAGGGCGATGGCCAGGTAGTCGGTCATGCCTTGTTGGTAGTGGGCGAACAAAACGTGACCACCGACCGAGAGGTTGGATTCTTCCATCAGCTTCTGCAGGTGCTCGACGGCAACCCGACTGAATGCGGTGAAATCCTTGCCGCCTTCCAGATATTCCTTCAACCAGCCGCTGAAAGGGTGCGCGCCGGATTCGGCATGGAAAAAGCCCCAGGCTTTGCCTTGTTTCGCGTTATAGCTCTCGTTGAGGTCGGCGAGCATGTGCTCGATGGCCTGGGACTCAGCGAGTTCGGAGTCGCGCGCATGCAGGACTGCTGGCGTACCGTCGGGTTTTTTGTCGATCAGGTGGACGATGCAATGACGGATCGGCATGGGCTTCTCGGCTGGGGTAAACAGATGATGAAGAGCTGCGTTGGAGCCCGCGCTCAATTCAAGGTCGGGCAGTGTAACGCACCTTGGGCACTGCCAGAACGCCTCGCAAGACACGGGTTTTGGCCTGAATCAGACGTTTGCCCTGTATTTTTCATGCTCTAACGCTCTAAAGCTGACCAAATGGGTAGGTAGGTGCGGATATTTGAGCGTCTCTGTGCTAGTTTTGCCCGGTCTTGCGCACTTGAAGGGCGCTAAGCATGCAGTTTGTAAGCGTCAGGTCGAACCAAAGCCCGGTTTCAGTATCTACATTTCGCGATTAATCGTGGCTGCTACTGGAGGGCCGGATTCATTGTCTGGCCCCGGGCCGATGCCGCATTCTGCAATCCACATGAATTTGATAGGGAAGGAACACCACCATGGCTCTGACTAAAGACCAATTGATCGCCGATATCGCTGAAGCTATCGACGCGCCAAAAACCACCGCGCGTAATGCTCTTGAGCAATTGGGCCAAATTGTTGCTGACCAACTGGAAAATGGCGCTGAAATCACTTTGCCTGGCATTGGTAAATTGAAAGTGACCGAGCGTCCAGCTCGCACTGGCCGTAACCCGTCGACGGGCGCTGCCATTGAAATCGCTGCCAAAAAAGTGATCAAGTTCGTACCTGCTAAAGGGTTGACCGATTCGGTTAACAAGTAAGCTGACGCGGCCTTAAGGGCCGTTTTACTTGCTGTAAAAAAGCCGTGCTCCGGATCACTCCGGGCACGGCTTTTTCAGGCCTGCGGTAAACCCATCCAGCATGAACTCAGCTTTTGGCAGATGCCCAGCGCTCTAGGCGCCATGCTTGCTGCTGTGCTTTATCGAGGAAAGTCCAGGCAACGAAGCGGCTCTGCTTCTGGCCTTGGGACATTTCCACCACGTGGCTTTCCACAACTCCGGCTTTTTTCAGCGTGCTTTGAATCGAGGCCAGATTGGAGGCTTTCGACACCAGCGTACTGAACCAGAATACTTGCCGCGGTACTTGCTTGCTCTCATTGATCAGTTGCGTCACGAAGCCAATTTCGCCGCCTTCGCACCACAATTCCTGCGACTGCCCACCAAAGTTCAAGACCGGCAATTTGCGCTTGGGGTCAGCCTTGCCGAGGGCGCGCCATTTGCGTTGACTGCCGCGTTGCGCTTCGTCGATTGAGGCGTGGAACGGCGGGTTGCACACGCTCAGGTCGAAACGTTCGTCGCTGCGCAGCAGATCCAGAAGGATATGCGAGCGATTGCTTTGCAGGCGCAGGCTGATGGCTTTGCTCAGGCCATTGGACTTGACGATGGCAGTAGCGGCCGCAACAGCAGTCGGATCGATTTCCGAGCCGAGGAACTGCCAGCCATAGTCGCTGTGACCGATCAACGGATAGACGCAGTTGGCGCCCATGCCGATATCCAGCGCACGAATCGACGCCCCGCGCGGGATAACGCCGTCGTTGCTGCTGGCCAACAGGTCAGCGATGAAGTGCAAGTAATCGGCACGCCCTGGAATCGGCGGGCAAAGATAGTCCGCCGGGATATCCCAGTGGGCAACGCCATAATAGGACTTGAGCAAGGCCCGGTTGAACACCCGCACGGCAGTCGGGTTGGCGAAGTCGATGCTTTCCTTGCCATAGGGATTGATGACCACGAATTCGGCCAGTTCCGGGCTGCTTTTGATCAACTGCGCAAAGTCGTAACGGCCTTGATGGCGGTTACGGGGATGCAGGGTCGCTTTTTCACGGGGCTCGGCGGGTTTGCTGGGTGCTTTAGGTGTGCGTGGAGCTGTCATGAGGAGTCAATTCTGTGGAGTGTAGGCGTAGCCCTGTAGGAGCTGCCGAAGGCTGCGATAAGGTTGAAACAACCTTCGCTTATTTAAGGTCACGACCGCTTCGCAGTCGATCGCAGCCTTCGGCAGCTCCTACAGGGTGCCACTGGCTCGCTTGCGAGCCAGTCTTACTTGTCGCCCTTACAAACTGGCGATCCGTGCGTGTTGCTCAGCCAGCTTGCCCAAAGCCTGTTCGGCTTCGGCCATTTTGGCGCGTTCTTTGGCGATGACTTCAGGTGGAGCCTTGTCGACGAAGGCGGCGTTGGACAGCTTGCCTCCGACGCGTTGCACTTCACCTTGCAGGCGCAGGATTTCCTTGTCCAGGCGCGCCAGCTCGGCGGCTTTGTCGATCAAGCCGGCCATCGGCACCAGCACTTCCATCTCGCCCACCAGCGCTGTGGCAGACAGCGGCGCTTCAACGCCCTCAGCCAACACGGTGATGGATTCGAGCTTGGCCAGTTTTTTCAACAGGTAGTCGTTTTCGGTCAGGCGACGCTGATCTTCGGCGCTGACGTTCTTGAGGAACAATTGCAGCGGCTTGCCTGGGCCGATGTTCATTTCCCCGCGAATGTTGCGGGTGCCGAGCATCAGGCCCTTGAGCCACTCGATATCGTCTTCGGCGGCCTGATCGATGCGTGCTTCGTTGGCCACTGGCCACGGTTGCAGCATGATCGTCTTGCCGCTCACGCCAGCCAGTGGCGCCAGGCGCTGCCAGATCTCTTCGGTGATGAAGGGCATGAACGGGTGAGCCAGACGCAAAGCGACTTCCAGTACCCGTACCAGCGTACGGCGGGTGCCGCGCTGACGCTCGACCGGTGCGGTTTCGTCCCACAATACCGGCTTGGACAGTTCCAGGTACCAGTCGCAATACTGGTTCCAGATGAACTCATACAATGCCTGTGCCGCGAGGTCGAAGCGGAACTGGTCGAGGTGTCGGGTCACTTCGCTTTCAGTGCGTTGCAGCTGGGAGATGATCCAGCGATCCGCCAGCGACAGCTCTACCGCTTCGCCGTTCTGGCCGCAGTCTTCACCCTTGTCCAGAACGTAGCGTGCGGCGTTCCAGATCTTGTTGCAGAAGTTGCGATAGCCTTCGACGCGGCCCATGTCGAACTTGATGTCGCGGCCGGTGGAGGCCAGCGAGCAGAACGTAAAGCGCAGGGCGTCGGTGCCATAGCTGGCGATACCGTCGGCGAACTCCTCACGGGTCTGCTTTTCGATTTTCTTCAGCAGTTTCGGCTGCATCAGCCCGGTGGTGCGCTTGGCGACCAGGTCTTCGAGTTCGATGCCGTCGATGATGTCCAGTGGGTCAAGGACGTTGCCCTTGGACTTGGACATCTTTTGACCCTGGCCGTCGCGTACCAGACCATGCACGTACACGGTCTTGAACGGAACCTGCGGCGTGCCGTCTTCGTTCTTCACCAAATGCATGGTCAGCATGATCATCCGGGCGACCCAGAAGAAAATGATGTCGAAGCCGGTAACCAGCACGTCGGTGGAGTGGAAGGTCTTGAGTGCTTCGGTTTTTTCCGGCCAACCCAAGGTCGAAAAGGTCCAAAGCCCGGAGCTGAACCATGTGTCGAGAACGTCGTTGTCCTGTTGCAGGGCGATGTCCGGGCCCAGGTTGTGCTTGGCGCGCACTTCGGCTTCGTCGCGGCCGACATAGACTTTGCCGGACTCGTCGTACCAGGCCGGGATGCGGTGGCCCCACCAGAGTTGACGGCTGATGCACCAGTCCTGGATGTCACGCATCCACGAGAAGTACATGTTTTCGTACTGCTTGGGCACGAAGGCGATGCGGCCATCTTCCACGGCGGCGATGGCCGGTTCGGCCAACGGCTTGGTGGAGACGTACCACTGATCGGTCAGCCACGGTTCGATAATGGTCCCGGAGCGGTCGCCCTTGGGCACTTTCAGCGCGTGGTCATCGACACTGACCAGCAAACCCATTTCATCGAGGGCGGCGACGATCTGCTTGCGCGCTTCGAAACGGTCGAGACCGGCGTAGGCTGCGGGCAGAGTGCCATCCACTTGATCGTTGAGTGTGCCGTCGATGTTGAACACCTGCGCGACAGGTAGCACGGCGGCGTTCTTGTCGAAGATGTTCAGCAGCGGCAGATTATGGCGCTTGCCGACTTCATAGTCGTTGAAGTCGTGGGCTGGCGTGATCTTCACGCAGCCGGTGCCGAATTCAGGATCGCAGTAATCATCAGCGATGATCGGGATACGACGGCCCACTAGTGGCAGTTCGACGAATTTGCCGATCAGGGCTTTATAGCGCTCGTCTTCCGGGTTAACCGCTACAGCGGCGTCGCCCAGCATGGTTTCCGGGCGCGTGGTGGCTACGACCAGATAATCCAGGCCGTCAGCGGTTTGAGCGCCGTCAGCCAGTGGATAACGCAGGTTCCACAGGTGACCTTTCTCGTCGTGGTTTTCCACTTCCAGATCGGAGATCGCCGTGTGCAGCTTGGTGTCCCAGTTGACCAGACGCTTGCCGCGATAGATCAAGCCGTCTTCATGCAGGCGCACGAAGGCTTCTTTGACGGCATCGGACAGGCCGTCGTCCATGGTGAAACGCTCGCGGTTCCAGTCCACGGATGAACCCAGACGGCGGATCTGCCGGCTGATGTTGCCACCTGACTGATCCTTCCATTCCCAGATTTTTTCGAGGAATTTTTCACGGCCGAGGTCGTGACGGCTCAGACCTTGAGCTTCGATCTGGCGCTCTACCAGCATCTGCGTGGCGATACCGGCGTGGTCGGTACCCGGCTGCCACAGGGTGTTGCGACCCTGCATGCGGCGGAAACGGATCAGGGCGTCCATGATCGCGTTATTGAAGCCGTGACCCATGTGCAGGCTGCCGGTGACGTTCGGCGGCGGGATCATGATGGTGTATGCGTCACCCGTGCCTTGCGGAGCGAAATAGTTCTCGGACTCCCAGGTTTGGTACCAGGAAGTTTCAATAGCGTGCGGCTGGTAGGTCTTATCCATGCGCGGCGGGACCCTAATAGGCATTAATTCAGGAAAGCCGACAAGTATAACGGGGATGAACAGCGGGGCGTAGAGCGAGGCGATCACCAGCGGGATAAAAATGCCGGATCATGGAATGTGCAGGCGCGGGCAAGCCCGCTCCTGCAGGGGTAAGCAGTTGCTCAACCTTGATATTGACTCAGCAACCGTTCCATCCGCGCATCAAGGCGGCGTTTGATTTCGGTTTCTATGTGCGGGGCGAAGTCGTCGATAACATCTTGCATGATCAATTGCGCAGCGGCGCGCAATTCGCTTTCCAGGTGCAACAGGCGATCTGGATTGGCGCTGACGGGTTCGGGTTGTGTCGCCGGAGGTTCTGGCGTCAGGGTTGGAATGTCCGCCTCGTCGGCATCGGAGTCGGTGTCATCCGTGTCGGTGTGTGCAGTCGCCTGAGCGCCCACCACGTTGAACAGTAACGGAATCTGTACGTCGCTGGCGACCGAGTCGGTCAGCAACGGCGGTTGCAAGGAGTCATCGCCGAGTAATTGGCGGATCGACTCAAGGTCATCCAGTAGATGTGCGGAGTCTTTCAGGGGTTTTTGAGTATCCATCGTGTGCTCAGAGACGCTGTAATCGGTGATCTTGCAGAGGATAGCCCTGTTCACGATAGAAGCGGAAGCTCTCTCGTGCGGCCTGACGAATCGCAGGGTCTTCTACCACGACTTCCGCCACGCGGGCAAAACGCTTGAAAAAATCGGGGATGCGCAGGTCCAGATTGACCAGCAGATCCTGATGGCGCCCAGGGTCATCGCCCAGGCCTAAAACGACGGGTGCGTCCTGATCGTCTTCCGCAGCGCCATGGGGCACGAAGCTTTCGCCCTTGAAGCGCCACAGCCGGGCGTCGAGATCGTCGCGCTGGGCGGCATCGCTGCAATGGATGTACACCCGGTGGCCCAGGCGCCAGGCTTTTTCGCTGAGTTTGCAGGCGAAGTCCAGGCGTGCCAGCGGGTCAGCGCTGGGCAGGATATAAAAGTCGACTTGAGTCATGTCAGCTCCAGAGCGCAGGGCGTATCAGCCAAACGGCCGATACGCCCTTAAGCGTTTTATACGCCAGCGCGGTCGAGCAGGTATTGAGTCAGCAGCGGAACCGGGCGGCCAGTGGCGCCTTTTTCTTTACCGCCGCTCAGCCATGCAGTGCCCGCGATGTCCAAGTGGGCCCAGTTATAGGCTTTGGCAAAGCGTGACAGGAAACAGCCTGCGGTGATCGAGCCGCCTTTAGGGCCGCCAATGTTAGCAATGTCGGCGAACGGGCTGTCAAGTTGCTCTTGGTACTCCTCGAACAATGGCAATTGCCATGCGCGGTCGTCGGCCTTCTTGCCAGCGTCGAGCAGTTGTCCGATCAGCGCATCGTTGTTGCCCATCAGCCCGGAGGTGTGGCCGCCCAATGCGACGATGCAGGCGCCGGTCAGGGTGGCGATATCGATCACAGCTTGTGGGTTGAAGCGTTCGGCGTAGGTCAGGGTGTCGCACAGCACCAGACGGCCTTCGGCGTCGGTGTTGAGGATCTCGACGGTCTGACCGCTCATGGTGCTGACAATATCGCCCGGACGAGTGGCGTTGCCGCCTGGCATGTTCTCGGCGCAAGCCAGCAGGCACACCAGATTGATTGGCAGTTTCAGCTCAAGCACGGCGCGCAGGGTGCCGAATACACTGGCGGCACCGCACATGTCGTACTTCATTTCGTCCATGCCTGCGGCAGGCTTGATGCTGATGCCGCCGGTGTCGAAGGTGACGCCCTTGCCGACCAGAACATGCGGCTGGTCGCTCTTCTTGCCGCCCTGATAATTCATCACGATCAGGCGGGGCGGTTGTTCGCTGCCCTGAGCCACGGCCAGGAAAGCGCCCATGCCCAGTTCCTTGAGCTTCTTCTCGTCGAGGATGTCGACTTTGAGATGCTTGTGTTCCTTGCCCAACGCTTTCGCTTCTTCGGCCAGGTAGCTTGGGTGGCAGACGTTGGGCGGCAGATTGCCCAGGTCGCGGGTAAAGGCCATGCCTGTGGCGATGGCGGCGGCGTGAGTTGCGGCACGCTCGGTGTCAGCCAGTGCTGCCTTGCTGGTCAGCAAGGTGATTTTTTTCAGGGCGCGGGGCTCGGCTTTCTGGCTTTTGAAACGGTCGAACACATATTCGCCATCAGCCAGGGTCTCTACCAGCAGGCGCACTTTGCCGTAGGTGTCGCGACTCTTGACCGCAAGATCGCCGAGGGCAATGACCGCATCGCTGCCGCCCAGGCCTTTAAGCACGTTTAGCGCGCCGGTGACGACTTTGCGGAACTGACGATCAGACAATTCAGTTTCTTTGCCCACGCCGACCAACAGCACGCGTTCGGCTTTGAGGTTGGGCAGAGTGTGCAGCAACAGGCTTTGGCCGACTTTACCAGGCAGGTCGCCACGTTTGAGCGCCGCAGTAATCGCGCCGCCGCTGAGGGTATCGAGCTTTGTTGCTGCGTCGCTGAGGGTGCGGTCTTCAGTGACGGCGACCACCAGCGTAGCGGTTTTCAAAGTTTCTGGACTAACGCTCTTTACAACAAATTCCATGTCGGGGTCCCCGAATAAACTGTGAGTTTTCGTAGAATAAGTGACATGCGCGGCCACAGAGAGGTATCTCGAATCTGTGGCGCCTGCTACAAGGCCCGCAGTTTGACCCTGACGCACGGACCCTGACAACCCTTCGCGCGATACGTTTACATGCAGTCCTGACGTTGTCGTATCGAGCGTATCAACCTTCTATAGAGAAGGCGCAGTGACAGGGACCCTCAATCACAGGATAATGCCGCATATTTTTTAGGCGGGTCGCTTCTGCGAGCCGGTTACCACTGTGGCTGATTCGCTTTCTTTGTTTGGCCGCCTGCGCCTGACAACCCTGGAGTGTCTGGTTTGATTGTCTTTCGTTATCTGTCCCGAGAAGTGCTGGTTACCTTGAGCGCGGTCAGCGCCGTGTTGTTGGTAATCATCATGAGCGGACGCTTCATCAAATACCTGGCTCAAGCCGCATCGGGAGCCCTTGACCCCGGTGTGCTGTTCTTGATCATCGGCTTTCGTCTGCCTGGCTTCTTGCAACTGATCCTGCCGCTGGCCTTGTTTCTGGGCATTCTGCTGGCATACGGTCGGCTTTATCTGGAAAGCGAGATGACTGTCCTGGCCGCCACCGGCATGAGCCAGCAGCGTTTGCTGTGGATCACCATGGCGCCAGCGACCGTGGTTGCGCTGCTGGTCACCTGGCTGAGCCTGGGGTTGGCGCCGCAAGGCGCAGCGCAGGTTTCTATGATCGTCAATCAACAAGACGCATTGACTGAGTTCGATACGCTGGTACCTGGCCGCTTCCAGGAGCTGCGCGACGGTTCGCGGATTACTTACACAGAAACGCTTTCAGACGACCGCGCTCGTCTGGGTGGGGTATTCATCTCCGAGAAACGCCCGACCCAGAATGGGGCCAAGGATCAAGGGATCTCCGTTCTGGTCGCCGAGAAGGGGCATCAGGAGGTCAGGGCTGATGGTAGTCGCTACCTGATTCTGGAGAATGGTTACCGTTATGACGGCAACCCCGGTGAGGCCAACTACCGCGCCATCAAATACGATACCTATGGCGCCCTGTTGCCAAAACCCGCGATCAGCGAGGAAATTACCGACCGCGAGTCGATTCCGACCCGTGATTTGTTCGGCAGCGACAACCCTCGCTACAAGGCTGAGTTGCAGTGGCGGCTCGCCCTGCCGGTCCTTGTGTTTATCGTGACATTGATGGCGGTGCCGCTGGCCAAGGCCAACCCGCGTCAAGGGCGTTTCCTCAAGCTGCTTCCGGCGATCCTTCTGTACATGGCGTACCTGACCATTTTGATTGCCGCTCGCGGTGCGCTGGAGCGGGGCAAAATCCCAATGGTTCTGGGCCTGTGGTGGGTGCATGCGTTGTTTCTGGGCATTGGCCTGTTATTGCTGTACTGGGAACCTCTGCGGTTGAAAATGGCGAGCCGCCGCACGGCGCAGGAGGTGGCCCGTGGTTAAAATCGACCGCTATATTGGCAAGAGTGTTCTAGTCGCGATCCTTGGCGTGCTCGGGGTCATTTTGGGGCTGGCTTCGCTGTTTGCTTTCATTGATGAAATAAAAGACATCAGCAACACCTACACCTTGGCCGATATTACTTCCTTCGTATTGCTGACTGCGCCGCGACGTGTCTACGACATGTTGCCGATGGCTGCACTGATCGGTTGTCTGGTTGGCCTTGGCAGTCTGGCCAGCAGCAGTGAACTGACCATCATGCGCGCAGCGGGTGTGTCCATCGGGCGTATCGTCTGGGCGGTAATGAAGCCGATGCTGGTACTGATGGTCGCTGGCTTGCTGGTGGGCGAATATGTCGCACCGCCCGCTGAGGACCTGGCTCAGTCCAACCGAGCCCTGGCCCAAGGCAGCGACGAATCGCAAAGCGGCAGGTACGGGGTGTGGCACCGTCAGGGCGAAGAGTTCATTCATATCAATACCGTACAACCCGATGGGGTGCTGTACGGCGTGACTCGCTATCGTTTCGACGATCAGCGGCACATGCAGTCCGCAAGCTTCTCGAAGAAGGCGAAGTTCGAGAATGATTCATGGATGCTGGAAGACGTGACCACGACGCTTTTCCATGCTGACAGCACCGAAGTCGTCAAAAGCCCGAATGATCGTTGGGACGCGTCCCTCAGCCCACTATTGCTCAGCACGCTGGTCTTGCCGCCGGACTCGCTGTCGATCACTGGCTTGTGGAGTTACGCACATTATCTTGCGGATCAGGGCTTGAACAATGGCCGTTACTGGTTGGCGTTCTGGACCAAAGTCCTGCAGCCGCTGGTCACAATGGCGCTGGTGTTGATGGCGATCTCGTTCATCTTCGGCCCGTTGCGCTCGGTGACCCTGGGTCAACGGGTGTTCACCGGGGTGCTGGTCGGCTTCACCTTCCGCATTGCCCAGGACCTGCTTGGGCCGTCTAGTCTGGTGTTCGGATTTTCGCCGCTGTTCGCGGTGCTGGTGCCTTCCGGGATCTGTGCCGTGGCTGGGGTCTGGCTGCTACGCCGGGCGGGCTAGAAAAAAGACAGACAAAAAAGCCGACGTCGAGTCGGCTTTTTTACAGGGTGCGCCAGGCATGCGCGTTGCGCGTAAGCAGTTCATCCAGAGCCACTATTTTTTCTGCTTGGGTACCTGCACCAGCTGGCTGTCGGAATATATGTCATGCCAGCTGCGTTTCTGCTTATCGAACAATACCCAGAAAAAGCCCAGTCCCACACATAGCCACGAACCGATAGCGACCACGAAACGCAACAGTGCCTGCCACAGGCTGATGGCAGTGCCGTCGGCGTTCTGCACACGAATGCCCCACACCTGCATCCCGAGGGTCTGGCCTGAATGGGTCCAGAACTTGGCGAAGAAACCGAACAGCACAAACACCAGAATCGTTGAAAGCAGCGGGTCGCTGTCCAGCGCCCCGGACTCGGACATCGCGCGTAATTGAGCCTCACCGATAAAGGCCATCAGGATCAGCTTATAAACGAAGGTGGTGACCATCAGCAGCGCGATGCACAGCAGGGCGTCATAGAACATCGCCGCAAGGCGGCGGCCCAAGCCTGCAACGGGAAATTCGCCTTGTGGGCGGAGCAGGTGTTTCGACATGGCGGGCTCTCGTTTGCAAAAAGAACCCATTTTACGGAATCCCAGCCATAAAAAAGCCCCTGATGTCAGCATCAGGGGCTTTTTTACTGATCGCTATTTAAGCTTCGGCTTGAACTTCATCCGCCTGCAAGCCTTTTTGGCCCTGCACCGCAATGAAGGTCACCTTCTGACCTTCTTTCAGGCTCTTGAAGCCGCTGCCCTGAATAGCGCGGAAATGGACGAACAGATCCGGACCGCTCTCTGGCGTGATAAAACCAAAACCCTTTTCGTCGTTAAACCACTTGACGGTACCGCTCTGACGATTCGACATTTTCTTATTTCCCTGGAACTTGAATTGATGACAGTCTCTTTCGCCTGAAAGAGTACTGGACTGGCTGCAGGTAGTAAGAAACGTCGAGCGGGATGTAGCAATACTTAGAGCTACTGCCCAGGTCACGGTTCAAGCGACCCATGCAAACACAGTTAAGAAACTCTACGCCAACCATGGCAGAAAAAACAAGCCCTGCTCAGGCGCAGGTTTCCGGCACTCTCCAGCTTTTTTGAACGGTGTGCCCGTCAGGCAAGATCGATGGTTTTTTACCCGTGTGCCTGGCTATATGCAAAGTGCGCCGTGGACTAACAGCGCACTTTACAGCGGTATACATTGCGATTGCATGACGGCCAGTTGCCCTGTTTTTGGGTGTCCAGTTTACGGGCGGCCGCCTTTAACCTCGCCTGTTAACCACGGTAGTAACGCTGCGCCACGAATGGCATTTTGCTGACCCGCATCAGCACTTTCTTACCCCGCACGATGGCCCAGACTTCACTGTCCAGCGCGGTGTAAGCGCTGTCGAGGTAAGCCATGACCAGCGGTCCACCCAGCGTTGGACCGAACCCACCGCTGCTGACTGTACCAATGGGTTTGTCGTTGGCATCGACGATTTCTGCGCCTTCACGGACCGGCGTACGTTCCTGCGGCAGCAAGCCGACACGTTTGCGGCTCACACCGGCTTGCTGCTGAGCAAAGATCTGCTCCGCGCCGGGGAAGCCACCGGCACGTGCGCCGTCGGCGCGTCGAACCTTGGAGATCGCCCATAACAGGTTGGCCTCAACCGGTGTGGTCTCGGTGTTCATGTCGTGGCCATACAGGCACAGGCCTGCTTCGAGACGCAGAGAGTCGCGGGCACCGAGCCCGATGGGGGCGACCTCTGGTTCGGCCAACAAACGGCGGGCCAATGCGTCGGCTTGATCGGCGGGGACCGAGATTTCAAAACCGTCTTCACCGGTGTAGCCGGAGCGGCTGACGTAGCAGTCGGCACCGAGCAACGTCGCTTTGGCAAACTGCATGAACGTCATGTTCGCCACTTCCGGAGCCAGACGTGCAAGGACGGTCACTGCCTCCGGACCTTGCAGGGCCAGCAGGGCGCGTTCTTCGAACAGGGGCTGGATGTCGCACTGACCGGTCAGGTGCTGTTGCAAGTGCGCAAGGTCCTGGTTTTTACAGGCGGCGTTGACCACCAGAATCAGCTCGTCGTTGCCGATGTTGGCGACCATCAGGTCATCGAGAATGCCACCGCTTTCATTGGTGAACATCGCGTAGCGCTGCATGCCCACGGGCAGGTCGATGATGTCGACCGGCACCAGGGTTTCCAGCGCTTTGGCGGCGTTGGCGCCGGTCAGGCGAATCTGGCCCATGTGCGATACATCGAACAAGCCGGCATGCGCGCGGGTGTGCTGGTGTTCCTTAAGCACGCCAGCGGGGTATTGAACGGGCATGTCGTAGCCGGCAAACGGCACCATTCTGGCCCCCAGTTCGCGGTGTAAAGCGTGCAGCGGGGTAGTTAACAGCTGTTCGGTGGACATTCATGGCTCCTTGGAGTTTTCCGGCTTTCGCTTTGTAGGGAGGGCGAAAGCAGTCGATTTCATGAGGCTGTTTCAGCACTCGATAATGTTCACGGCCAACCCGCCTCGGGCGGTTTCCTTGTATTTACTTTTCATGTCGGCACCGGTCTGGCGCATGGTGCGAATCACTTTGTCGAGGGAGACGAAGTGCTGACCATCGCCGCGCAACGCCATGCGCACGGCATTGATCGCTTTCACCGAACCCATCGCGTTGCGCTCGATGCAGGGCACCTGCACCAAGCCGCCAATCGGGTCGCACGTCAGGCCCAGGTTGTGTTCCATGCCGATTTCGGCGGCATTTTCTACCTGCTGAACATTGCCGCCCAACACTTCGCACAACGCTCCGGCCGCCATTGAGCAGGCCACGCCGACTTCGCCCTGACAGCCCACTTCGGCGCCAGAGATCGAGGCGTTTTCTTTGTAAAGAATGCCAATCGCCGCCGCCGTGAGCAGAAAGCGCACAACCCCGTCTTCATTGGCGCCGGAGATAAAGCGCATGTAGTAATGCAGCACCGCCGGGACAATCCCCGCTGCACCGTTAGTGGGGGCGGTGACGACCCGGCCACCGTTGGCGTTCTCTTCGTTGACCGCCAGGGCGTACAGGTTGACCCAATCGAGCATTGACAGTGCATCACGCAGCGCCGCCTCCGGGTTGTTGCACAGCTGACGGTGTAGCGCTGCAGCCCGGCGTTTGACCTTCAACCCGCCCGGCAAAATCCCTTCATTGCGGCACCCCGCTTTCACGCAATCCTGCATGACCTGCCAGATGTTCAGCAGGCCTTTGCGGGTTTCCGCTTCCGGGCGCCAGGCGGCTTCGTTGGCCAACATCACCTGGCTGATAGACAGGCCATGCGCCGTGCAATGGCCCAGCAAATCCTTGGCGCTTTTGAACGGATAGGTCAGAGGAGTGCTGTCTTCTACGATCCTGTCAGCGCCGGCGGCGTCTTCATCGACAACAAAGCCGCCACCGACGGAATAATATTCGCGGCTACGAGTCTGCAAACCGGCGGCATCAAAGGCACGGAAAATCATGCCGTTTGGATGGAACGCCAAGGGTTTTCGGATCATCGCCAAGTGTTGTTTTTCGACGAACTCGATGCTGTGTTCACCGAGCAGGTTCAGGCGCTGACTGCTGCGAATCTGTTGCAGACGCGCAGAGATGGTTTCGGTATCGACGGTGTCAGGGTGTTCGCCTTCCAGGCCCAGCAGCACGGCCTTGTCGCTGCCATGGCCCTTGCCGGTAGCGCCCAGTGAGCCATACAGCTCGACCTTGACGCAGGCCGTTGTCGTCAGCAAATCGTCGCGGCGCAGACCTTCGGCGAACCGGGCAGCCGCCCGCATCGGGCCCACGGTATGCGAACTGGAGGGGCCGATACCAATCTTGAACAGGTCGAACACGCTCAGCGACATGGTTGCACTCCGGTTTTTTATTATAGACAGGGAGGTCGCGTTTAATTGTAGGAGCGAGCTTGCTCGCGATCGGACTGGCGTGGTGTCTCCGATACGCCGTAATCGCGGGCAAGCCCGCGCCTACCGGGTCATGCGTCGTATCAAGGATGGGGCTACTTTGCACAGTAGCCCCATCTCGATCAGGCGTCTTGATAGCTCTCGATGGACGGGCATGCGCAGACCAGATTACGGTCGCCAAACACGTTGTCGACGCGACCCACCGGCGGCCAGTATTTGTTCTCGATCAACGAGGCTACCGGGTACACCGCTTGTTCTCGGCTGTACGGATGGCACCATTCACCGACGATTTCAGCGGCGGTGTGCGGCGCGTTCTTCAACGGGTTGTCGTCCTTGTCCAGCGTCCCGCTTTCTACTGCGCGGATCTCTTCGCGGATGCGGATCATGGCTTCGCAGAAACGGTCCAGTTCTTCCCTGGATTCGCTTTCAGTCGGCTCAATCATCAGGGTGCCAGCAACCGGGAACGACATGGTCGGCGCGTGGAAGCCGAAATCGATCAACCGCTTGGCAACGTCATCGACGCTGATACCGCTGCTGTCTTTAAGCGGACGCAGATCGAGGATGCATTCGTGGGCGACAAGCCCGTTGCTGCCGGTGTACAGCACGGGGTAGTGCTCTTCCAATCGACGGGAAATGTAGTTGGCGTTGAGGATCGCCAGTTGCGACGCGCGCTTGAGGCCTTCGCCACCCATCATGCGGATGTACATCCAAGTGATCGGCAGAATGCTCGCGCTGCCAAACGGCGCTGCGCTGACAGCGCCTGTTTTGCGCTCCATCGTCCCGTGGCCCGGCAAGAACGGGGTCAGGTGCGATTTGACGCCGATCGGGCCAACGCCTGGGCCGCCACCGCCGTGGGGAATGCAGAAGGTTTTGTGCAGGTTCAGGTGCGAGACATCGCCGCCGAACTTGCCCGGTGCACAGAGGCCGACCATGGCGTTCATGTTGGCGCCGTCGATGTACACCTGGCCGCCGTTATCATGGACGATCCCGCAGATCTCGCGGATGCCTTCTTCGAACACACCATGCGTCGATGGGTAGGTAATCATCAGTGCGGCGAGGTGTTCGCGGTGCTCAATGGCCTTGGCGCGCAGGTCTTCGATGTCGACGTTGCCGCGTGCATCACAGGCAGTCACGATCACGCGCATACCGGCCATGTTGGCGGTCGCGGGGTTGGTGCCGTGGGCCGACGACGGGATCAGGCAGATGTCGCGACGATCATCGCCGCGGCTCTGGTGGTAAGCACGGATCGCCAGCAGGCCAGCGTATTCGCCCTGGGAACCGGCGTTAGGTTGCAGCGAGATGGCATCGTAACCGGTCGCGGCGCAGAGCATCGCTTCCAGTTCGTCGGTCAGTTGCTGGTAGCCCAGGCTTTGCTCGGCGGGTGCGAAGGGGTGCAGATTGCCAAACTCGGCCCAGGTGATCGGGATCATTTCGCTGGCGGCATTGAGCTTCATGGTGCATGAGCCCAGCGGAATCATGGTGCGGTCCAGTGCCAGGTCCTTGTCGGCCAAACGACGCAGGTAACGCATCAGCTCGGTTTCGGAGTGGTAACGGTTAAACACTGGATGGCTGAGGATCGCTGACTGGCGTAGCAACGCGGCAGGCAGGCGTGATTCTACGCTGCTGGCCAACGCATTGAAGTCCGGCAGGCTTTGCCCGTTAGTGGCGAACAGCTGCCACAGGGTTTCGACGTCGGCCTGTTGGATAGTTTCGTCGAACGACAGACCAAGGCGCTGAGCATCGATTTCACGCAGGTTAATCTGTTGGGCGCGGGCTTTGACGTGCAGCGCAGCGGTGTCGGCCCCGGTGTTCAGGGTCAGGCTGTCAAAAAAGAACGCCTGATCAACGTTCAAGCCCAACTGCTTCAAGCCCTCGGCGAAGATCGCGGTCAGCTGGTGCGTACGCTTGGCGATTTGTGTCAGGCCGCGTGGCCCGTGATAGACCGCATACATGCTGGCAATGTTGGCCAACAGAACCTGCGCGGTGCAGATGTTGCTGGTGGCCTTTTCGCGACGGATATGTTGTTCGCGGGTCTGCATCGCCAAGCGGTAGGCTGGCTTGCCATGACGGTCGATGGAAACACCGACCAGACGGCCTGGCATATCGCGTTTGAACGCATCGCGTGTCGAGAAGTAGGCCGCGTGTGGCCCACCAAAGCCCAATGGCACGCCAAAGCGTTGCGCACTGCCGATGGCCACGTCTGCGCCGAACTCACCCGGAGGGGTCAGCAAGGTCAGGGCCAGCAAGTCGGCAGCCACGGCGACCAGGGCATGAACGGCGTGGAAACGTTCGACCAGTTCGCGGTAATCGAACAGGTCACCGTTGCTCGCCGGGTACTGCAGCAGGGCACCGAAATACTCGCTGACATCGCTCAGCTCGTTTTCGTCTGCAACGACGACAGTGATGCCCAGCGGTTCGGCACGGGTGCGCAGTACATCAAGGGTCTGCGGGTGGCAATGGCTGGAGGCGAAGAACAGGTGGCTGCTTTTGTTCTTGCTCAAGCGTTTGCAGAACGTCATGGCCTCGGCGGCGGCGGTGGCTTCATCGAGCAACGAGGCGTTGGCGATGGGCAGGCCGGTAAGGTCGCTGATCAAAGTCTGGAAATTCAGCAGCGATTCCAGTCGACCTTGGGAAATCTCCGGCTGATAGGGGGTGTAAGCGGTGTACCAAGCCGGGTTTTCCAACAGGTTGCGCAAAATCGGTGCCGGGGTGTGGCAGTTGTAATAGCCCTGGCCGATGTAGGTTTTGAACAGTTGGTTTTTGCTGGCGATGGCTTTGATCGACGCCAGGGCATCAGCTTCGCTTTGCCCGGCGGACAGGTCCAGAACACTGGTGTTCTTGATGCTGTCCGGGATGACGCTGGCGCTCAGCGCTTCCAGGGAGTCGAAACCCAGGGTCGCGAGCATGGCTTTTTCATCCGCCTGACGTGGGCCGATGTGGCGCGCAATAAACTCGTTGGCGGTGCTCAATTCGATACGGTCAGTCATGTTGGCTCCTCAGGCTTCAGCGCTGGCTTTGATCAGGCGGTCGTAAGCGTCCTGATCGAGCAAACTGTCGATGGCGCTGGCGTCTTCAGGGATGAAGCGGAAGAACCAGCCGGCGCCCAGTGCGTCTTCGTTGACCAGTTCAGGCGTCGCTTCGAGCGCTGCGTTGACTTCGACCACTTCGCCGGTGAGCGGCATGTTGATACTGCTGGCAGCCTTCACAGACTCAACCACCGAGGCTTCAGCGTGTTGTGTGTAAGTCTGCAATTCAGGAAGTTGCACGTACACCACATCACCCAGCGACTCTTGCGCGTAGGGCGTAATGCCGACGGTGACGCTGCCATCCGCTTCGGTACGCAGCCATTCGTGGTCGACGGTGAATCGCAACTCGCTCATAAAAACTCCTCAAGGGGCAAAAGCTCACGGCGCGCATGAGCGTAATGAGGAAAGACCATAGCAAGTTTGCGGCCAATATTATTTAGTCGATATATATCAATGACTTATATATATATTTTGATGGCGAGGGGATAGGTGCTGTAGCGAAATCGTTACGGTTGGAGCGCGATAAAAAAGGCTTACAGGATCAAAGCCTTGCACACGGGGGGTGTCCGGAAGCTGTAGCGAAACCGTTCCGTTGTAGCGTTTTCGGTACAGGTTGATGGCCGTTCGCAGCTCAAGGAACTGACTTGTCTGCGAAGGTGGCCTGTCTGGTACGCCGTGTACCCGATAGGTTACACAAGACCAAATTCGACTACTGCAACCATTCCAAACAATACCAATAGAGGCACGCAGCCGCCCCAGTGCAATACAATCAATTTACGTTTAAGGTCGGCAGGGAAGCTCTTTAAATCCTCAGCGCTAGCCCCTCCATCGCGGAGATAGAGACGAGGGACGGTCATTAGTCCCATTATTGCACCCAGTACAAACAACCTTCCCGCAGGGCCGCCATTCTTAAATGGGGCTCTGATCATAACGGCGGGACAGTTCTTCAAGTGGTCCAGCATCATATCCATTTTGGTGTAGGCGAGATGTAGCGCAAGACCAAGGAAAACGAACACACCTGCAAAGCCACTTAAGCTGACACAGAGGAAAACTTTGTCAGCGGTACTCACGCTCATTGAGTGACCTCGTAAATAATTTCACCTGTCTTTTCACCAATCTTGCCGAGGGCAAGCCCAGCTGCCAAAGAACCACCTCCGACTACCACAATGCCGCATACAAGCGTTCCTACCCAAGCAGTGGGCACCCCGAGAGCA
>ERZ1463034.3-NODE-3-length-106111-cov-49.027372_pt1 | contig 106111 bp, 92 predicted proteins | sample MGYA00564480_ERZ1463034 | MGnify/ENA primary metagenome ERZ1463034 (study PRJEB39244, sample SAMEA3635122) | Helicobacter pylori | study: EMG produced TPA metagenomics assembly of PRJEB11511 data set (Assembly of a 5300-year-old Helicobacter pylori...
CTCGGAGAGACCGAGGGAAGCAAAGGACATGAGTAATCCTGTTTTAGTTAGGGCTGGGCCCATTGAGAAGGTCTTGCCTGGCGTGAATGGCGTTTAGAGGACGCAATCCCGTCCGGTCCTGCTGGGTCTTGACGTGCGTCTCGGCATATCGGCGCGGGAAAGAAAAGTCGCGACTGACGTGATCGAGATGCCTTATGCAAGGCCGAGCGTCCGGGCGTAAGCCTGGCGGGAATGCCGGAGTATAACAGAGCAATCACAACGCGCTGCTTTCCTGCTGCTCAACGGTTTTTTCAGGCGCAGACGCCGGCTGCAGTGGCGTGGTGAGCAACGTGGTAGCCGTTGGCGTCGCCTCGCCAGCATAGCGGGCACTCAACTCGGCGTACGCCGGTTCGCGTTTGAAGCGTTTGAGCTCGGCACCAAAGCGCTGCACCAGCAGGTCCATGCCCACATTTTTGCGCAGAGCAAGGTATTGCGGCTCACGGCTGATGACGGTTGGCAACTGGCTGATTTGCTCGCGAACCTTCAATTCATCAAGCAGATACTGGCCGACACGGCGGTCGGTAATCACCAGATCGATCCGCCCGCGCAGAAGCTTGCCGAAATTGGCTTCATGGGTGGGCGCTTCTTCACGGGCGAACAGCGGTGAATCCCTAAATTCCGGGCTGTAAAGATAGCCCGGCGAAACCCCTACGGTCAGGCCGCGCAGGTCTTCCAGGCTTTGAAACGGGTGGGGACGGGCGTTGGCGTAGAACAGCACGAACTCGACATCGGACAGAGGTTCGCTGGGGTACAGCAATGAATCAGTGCGCTCGGCGTTCTGGAAAATATCCAGTGCGCCGTCGGCCTGGCCCTGTTCAAGCATCGCCAGGCAACGCTTCCAGGGCAGAAAATGCCACTCCACTTCGATGCCCAGGCGCTGGAAGATGATCGACGTTGTTTCGTAGTCCAGCCCGCGTGCCTGACCATCCTCCATGTACACGTAAGGTGCCCAGGGTTCGGTGACGATGCGCAGTTTTTCGCCTAAAGCAGTGAAGCTAAGACAAGTGAGGACCAGGGCAGTCAGGAGTCGGACAATGTGAGACATCGCCTGAGATTACGACGGACGTTGCCTAAATAGAAGCGCCGGATCGGACCTCTGCGGCTAATGGATCACTTCTGTTCATGTCGGCGTTGCATCATCTTGCCAACAGCAGCCATGCGAAACATCGCTGGAAGTAGTCACGTAGTCCAAGGTGTCAGCCGAGTCTCGATGAGGCGAGATCCGGCTGATTCAACGTGCTGGATGTTACACGCGCAAGATGATCACGTTAGATTGGTTTTTAACGTGGAAGCTTGAGGTTATTCCAGATCGCCAGGCTGGGTTCTGCCTGGTTAAGGGTATAGAAATGCAGCCCTGGTGCGCCACCTTGCAACAGGCGCTCGCACATTTGTGTGATGACCTGTTCGCCGAACGCCTGGATGCTTTGCACGTCATCGCCGTAAGCTTCCAGCTGCTTGCGGACCCAGCGCGGGATTTCTGCACCGCAGGCGTCAGAGAAGCGCGCGAGCTTGCTGTAGTTAGTGATCGGCATGATGCCCGGCACGATAGGAATGTTCACGCCCATCCTCCGCACACGCTCGACGAAGTAGAAGTAGCTGTCGGCGTTGAAGAAGTATTGGGTGATAGCGCTGTCGGCACCGGCCTTGGCCTTGCGCACGAAGTTTTGCAGATCGTCTTCGAAGTTGCGTGCCTGCGGATGCATCTCCGGGTAGGCGGCGACCTCGATATGGAAGTGACTGCCGGTCTCTTCACGAATGAAGCTCACCAGATCGTTGGCGTGGCGCAGCTCACCGCTGGCCATGCCCATGCCTGAGGGCAGGTCACCGCGCAGGGCGACGATGCGTTTGATCCCGGCGTCTTTGTACTGCGTTAGCAGTGCGCGCAGGTCAGCCTTGCTGTCGCCCACGCAGGACAAATGCGGGGCCGCAGGGACTTTGACTTCGCTTTCCAGCTGCAGCACGGTGCTGATCGTGCGGTCGCGGGTCGAGCCACCGGCACCGTAGGTGCAGGAGAAAAAATCAGGGTTGTAGCTGGCCAGGTGACGGGCCGTGGTGAGCAGTTTTTCATGCCCTGCATCGGTCTTCGTCGGGAAGAATTCGAAGCTGAAGCGACGGTCGTTAGACATGGACGCCGATCTCATTGTAGGAGCGGGCAAGCCCGCGATAAGGTCGGAACGACCTTCAAAATGCTGAAACCACATCGGTTCGCGTGTCTGATCGCGACGACCGCTACGCGGCCGATCATCCGGATGCGGCCCAGACCAAGCCCGCTCCTATGGGGAGCGGGCTACCTGATCAATCAGTAGCGGTAGGCGTGCGGCTTGAACGGACCTTCAACGGTCACGCCGATGTAGTCGGCTTGTTGCTTGGTCAACTGAGTGACCACGCCACCGAAACCACGGACCATTTCCAGCGCCACTTCTTCGTCGAGTTTTTTCGGCAGTACTTCAACCGTCAAACGCTCGGCTTTCTGTGCCGGTGCCAGGTTGGCGTACTTCTGGTCGAACAGGAAGATCTGCGCCAGTACCTGGTTAGCGAACGAACCGTCCATGATCCGGCTCGGGTGACCGGTAGCGTTACCCAGGTTTACCAGACGGCCTTCGGCCAGCAGGATCAGGTAGTCATCGTTGTGCGGATCGAAGGTGCCAGCGCCGGTGCGGTGAACCTTGTGCACCTGTGGCTTCACTTCTTCCCATGCCCAGTGCTTGCGCATGAAAGCGGTGTCGATTTCATTGTCGAAGTGACCGATGTTGCACACGACCGCGCGTTTCTTCAGGGCCTTGAGCATGTTCGAGTCGCAGACATTGACGTTACCTGTGGTGGTCACGATCAGGTCGATCTTGCCCAGCAGTGCAGTGTCGATGCTGGCGGCAGTGCCGTCGTTGATCCCGTCGATGAACGGCGAAACCAGTTCGAAACCGTCCATGCACGCTTGCATCGCGCAGATTGGGTCAACTTCGGAAACCTTGACGATCATGCCTTCCTGGCGCAGCGACTGCGAAGAGCCCTTGCCCACGTCGCCGTAGCCAATGACCAGCGCTTGCTTGCCGGACAGCAGGTGGTCGGTACCGCGCTTGATCGCATCGTTCAGGCTATGACGGCAGCCGTACTTGTTGTCGTTCTTGCTCTTGGTCACCGAGTCATTGACGTTGATGGCCGGGATTTTCAGCTCGCCCTTGGCCAGCATGTCCAGCAGGCGGTGTACGCCGGTGGTGGTTTCTTCGGTAACGCCGTGGATCTTGTTCAGCATCGCCGGGTATTTCTTGTGGATGATCTCGGTCAGGTCGCCGCCGTCGTCGAGGATCATGTTGGCGTCCCAAGGCTGGCCATCTTTAAGGATGGTTTGCTCGATGCACCACTCGTACTCTTCTTCGGTCTCGCCTTTCCAGGCGTAAACCGCGATGCCGGCAGCCGCGATAGCAGCAGCAGCCTGGTCTTGAGTCGAGAAAATGTTGCAGGACGACCAGCGTACTTCGGCACCCAGAGCAACCAGGGTTTCGATCAGCACGGCCGTCTGGATGGTCATGTGGATGCAACCGAGAATCTTCGCGCCCTTGAGCGGTTGCTCGCCAGCATATTTGCGGCGCAGACCCATCAGGGCAGGCATTTCGGATTCGGCGATGATGGTTTCGCGACGGCCCCAGGCAGCCAGGGACATGTCGGCGACTTTGTAGTCGTTAAAATCTGCAGGCGTGATTACAGCACTCATTTAGAGTCTCCATTCGTAGTGTGCGAATGGGCGCCGTTGTGCGTTTAAGGCCCGTCCGGACTGATTCAGTAAGATCAGCCGATCAAGCAACGCCCCATCCGAGCCTGACAGGACAAGCCTGCTGCAGCGCCCCTCGGACAGGTGGCGGGAATGGTCATGGGCTGTTTAGACAATCGAGCCGACGGTGACCGTTTTTGAAGCTCGGCGATTATAGCCGTGCTCGAGGCGTAGCCCAAGACCTTTCCATCGCATAACCCTGCAAAAAACTAATCGCTACGTAAGCCGATGCCCGATAGAGGTAACGCGCCGGGTCTGCCATTATTAGCGCCATCAATTGGCAATACGGTCAGGAGTGAGCATGAATTTCCACACCCGCAAGTGGGTTAAACCCGAAGACCTCAACCCCAACGGCACGCTGTTTGGTGGCAGTCTGTTGCGCTGGATCGACGAAGAAGCCGCGATCTACGCCATCGTCCAGCTGGGCAATCAACGGGTGGTAACCAAGTACATTTCCGAGATCAACTTCGTCAGCGCCTCGCGGCAGGGCGACATCATTGAGCTGGGCATCACTGCGACCGAATTTGGTCGGACCTCGATTACCCTGACCTGTCAGGTGCGCAACAAAATCACGCGCAAAAGCATCCTCACAGTGGAAAAGCTGGTCTTCGTCAACCTCGGTGAAGACGGCCTGCCAGCCCCGCACGGCAAGACCGAAATCACCTACGTGAAGGACCAGTTCAAGGACAGCGACACTCATTGAGGATGTCGTAGACCCGGCTGAGTATCAGGCGTTGACTATTTGCGCCTGACGCCGCTGCAAATAGAGGTAGAACAGCGCAGTTAGTACGGTCAATACCCCGACGGCTGCGCCCGTCCACGGCAGGTCGGCAAGGTCGGCGCCGCTGGCAACCACCAGGCCGCCGATCCAGGCACCGGCCGCGTTGCCGAGGTTGAAAGCGCTTTGATTGAGGGTTGAACCCAGATTCGGCGCATCGCTGGCTTGGTCGATGATCAGCAACTGCAGAATCGGGCACAACGCGAACGCCACCACGCCCCACAGCAGCAGGGTAATGGCAGCGGGAATGACCGAATGGCTGGTCTGGCTGAACAAGGCCACGATCAGTACGACGGCAATCGACATTCCTAGCAGCGCAGGCAGCAAACGACTGTCGGCCAGTCGGCCTCCGAGCATGCTGCCGCCGGTCAGGCCCAGGCCGAACAACAGCAGCATGAAGGTCACGCCGTGCGGGGTGACACCGGTAACGTCGCGCAGAATCGGGGCGATGTAGGTGAATACGCTGAACAGACTGGTCGACGCCAGGACGCTCATCGCCAGCGCCAGTAATACATTGGGTTTGCCCAATACGCGGAATTCGGTGACCAGATTGCCCTTTTCCATAGGGATCTCCTTGGGCAGCCAGACCATTTGCGCAATCACCGCGATCACACCAATTACGGCCACTGCCCAGAAGGTTGAACGCCAGCCTGCGTATTGCCCGAGCGCCGTGCCCAGCGGCACGCCCAATACATTCGCCAGGGTCAATCCGGTGAACATCAGCGCGATGGCCTGCGCGCGTTTGTTCGGCGCGACCAACCCTGCCGCCACCACGGAGCCAATGCCAAAGAACGCACCGTGGCACAGGGCGGTAATCACCCGTGCGGCCATCAGCGTGGCATAGGTCGGCGCCAGCGCGCAGAGGACATTGCCGAGGATGAACATCAGTGTCATGCCCAGCAATGTGGCTTTGCGCGGCATGTTCGCGGTAGCAATGGCGAGGATCGGCGCGCCAAACACCACGCCCAACGCGTAGCCGGTGATCAGCAGGCCGGCGTCAGGAATGCTGACGCTCAGATCATTGGCGACCTCGGGCAGCAAGCCCATGATCACGAATTCGGTGGTGCCGATACCGAAAGCGGCAACGGCGAGTGCAAGCAAAGCGAGTGGCATGTGTAGAGGCTCCGTCTTAAGGGATATGTCGATAGTCTTGACGTCCCGATCAGGCGTGCGCAGGCGAGCGACTGAACTCGATCCGGTAAAGGCTGAGTCCGTAGAAGCAAAATTATTGGAATAGTTAGGGTGCGCAACGGGGGTGTGACGTAATCGGTGTCAGTATATCCAGCTGCTGGTAGATGGCGAATCAATTGCTCCCGGCGGTAACTTCCCGGATAACGACCCTTTTGAACAAGGAAGCGGCCAGTGCTGGCGACGGCTTTGGTGTTGATTGCAGCCCTCCTGCATGCGACCTGGAATACCCTGATCAAATTCAGTGGCGAACGGCTATTGGTCATCGCCAGCATGGATGGGGTCGCTCTGGTTTTCGCCGTATTGGCGCTTACTTTCGTGACACCGCCGCCTGCTGAAGTCTGGCCGTGGATGCTGGCCTCGGCCGCTTTCGAACTGGTTTATCGTGGCCTGCTGATCAGGGCGTACCGAGTGGGCGATCTGGGCCTGGTCTATCCGTTGATGCGCGGGCTTTCACCCCTGGTGGTGTTGGGGTTGACGCTGATGTTTGCTGGCGAACAATTGAGCACACAACAAATTCTCGGCATTTTATTGATCCCGTGCGGCATGGTCTGCCTGTTGTGGCAGGGTGGTGGCGGCGAGCGTTTGCCTTGGTCGATGCTGCCGGTGGTTGGGTTGATCGGCCTATGCATCGGCTGCTACACGTGGATCGACGGCCAGGCACTCAGGATCGGCGCGCAGCCACTGGACTATCTGGTATGGCTGACGCTGATCAGTGCCTGGCCGTTTCCATTGTTGGCGATATGCAACAAGCGTCAGGCGTTTACCCTGTTTTGGTGCGAGCAGTGGCGCCTTGGGCTAGGCGTCGGGTTGTGTGTGTTGTTCAGCTACGCTCTGGTGCTATGGGCCATGCAGCTGGGGTCGGTGGCAGAGGCTGCGGCCTTGCGCGAAATCAGTGTGGTGCTGGTGGTGTTGTTCGGCATGCGCTACCTGAAAGAACCTTTTGGTCGGCCCAGGCTCTTAGCGTGTGGGCTAGTGTTGCTCGGCATGCTTCTAATGAAGCTGAAACTATAAGGATTTGCTTATGACTCCTGCTTTCTGGTGCATATTGATCGCGATATGCCTGCCTTACCTATGTATCGGCGTGGCCAAGTTCAGTGGCGGCAAGTTCGGCCTGCGGGAGAACCATGACCCGCGCACCTTTCTCGACAATCTTGAAGGGTTTGCCAAGCGTGCGCATGCAGCGCAACTCAATAGCTTTGAGGTGACGCCAGCGTTTGCCGCCGCAGTGATCATTGCCGACATCGTCGGTAACGCCCAAGCGGTCACCATTGATGTGCTGGCGGTGCTGTTTATCACCAGTCGTCTGCTGTACATCATTTTTTACCTGGCGGACCTGGCAGTTTTGCGCTCCCTGGCCTGGGCAATTGGCATGGGGGTTATCGTGACGTTGTTCATCGTTTCCGCCTAAGAGAAGTTCCTGCTGCGGCAACGGTACGCTTGGTCTTTTGCGATGAGCCGAGGATACTGGCCGCCGTTTCCACCAGCCTGTAGTGATCATGACCTTGAAAAGACTTTCCGTGGTATTGCTGGCCTGCCTGACCCTGAGTGCCTGTGGCGGCGTTGATCCAAACTCGCCTTTGGGTCAGCGCAAGGCGATCTTCAAAGAGATGCTCAAAACCAGCGAAGACTTGGGCGGCATGCTGCGTGGCCGCGTGACGTTCGACGGCCAGCGCTTCACCGACGGCGCGATCAAGCTCGACAGCCTGGCCCACGAGCCGTGGAAGCATTTCCCCGTGGTCAAGGAAGCCGACCATACCAGCGCCAAGGATGATGTCTGGCAAAAACAGGCACATTTCCAGGAACTGGCCCGGTCACTCGAATCGGCCACCGGGGAACTGGTGCTCGCCACCAATGCCAAGCCCTTCAAGGCCAGCACCCTGAGCCCTGCGGTGCAGAAGGTCGAAGATGCGTGCGAGGCATGCCATAAAGAGTTTCGCGATCATTGATGTGCAGTGATTGACACACTGCTTTGCGGTGTATCAATCATAGTTCGGCTCGACCTTCTCCAGCTCCACTTGAGCGTCATGCAGTTCTTTACGCGACTCGGCGAGTTTGTCTTTGCGCGTGTTGATCTTGTCCGGGTCGCCTTTGCTCATCGCTTTGGTCAGGTCTGACTGGCGCCGGCTGACGTCGCGTTTGGCCTCCAGCACTTTCTGTTCAAGTTGCTTGAGCAAGGAGGCGTCGGCGCAGGTGGTCGATACCTCACTCAAGGCATTTTCCAGCCCGGCTTGCTGGTCGCTGTTGCCGTTGGCCTTGGCGAGTTCGATCCGGGCGCTGATGTCCTGGCGCTTGGCCGCGCAGCCCGTCAGTTGGGGGGCTTCCTCGGCGGCGAACAGCGGTGCTGCCAGCAGGCTGCATGCCGTGAACAGGGTCAGCGGTGACAAGCACTTCATGGGGGCTCCCTTGAAAATAGTGACGCGATAAGCGAACGAAGACTCGCCTGTCCCTGAAAAATGATATTGACCTAAAAACCTTCTATCCCTTGCACCCGCAATTGCTCACTCAATGCCTGTACCTGCGGATTTTGAAAAAACGCATTGAGCTGTGCGGCCCTTCCTGGACCGATTCCCGGCTCGCTTATCCACTGTTCGACACTCTTGGCCGCCAGTTCACTCCACTGGCTACCGAGGTCAACGCCAGCGGTCGGCGGTAACCCGAGCGCTTTCACCCAGCGATGAAACGGTTGCTGTCGAGCCTGTTGAAAACTGCCAAGCAGTTTAGCGCTGCTGCGCTCGGCGAGGCCGGCAATGTTAGCAAGCTGCACGGCATCAAGGGTCATCCAATCGAGCAGGCCGTTAATCTTTCCGGCCCTGAGCAACGCATCCCACGTGCCAGGTCCCACTCCGGGCATTGCCAGCCCTTGCTTGCCGCCGAGCCAAACCAGGCGCGCCTGAAACTGGCTTTCGCATCCCGGGCTCGGCTGCCAGCAACTGAGGGCGTGGTAGTCGCTCGCCTGCGGCACGTTGAACTCAGCCCGTTCAACGCTGCGTGACACCACGCTGTCCAGGCGTGGGATGGTCAATCCTGCCAGACTGATTGCGATCTGGTCGCCGGGGCGGATGTCCATTTTTTGCCAGCGTACCAGGGACCCGACATTGATCCGCTTGACGTTCCGATCATCCAGACGCACCGGGTCCACGTCCAGAACCGGCGTGATTCGGCCGCTGCGCCCGATGTTGAAGTTGACCTTGCGCACGTTCGCGATCACTTGGGCGTAGGGGTATTTCCAGGCTGCGATCCAGTAGGGCGCCTTGGCTTGCCAACGTTGTGCAGAGGGTCGCTGGCTCTGGCGCATGACCACTCCATCGGTGGCGAAGGGCAGCGCATTGCGGTACCAGTGCTCGCGCCATTGCTGCGCTTGAGCGAAGTTTTGCAGGGGCTTGCTATAGAGCGCACTGTCGGTGAACCCCATGGCACTCAATCCGTCGAGGCGTTCGGTCAGGTGCTCCGGCCCGCTTGGCCAGTCCCAGACGAACAGGCCTACATTTGCCGCCTCGTCCGGGGTAATGGTCTTGCGTGCCAGCAACCCGGCGACCTTGCTGCGCGCGTTCAGGCTGCCGCCGTCGGCTTGCACGTGGTCTGCCAGCCGCCAGTACAACTCGCCTTGCAGCACCAGACTTTCCCGCCAGGGCAGGTGCTGCGCGATGGCGGGTAACTGGCGTGCGTTGTGGGTCCAGTCCTGTCCTGTGAGCCCATCGCCTCGGCTAATGACCTGCTTCAACTGGCCGCTTTCATACACCAGCGTGACCGCGACTCCGTCGACCTTGGGCTGAATCCACACGTCCTCACGGTCCTTGAGCCAGGCTTGGACTGCGCGTTCGTTGCGCAGTTTGCTCAGCCCGGTATGGGGTATGGGATGAACGAGCGGACCGGCCGCTGTTTTCAGCGGATTGTCGTCAGGCGCCTTCTGAGCAAAGCACCCACGCCACAGCGACAGGCGTGCGCGAGACTGGTCATAAAGCTCATCCGCGATCAGAGAAACTCCCTGGCGGTGATAGCTGTCATCCCATTGGGCAATGTGTTGTTGCAGAGCAACTATTTCGGTGCGGACCTTGGCGGGCGGCCAGTCGGGGCAGGTGTCGGCGTTGACGGTTAACGAGGCGAGCGCGAAAACAGCACTGGTCAATACACGCAGAACGGACAGCATCGAAGCATCCTTGCTTGGGGTTTGCTTATGAGGCTAGTTGCTAGGTTGGGGGGGAAGAGCATTGACTGGTTACAGGATTTTGCAGTGCCCGCGATGGCGGAGGGATTTCCAGCGGACACAAAAAAGCCCCCGCCGACCAACGTCGACGGGGGCTTTTTCTAACCTGAAACGCTGGTGCTATTACAAACCGGCAGCGATGCGCAGGGCGTCGGCGCGGTCGGTGCGCTCCCAGGTGAAGGCGGTGAAGGTGTCATCGCCAACAGTCATTTCTACTGGCGTACGACCGAAGTGGCCGTAGGCAGCAGTGGCCTGGTACATCGGGTGCAGCAGGTCGAGCATGGTGGTGATTGCGTAAGGGCGCAGGTCGAAGTGTTCACGCACCAGGGCGATAATCTTCGAGTCTGGCAACTTGCCGGTGCCGAACGTGTTCAACGAAATCGAGGTCGGTTGTGCAACGCCGATGGCGTAGGACACCTGGATCTCGCAACGCTCAGCCAAGCCTGCGGCGACGATGTTCTTCGCCACATAACGACCCGCGTACGCTGCGGAACGGTCAACCTTAGATGGATCCTTGCCGGAGAACGCGCCACCGCCGTGACGGGCCATGCCGCCGTAGGTGTCGACGATGATCTTGCGACCGGTCAGGCCGCAGTCGCCCACGGGGCCACCGATAATGAAGTTGCCGGTAGGGTTGATGTGGAACTGAGTGTCTTTGTGCAGCAGCTCGGCTGGTAGCACGTGTTTGACGATCAGCTCCATCACGCCTTCGCGCAGGTCTTTGTAGGACACTTCAGGATTGTGCTGGGTGGAGAGCACGATCGCGTCGATGCCCACGACCTTGCCGTGTTCATAACGGCAAGTAACCTGGGATTTGGCATCCGGGCGCAGCCATGGCAGCAGGCCGGATTTGCGGGCTTCGGCCTGACGCTTTACCAGTGCGTGGGAGAAGGTGATCGGCGCAGGCATCAGCACGTCGGTTTCGTTGCTGGCGTAGCCGAACATCAGGCCCTGATCGCCAGCGCCCTGATCTTCAGGCTTGCTGCGGTCAACGCCTTGGGCGATGTCCACCGACTGCTTGCCGATGATGTTCATCACGCCGCACGTCGCGCCGTCAAAGCCGACGTCGGAGCTGTTGTAGCCGATATCGAGAATAACGTTACGGACGATGTCTTCCAGGTCGACCCAGGCCGACGTGGTCACTTCACCCGCGATGATCGCTACGCCGGTTTTGACCAGCGTTTCGCAGGCGACGCGGGCAAACTTGTCTTCGGCAATAATGGCGTCCAGAACCGCATCGGAAATCTGGTCGGCGATTTTGTCCGGATGTCCTTCGGACACGGATTCGGAGGTGAAAAGTGAGTATTCGCTCATATCGACGGGTTTCCTGAATTTACCGATGGTGAGTGTTGCCAGCCGGTCGCTGAAAGTGGCGAACCTGGATCTGGAAACCATTACGTAGCCCTATATAGAGGCTTTCCCCGGGAACGAGTCCCGCAGCAGTGGCCCAACGGGCCAGATCATCCTGTTCAAAACCCAACCAGAGATCGCCGCAGGCCTCCTTGGCCCAACTCTGGTCGTGGCTACACAACTCTGTCACCAACAGACTACCGCCTGGTTGCACCAGGTGAGCCAGCTGTTTAAGTGCTTCGGCCGGTGCAGCAAAATGATGAAGCACCATATTCAATACGACGCAGTCGGCGCGCACAGTGGCGTTGACCAAGGCGTCAGCCAGTTGCAGCTCGACATTGCCCAGCGCTTCGCGCTCGCAGACCTGGCGGGCCAGTTCCAGCATCGCTGGGCTGTTGTCGAGCGCGGTGACGTGGCAAAAGCGCCGCGCCAGTTCCGGTAGAAAACCACCATCGCCCGGGCCGACTTCCACCGCAGTGGCGTCGTGGCTGAAACTCAGCGTGTCCAGAAGTGATAGCAGGCTCTCGCGATATTGCGCCAGACCCGCGATCAAATCCTGCTGGGCACGAAATTTTTCCGCGACCCGCGCGAAGAAGTCCTGACTGGCGGTCGCCCGTTGCCGGTGCACCAGACCAATGCGCGCCTGGACATCGCCGGGCAAGGCCAGGTTATCGACTTCGTCGAGCAGTGCCGCGTGCAGCCTGCCGCCCGGTTGTTCGGTATGGGGCAGGGCGCGACGGTAAAAAATCGCATTGCCTTCGCGGCGCGTCGCTACCAGCTCGGCCTGAGACAGCACCTTTAAATGGTGGCTCATGCCGGATTGACCGATGGCGAAAATCTGCGCCAGTTCCAGGACCCCGAACGAATCGTTGGCCAGCGCGCGCAGCACATTGAGTCGCAGCGGATCGCCTCCGGCTTTGCACAAGGCAGCCAGATCGTCGCTGTCATCATGGCGGATTGCAGGCACGCGAAGGTTCATAGGGCTGGCAGTCTAGAGAGCGATTGTTCGTCTCGCAAGACCAATATCAAAAAGTTTTGATATTGGTCGATGGGTGGTGTCCGTCATGCGCATTCGGCACCGAGTGAACGCGCCAGACAGGTTTGTGTCTGAGGAATATCCGGTTTGGCCGTGTAATAACGAGGACAGCGCAGGAAAAAGGCCTTCCAACGACTATCTGTCATTGCCCCGAAGCAATGCCTGAGGGAAAATGCTCACCTTTTTTCCGATCCCATCCTTTCAGTTCCAGGAGATCAGCGATGCCCAGCCGTCGTGAGCGTGCCAACGCCATTCGTGCCCTCAGCATGGATGCCGTGCAAAAAGCCAACAGCGGCCATCCCGGTGCCCCTATGGGCATGGCGGATATCGCCGAGGTGCTTTGGCGTGATTACCTCAAACACAACCCGAGCAATCCATCGTTCGCCGACCGTGACCGCTTCATCATGTCCAACGGCCACGGCTCGATGCTGGTTTACTCGCTGCTGCACCTGACCGGTTACGACCTGTCCATCGACGACCTGAAAAATTTCCGTCAGTTGCACAGCCGTACGCCGGGTCACCCTGAATATGGCTACACCCCTGGCGTCGAGACGACCACCGGTCCTTTGGGGCAGGGCTTGGCCAATGCCGTCGGTTTTGCCATCGCTGAAAAAGTGCTGGCCGAGCAGTTCAACCGTCCTGGCCACGATATCGTCGATCACCACACCTACGTGTTCCTGGGTGATGGCTGCATGATGGAAGGCATTTCCCACGAAGTCGGCTCGCTGGCCGGTACCTTGGGTCTGGGCAAACTGATCGCGTTCTACGATGACAACGGCATTTCCATCGATGGCGAAGTCGAAGGCTGGTTCACCGACGATACGCCGAAGCGTTTCGAAGCCTACAACTGGCAAGTGATCCGTAATGTCGACGGCCACGATGCCGAAGAAATCAAGATCGCCATCGAAACAGCACGTAAAAGCGCGCAACCCACGCTGATCTGCTGCAAGACCACCATTGGTTTCGGCTCGCCAAACAAGCAAGGCAAGGAAGACTGCCACGGCGCTCCACTGGGCGACGCGGAAATTGCGCTGACCCGTGCCGCGCTGAAATGGAATTACGGCCCTTTTGAAATTCCGGCGGATATCTACGCCGAGTGGGACGCCAAGGAAGCGGGTCTTGCTGTAGAAGCCGAGTGGGATCAACGTTTTGCTGCCTACTCCGCCGAACACCCGGAACTGGCCAACGAATTGATCCGTCGCATGAGTGGCGAGCTGCCGGCTGATTTTGCCGAAAAGGCCGATGCCTACATCGCCGAAGTCGATGCCAAGGGCGAAACCATCGCCAGCCGTAAAGCCAGCCAGAACGCATTGAATGCCTTCGGTCCGCTGCTGCCTGAGTTCCTTGGCGGTTCGGCTGACCTGGCAGGCTCCAACCTGACTATCTGGAAAGGCTGCAAGAGCCTCACGGCTGAAGATTTCAGCGGTAACTACCTGCATTACGGCGTTCGCGAATTCGGCATGAGCGCGATCATGAACGGTATCGCCCTGCATGGCGGTTTCGTACCGTACGGCGCGACCTTCCTGATTTTCATGGAATACGCGCGCAACGCAGTGCGCATGGCTTCGCTGATGAAAAAACGCGTGCTGTTCGTCTACACCCACGACTCCATCGGTCTGGGCGAAGACGGTCCGACGCACCAGCCGATCGAGCAACTGGCCAGCCTGCGTGGCACGCCGAACCTCGATACTTGGCGCCCGGCAGATGCTGTGGAGTCGGCAGTGGCCTGGAAATACGCGATTGAGCGTAACGACGGTCCATCGGCCCTGGTGTTCTCTCGTCAGAACCTGACTCACCAATCCCGCAATGCCATTCAAGTGGCGGAAATCGCCCGTGGCGGTTACGTGCTGCGCGACTGTGTGGGTGAGCCTGAGCTGATCCTGATCTCCACCGGTTCCGAAGTGGGCCTGGCGGTACTGGCTTACGAGAAACTGACTGCACAAGGCCGTAACGTGCGCGTGGTTTCCATGCCGTGCACCAGCGTCTTCGATGCCCAGGATGCGATGTACAAGCAAACGGTTCTGCCGTTGCAAGTCAGCGCGCGTATCGCCATCGAAGCCGCTCACGCGGACTACTGGTACAAATACGTTGGTCTGGAAGGTCGGGTCATCGGCATGACCACCTTCGGCGAGTCGGCACCTGCGCCGGCCTTGTTCGAAGAGTTCGGTTTCACCCTGGAAAACATCCTGGGTACGGCTGAAGAGCTGCTTGAAGACTAAGTAGTAATGCGTTCCCCTTGTAGGAGCGCGCTTGCCCGCGATTGGCTGCGCAGCAGTCACACGATGTTGTCTTGCATCGGAAGGCCGTTCCGGCCTTATCGCGGGCAAGCGCGCTCCTACAGGTTTTAACACCTGCCAGCGAGAACCCCATGCCTCAGCCACGCCTGTATAAAGTTGCTCTCAACGGCTACGGCCGTATCGGTCGTTGCGTCTTGCGCGCGCTGTGTGAGCGAGGGGCGAAAGCCGGGTTTGAAGTGGTTGCATTGAACGATCTGGCAGACATAGCCAGTCTCGAATACCTCACGCGCTTTGACTCAACCCACGGTCGCTTTCCTGGCGAAGTGCGGGTCGAAGACGACTACTTGTACATCAACGAGCACGGCATCAAGGTGCTGCGCAGCGCAACCCCTGAAGGGATCGATTGGGCTGGGCTAGGCGTCGATCTGGTGCTTGAATGCTCGGGTGCTTACAACACACGGGAAGATGGCCAGCGTTTTCTCGACGCAGGCGCCCCCCGCGTGTTGTTCTCGCAACCGATGGCCAGCGAAGCGGATGTTGATGCCACCATCGTGTATGGCATCAATCAGGACAAACTGACGGGCACCGAATTGCTGGTGTCCAATGCTTCCTGCACCACTAATTGCAGTGTGCCGCTGTTGCGTTTGCTCGATCAGGCCATCGGCCTGGAATACATTTCCATCACCACCATCCACTCGGCGATGAACGACCAACCGGTGATCGACGCCTATCATCACGAAGACCTGCGCCGTACGCGTTCGGCCTTTCAGTCGATTATTCCGGTGTCCACTGGTCTGGCGCGCGGCATCGAACGGCTTTTGCCGGAACTTGCCGGGCGAATTCAGGCCAAAGCAGTGCGTGTGCCAACGGTTAACGTCTCTTGCCTCGATATCACCCTGCAGACAGCGCGTGATACCGATGCCGCCGAGATCAACCGGATACTTCGCGACGCCGCCACCAGCGGCCCGCTCAAAGGGTTGTTGGCGTATACCGAACTGCCGCATGCCAGCTGTGATTTCAATCATGACCCTCATTCGGCGATTGTCGATGCCAGTCAGACACGCGTTTCCGGCCCACGGCTGGTGAACCTGCTGGCCTGGTTCGACAACGAATGGGGTTTTGCCAATCGAATGCTCGACGTCGCCGATCACTATCTGCGCGTTGCTCACACACAACAGTAAACCAGGGACAGCCTCATGACCGTGTTGAAGATGACCGACCTCGATCTGCAAGGTAAGCGTGTATTGATCCGTGAAGACCTTAACGTCCCGATCAAGGACGGTGTGGTAACCAGCGATGCGCGGATTCTTGCTTCGCTGCCGACCATCAAACTGGCGCTGGAAAAGGGCGCCGCCGTCATGGTCTGCTCGCATTTGGGCCGTCCGACCGAGGGCGAGTTCTCCGCTGAAAACAGCCTCAAACCCGTTGCCGACTACCTGAGCAAGGCGTTGGGTCGTGACGTACCGCTGATTGCCGACTACCTGAACGGTGTCGAGATCAAGGCGGGCGACATCGTGCTATTCGAGAACGTGCGCTTCAATAAGGGCGAGAAGAAAAACACCGACGAGCTGGCGCAAAAATACGCTGCCCTGTGCGATGTATTCGTGATGGACGCTTTCGGTACAGCTCACCGCGCCGAGGGCTCGACCCACGGCGTCAGCAAGTTCGCCAAAGTCGCGTGTGCCGGCCCGTTGCTGGCTGCCGAGCTGGATGCATTGGGCAAAGCCCTTGGCGCTCCGGCCCAGCCAATGGCGGCTATCGTCGCGGGCTCCAAGGTCTCCACTAAACTGGATGTGCTTAACAGCCTGAGCCAGATCTGCAACCAGTTGATCGTCGGTGGCGGCATCGCCAACACCTTCCTCGCAGCGGCCGGGCACAATGTCGGCAAATCGCTGTACGAGCCTGATCTGCTGGACACCGCCCGCGCCATCGCCGCCAAAGTCAGCGTGCCGCTGCCGGTGGATGTGGTAGTGGCCAAGGAATTCGCCGAAAACGCTGTAGCGACGGTCAAACTGATCGCTGACGTGGCTGACGACGACATGATTCTGGATATCGGTCCGCAAACTGCAGCGCACTTCGCCGACTTGTTGAAATCGTCGAAGACTATCCTGTGGAACGGTCCGGTTGGCGTGTTCGAGTTCGATCAATTCGGCGAAGGCACCAAGACGTTGGCCAAGGCTATTGCGGCTAGCGATGCATTTTCCATTGCGGGCGGTGGCGATACGCTGGCGGCCATCGATAAATATGGCGTAGCGGATAAAATCTCCTACATTTCTACCGGTGGCGGCGCTTTCCTTGAGTTCGTCGAAGGCAAAGTCCTGCCCGCGGTTGAAGTATTGGAGCAGCGGGCCAAGGCCTGAGCGTCCGGTGTGGGTGAAGGGGATTTACATGGTCAAGCGGTTACCACTGTTTGTCATTGCCGGTCTGATGGCCGGGTGTGCCAGTGAGCCCGGCGCTGAAGACGCAAAAGCCGCGCCCAAGGCACCTCGGGCAAGCTGTTACGAAGCTGACTGGCAGGCGGAAACCGTGCCGATCATCTATAAGCGCGGCGGCCCGGATGTACTGGACAAGTATGAGGTCATGCCTGCTGAGGTAAAGGCAGGCTGTCCTTGAGGCTTGGGGTGCGATTGAGCCTACGATGATGCAATCAGGAACAAAACCGCCCCTGATCGACCGAAGTGATTGGCACTTGCCGAGCTTCATGGGGTGGCCAGGAGAAGTAATGAAAGGCTTAATCGCCCTTGCGACATTTGCAGTGCTGGGCGGATGCGCCAGTATGAATGCACCGGAACAACAGAGCGCGTGGACCCGTTGGGTGTGTGACAGTCAGGCCGAAGTGCTATGGCATTTCACCGACAGTACCAAGACTCAAGTCGATGTTCGCCTGGGTGGCAAAGATCAGGTCTATCGTTTGAAGCCTGAGCCTGGCGCTTCCGGGGAGTTGTACAGCGACGGTGTCTTGGCGTTTCACATAAAGGGTGAGGAAGGCCTGGTGTACTGGGTCGCCACCAATGATTTGATCGGTCGCGCTTGCAAGGCTCCCTAGTTCGGCGCTGAGTATGTTTGCGACTGCCTGTTGAGCGCGCTCGGCCATTGTCCGATGCGCAAAATTTGAATAGCAGCCGCCGTTAAGGCAGGCTTGCACGATTAACGACCCAACCGGGAGAGAAACCTAAAATGGCACTTATCAGCATGCGCCAGATGTTGGACCACGCAGCCGAGTTCGGCTACGGCGTCCCAGCTTTCAACGTCAACAACCTGGAACAGATGCGCGCCATTATGGAAGCGGCCGACAAGACCGATTCCCCGGTGATCGTTCAGGCTTCGGCCGGCGCCCGCAAATACGCCGGTGCTCCGTTCCTGCGTCACTTGATCCTCGCCGCCATCGAAGAATTCCCGCACATCCCGGTGGTCATGCACCAGGATCACGGCACCAGCCCTGATATCTGCCAGCGCTCGATCCAGTTGGGTTTCAGCTCGGTCATGATGGATGGCTCCCTTGCCGAAGACGGCAAGACCCCGACTGATTACGAGTACAACGTACGCGTAACTCAGCAAACCGTGGCCATGGCGCATGCCTGCGGCGTATCGGTCGAAGGCGAGTTGGGTTGCCTGGGTTCCCTGGAAACCGGTATGGCTGGCGAAGAAGACGGCGTGGGTGCAGAAGGCGTGCTTGATCACAGCCAACTGTTGACCGACCCGGAAGAAGCCGCTGACTTCGTCAAAAGGACTCAGGTCGATGCCCTGGCTATCGCCATCGGTACCAGCCACGGCGCGTACAAGTTCACCAAGCCGCCTACCGGCGACACCTTGGCGATTGAACGCATCAAAGAAATCCACAAGCGCATCCCCAACACCCACTTGGTGATGCACGGTTCGTCTTCGGTCCCGCAAGAATGGTTGAAAATCATCAACCAATACGGCGGCGACATTAAAGAGACCTACGGTGTACCCGTCGAAGAAATCGTCGAAGGCATCAAGTACGGCGTGCGCAAGGTCAACATCGACACCGACCTGCGTCTGGCGTCCACCGGTGCGATGCGTCGCCTGATGGCCACCAACCCGAGCGAATTTGACCCACGTAAATTCTTCGGCGAAACCATCGTTGCCATGCGTGACATCTGCATCGCGCGTTACGAAGCGTTCGGTACTGCTGGTCAGGCATCGAAGATCAAGCCGATGTCGCTGGAAAAAATGTACCTGCGTTATGCCAAAGGCGAGTTGAACGCCAAGGTCAACTGAGTTTGAGTTGATTGAAAAAACCCGCAGCGATGCGGGTTTTTTTATACCTCAAGTTACCTGTAGCAGCGCTGCATCTACCGTTGCAATACCCGAATGCGCGACAGCAGTTCATCGCGGTCTATGTAGCAACCCTGGAAGTGCCGCGCCCCGGTTGCCGGGTCGAACGCATTACGGGCGTGAAGGGTGCGGCGATTGTCGAAGCACCACATGTCGCCGGGGCTCAGCCGCGCACTCACTCGAAAGCGCGCTTCGCGGGTCATGGCGATAAAGCGTCGATAGGCCCGATACAGTGCGGGCATCTGCTCTGCGGGTGCATCGAACGGGCCGCGCAGGAAGTTTGCCATGCGGATTTCACGGACCTGGCCCAAGGTGTCCAATGCAATGATCGGCGCGAGGCACCGGTAGTCGCTGTGGCGATCCTTGTTGCGAAACTCCAGCGGAATCTCGCACAGGCTGCGAAACGCTTCCGGGTCTTCATGGCGCAGGGCATTGGCAATCGCGAAGCCGTCGACGAACACACTTTCGCCGCCCACCGCGTCATTCACCAGACAATGCAGAAATTGCAACCCCGGTTGCAGCTCGCGGGTTGGTAGGTCGCTGTGTAACGGTAGGTTGAAGGCGGTGTAGGCGTTGCTGTCGGCATCGGCTTTTGATTGCACATTGAACAGCACGCCGAAATTACTCTCGCGGATAAACGAAATCCGCTTGGCGATTTGCGCCAATGAGCCAGGTTCCGTGGGCACGCCGCGCACCTGCGTCAGGCCGATATCACGCAGCGCCAGCAGCCACTGAAGCAGCGCCTTCGGGTCCTCCATGATCGCGTGATATTCGAACACCGGCAGTTGCAGGTTGGCGGTCCACAGTTGGCTTTTCGGTGTGGCCTCGAACCGCTCGGCGCGCGACGCCTCGTCGTAAGCATGGGCACGCAGCCAGCCAGGATCGAAGCGGCTTTGATGGCCGTCTTGCCATTCCACCCACAGGCAACCCTGGGCGTCGATCAGACTGGTGTTGGGCACCAGGTCTTCAGCGACATCGACGATTTCCAGCACCTGCTCACGGGTCACGTTGTACACGCATTCAGGGCACGGGCAGTTATCCCGCAGCCATTGATGATGAAAGGGGCTGAGCCGCCCATCGGCCCATTGCACGTGCAACCTGTCCGCCAAGGGTTGTACGGCGGTCAACGCGCTGATCAACGGGTAATTGCGAAAGTCGGCGACGGCGGGAGTGTTAATGGCGATCTCCTTTTCTATTGTCGTAGGTGGCGGCAGAGGGTCAGACGGGCAAACCAATCACGCGGCCGATGTAGGCGGGCCGCGGCAGGTCTTTTTGGGTTTCGACCAAGGCCAGCAGGGTGTTCAATACCGGCTCGCTGAACGGTGCCGAGCGTGGGCCCGCCAGGTCGACGTGCAACAGCATTTGTTCGTTGGCGGCCAAGGGTTCGTCGCTGCCGGGTGTGTGCAGGCTGTGGTAGAGGTGCACGCGTTTACGGTCGTGGCCGATGACTTGAGTGCGGACTTCGACCTCTTCACCCTGCTTCACTTCATGCAGATAATTGAGATGGCATTCGAGGGTGAACAACGAGTGACCGCTGGCTTCGCGGTTGTCGCTGTCCAGGCCCAAATGGTCCATGAAAGCGTCCGTGGCGTAGCTGAAAATCAGCAGATAGAACGCATCGCGCAGATGCCCGTTGTAATCGACCCAGTCGGCGAGGACTGGGGTTGTGTAGGTGGTGAGTGTTGGCATGGCAGTCTCATCAATTTTTATCTGGAATGAATTCCCTGTAGGAGCGGGCTACTCGCTAAACGCCATTCCATGCTTGGCTTTAGTGGTTTTCACCGCGTCAAGTACGGCCAGCAGGCAGTCATCGCGATAGCGTTCCAGGGCTGAAATACTGTGGCTGCCGAGCTGGTCGGTGGTGCCGTCGACCACATCGTCGATCAGCTTGTCGGTCAGTTCGGGGGCCGGCAAATAAGTCCACGGCAGTTGCAGCGCCGGGCCGAATTGCGCCATGAAGTGGCGCATGCCAGCATCGCCACCTGCCAGGGTGTAGGTGAGGAAGGTGCCCATGAACGACCAGCGCAGGCCTGCGCCAAAGCGGATCGCATCGTCGATTTCGCCGGTGGTGGCCACCCCGTCGTTGACCAGGTGCAAGGCCTCGCGCCACAGCGCTTCAAGCAGACGGTCGGCGATAAAGCCCGGCACTTCCTTACGCACATGCAGCGGCCGCATGCCCAGGGATTCATACACCTTGATCGCCGCTTGTACGGCCTCGGGGGCCGTGTGTTTGCCACCGACCACTTCAACCAGTGGCAGCAGGTAGACCGGGTTGAATGGGTGACCGACCACGCAGCGTTCCGGGTGGATGGCGCTTTCGTAAAATTCGCTGGGCAACAGCCCCGAGGTGCTGGAGCCGATCAAGGCATTGGGCTTGGCTGCGGCGCTGATCTTGCTGTGCAGGTCCAGCTTCAGGTCGAGACGCTCGGGGGCGCTTTCTTGAATAAAGTCGGCGTCACGCACGCATTCTTCAATCGTCGCGACAAAGCGCAGGCGACTTTGCGACGCCCCAGGGGCTAGGCCCTGTTTTTCCAGGGCGGACCAGGCATTGGCCACGCGTTTGCGCAGGGCCTCCTCAGCGCCGGGCGCCGGGTCCCAGGCGATCACGTCCAGGCCGTGAGCCAGTGCGCGGGAAACCCAACCGCTGCCGATAACACCGCTACCGAGCGCAGCGAAGATTTTGATGTCAGTGATAAAAGTCATCGAAAATTCCTGAAAAAAGTCGCTTTTGTAGCTGGCTTGTCTGCGAATGCCAGACGACACGGTCTATCAGATACACCGCGCTGAATGGTCTTCGCAGCGGGACGCGTAGTGACAAGTCAGCTCCTACAGTTCGGGGTGTCGTTAGCCGCGTTTCTTGAGGCCCATCTTGACCCGGCCTTCAGCAGGGGTCAGAACCCGGGCGCCCAAGCGGCTGAGGATTTCCGAGGCGCGTTCGACCAGTGCGCCATTGCTGGCCAGCACGCCGCGATCAAGCCAGATGTTGTCTTCCAGACCCACACGCACGTTGCCGCCGAGCAGCACGGCCTGGGCTGCCATCGGCATCTGCATGCGGCCGATACCAAAGGCTGCCCACACGGCGTTTTCCGGCAGGTTATCGACCATGGCTTTCATGGTTGTGGTGTCAGCAGGCGCGCCCCACGGGATGCCCATGCACAGCTGGAACAGTGGGTCGTCGAGCAGACCTTCCTTGATCATCTGCTTGGCGAACCACAGGTGACCGGTGTCGAAAATTTCCAGCTCGGCTTTCACGCCCAGCTCTTGAATGCGTTTGGCGCCAGCGCGCAGTTGGGCCGGGGTGGACACGTAGATGGTGTCGCCATCGCCAAAGTTCAGGGTGCCGCAATCGAGGGTGCAGATTTCCGGCAGCAGTGCTTCGACGTGTGCCAAGCGACTCAGCGGGCCGATCAGGTCGGTGTTCGGACCGAACTCCATCGGGTTCTCGCCTGCGCCAATCTCTAGGTCGCCACCCATGCCGGCGGTGAGGTTGACGATGATGTCGACGTCGGCTTCGCGAATGCGCTCCATCACTTCACGGTACAGGGCCACGTCGCGGCTGAACTTGCCGGTGTCAGGGTTGCGTACATGGCAATGGACCACGGTCGCCCCGGCTTTGGCGGCTTCAACGGCGGCGGCAGCGATTTGTTTGGGAGTGACCGGGACCAGATGGCTCTTCCCGGTAGTGTCGCCAGCACCGGTCAGTGCGCAGGTGATGATGACGTCATGGTTCATTTCAGGTTCCTTACAGGCGGTTTTTAGAGTGTGGTGATCCCTTCCGCAGCCTGTTCAGGCTGCGGATCGGTGGTTCGGATACGCTACGGGTTGCTGCTAAGTTTCAGGTTTTCAGCGGCGTCTTTGCCGTCAAAGGTTTTCACCCCAGCGAGCCAGCGCTTGAGGTCTTGCGGATGGTCTTTGAGCCATTGCCGGGCTGATTCAAGCGCGTCTTTGTGGTTGAGCAACGGCTGCATCATCCGACTCTCGTCTTCAGCGGTGAAACTCAGGTTGGTCAGCAGCTTGTCGACGTTCGGGCAACGCTGGGCGTAATCCGGTGCGGTAACGGTCCAGACTTTGGCCTCGCCTTCATTCGGGCCGAGGGCGTTATCACTGCCGGTGAGGTAGGTCATTTTCTGGTTGACGTTCATTGGGTGCGGCGCCCACCCGAAGAACACGATGGCTTCGTTGCGATTGACCGCCCGGGTGACTGCCGACAACATTCCGGCTTCGCCTGATTCCACCAACTGGAAGTCGCCGAGGCCAAACTGGTTCTTGGCGATCATTTCCTTGATCTGGGTGTTGGCGCCCGATCCGGGCTCGATGCCGTAGATTTTGCCGCCCAGTTCTTTCTTGAACTTGGCGATGTCGGCAAAGGTTTTCAGGCCCTTGTCGGCGAGGTAGGTTGGAACGGCGAGGGTCGCGCGAGCGTCTTTGAGGCTGGGTTCAGGCAGGATGCGCACCTGATTTTTTTCCACGAACGGGGTGATGGTCTGGGTCATCAACGGGTCCCAGTAGCCGAGGAACATGTCCAGGCGCTGATCGCGGATACCGGCGAAGATGATTTGCTGTGAGGCGCTGGTCTGTTTGGTCTTGTAGCCCAGGCCATCGAGCAGAACCTGGGTCATGGCGCTGGTAGCCATAACGTCGGTCCAGTTGACCACGCCCAGGCGTACGTTCTGACAGGTTGCCGCTTCAGCTGCACTGGCGCTGTTGGCGATGAAGGTGGTTCCGGTGAGTGCCAGCAAACAACAGCTGATCAGTCGTTTCATGATGGATTCCCTCGGCAGTCGTTATTGTGGGGTTCCGACGTCTGCGCGCCGTGATGCAACGTTACGCAGCCGCAGCCCCTGGAAAACGCACAGCGGCGACGCGCTCTTGCACAGTAGCGACTTGTTCTCTTGCTGTCCTCATTCAACTGGCGTATGTGGTGAGTGATGCTGACCCCGCGAGTACCGCCGATGTCCCAGGACTATTACTTTTTGCTCATGCCAGGGTTCTCGGTGATGGGCTTCGTCTCGGCCGTCGAGCCGCTGCGCGTCGCCAATCGCTTCGGTGGCGAGCTGTATCGCTGGCATGTGCTGAGTGTCGATGGCGGGGCGGTGGTTGCCAGTAATGGCATGTCGGTCAACGCCGATGCCGCGCTGGAGCCGCTGAAGAAAGGCACGACGTTGTGGGTGGTGGCTGGCTTTGAGCCGCTGAAATTCTGCACCCCGGCACTGGAGCACTGGCTGCGTCGACTCGACCACGAAGGCGTGACCCTTGGTGGCATCGACACCGGCAGTTTTATCCTGGCGCAGGCAGGCCTGCTCGACGGCCATCGTCTGACCCTGCATTGGGAGGCGCTGGGGGCGTTCAAGGAGTCTTATCCACAGCTGGCAGTGACTCAGGAGTTGTTTGAAATCGACCGTCGCCGCATCACGTCCGCAGGCGGCACGGCGTCCATCGACATGATGCTCGACCTGATCGGCCAGGCCCACGGGCCGGAACTGGCGATTCAGGTCTCGGAACAGTTCGTGCTCGGCCGGATTCGCCCACGCAAAGACCACCAACGCATGCAGATCGCCACGCGTTACGGTATCAACAACAAAAAGCTGGTGCAGGTGATTGGCGAAATGGAGCAGCACACTGAGCCACCGCTCAGCACCCTGGACCTGGCAGAAGGCATCCAGGTCACCCGCCGCCAGCTGGAGCGCCTTTTTCGCCTGCATTTGAAAGACACACCGAGCAATTTCTATCTCGGGCTGCGCCTGGAGAAGGCGCGGCAACTGCTGCGCCAGACCGACATGAGTGTGCTGGAAGTCAGCCTGGCCTGCGGCTTTGAATCGCCATCGTATTTCACTCGCAGTTACCGCGCGCGGTTTGCGCGCTGCCCGAGAGAGGATCGACAGCGGACGAATGCGTGAATCACTATCAGGCGCTGCTTCACTCCATCCCGATCGACTGCAAATACTCCGACCGTTGATCGCTCATCTGCGAGAAGCAATCGTTTTGCCCGATTTCTAGGGTCTGGCTGCCTTTTTCGCTCAGGAAGGTTTGTACCGCGCAGTCAGCCTCGCGCAGTTTGGTCCAGATTTGTTGGGCATTTTTTATTTTGGCGAGGTAGTCGTTCAGCTGCGCCGGGTGGTTGGCGTACTGAGAGCTGATCCGGTCGACCAGGTCTTTATAAGCGCTGTCCAGCTCGTGCTGGGAGGTGGTTTTGTTGAAGGCTGAGCACTCGAAGCTCTGCTGGGTGGTTTCCACGTTGTCGCAGGGGGTGCTGTCTTCGGCTTGAGCACCGGTTGCCAGCACTGCCAGCACCAATAACATTGACCTCATTTGCAACATCCTCGCCGGTTGTTCAGAGCAATCGCCAAGGATTTTCCCCCAGCCGCCGCGTAAAGAATAGAGGCCCAATGGTCTATCTATGTAGACGGCGCTTACCCTTTGTCGTTTCTTGACGCTTTCGGCAAACCCCCTGTCGTTTTTGCACCCGGCTCGCTCAACCCTCAGGCATATGCTGGCCCCAAAGCGCCGGCAGACGATTCGGCGCATGAATCACCCAGAGGGGACAGCCTGATGAGCCCAGCCGAATTGCACGCCGACAGCATCGTTATTGACGGGCTGATCATTGCCAAGTGGAACCGTGAGCTGTTCGAAGACATGCGCAAAGGCGGCCTGACCGCAGCCAACTGCACCGTGTCGGTGTGGGAAGGTTTCCAGGCGACCATCAACAGCATCTGCACCAGCCAGAAGCTGATGCGTGAAAACAGTGACCTGGTCATCCCCGTGCGTACCACGGCGGATATCCGCAAGGCTAAAGAACAAGGCAAGACCGGCATCCTCTTCGGTTTCCAGAACGCCCACGCTTATGAAGACCAGATTGGCTACGTCGAGATCTTCAAGCAGCTCGGCGTTGGCATTGTGCAGATGTGCTACAACACGCAAAACCTGGTCGGCACCGGCTGTTACGAACGTGACGGCGGCCTGTCGGGCTTCGGTCGCGAGATCGTTGCCGAAATGAACCGCGTCGGTGTCATGTGCGACCTGTCTCACGTGGGTTCAAAAACCTCCGAAGAAGTCATCCTCGAATCGAAAAAACCGGTCTGCTACTCGCATTGCCTGCCGTCCGGCTTGAAAGAACATCCGCGCAACAAGTCCGATGAAGAACTGAAGTTCATCGCTGACCATGGCGGTTTTGTCGGCGTGACCATGTTTGCGCCGTTCCTCGCCAAGGGTATCGATTCGACCATCGACGACTACGCCGAAGCCATCGAATATGTGATGAACATTGTCGGTGAAGACGCCATCGGTATCGGCACTGACTTCACACAGGGTCACGGTCAGGACTTCTTCGAATACCTGACCCACGACAAGGGCTACGCGCGGCGTCTGACCAGCTTCGGCAAGATCATCAACCCGCTGGGTATTCGTACCGTGGGTGAGTTCCCCAACCTGACCGAAACCCTGCTCAAACGCGGCCACCCCGAGCGCGTCGTGCGCAAAATCATGGGCGAGAACTGGGTAAGCGTCCTCAAGGATGTTTGGGGCGAGTAACGCTCACACCGTATCTGCATTGAATAGCTGACCCCACTGCCATCCGCGCAGTGGGCGCAACCCGAATTTCTGGAGTGTTACCCCATGGCTAAAATCGCCCCGCAACTGCCTATCGAAGTCGACAGCGAAACCGGTGTCTGGACGTCTGATGCGTTGCCGATGCTCTACGTGCCACGTCACTTTTTCGTCAACAACCACATGGGCATCGAAGAAGTGTTGGGCGCTGACGCCTACGCCGAAATTCTCTACAAGGCGGGTTACAAATCGGCCTGGCACTGGTGCGAGAAAGAAGCTGAATGCCACGGCCTGGAAGGCGTCGCGGTGTTCGAACACTACATGAAGCGTTTGTCGCAACGCGGCTGGGGGCTGTTCAAGATCGAAGCCATTGACCTGGAAAAAGGCACCGCCAGCATCCGCCTGGAGCACTCGTGCTTCGTCTATGTGTACGGCAAGGTCGGGCGCAAGGTCGATTATATGTTCACCGGCTGGTTCGCGGGTGCCATGGATCAAATCCTGGCCGCCAAAGGCAGTCCGATCCGCACTGTGGCCGAGCAGGTTTACGGTGGTTCTGAAGAAGGCCACGACGATGGCCTGTTCATCGTCAAACCGTTGTAAGTCGAGGTTTCCGTCATGGCTTTCGAAGCAATGTTCCAGCCTATCCAGATCGGCAAACTGACCATCCGCAACCGCGTACTCAGTACCGCACACGCCGAGGTTTATGCCACCGATGGCGGCATGACCACTGACCGGTACGTGAAGTATTACGAGGAGAAAGCCAAGGGCGGCATCGGCCTGGCCATTTGTGGCGGGTCCTCCAGCGTGGCCATCGACAGCCCACAAGGCTGGTGGAAATCGGTCAACCTGGCCACCGACAAGATCATCCCGCATTTCCAGAACCTGGCGGATGCCATGCACAAGCATGGCGCCAAGATCATGATTCAGATTACTCACATGGGTCGTCGTTCGCGCTGGGACGGCGACCATTGGCCGACCCTGCTGTCACCGTCCGGCATTCGTGAGCCGGTACACCGCGCGACCTGCAAAACCATCGAGCCGGAAGAAATCTGGCGCGTGATCGGCAACTACGCCAGCGCTGCCGGGCGGGCCAAGGCCGGTGGCCTGGATGGCGTCGAACTGTCCGCCGTGCACCAGCACATGATCGATCAGTTCTGGAGCCCTCGGGTTAACAAACGCACCGATGAGTGGGGCGGCAGTTTCGAAAACCGCATGCGTTTCGGTCTGGAAGTGCTCAAGGCTGTGCGCAAGGAAGTCGGTCCGGATTTCTGCGTCGGCATTCGTCTGTGCGGCGATGAATTCCATCCCGATGGCCTGAGCCATGAGGACATGAAGCAGATCGCCAAGTACTACGACGACACCGGCATGCTCGACTTTATCGGTGTGGTCGGTTCGGGGTGTGACACCCACAACACCCTGGCCAACGTTATCCCCAACATGAGTTATCCACCGGAGCCGTTCCTGCATTTGGCCGCCGGTATCAAAGAAGTGGTCAAGGCCCCGGTCCTGCACGCGCAGAACATCAAGGACCCGAACCAGGCGACACGGATTCTGGAAGGCGGCTACGTCGACATGGTCGGCATGACCCGTGCGCACATCGCGGACCCGCACCTGATCGCCAAGATCAAAATGGGCCAGGTCGATCAGATCAAGCAATGCGTGGGTGCCAACTACTGCATCGACCGTCAGTACCAAGGGCTGGATGTGCTATGCATCCAGAACGCCGCGACCTCCCGTGAGTACATGGGCGTGCCGCACATCATCGAAAAATCCACCGGCGTGAAACGCAAAGTGGTGGTGGTCGGTGCAGGTCCTGCAGGCCTGGAAGCCGCACGCGTGGCTGCCGAGCGTGGGCATGATGTGACGTTGTTCGAGAAAAAAGACGTGCTCGGCGGGCAGATCACTACCGCATCGAAAGCGCCGCAGCGCGATCAGATCGCCGGTATCACCCGCTGGTTCCAGCTGGAATTGGCGCGCTTGAAAGTCGACGTGCGTCTGGGGACTGCGGCCGACCCTGCAACCATCCTGGACTTGCGTCCGGACGTGGTCGTGCTGGCAAACGGCGGTCACCCGTTCCTGGAACAGAATGAACATTGGGGCGCGGATGAAGGCCTGGTGGTCAGCAGTTGGGACATCCTCGACGGCAAAGTTGCGCCGGGCAAGAACGTGCTGGTCTACGACACCATCTGTGAGTTCACCGGGATGTCGGTTGCCGACTTCCTCGCGGACAAAGGCAGTCAGGTCGAGATTGTCACTGACGACATCAAACCGGGCGTGGCCATTGGCGGAACATCGTTCCCGACGTACTACCGCAGCATGTACCCCAAAGAAGTGATCATGACCGGCGACCTGATGCTGGAGAAGGTCTATCGCGAGGGTGACAAGTTGGTCGCGGTGCTGGAGAACGAGTACACCGGCGCCAAAGAGGAGCGGGTGATCGACCAAGTGGTGATCGAGAACGGCGTGCGTCCAGACGAAGAAATCTACTACGCGCTGAAAGAGGCCTCGCGTAACAAGGGCCAGATCGACATCGAAGCGTTGTTCGCTATCCAGCCGCAACCTTCGCTGAGTCAGCCGGGCGAAGGTTACTTGCTGTTCCGCATCGGCGACTGCGTGGCCCAGCGCAACATCCATGCGGCGATCTACGACGCATTGCGGTTGTGTAAGGATTTTTAAATCAATACCTCTGTAGGAGTGAACGTGTTCGCGATTGGGCGCGGAGCGGCCAAAAAGGATTTGTTCATTTGATGAACGCCTGAAGGCCGCCCCGGCCTTATCGCGAACACGTTCACTCCTACGGTAAATGCGTTTCTCCGCTTTCCCGGTGGGAGCTCCACATGTTGAACACCCTTCTTCCCATCCTGTTGTTCGTCGCCCTGGCCCTGGCCGTGTTGGGCGCAGTGCGGCGGATGCTGCTGTGGCGCCAAGGCCGGGCGGCCAAGGTCGACTTGCTCGGCGGTCTGCTGGCCATGCCCAAGCGCTATATGGTCGATCTGCACCACGTCGTGGCACGGGATAAATACATCGCCAACACCCACGTTGCGACGGCGGGCGGTTTTGTCTTGGCGGCCGTACTGGCGATCCTGGTACACGGCTTCGGCTTGCATAACCGGATCCTCGGCTACGCCTTGCTGTTGGCGTCGGCGATCATGTTTGTCGGCGCAATTTTCATGGCACTGCGCCGGCTCAATCCGCCTGCGCGGCTGTCGAAAGGTCCATGGATGCGCCTGCCGAAAAGCCTGATGGCCTTTTCCGTCAGCTTCTTTCTGGTGACCCTGCCAGTGGCGGGCATCCTGCCGGAGCACTTTGGCGGTTGGGTTCTCGTCGTGCTGCTGGGCGTGGCCGTGGCCTTGAGCTTGACGGAAATGTTCTTCGGCATGACTTGGGGCGGGCCGATGAAGCACGCCTTTGCCGGCGCTTTGCACCTGGCCTGGCACCGTCGCGCCGAGCGCTTTGGTGGCGGCCGTTCCACCGGTTTGAAACCGCTGGACTTGAGTGACCGCAGCGCACCTTTGGGCGTGGAAAAGCCCGAGGATTTCACCTGGAACCAACTGCTGGGCTTCGACGCCTGTGTGCAGTGCGGCAAATGCGAAGCCGCCTGCCCGGCGTTCGCTGCCGGCCAGCCGCTGAACCCGAAAAAACTGATTCAAGACATGGTGGTCGGCTTGGCTGGCGGCACCGATGCCAAGTTCGCGGGGAGCCCGTATCCATCTCTTGACGGCAGGGGCAAACCGATCGGCGAACACGGCGGCAATGCCCATCAACCGATCGTCAACGGTCTGGTGGACGCCGAAACCCTGTGGTCTTGCACCACCTGCCGCGCCTGCGTCGAAGAATGCCCGATGATGATCGAGCACGTTGACGCCATCGTCGACATGCGCCGTTTCCTGACCCTGGAAAAAGGTGCGACGCCGAACAAGGGCGCCGAAGTGCTGGACAACCTGATCGCCACGGACAACCCAGGCGGCTTTGCGCCGGGTGGCCGGATGAACTGGGCGGCCGACCTAAACCTCAATCTGCTAAGCGAGAAGAAGACCGCCGACGTGCTGTTCTGGGTCGGCGACGGCGCGTTCGACATGCGTAATCAGCGGACCTTGCGCGCCTTCGTCAAAGTACTGAAAGCCGCCAATGTCGACTTCGCGGTGTTGGGTCTCGAAGAGCGCGACAGTGGCGACGTGGCTCGCCGTTTGGGCGATGAAGCGACGTTTCAGATGCTTGCCAAACGCAACATCCAGACCCTGTCCAAGTACGCTTTCAAGCGTATTGTCACCTGCGATCCGCACAGCTTCCATGTGCTGAAAAACGAGTACGGTGCTTTTGATGGCAACTATCAAGTGCAGCACCACAGCACCTACATGGCCGAGTTGATCCAGGCGGGTGCGTTGAACCTTGGCCAACACAAAGGCTCCAGCGTGACGTATCACGACCCGTGCTACCTCGGTCGTTACAACGGCGAATACGAGGCGCCGCGTGAGGTATTGCGCGCACTGGGTATCGAGATCAAGGAAATGCAGCGTTCCGGTTTTCGCTCCCGTTGCTGCGGCGGAGGTGGCGGCGCGCCGATCACCGACATTCCTGGCAAGCAGCGGATTCCCGACATGCGCATGGAAGACATCCGCGAAACCGGCGCCGAGCTGGTGGCTGTGGGTTGCCCGCAATGTACGGCGATGCTTGAAGGGGTGGTCGAGCCTCGGCCACTGATCAAAGACATTGCTGAACTGGTCGCCGATGCGTTGCTGGAAGACGTCGTCACCAGCAAACCGACACCTGTTAAACGCCAACCTGCGGAGGTGAATTGATGAGCGACATTATCCGCCGCGACCCCCGCGCCGAATGGATCGCCCGTAACCGCCTGCACCCGCTGCACGCGGCCATGCAACCCGCGCAAACCCGCTGGATGGGGCCCAACGGCATCGTGCGCAAAGATGTGCACAACGTGGGTTTCATTGGCCCTAATGGTATCAAGCGGATCGACCGCAGCGGCGCGCAGCAGGGCGGTGCAGTCAAACGTTCTGCTGCGGCCGACGTGCAGTTGCCGCTGCATGTCATCGCGCAACCGGCGTTCTACATTTGCGTCGCACCGGACATGGTCGGCGGCCGCTTGAGCAGTCACGACCGCGACGTGTTGGGCCAGGCTCGTCAATTGGCCGGCAACGACGGTGCAGTGCTGGCCGTGGTATTCGGCGAGCACAAGGAAACTGCGTTTGCCACCGCCGGCGTCGACCGTCTGTTGCTGCTCGACGGCAGCGAGTTCAGCGGTTATTCACCGGAACAGCGTGTTCAGGGTCTACGGGCTGTGGATAACCAGTTCAATCCGCGTCATTGGCTGCTGCCTGACAGCCGCAGCGGTGGCGGTGAGCTGGGTCGACGTTTTGCCGCAAGCCTGGGCGAACGTCCGGCAACACGGGTCTGGCAGGTGACTGACGAGCAGTGCATCGGCCGCGCGGGTGCGGGTCGTGAAGACTTGGCCCGTCCATTGGCTCGCTTGATTCTGGCCGCCGTCGAATGCGCCGAGCCAGTCAGTGAAACCCTTCACGAAGCCTTGCCGGTGGAGTTATCCACAGCCGTCGCTCGCAGTCTGTCGCGTATCGAAGACCTCGGCGCAGTGGCGGTGGACCCGGCAGCCGTCCCCATGGCTGAAGCGGAGTTCATCTTCTCGGGTGGCAATGGCGTGAAAGATTGGGATTTGTTTCACCGAACTGCAGCGGCATTGGGCGCCACCGAAGGCGCATCCCGTGTGGCGGTGGACGATGGCTACATGGCGCGTGATCGTCAGGTCGGCGCCAGTGGTACTTGGGTCACAGCTCGGGTGTATGTGGCTGTCGGTATCTCCGGCGCGATCCAGCATCTGCAAGGCATTGGTGCCTGCGACAAGGTGGTGGCGATCAACCTCGATCCGGGGTGCGACATGATCAAACGTGCTGACCTGTCGGTGATCGGTGAAAGCGCGGACATACTCAAGGCACTGATTGTTGCCGTTGAGGCTTACCGCAATGAGGGGAAACGCGATGCTGCATAATTCGAAGGCCCCTGTGGATAACAGTGCAATTCACATCATCAGCCTGGTGTCCATCGGTGCGCACCCGACGTCCGGCCGTCCACGCCGCGCCGAACAAGATGCGCGCGCTGTCGAACTGGGCCTGCAACTGGCTGGGGACAACTTGCACGTGCTGCACGCGGGCAATGTCGACGAGCCTGCGCTGCGGGCTTACTTGGGCATGGGCCTGGACGAACTGCATGTACTGGAGCAGCCCCCAGGCGCGGATGCCTTGCCAGCGCTGATCGATTATCTGCGCGAAGCCAATGTTCAAGTGGTGCTCACCGGCAGCCAGGCGGAAACCGGTGAAGGCTCGGGCATGTTGCCGTTTCTGTTGGCGGAAAAACTGGGCTGGCCGCTGGTGGTCGGATTGGCGCAGGTCGAATCGCTGGATAACGGCGTGGCCCATGTGCTGCAAGCGCTGCCACGCGGTCAACGTCGTCGTCTGAAGGTCCGCCTGCCGTTTCTCGCGACTGTGGATAACGCCGCGCCCAAGTCCCGGCAGAGTGCCTACGGGCCTGCACAGCGCGGCGTGCTTGCGGCTGATCAGGTTGAAGTGGTGGTGGACGAACTGCTCGCAGCGTCATCACTGCAACCCGCCAAACCAAGGCCAAAACGTCTGAAAGTGATCAAAGGCAAAAGCGGCGCCGACCGCATGAAAGCCGCAACAGCCAAGGCCAGCGGTGGCGGTGGGCAAGTACTCAAAGGCCTCGGCGCCAAAGAAGGCGCCGAGGCGATTTTGAAGTTGTTGATTGAGGAAGGCGTGGTGCGGTAGGTGCGCAGGAAGTACCACTGCGACTTCTGGATGATTACTCCGGATATCACGCCCCGGCGTTGCAGCCGGGGGGGCGAATGTCTGGCCTGCATGGCCCGAGCTACTTAAGCTGGAACTGCGGATCTCCCGTGAGTTTGAACAGCAACTCAACGCCCTCGGGCCAGGGCCCATACCCGGTTTGGCCGTTGATATGGCCGGCATTTTCCACCCGGACCAGTTCACTGCCCCAGGCCTGGCTGAAAGCCTTGGCCCGCTCCTGGGTGACATACGGATCATCCGTACTCGCCACCATGATCGTTGGAAAAGGCAGGCATTGCGTCGACATCGGCACAAATCCCGATGTGCCTGACGGATAGCTATCCGCCTCGGTATCACTCGGAGCCACCAGCAATGCGCCACGAACCTTGTGCGCCTCGGGATACTGCTGCGCCCAGCGGGTGATCAAGGTACAAGCCAGGCTGTGGGCCACCAGCACGACCTCCCTGTCGGCAGCAGCAATTTCCTGATTTAAGCGCTCCACCCAATCCTTCGCGTTTGGCGTTTCCCAGTCTTGCTGCTCGACCCTGTGCAGGCCTGAAAACTGCCGCTCCCACTGTGACTGCCAATGTGCTTCACCCGAATTGAACAGGCCCGGCAAGATCAAAACCCTGACTGTCATCGTTCTTCTCCTTCACGATCATTCACACGCCAGCAAAGAGCCATTGGCTGCAAAAAACACCAGCACACCGATGAAACTCGACAACAACATACGCCGAGTCAGGAAAAACAGCACAAAAACAGCCAGGGACTTCGTGTAAGTAGCTCTTGGAGGAGGCGTGCTGCCGTACAGCGGTCGTAAACCAGTGAATGCATTTTCAGACTGAAACTGAGTTCAGTGTCTTCGGACCGCCTCGCGATCTATCGCGAGCAAGCTCGCTCCTGCAATTTAATTAAGCAGCTGATTGAATAAGGCGTGTTCGTTAAATAGCTTTCGCAAGCAAGCTGGCGCGGTATCAAAATACTTGCCCACAATCTCTGTTGGCGCTTCTGTGGATAACATGTTCACGGTCCTTTGCAGGCCACTATCGACGTGGCTTTGCGCGACATGATCAAAAAACAATCAATAGTGCCCTGAAAGGGTACTTCCTGATAAGTCACGGTTTTTCTTGGGTTTTTCCACAGGCAAAATTCGACTTGCCCACAATTGCTGTGGGTGGGTCTGTGGATAAGTTGTTGGCGGAAGGCCAGGAAGGGCGGCGGGGTTGGTGTTGGCAGGTATTGGTTAAAAATTAATCACCTGTAGGCGCGAGTTCATTGACGGCGCAGTGTGACGGACACACCGCGCCATCTCCCCTTACTCGTGACTGACTGGCACACCCTTCAGGTACGTTGCCGGCTCTGCGCCGAGGTTGCTCAGCAGGCGTTCGCTGTACCAGTCGATGAAGTTGACCACGCCGAACTCGTACGTCTTGGAGTACGGGCCTGGCTGATAAGCCGTGGAGTTGATCCCTCGCTGGTTTTCTTCTGCCAGACGACGGTCCTGGTCGTTGGTAGCGTCCCACACCTTGCGCATATTGGCCGGGTCGTAATCGACGCCTTCAACCGCATCCTTGTGCACCAGCCATTTGGTGCTGACCATGGTTTCCTGTGCGCTGATCGGCCACACGGTGAAGACGATGATGTGATCGCCCATGCAGTGGTTCCAGGAATGCGGCAAGTGCAGAATGCGCATCGAGCCCAGGTCCGGGTTTTTGATCCGGCCCATGAGTTTCTTGCAGCCTTGCTTACCATCCATGGTCATCGACACCGTGCCTTTGAGCAGCGGCATGCGCACGATGCGGTTACGCAGGCCGAAGCTGGCGTGAGCGTAGGGAATCTTCTCGGCTTCCCAGGCAGCGGCAGACGCGGCCACGTGATCCTTGAAGGCCTGGTCGGCACGCGGGTCGGTGACGTCGTCCCATTCCAGCAGGGTTTTCAACAGTTCCGGGTGCGATGCATTGCAGTGGTAACACTCGCGGTTGTTTTCCAGCACCAGCTTCCAGTTGGCTTTTTCCATCAAGGTGGTTTGCACCGCCACCTTGGTGTTCTCCATGTCGTACGGTTCCATGTAATGAGTGAGCGTCGCCAGGAACTCATCGATGGCTGGTGGGTTTTCCGCCAGGCTGATGAAGATGTAACCCCCTGCGGTTTTTACGTTCACCGGCTTGAGGCCGTACTGCTTCATATCGAAGTCGGCGCCCATCTCGCTGCCCGCGAATAACAGGCGACCGTTCAGCTCGTAGGTCCACTGGTGATACGGGCACACCAGCTTGGCGACCTTGCCTTTTTCCCCGGTGCACAGACGCGAGCCACGATGGCGGCAGACGTTGTGAAACGCGTTGATCTGACCGTCAGGACCCCGAAGGACGATGATAGGGTTCTTGCCGATTTGCAGGGTCAGGTAATTGCCCTTGGTCGGAATCTCGCAGGTCATGCCCGCGACCAGCCACTCTTTTTGAAAGATTTCCTGCATGTCGATTTCAAACAGCCGCTCGTCACTGTAGAAAGGCTGCGGCAGCGAAAACGTGCGTTCGCGGTTCTGCAGCATTTCGGCGGTGGCCTTACGTGCAGGTTCCAGCGGATCGCCCAAGCTCAAGGTTGCGGTGACGTCCATCTTTCAAGTCCTCATGACCGGTTTCAACGGTCGGCGAATGTGGCTAATAAGGTTCTTTAGGTCAGTTGCACGTAAGGCGACGGTTCTTTTGCCGTTCATGCTCATGGTTACGCTTTTCATTGCAAAGCGGGCATGGATACTTAGAGCCGAGTGTGGGGTCCGGCGCTGACCGAACCTTATCCATGGGCGACATGGCCGAATCCGTTTCCGACGCGTGAACCCCGGTCGTTAGGGGCTGGTCGCGATAAGTACGTCAATGTCGCAGATAGGCAAGTGGGCAATCTGCGGCTTACGCAGAATCCTCAACATAAGGCCGACAGTCGGCCGTGGAGATGAGCATGTCTAACAGTTTCCTCAGCCCGGTAAATACCCAGACCTGGGCCAATGGCCGCCACCTGGTTCGTGTCGTCAAGGTGATCCAGGAAACCTGGGACGTGCGCACCTTCTGTTTCATGGCCGACCAGCCGATTTTGTTCTTTTTCAAGCCGGGTCAGTTCGTCACCCTGGAGCTGGAAATCGACGGCGAGTCAGTGATGCGCTCGTACACCATCTCCAGCTCGCCCTCCGTGCCGTACAGCTTCTCTATCACCATCAAGCGTGTGCCCGGCGGCAAGGTCTCGAACTGGCTGCACGACACTCTGCATGAAGGCCAGGAGCTGGCGGTGCACGGGCCGGTGGGTTTGTTCAACGCCATCGATTTCCCCAACCCGAAAATTCTCTACCTCAGCGGCGGTGTCGGTATCACGCCAGTCATGTCCATGGCGCGCTGGTTTTACGACACTAACGCCAATGTCGACATGGTTTTTGTCCACAGCGCCCGCTCGCCCAAAGACATCATTTACCACCGCGAGCTGGAGCACATGGCGTCGCGAATCGACAACTTCAGCCTGCACCTGGTGTGCGAGAAGCATGGCCTCGGCGAACCATGGGCCGGTTATCGCGGTTACCTGAACCAGAAAATGCTCGAATTGATGGTGCCGGATTTCCTTGAGCGCGAGGTGTTCTGCTGCGGACCGACGCCTTACATGAACGCCATCAAACGCCTGCTCGAAGCCAATGGCTTCAACATGGATCAGTACCATGAAGAGTCGTTCGGCGCGACGCCGCCTGAAGCCCGCGCCGATGCGGTGGAACAAGCCGAGCAAGCGGCCGACGCCCCTGAGATCGATCTGGCGGACCTGCATCAAGTGGAGTTCATTTCGACCGGCAAGAGCATCCGCGTCGGTCCGGGCGAAACCGTACACGCTGCTGCCGCCAAGCTTGGCCTGATGATTCCAAAAGCCTGCGGCATGGGCATCTGCGGGACCTGCAAGGTGTTGAAGCTGGGCGGGGAAGTAGAGATGGAGCACAACGGCGGCATCACCGATGAAGACGTGGCCGAGGGTTATATCCTGTCGTGCTGCAGTGTGCCTAAAGGTGATGTGCGGATCGATTACTGATGCGGTGTGTCAGGCACACCGCATCAGGCCGTTCGCCAACAAGCTGACGCCTGCCGATGATGGTGTAGCGTTTACAGACTAAACCGCGCAACCATGCTGTTTAGGTCGACCGCCAGGCGAGACAATTCGTTGCTGGCGGCGCTGGTCTGATTGGCACCCGTCGCCGATTGCACCGACAGGTCACGGATGTTCACCAGATTACGGTCCACTTCGCGGGCGACTTGTGCCTGCTCCTCGGCGGCGCTGGCGATTACCAGATTGCGCTCGTTGATCTGCACGATGGCCTGATTGATGGTATCCAGCGCCATGCCCGCGCCTTTGGCGATGTTCAGCGTCGATTCAGCCCGCTCGGTGCTGTTGCGCATCGAGTTGACAGCCTGTTCGGTGCCACCCTGAATGCTGCCTACCATCCGCTCGATTTCGCTGGTCGACTGTTGGGTGCGATGCGCCAGGGCGCGAACTTCGTCGGCAACCACCGCGAACCCACGACCCGCTTCACCGGCACGTGCCGCTTCAATGGCCGCGTTGAGGGCCAGCAAGTTGGTCTGATCCGCCAGACCACGAATCACATCAAGTACCTTGCCGATATCCCGCGACTCGTTGGCCAGATTACCAATCAGCTCGGCGGTGCTTTGCACGTCACCGCTCATCCGCTCGATAGCACCGACCGTTTCCATCACCAGTTCCCGGCCATCGCCCGCTGAGGTGGTCGCGCTTTTCGAGGCATCGGAAGTGCTCACGGCATTGCGCGCGACTTCTTCCACGGCGCTGGTCATTTGATTGACGGCCGTTGCGGCCTGCTCGATTTCCTTGTTCTGTTGCGAGAGTCCGCGCGCGCTTTCGTCGGTGACGGCGTTCAGTTCTTCGGCTGCGGATGCGAGCTGAGTGGCCGAGCCGGAAATCCGTTGCAGGGTATCGCGCAGTTTTCCCTGCATTTTTTCCATGGCAGCCAGCAGGCGGCCGGCTTCATCACTGCCATTGACTTTGATCGGGCGTGTCAGATTACCCTCGGCGATGTCTTCGGCGGCGGCCAAGGCCTGGGAGATGGGCAGGGTGATGCTGGTGGTCAGGAGCCAGGCGAAGAGGATGGTGAGGAGGGTAGAGACAATCAGGATCCCGACCAGAAGATCGAATGCCATGCTGTACTGGTCGCTCGTTTCTTTGTTGCTTTCGCTCAACTGACGGGTATTGATATCGACCAGTTTGCTCAGCGCGGCATTCATTTGTTCCGAGTTGCTCAGCAGGTCCGCGTTGAGTATTGAACGCAGTTCATCAACCTGGTTGTTGCGCGACAGCGTCTTGATTCTCTCTTCAAGCTGGCGGTACTCGGCGAGCTTTTGCACGTATTGGTCATACGCAGTACGTTCCTCCGAACGGACGATCAGCTTCTCGTAGATGTTTTGTGCGGCGCGAATCTGCTCGTTTCTTAGCTGAAACAACTCAATGGTTTTCTGTTGAACGTCGGGCTCGCGATTGATCAGCAAGCGGTAAGACAGGACGCGCAGACGCAGTGTCAGTTGGGTGAACTCATCAAGGGCCTTGATGCTGGGCAAGCTGTTCTGCTCGATCGCCATGCCAGCCGCACGGATCTTGCTCATCTGCGTCAGGGCGAAGATGCCAAGGATTAGCATCAGGCTGCCAATCAGGGCAAACCCGAGAAACGCACGGGGAGCGATGTTCATATTGCGAAGGGACATAAGGGGTTCCGATGAGGGCGCGTTCCATGCGGGTAAGGCAAAAAAGTGTGGCTTGCATCACCTATCGGACATAAGACTAAAGTCTTGAGCATTGCTGGCGAACTTGTCCGTATTTGTCGCAGACGGCTTGGTCCGACGAGCAGCAGGAACCCCACAAGGAAAATGCAGTCAGTAACATTCCTATGCGTTTACATCGGCAACTCTTGAAAAGAAGCGCATCGGCGAGGAATCAAAGGCGTGAACGCCTTGATAAGCCTGGCGTGTGCAGTGACTTTTCTTTATCGTGTGCGCCCTTTGAAATTTGCTCGAGAAATCAAAATGTTGGAAGCATCCCTGAGTCAATTGGAACAACTGGTCAGTGACCTTGTGCAGCAGAATCAGACCCTTCACGCCGCGAACGCGCAATTGAGTGCCGAGCTGGTCCAGGTCAAGGATGACAACGACAGCCTGCAATTGAGTCTGCTGGAGCAGGAAGAAAAACAGGGCGCTACCGCTGCCCGTATTCAGGCATTGGTTCAGCGTGCCACTAGCGTCAACCCTGTCAGCGCATGAGTAGCGATAGTCATGCAGTGAAGGTCGTCTCTATTCTGGGCAACGACTATTCGATCAAGGCCCCCCTGGGGGAAGAGCAGGCCTTGCTGGATGCGGCGGTCATGCTCAAGGCCGCCCTGGCTGACACCAAAAAGAAATACCCAAGCCTGATCGGCGATAAATTGCTGGTATTGGCGGCGTTGAACCTGTGTTCGCAGCAGGTAGAACTCAAACGCCAGCACAAGATGGACCTCAACCGTTATCAAGAGCAGGTCAGCGCCACGGTTGAAGTCATCTCCAAGACCCTGGCTCAGGGTTGAATTGAGCTGGCAAATACAAAAACGATTATTTTGCAGGCGCGCGGGCAAGCGCGCTCCTGCAAGTGCCGTATTTGCTACGCGACCGCGCAGTATCCCATCCAGAAGACCGGCTTTATCCCGCCTGCATCACCGTTCGGATATCCGCTGCCAACTCGCGCACGCGGTCTTCTTCGGTGTCCCATGAGCACATGAAGCGCGCGCCGCCGTTGCCGATAAAGGTATAGAAGCGCCAGCCTTTATGGGTCAACGCCTTGATCGCCGGTTCCGACAGTTGCAGGAATACGCCGTTGGCCTGCACCGGGAACATCAGCTCTACGCCAGGGATGTCCTTCACCAGTTCGCTGAGCAATTGCGCGCAGTGGTTGGCGTGGCGTGCATGTTTGAGCCAGGCATCGTTCTCCAGCAGCCCGACCCACGGCGCTGAGAGAAAGCGCATTTTCGAGGCCAGTTGCCCAGCCTGTTTGCAGCGGTAGTCAAAGTCTTCAGCCAGTTTATGGTTGAAGAACAGAATCGCCTCGCCCACCGCCATGCCGTTTTTAGTGCCGCCGAAGCACAGCACATCGATCCCGGATTTCCAGGTCAGTTCTGCCGGGGAGCAATTGAGGTAGGCGCAGGCATTGGCGAAACGCGCGCCGTCCATGTGCAGATTGAGGCCCAGTTCCTTGCAGGTGGCGCTGATGGCCTTGAGCTCTTCGGGCTGATAGACACTGCCGACTTCCGTCGCCTGAGTCAGGGTCACGACCCGAGGTTTTGGGTAGTGAATGTCCTGACGTTTGAGTGCGACTTCACGAATCGATTCTGGGGTCAGCTTGCCGTTTTCGCTGCGGGCGGTCAGCAGCTTGGAGCCGTTGGAGAAAAACTCCGGTGCGCCGCATTCATCGGTTTCGACGTGGGCGGTTTCCGAGCAGATAACGCTGTGGTAACTCTGGCACAACGACGACAGCGCCAGAGAGTTGGCTGCGGTACCGTTGAAGGCGAAAAAGACTTCGCAGTCGGTTTCGAACAGTTTGCGAAAATGATCAGAGGCGCGAGCGGTCCACTCATCGTCACCATAGGCGCGCTGATGGCCGTGGTTTGCCTGTTCCATGGCGGCCCAGGCTTCGGGGCAGATCCCGGAATAGTTGTCGCTGGCAAACTGCTGGCTTTTATCTGTCATGGCCGATTCCCTGTGATCGAATAAGGTCGCACTTTAACCATGATTGTTGGCGCGGGTCATGCGTTGTTCTGTTTCCCGCTTTTTTCATCACGTGCATGGAGCCTTATGAGGTCGTTGCTGAAGCATCCGATAACCACCGGGCGAGACGCTGCGCTGGACCTGCTCAAGTGGCTGGCGATGCTGAGCATGGTGCTCGATCACCTGCGTTACGTCGGCTGGTCGGTGGACTTCCTGTATGTGCCGGGGCGATTTGCGTTTCCGTGGTTTTGCTTGGCAATCGCCGCCAATCTGGCGCGTGGCGGGGCTGGACAGGTTGAGGGCGTTCAATGGCGCTATCTGGCCTGGCTGCTGGTGTTCGCCGGGCTGGCGGAGCTGCCTTACCGGTTGTTCATGCTTCACGCAGACACCTTGAACGTGTTGCCGACGCTGGGGTTGGGGCTGTTGCTGGCGCAGGGTTGGCGCGACCGTACGCCGTGGGCGTTGTGTCTGGCGGGCGTGGTGTTGCTGGTGGCGGCGGTTTTCCAGGCGCAGCTGATGTTCGGCTTTTTTGGCGTCGCGCTGCCGCTGGCATTTTTGTGGGTGCTGCGCGGGCCATGGTACGGGGCACTATTGCCGGGGCTGGTGTGTCTGGCGAGCAACGCCTGGCCAGAGATGTTCGCGGCGGCGCGGTGGGGCGACAGTGTGTCGATACAGGGCATTGCGGTGTGCCTGATGGCGCCGCTGGTCGGATTGGCACTGCTGAAGACCCGGCTGACTGTCGCGGTCTGGCCAATGCGGCGCTGGGCGTATGCGATCTACCCCGTGCATTTTTTGCTGTTGGTCGGGGTCAGGTTTTGGGTGGCGGGGTGAATGCGTTCTATCGGTCAGATCGCGCCGGCTTCTTTCGCGAAGGCGTCGGTTGAGACAACATAAACCTCCCGCCAAGCCCCATAACAGGGCCTTTCCCAGCTACCAATTATCTCTGCGCGCCAAGCCATGTCGTAAACGCACCTTTGCGTGGCGCCCATAGGCATTTGGCCTCTCTGCGTCGGACCTAACATCGCATCCAAAGGGCACTCTACACGCCCTATCGATAAGTCAGGCGCAGCGCCGCCGCTGGGAGAACCGCGATGTTCAGCAAGCAAGACAAAATCCAAGGCTATGACGATGTACTGTTGGCGGCGATGAATGCTGAAGAGCAACGCCAGGAAGACCACATCGAGCTGATCGCTTCGGAAAACTACACCAGCAAACGCGTGATGGAAGCCCAGGGCAGCGGCCTGACCAATAAATACGCAGAAGGCTATCCGGGCAAGCGCTACTACGGTGGTTGCGAGCATGTGGACAAGGTCGAGCAGTTGGCCATTGATCGCGCCAAACAGCTGTTCGGCGCCGATTACGCGAACGTCCAGCCGCACTCCGGCAGCCAGGCCAACGCCGCTGTCTATCTGGCCCTGCTGCAAGCGGGCGACACCGTGCTGGGCATGAGCCTGGCCCACGGCGGTCACCTGACCCACGGCGCCAAAGTCAGCTTCTCCGGCAAACTGTACAACGCTGTGCAATATGGCATCGACACCGCCACCGGCTTGATCGATTACGACGAAGTCGAGCGCATCGCCGTTGAATGCAAGCCAAAAATGATCATTGCCGGTTTCTCGGCCTACTCGAAAACCCTGGATTTCCCACGCTTCCGCGCCATCGCCGACAAAGTGGGCGCCTATCTGTTTGTTGATATGGCCCACGTGGCCGGTCTGGTTGCTGCTGGCCTGTACCCGAACCCGCTGCCGTACGCCGACGTGGTGACCACCACGACCCATAAAACCCTGCGCGGTCCACGTGGCGGCCTGATCCTGGCCAAAGCCAACGAAGAGATCGAGAAGAAACTCAACTCTGCAGTATTCCCTGGTGGTCAGGGCGGCCCGTTGATGCACGTTATCGCGGCCAAGGCCGTGTGTTTCAAGGAAGCGCTGGAGCCAGGGTTCAAGGTCTATCAGCAACAAGTGATCGATAACGCAAAGGCGATGGCGAAGGTGTTCATCGACCGTGGTTACGACGTGGTGTCCGGCGGTACCGACTGCCACCTGTTCCTGGTCAGCCTGATCCGTCAGGGCCTTACCGGTAAAGACGCCGACGCCGCCTTGGGTCGTGCGCACATCACCGTGAACAAGAACTCCGTACCGAACGATCCACAATCGCCGTTCGTGACTTCGGGTCTGCGTATCGGCACCCCGGCCGTCACCACGCGAGGTTTCAAAGTTCCACAATGTGTCGAACTGGCCGGCTGGGTCTGTGACATTCTCGACAACCTCGGCGATGCAGATGTCGAGGCCAATGTCGCCAGCCAGGTTGCGGCACTGTGCGCCGATTTCCCGGTTTATCGCTGAGTCAGGAGTAGCCCCATGCAGCATTACTCAGGCTTCGGCCTCTTCAAGCACTCTCTCAGCCACCACGAAAACTGGCAGCGCATGTGGCGCACGCCGACCCCGAAAAAAGTCTACGACGTGGTCATCGTCGGCGGCGGCGGTCATGGTTTGGCGACTGCGTATTACCTGGCCAAGGAGCACGGCATCACCAACGTGGCCGTGGTCGAGAAAGGCTGGCTGGGCGGCGGTAATACCGCACGCAACACCACCATCGTGCGCTCCAACTACCTCTGGGATGAGTCGGCGCACCTGTACGAACACGCGATGAAACTGTGGGAAGGCCTGTCGCAGGACATCAACTACAACGTGATGTTCTCTCAACGCGGCGTGTACAACCTGTGCCACACCCTGCAAGACATTCGTGACTCGGAACGCCGGGTCAGCGCCAACCGCCTCAATGGCGTGGATGGCGAGTTGCTCAATGCCAAACAGGTCGCGGAAGAAATCCCGTACCTGGATTGCTCGAAAAACACCCGTTACCCGATCATTGGCGCGACGGTTCAGCGCCGTGGCGGCGTAGCTCGTCACGATGCCGTGGCCTGGGGTTTTGCGCGTGCCGCCGACGCCTTGGGCGTCGACCTGATTCAACAGACCGAAGTGATCGGTTTCCGTAAGGAAAACGGCGTGTGCATCGGCGTCGAGACCAACAAAGGCTTCATCGGCGCCAAGCGCGTCGGCGTGGTGACGGCCGGTAACTCCGGGCACATGGCGAAACTGGCCGGCTTCCGCTTGCCGATTGAATCCCATCCGCTGCAAGCGCTGGTGTCCGAGCCGATCAAACCGATTATCGACAGCGTGATCATGTCCAACGCGGTTCACGGATACATCAGCCAGTCGGACAAAGGCGACCTGGTGATTGGTGCCGGTATCGACGGCTACAACGGTTACGGCCAGCGCGGTTCGTACCCGGTGATTGAGCATACTATTCAAGCCATCGTCGAGATGTTTCCGGTCCTGTCCCGGGTGCGCATGAACCGTCAGTGGGGCGGCATCGTCGACACCACGCCGGACGCCTGCCCGATCATTTCCAAAACACCCGTGCCGAATATGTTCTTTAACTGCGGTTGGGGCACCGGTGGCTTCAAGGCCACGCCGGGCTCGGGCAACGTATTTGCCGCCAGTCTCGCCAAAGGTGAAATGCACCCCTTGGCCAAGCCATTCTCCATCGACCGTTTCCACAACGGTGCGCTGATCGACGAACACGGCGCCGCGGCCGTAGCTCACTAAGCCCACTACAGGAGAAATACCTATGTTGCACATCTTCTGTCCTCACTGTGGCGAACTGCGCTCCGAAGAGGAATTCCACGCGTCGGGCCAGGCTCATATCCCGCGTCCGCTGGACCCGAACGCCTGCACCGATGAGCAGTGGGGCGATTACATGTTCTTCCGCGACAACCCGCGTGGGCTGCACCATGAACTGTGGAATCACGCTGCCGGTTGCCGTCAGTACTTCAACGCCACGCGTGACACCGTGACGTACGAGATTCTCGAAACCTACCCGATTGGCGCCAAGCCGCAATTCACGGCTAAAGCCGCCAGTACGCGTGCGGGAGACAAGGTATGAGCCAGAATAATCGACTGCCCAACGGCGGCCGTATCGACCGTAGCAAGGTGCTGAATTTCACCTTCAACGGTCAGCAGTATCAAGGTTTTGAAGGCGACAGCCTGGCCGCAGCATTGCTGGCCAATGGCGTCGACATCATTGGCCGCAGCTTCAAGTATTCGCGTCCTCGCGGGATTTTCGCGGCAGGTTCCGAAGAGCCGAACGCGGTGTTGCAGATCGGTGCCACTGAAGCGACCCAGATTCCTAACGTGCGAGCCACGCAACAAGCGCTGTATCAAGGTCTGGTCGCTACCAGCACCAACGGCTGGCCGAGCGTAAACACCGACGTGATGGGGATTCTTGGCAAGGTCGGTGGCAAGCTGATGCCGCCGGGCTTCTACTACAAAACCTTCATGTACCCACAATCGTTCTGGATGACCTACGAGAAGTACATCCGTAAGGCGGCGGGCCTTGGTCGCTCGCCTACCGAGAACGACCCGGACAGCTATGACGCGATGAACCAGCACTGCGACGTGCTGATCGTCGGCGCCGGCCCTGCTGGCCTGGCCGCAGCCCTGGCTGCCGGTCGCAGCGGTGCGCGGGTGATTCTGGCGGATGAGCAGGAAGAGTTTGGCGGCAGTCTGCTGGACAGCCGTGAAAGCCTGGATGGCAAACCGGCGGCCGAGTGGGTTGCCACCGTGCTGGCCGAGCTGAAAAAAATGCCGGAAGTGACCTTGCTGCCACGGGCGACGGTGAACGGCTATCACGATCATAATTTCCTGACCATTCACGAGCGTCTGGCCGATCACCTCGGTGACCGCGCGCCGATTGGTCAAGTGCGTCAGCGTATGCACCGGGTTCGCGCCAAGCGCGTGGTGTTGGCGACCGGTACTCACGAACGTCCGCTGGTGTATGGCAACAACGATGTGCCGGGCAACATGCTCGCGGGGTCCATTTCCACCTACGTCCGCCGTTATGGTGTGGCGCCTGGCAAAAAACTGGTGCTGTCGACCAACAACGATCATGCCTACCGCGTAGCGCTGGACTGGCTCGATGCCAGCCTGCAAGTGGTGGCAATCGCTGATGCCCGGAGCAATCCGCGTGGCGCACTGGTTGAAGAAGCACGGGCCAAAGGGATTCGTATCCTGACCTCCAGCGCCGTTGTCGAAGCGCGTGGCAGCAAGCATGTAACCGCTGCCCGCATTGCGGCCATCGACGTCAAAGGCCATCGCGTTACCAGCCCCGGCGAATGGCTCGATTGCGATCTGGTAGGCAGCTCTGGCGGCTATAGCCCTATCGTGCATTTGGCGTCCCACTTGGGCGGCAAGCCGATCTGGCGTGAAGACATCCTCGGTTTCGTACCGGGCGAAGCGCCGCAAAAGCGCGTCTGCGTCGGTGGCATAAACGGTGTGTACGGACTGGCTGATGCCTTGGCCGATGGTTTCGAGGGCGGCGCTCGCGCAGCCAACGAAGCAGGCTTTAGGGTGGTCGAAGGCGTCTTGCCAAAAGCACTGACCCGCCATGAAGAAGCGACTCTGGCACTGTTCCAGGTGCCGCATGAAAAAGCCACCGCACGGGCGCCGAAGCAATTCGTCGACCTGCAGAACGACGTCACCGCTGCCGCCATCGAACTGGCGACCCGCGAGGGCTTCGAGTCGGTCGAGCACGTCAAACGCTACACAGCGCTGGGCTTCGGCACCGATCAAGGCAAGCTCGGCAACGTCAACGGTCTGGCGATTGCCGCCCGTTCGCTGAAGATGTCGATCACCGACATGGGCACCACCATGTTCCGCCCGAACTACACGCCCGTTACCTTCGGCGCTGTAGCGGGTCGTCATTGCGGGCACATTTTCGAGCCGGTGCGCTTCACCGCGCTGCATGCCTGGCACGTTAAGAACGGTGCCGAGTTTGAAGACGTCGGCCAGTGGAAGCGGCCTTGGTACTTCCCGAAAAATGGCGAAGACCTGCACGCTGCCGTCAGCCGTGAATGCAAAGCCGTGCGTGCCAGCGTTGGCCTGCTCGATGCCTCCACACTGGGCAAAATCGACATTCAAGGTCCGGATGCACGTGAGTTTCTCAACCGTATCTACAGCAACGCCTGGACCAAGCTCGATGTGGGCAAGGCGCGTTACGGCCTGATGTGTAAAGAAGACGGGATGGTCTTCGACGATGGCGTGACCGCCTGTATCGCCGATAACCACTTCCTGATGACCACCACCACCGGTGGCGCTGCACGCGTGCTGCAATGGCTGGAAATCTATCAACAGACCGAATGGCCAGACCTGAAGGTGTACTTCACGTCCGTCACTGACCATTGGGCAACCCTGACCTTATCCGGCCCTAACAGCCGCAAGCTGCTCAGCGAAGTCACGGCCATCGACCTGGGCAAGGACGCTTTCCCGTTCATGACCTGGAAAGAAGGTCTGGTGGGTGGTGTGCCGGCTCGGGTGTTCCGTATCTCCTTTACCGGTGAGCTGTCGTACGAGGTCAACATCCAGGCTGACTACGCCATGGGTGTGCTGGAAAAAATCGTCGCAGCGGGCAAGCAGTACAACCTGACGCCGTACGGCACTGAAACCATGCACGTCCTGCGGGCCGAGAAGGGTTTCATTATTGTCGGTCAGGACACCGATGGCTCGATGACCCCTGACGACCTGAACATGGGCTGGTGTGTTGGCCGGACCAAACCGTTCTCGTGGCTCGGCTGGCGTGGCATGAACCGCGAAGACTGTGTGCGTGATCAACGTAAGCAGCTGGTTGGTCTGAAACCGATCGATCCGACCAAATGGCTGCCTGAAGGGGCGCAGTTGGTATTCGACACCAAACAGTCGATTCCGATGAGCATGGTCGGGCACGTGACCTCCAGTTACACCAACGGCTCACTGGGTTATTCGTTCGCGCTGGGCGTGGTCAAAGGCGGCCTGAAACGCATGGGCGAACGGGTGTTCGCACCGTTGGTCGATGGCACCGTGATCGAGGCCGAAATCGTGTCTTCGGTGTTCTTCGATCCGAAGGGTGAGCAGCAGAACGTCTAGCGATTCACCGCTCCTACACATTGGTGTTTCGGCAACACAACAGAATTCAGGACAGGTGCTCTATGACCATAGCCAACGTTTACCAACAGCGGCCAACGACCGGCGAAAAGGCCGAGTCGCCGCTGTTCCACGCCGACCTCAATAGCCTGGTTGGCAAAGGCCGCAACAACCCTGGCGTGACCTTGCGCGAGAAGAAGCTGCTGGGCCATCTGACCCTGCGTGGCGACGGCAAAGACCCGGCGTTCGTGGCCGGTGTCGCCAAGGCGCTGGGCATGGAATTGCCGGTTGCGCTGACTGTCGTTGCCAACGGCGACAGCTCACTGCAATGGCTGGGCCCGGATGAATGGCTGCTGATCGTCCCGAGTGGCGAAGAGCTGGCGACCGAACAGCGTCTGCGTGCAGCACTGGATGGGCTGCACATCGCCGTGGTCAACGTCAGCGGCGGGCAAACTCTGCTGGAACTGACCGGGCCCAAGGTTCGCGAACTGCTGATGAAATCCACCAGCTACGATGTGCACCCGAACAACTTCCCGGTGGGTAAAGCCATCGGCACGGTGTTCGCCAAGTCGCAATTGGTGATTCGCCGCACGGGTGAAGAGACCTGGGAATTGCTGATCCGCCGCTCGTTCTCCGACTACTGGTGGCTGTGGTTGCAAGACGCCAGCGCTGAGTACGGGTTGAGCATCAAGGCCTGACGCAATTCCTGTAGGAGCGGACTTGTCCGCGAAAGCGTCGGTCCCTGCAAAGAGGTTTCAACAGTACCAACAAGGAGTCACCGCCAGATGAGCCGCGCCCCCGATACATGGATTCTGACTGCCGACTGTCCGAGCGTTTTAGGCACGGTGGACGCGGTGACTCGCTATTTGTTCGAGCAGAGCTGTTACGTCACCGAGCACCATTCCTTCGATGATCGACTGTCGAGCCGGTTCTTTATCCGCGTCGAGTTTCGTCAGCCGGAGGGTTTCGATGAACAAGCTTTCCGGGTGGGCCTGGCCGCACGCGGTGCAGCCTTCGGTATGGTCTTCGAGCTGACTGCGCCCAACTATCGGCCCAAAGTGGTGATCATGGTCTCCAAGGCCGATCACTGCCTGAACGATCTGCTCTATCGCCAACGCATCGGCCAGTTGTCCATGGACGTGGTGGCGGTGATCTCCAACCACCCGGATCTGGAACCGCTGGCGCGCTGGCATGAGGTTCCTTATTACCACTTCGCCCTCGACCCCAATGACAAGCCAGCGCAGGAGCGTCAGGTCTGGCAAGTGATTCAGGAGTCCGGTGCAGAGCTGGTGATTCTTGCCCGCTACATGCAGGTGTTGTCACCCGAGCTGTGCCGTCGTCTCGACGGTTGGGCGATCAACATTCATCACTCATTGCTGCCCGGCTTCAAGGGCGCAAAACCCTACCATCAGGCTTACAACAAGGGCGTGAAACTGGTCGGTGCAACGGCGCATTACATCAACAACGACCTCGACGAAGGCCCGATCATTGCCCAGGGCGTCGAAGCGGTCGATCACAGCCACTACCCCGAAGACCTGATCGCCAAAGGCCGGGATGTCGAGGCCCAGACGTTGGCGAGGGCAGTGGGTTATCACATCGAGCGGCGCGTGTTCTTGAACGCGAATCGCACGGTGGTTCTTTAGTACCGAGGTGCTGCGAAGACGGCACCACAGACAACATCAATTCAACGCTCCATTAAAAAAATAACAGCGAGGTGAAAGCATGTCTGGTAATCGTGGTGTGGTGTATCTCGGCGGCGGCAAGGTCGAAGTACAAACAATTCCTTTCCCGAAAATGCAAAACCCACAAGGCAAACGCATTGATCACGGTGTGATCCTGCGTGTGGTGTCGACCAACATCTGCGGCTCGGACCAACACATGGTACGCGGCCGTACCACGGCACAGACCGGTCTGGTACTGGGCCATGAAATCACCGGCGAAGTGATCGAAGCCGGTCGCGATGTTGAAAACCTCAAGGTCGGTGATCTGGTTTCCGTGCCGTTCAACGTGGCGTGCGGTCGTTGCCGCAGCTGTAAAGAGCAAAACACCGGCGTGTGCCTGACCGTCAACCCGGCGCGTCCGGGCGGTGCTTACGGTTATGTCGACATGGGTGACTGGGTCGGCGGCCAGGCTGAATATGTGTTGGTACCGTATGCCGACTTCAACCTGCTGAAACTCCCGGACCGCGACGCGGCGATGGAAAAAATCCGCGACCTGACCTGTCTCTCCGACATTCTGCCGACCGGTTATCACGGCGCAGTGACGGCAGGTGTTGGCCCAGGCAGCACCGTGTATGTTGCGGGCGCGGGCCCTGTGGGTCTGGCCGCTGCTGCTTCTGCGCGCTTGCTCGGCGCTGCGGTAGTGATCATCGGCGACGTCAACCCGGTTCGCTTGATTCACGCCAAGGCTCAAGGCTTCGAAGTCGCCGACCTGTCGCTGGACACACCACTGCACGAGCAAATCGCTGCGCTGCTGGGCGAACCGGAAGTGGACTGTGCTATCGACGCCGTAGGCTTCGAAGCCCGTGGTCACGGTCATGACGGTGTGAAACACGAAGCACCGGCTACGGTTCTGAACTCACTGATGGGTGTGGTCCGCGTTGCAGGCAAAATCGGTATTCCGGGCCTGTACGTCACCGAAGATCCAGGCGCAGTCGACGCTGCCGCGAAAATGGGCAGCTTGAGCATCCGCCTGGGTCTGGGCTGGGCTAAATCCCACAGTTTCCACACCGGCCAAACCCCTGTCATGAAATACAACCGCCAACTGATGCAAGCCATCATGTGGGACCGGATCAAAATCGCAGACATCGTCGGCGTCGAAGTCATCAGCCTCGACGAAGCTCCTCGCGGTTACGGCGAGTTCGATGCCGGCGTACCGAAGAAGTTTGTGATTGATCCGCACAAGTTGTTCAGTGCTGCTTAAGTTTGTTTCATAAATAGAAAGGGCGACTTTATGTCGCCCTTTCTATTTATGAATTCAGACCCCACAGCGTGTTCTGATCAAAGCCCCGCCAATGCCCCTTTGTACAACACCGGCCCAGTAGGTTGTCCGGTGGGTGAGCCGCCTTCGGGTTCCAGGCTGACGGCCAGAGTGACAGGTGCAACGAGCAGTTTTTGTTGGCTTTCGCTCAGGATGATCCGGCCTTTGCCGTGTGCGGGCAACAGGCCGAGGGAGACCGGTTTTCCATCTGCCGGGATGGCCCACAGCTCCAGGCTGCGCCCCGTTTCGACGGAAGGCAGGGCCAGGGGCGCGACGTTCAGATAGTGGCTGTAGGCCTGAACACTGATCGCGGGTTGCTGATTGACCGCCATCAGTGTGGCGCTGTAGTTGAGGGTGTCGCGGTTGTAGAGGACGCCCGCGATGATTGCGACGACGAGTGAGCAGGCGACGGCGGTCACGCGCAGCCAGTTCCAGAACGGACGTTTGGCCGGGATGTGCAGTTTTTGCGGGTCGATCCGGGCCTCGATGGCGTGCCAGACGTGGTCGGGCACTGGGTGTTCTGGCAGTGGGGCGGTGAGCGTGGCAAGGGTGGTCTGCCACTGCGCCAGTTCGGCGCGCAAGCCTGGATCGTCCAGCAGCAGGTGTTCGAATCGGCGGCGCGCGGTAAGCGGCATCAAGCCAATGGCATAGTCGGCGGCGAGGGCGCGGCGTAGAGCAGGTTGTTGGTAATTCATGATTCAAGGCACCTGCGCAGGCGCTCCATGCCTCGGCGAATCCAGGACTTTACTGAACCGAGCGGCGCCGCCGATTGCATGGCCAGATCGGCATAGGACACCCCCTGGAAATAAGCAGTGACGATCGATGTGCGCTGCATGCCTTCAAGCATATCCAGGCAGTGCTGCAACGCCTGTGCTTCACGTTGACTGTCGAGTTGTTCGTGGGCACTCGGGCTGTCGTCGAAGAGTATGTCTGCTTGTTCTTCGGTGAGCGGTACTTCACGGTGTTTGCGCAACTGGTCAATGGCCTGATTGCGGGTGATGCTGATCATCCACGTCATCGGTGCCGACAGATTGCCGTCGTAACGCGAGGCGTTGTGCCAGATGCGCACAAAGCTTTCCTGCAACACTTCTTCGGCCAGATCACTACGGTTCATGCAACGCAGGGCGACAGCGAACAGGCGTTTTGAAACCCGTCGATAGAGATTTTCAAAAGCTTGCCGGTTACCGAGTGTGCATTCAGCCAGCAGTTGCCGGAGTTCATCGGCGTCGTCAGAGGAAATAGTGGTTCTCCAGACAAGGTGAAGAGGTGCGCTGTGCAGTTTGCCAAGTCCATGGCAGGGTAGTCCAGATTGAGCCGCTGTTCCATCCACCCAGGAGCTCTCTTTCTTGTCGATGGAGAAGCGGGGATGCCCAATCAGGCAGCCCGGCTCAAGGGTGTTTTAACCGGACGGCGCAAGGGAACAATCAGGCTTATGTTGTGGTCCAACTGTTCAGTTTTATGCCGGCAATTCGCCGGACTCCATGGCTGACGAGGTTGTTTGTATGAAGGTTTCACGCGGTTTTGCACTGGCTACGCTAATGACTTTGGCGGCGAACTCGGTCTTCGCTTTCAATCTGAGTGATGCGGCCAACGTGGTTTCAGGAGCTGCCGGGGGCAATCAGAACGTCGCGCCTACGCCTCAAACGACCGATTTGCTCAGTACCTTGGGAACGCTCAACGTGACCCCTGAACAAGCCGTCGGCGGTACCGGCGCGTTATTGGGCCTGGCCAAGAATAAATTGAGCGGCAACGACTATTCACAGCTGACCAAGTCTGTCCCGGGTCTGGATCAATTGTCCGGTGCTGGCGCGTTGGGCAGTTTGGGCAGTTTGGGCGGTCTGATGGGAAACTCGGGTGGTTCGGCGGTGACCGGCGCGCTGGGCAACGTCAAGAGCATGGCGGACGTCAACTCGGCGTTCGGTGCGCTGGGCATGGACAGCAGTATGGTGGGCCAGTTCGCCCCGTTGATCCTGCAATACCTGGGTCAGCAAGGCGCCAGCGGTTCAGCGCTGCAAAGCTTGGGTAGCCTGTGGAATGTCGGTAGCTGAGTCACCCGTTTGACGCATCGTCGTGCAAGGCGACGGTGCGTACGTTGTCTCTGTTTACGAATGTTTCACGTGCGGGTATCTATGCTGGCGGCACGTAATTACTGCGAACAGGCTTCATCCATTTAGAGGAATCCCTACGTGAAATCAATCCTGGCCCTGTTGTCTCTGCTGGCCCTCCCTGTGATGGCCGCTGAGCCAACGTTGTACGGTCGCTACGAATACATCGGGGTACCGGAAATCGGTGAAACCCTCCAGGCGAAAATGGACACGGGCGCCCTGACTGCGTCGCTGTCGGCCAAGGACATCGAGATGTTCAAACGGGATGGCGCAGACTGGGTGCGCTTCCGCCTCGCGACCAAAGGTGCCAGCGACAAGGTCTACGAGCACAAGGTCGCGCGGATCAGCAAGATCAAGACCCGCTCCGAGGAAGATGACGAAGAAAGCGCCGATCCGAGCAAACGCCCGGTCGTCGATCTGGAACTGTGCCTGGGCAAGGTCAAGCGCACGGTCGAGGTCAACCTGACCGACCGCAGCAGCTTCAATTATCCGCTGCTGATCGGTGCCAAGGCCCTTCGTGAATTCGGTGCCGCAGTCAATCCGGCGCGTCGTTATACCGCAGACAAACCTGATTGCTGATCTGCGGCTGAGACCCTTTCGCGAAGACGGCGTGGCAGGCGTCGCCCGTCTCTGCACATAAAACCTTAAACCGGCGGCTGCGTGCTCTGCATTGATGGCCGCTGGCTGACGTCGGCAAACCAGTTGGCCAGCTGTGGGCAGCTGTTGCGCCAGTCCAGATCAGGTTGACGGAAATCCAGATAGCCCAGGGCGGCAGCGACGCTGATGGCGGCGATGTCGAAATGCGAACTGAGTTCGGCGATTGCGTTCTGTTCGAAATACGCCAGGGAGCGGCGGATTTTTTCGGCTTGGTTGTCCAGCCACAGGTCCCAGTGTTTCTCCGGCGGCCGCAGGGCGGTTTCATACCGAATCAGCAGCGCCGCATCGAGCAGCGCGTCGGCCAGAGATGCCAGGGTCAAACGTCTCCAGCGCGCCGAGCCTTCACGCGGAATCAGTGGATTGCCGACATGCTGGGTGTCGAGGTATTCGAGAATCACCCGGCTGTCATGAATCACATTGCCGTCAGCCAAACGCAGCGCCGGCAACTTGCCAGCCGGATTGTCCTGATTGAGCGCTGCGTCCGGACTGACAGGGCTGACCTGCGTCGGCAGCAACGCCACTCGATCAAGTTGCCCGGTCTCGTGCAGCAGGATCAGCACTTTGCGCGCAAAGGGCGATGCCAGGTTGTAGAACAAGGTCATGCTGGGAACGGACATGGGAATTCCTCGGATGAGACAGGAGCCTAGACTAATCAGCGTGTGGATTGTCCGCAATGACGATCCGTCAACGCGCCAACAATCCCCCGCGCACTAACACTAAGGCGTATCGGCACTCCATCCCGACCCAAGACAACATGTTCCACCCACTGTCGCGCAGATCGGCGTCACCACGCCAATCAGCTCACTTTGGGGGCTTTGGACTGAATACCAACGGCACTTAAAACGAATGAGTTTCCTGGCGTTTGCGCCAGTGGCTCAATTGTTGGTCGAGGCTTGCCGGGCTGTCGATTTGTTGGCGGCGGGCGTAGCTGAACAGAATCAGCGCCAACTCGGCGGTGACCAATGCGTCGGCGCTGGCGTGATGACGTTCGCCGGCTTGCAGGCCGAAGAACGCGGTCCAGGCGTCCAGCCCACCCTTACGAATGTGCGCCTGAGGGCAAAGCATCGGCGCCATCTCGGCGACATCGAAAAAGCTGTGCTGCAAGCGATAACCGAGGCTGTCTTTCAAGGCGCGGCCGAGCATGTGCCGGTCAAACGCCGCATGAAACGCCATTATCGGGCTACTGCCGACGAACTCCATCAGGTCCAGAAGGGCATCAGCCGGGTCGCAGCCGGCGGCAATGGCGCTGGGGCCCAGACCGTGAATCAACACGCTGGGGCTGACCTTGTGATCCGAGCGCAGCAAGGTCCGCTCGAACTGTTGAGAAAGGTCGATGGCACCGTCCTCGATCACCACCGCGCCAATCGACAGCACTTGATCACGGTTCAGGTTCAATCCCGTGGTTTCCAGGTCCAGGACCACCCAGCGTTGTTGGCGCAGCGGACTCTTGTTGAGCGCGGCACAGGGCAGTAGCTGCTCCAGCCGTTGCTGTTGGTGTGCGTTCAAGTGAGGGGCGTGCGTGCGTAGCCAACCGAATAGATTCAGATTCATAGCTGATAACGCAGCGTCAGGCTGCTTTGCAGGCGTTGGGCCTGGCGCAGCGACTCACGCAGAATTCGTCGGTCCAGGTGGTTGAGAATGTCCGGGTCGACCCGGTTGGAGTACGGCTGATTTTGCCGGCTTTGCATTTGATGTTGCTGCATGCGGGTTTGCTGAATGAAGTGATAGGCCTCTTCATAGGCGGCACCGTCGAGCGGTTCGATCACACCTTTGGCGACCAATTGACGAAAGCGTTCCAAGGTGTTGCTGGCTTCGATGCCATTGGACAAGGCCAATAGGCGGGCGCCGTCGACAAAGGGGGTCAGACCCTGGACTTTAAGGTCAAGCGTGGCTTTTTCACCGCCTTTGCGCGCGAGCACGAAGTCACGGAAGCGCCCCACGGGCGGCTGATGACGAAGCGCATTTTCGGCCATCATGCGCTGGAACAGGCGGTTGTCGGCAATTTGATCAAGAATTTCCTGGCGCAGTTGATCGGCGCCTTGCTCATTGCCCCACACCACCCGCAAGTCGAAATAAATCGTCGAGGCCAGCAGGTTTTCAGGTGTAGCCTCGCGAATGAACGCGCTGAAGCGCCGTGACCATTCCGCGCGGGACAGGCACAGGTCCGGGTTGCCGGCCATGATGTTGCCCTTGCACAGGGTAAATCCGCACTGCGCCAGGCTTTGGTTGATCTGTTGCGCCAGAGGCAATAACTTCCCACGGATTTCAGCCGCGTGTGCGGCGTCGCGGGCTTCGAACAGGATGCCGTTGTCCTGGTCGGTGAGCAGCGTCTGTTCGCGACGGCCTTCACTGCCGAAGCACAGCCAGGTGAACGCGATGCCGGGGTCGCCTTTTTCTGCCAGCGTCAGCTCGATGACCCTGGACACCGTGTGGTCGTTGAGCAGGGTGATAATCTGGGTAATCTGGGTCGACGAGGCTCCGTGGGCAAGCATGCGGTCGACCAATTGCACGATTTCCCCGCGCAGGTTGACCAGGCTTTCAATGCGTGGGGCGGTGCGGATGGTCCGTGCCAAATGCACCAGGTCCACGCGTTGCAAAGAGAACAAGTCGCGCTCGGACACCACGCCGCACAAGCGCTTGTCCTTGACCAGGCAAACGTGGGCGATATGCCGTTCGGTCATAGCGATGGCGGCATCGAAGGCGGTGGCATCGGGGCTGAGAAAAAATGGCGACTGAGTCATTCGCTGTTCGATGGGTAGGCCCAAGTCCTCAACGCCATCGGCCACCACTTGGCGCAAATCACGCAGGGTAAAGATGCCCAGCGGTGTCTTGCGCTCGTCGACAATCACGATGCTGCCCACTTGCTGATCGTGCATCAGCTTGACTGCCGCCCGCAAAGGCGTGTCATGGCTGCACGTTACGGGATGACGCATGGCCAATTCGCCGAGCCGCGTGTTCAACGAATACTGCATGCCGAGGGTCTCCACGGCGCGCTGTTGAACCTGTTGATTGACTTGGTCGAGCAGGCTGCTGACCCCGCGCAAGGCGAAATCACGGAAGGTGTTGGAGAGGGCAAACAGCTTGATGAAGGCGAGCTTGTTCAGTTGCAGGCAAAAGGTGTCTTCGGCCGCCAGATGCTCGGTGCGGGTAGCCCGCTCGCCCAGCAACGCCGCCAAGGGGAAGCATTCCCCGGTGGTGATCTCGAACGTAGTTTCGGTGCCACTCTTGACTGCATGAGGGCGTTCGCCGACCACGCGACCTTGCTTGACGATGTAAAAGTGCTCTACCGGTCCCTCACTGGGCTTGATGATGCTTTCGCCCGTCGCGTAAAAACGCAGTTGGCACTGTTCGACCAGATACGCGAGGTGAGCGTTTTCCATCTGATTGAACGGGGGGAATTTTTGCAAGAACTGAATCGTGCCCTGAATGTTCTGCAACACCGCCGTTTTGCCTGCCTGGGTGAAAGCATCCGCTTTGCTCATGACCACTACCGCACTTTTTTGTCGATTTTTATCGAATGGGTTTTAGAGGTTCATGGTCGGCCGCTTGCAGGGCAGTGCCCATTGGACGTAAGTCTAGGATCGCTGAAAAATGCTTAACTTAATCCAACGGGGTTCGCATAAATTGGCGCAGTGGTTATCGTGTGTTTCGCAGGTGAGCATGGACGTAAAAAGCCGACGAGACGTACCGCGAAATCAGGGCAATCCGCTGTCTGAGCAGGGCTTTGGATAGGAATGAGAGTGTATGCCTGACCTCGATATTTTGAGCGATGAAGAGCGCGAGGCCCTCAATCAGGTGATGCAAGCGCCTGATGAGCCTGCGCAACAGCGGGTGCTGATCGTCGATGATAATAAAGACGCCCGTGAGGTATTGGCCGAGATTCTCAGCCTCAATGGCATCAGGTGTCTCACAGCGGCCAGTGGCAATATGGCGTTGAACCTGCTGAACACCCGTGAATCCATCGGTTTGTTGATCACCGATCTGAAGATGGCGCCGTGCAGTGGGCTGGACTTGATTCGTCAGGTGCGTGAGTCCGAGCGTGCGGCGCTGCCGATCATCATTGTTTCCGGCGACGCCAACGTGAAAGACGCCATCGCGGCGATGCACTTGAGTGTGGTGGATTTTTTGCTCAAGCCGATCAATACCAAGCAGTTGCTGGCGTTGGTCAAGCGTGAGTTGAGGATGGAGTGAGAGGGGTATCAGGTAGAGCGAGTACAGCTATTCGCGAGTGAATTCGCTCCCACAGAAAATCGCGATTCCCTGTGGGAAGCGAATGCGGTGTGTCAGACACACCGCATTTTGCAGCTTACAGCCCGTTTTTTGCCTTGAACTCACGACGACGGCGATGCAACACCGGCTCGGTGTAACCGTTGGGCTGTTTAGTCCCTTCGATCACCAGCTCTACTGCGGCCTGGAACGCGATATTGCTATCGAAATCCGGGGCCAGCGGGCGATACAGCGGGTCGTTGGCATTCTGCCGGTCGACCACGGGTGCCATACGCTTGAGGGTTTCCAGCACCTGCGCTTCGCTGACGACGCCATGGCGCAACCAGTTGGCGATGTGTTGGCTGGAGATACGCAGCGTGGCACGGTCTTCCATCAGGCCGATGTCGTTGATGTCCGGCACTTTCGAGCAACCGACGCCTTGATCGATCCAGCGCACGACATAACCAAGGATGCCTTGGGCGTTGTTGTCCAGTTCGTTCTGGATCTCATCGGCCGTCCAGTTGGTGTTTGGCGCCAACGGGATGGTCAGGATGTCATCTATCGAGGCGCGACCGCGTTTGGCCAGTTCGGCCTGGCGGGCAAACACGTCAACCTTGTGGTAATGCAGCGCATGCAGCGCAGCAGCGGTCGGCGAAGGTACCCAAGCGGTGTTGGCGCCGGCCAGAGGGTGAGCGATTTTCTGTTCGAGCATCGCCGCCATCAGGTCAGGCATGGCCCACATGCCTTTACCGATTTGCGCACGACCTTGCAGGCCGCAGCTCAAACCGATATCGACGTTCCAGTTTTCGTAGGCAGCAATCCATTTCTCGGCTTTCATCTGTGCTTTACGCACGACTGGGCCTGCTTCCATGGAGGTGTGGATTTCGTCGCCGGTGCGGTCGAGGAAGCCGGTGTTGATGAACACCACGCGCTCACTGGCAGCCTTGATACAGGCCTTGAGGTTGACCGTGGTCCGACGCTCTTCGTCCATGATCCCGACTTTGAGCGTGTTGCGTGGCAGGTTCAGGACGCCTTCGATGCGCCCGAACAGCTCGTTGGTGAACGCCGCTTCTTCGGGGCCGTGCATTTTCGGTTTGACGATATAGACCGAACCGGTGCGGCTGTTTTTCAGCGTGCTTTTGCCGTTGAGGCTGTGGATCGCAGCAAGGCTGGTCATCAGACCGTCAAGAATACCTTCCGGAACTTCGTTGCCGTCTTTATCAAGAATGGCGTCGATGGTCATCAGGTGACCCACGTTCCGCACGAACAACAGCGAACGACCGTGCAGGCTCACTTCGCCGCCATTCGGTGCAGTGTAGGTGCGGTCGGGGTTCATGGTACGGGTGAATGTCTCGCCGCCCTTGGACACCTGTTCGGCCAGATCACCTTTCATCAGGCCCAGCCAGTTGCGGTACACCACCACTTTGTCATCAGCGTCGACGGCGGCGATCGAGTCTTCGCAGTCCATGATGGTGGTCAGCGCGGCTTCCATCAGCACGTCTTTGACGCCGGCTGCGTCGGTTTGGCCGACAGGGCTGGTGGCGTCGATCTGAATTTCGAAATGCAGACCGTTGTGCTTGAGCAAGATGGCGGTCGGTGCCTCAGCCTGACCGCGATAGCCGATCAGTTGCGCGTCGTCTTTGAGGCCGCTGTTGCTGCCGCCCTTGAGAGCGATGACCAGTTTGCCGTCAACGATTTTATAGCCGGTTGAGTCGACGTGCGAGCCAGCAGCCAGGGGCGCGGCTTCGTCGAGGAAGGCACGAGCGAAGGCAATGACCTTGTCGCCACGGACCTTGTTGTAGCCTTTGCCTTTTTCCGCACCGTCCGCTTCGCTGATGGCATCGGTGCCGTACAAAGCGTCGTACAGCGAACCCCAACGCGCATTCGAGGCGTTGAGGGCAAAGCGTGCGTTCATTACCGGCACAACGAGTTGCGGGCCGGCCATGCGGGCAATTTCATCGTCGACGTTTTGCGTCGTCAACTGGAAGTCCGCCGCTTCTGGCAGCAGATAACCTATTTCTTGCAGGAAGGCTTTATAAGCCGCAGCGTCGTGCGCAACGCCCTTGCGGGACTGGTGCCAGGCATCGATCTGCGCCTGGAAGTCATCACGCTTGGCGAGTAGGGCTTTGTTCTTCGGCGCGAGTTCATTGATGATTTTCTCTGCACCGACCCAGAACTTCGCGGCGTCGAGGCCGGTTCCAGGGATGGCTTCGTTATTCACGAAGTCGAACAGGACTTGGGCGACCTGCAGGCCACCGACTTGAACGTGTTCAGTCATTGCTTGCCTCACTCTGCTCAGCTATTCAGCTTTCTAATAAAGTCCTTGGCGTGCTCATCAAACCCCGTGCGCCAGAACATGCCATCGCTGGCGGCTGGGCTCGACCCATGCTGCTCGCACAACCGTGTGCAGCAAGGAACTACGGGTTTGTAAACGCGCCTTGGCAGACATCAATCCAATGTTATGTAGTGCTCGCTGCGGCATACTACATGATGAGTTGCGGTTGTGAAAATCAGACTAAATACGTCATTGAACGACCCGTAGTCTTGTGCGGGTCACTCCGAGGGACAGAATATTCTAAAAAAGCCTCAGGATTGTTCCAGGTGATTCTAAAACCGGCACACGATCTGCCCTTTAAATAAACCGATGATCCCTTGATGACCAAAGCGCATCCGCAGGCGTTGCCTATACTTGTCCGACAGCTCTGAAAACCCTGATTTATCGGGGCCTGGGCCCATGCAGAATAAGAGGAACCGACCGTGGATCATCTCGTACTCACTGTTTTTGCGCCTGATCAGCCAGGCCAGGTTGAGCGGATCGCCCAATGTATCGCCGAGCATGGCGGCAACTGGCTGGAAAGCCGTATGTCTCGGATGGCCGGGCAATTTGCCGGAATATTAAGAGTGGCTGTGTCTGCAGAAGGCTACGATGAGCTGGTGGTTGCCTTACAGGGCCTGTCGGCGCACGGTATTCAGGTATTGATTGCACAAGGTGGAATAGAGCAGTCCTGCACCTGGAAGCCGATCGCGATGGAGTTGGTTGGCAATGATCGCCCCGGCATCGTGCGTGACATCACGCGCTTGCTCGCTGAACAGGGCGTTAACCTCGAACGATTGATAACCGATGTCAGGCCGGCACCGATGAGCAGCGAGCCGCTGTTTCACGCCGAGGCAATTCTGGCTGTGCCGCTGACCTTGTCCCTGGATGTGCTGCAGAAACGTCTGGAGAATCTGGCGGATGATTTGATGGTCGAGTTGGTGCTTCGAGCAGAGGTTTGACGCACAGAGGGCAAAAAAGGTTATCCAAGTTATACGTGCACCTGCCTGTGGATAACCTGGGGAGACAGCGCTGCGGCCCATAGCCATCAAGGCTTTGCTGGAACTGATCAAAAAACCAACAGTTTCAATGGCTTGTGCACAAATAAGTTGAATGAGGCTGTGGATAACCTCTGGAGAGATCGCTGCAAGCCACGGCTGTCGTGGCGTGCAGGGATTTGTACGTTTTTCGATCAGTTTCAGCGGCGTGAACGCAGCCATATATCAACGCTGTACACCGCCAGTCCAGCCCAGATAAACGCAAACGTCAGCAGCGTACTGGCCGCCAAGTGCTCGCCATACACCAGAACCGCCAGCGACAGGACCAGAGTGGGCGCGATGTATTGCAGGAAGCCCAGCGTGGTGTACGGCAAATGACGCGCCGCTGCGTTGAAGCAGATCAGCGGCATGACCGTGATCGGTCCTGCGGCCGCCAGCCACCAGGCCTGAGAGGTCGTCCAGAAACTGGCTTGAGCGCTGACCGCCATTGGATTGAGCAACAACCAGCCAATCGCCAGAGGGACCAGTAACCAGGTTTCCACCACCAGGCCCGGCAATGCCGCCACGGGCGCTTTTTTGCGGATCAGTCCGTAGAAACCGAAGGTCAGTGCCAGCACCAACGACACCCACGGCAGACTGCCGACCTGCCAGACCTGCTGCGCGACCCCGACGGCGGCCAAGCCGACGGCCAGCCATTGCAGGGGCCGCAGACGTTCGCCCAAGAGCAACATGCCGAGCAACACGTTCACCAGCGGATTGATGTAATAACCGAGGCTGGCTTCAACCATGCGTCCGTTATTCACCGCCCACACATACGTCAGCCAGTTGGCCGCGATCAGGGAACCGCTGAGCGCCAGAATCGCCAGACGGCGAGGGTTGTCGCGCAACTCACGCCACCACCCAGGGTGCTTCCAGACCAGCAGCAACAGCGAGCCGCACAGCGCGGACCAGAGCACGCGGTGAACAATGATTTCAATGGAGGGGACGGCCGCGATGGCTTTGAAATAAAGCGGAAACAGTCCCCAGGTGATGTAGGCGATAAGGCCCAGAATATACCCGCGACGCGGGTTGGCGACTTGCATGCATGTTCCTTAGGCAGCTAATTATTAGGGTGTCTGCCGTCACCGGGCGCCACTTGGAGGGTGTGGTACCCGTTCTTCAGGTTAAAGGTCCGGCGAGTCAGAACAGCTTCAACGGCTCTTCATTGAGCGCCGACATTTGTTCGCGCAAAGCGAGGATCTGGTCACCCCAATAACGTTCGGTGCCAAACCAAGGGAAGCTGTGCGGGAAGGCCGGATCGTCCCAGCGCCGCGCCAGCCATGCGCTGTAGTGCATCAGACGCAGCGCACGCAACGGCTCGATCAACGCCAGTTCACGGGGGTTGAAGTCATGGAATTCGCCGTAGCCGTCCATCAGTTCCGAGAGTTGGCTCAGGCGCTCCTGGCGATCCCCGGCCAGCATCATCCAGATGTCCTGCGCCGCTGGACCCATGCGGCAGTCATCGAGGTCGACGATGTGGAACATCTCATCGCGACACATCATGTTGCCAGGGTGGCAATCGCCGTGCATGCGGATGTTGGTGTGTGGCGTGGCGGCGTACACGTCTTCGACGCGCTTGAGCAGGTCGCGGGCGACGGACTCATAAGCCGGCAGCAGGCTGCGCGGGACGCAGTTGTTTTCCAGCAGATACGTCAGCGAATCGTGGCCGAAATTCTTCACGCCCAAAGCTTCGCGGTGCTCGAAGGGCTTGGTTGCACCCACGGCATGGATACGGCCGAGCAGTTGGCCCAGGCGATACAGTTGATCCAGGTTGCCCGGCTCCGGCGCCCGCCCGCCACGGCGCGGAAACAAGGTGAAACGGAAGCCGGCATGTTCGTGCAGGGTTTTGCCGTTGTGCACCATCGGCGCCACCACGGGAATATCCACCGCTGCCAGTTCGAAGGTAAAGCTGTGTTCTTCGAGGATGGCTTCGTTGGTCCAGCGGTGTGGTCGATAGAACTTGGCGATCAGCGGCTGGCCGTCTTCGATGCCGACTTGATAGACGCGGTTCTCATAACTGTTCAGCGCCAGAATGCGGGCGTCGCTGAGAAAACCAATGCTTTCGACAGCGTCGAGTACCAGATCGGGCGTGAGTGTTGCAAACGGGTGTGCCATGCTTACTCCTGCGCGCAGCAGGCTGCCGCGTCGGGCCAGTCATGGTAGCGCAACGCGGATGGTTTGCGGCGACGGCGATGGTGCAGGGGCGCGCTTGCCCGCGATTCAGGCACCGACGATCCCTCCGTCGTCCCGTGTGATGACCATCACCGAGGAGCGCGGTTTGCCGTTGGGCAGGTGTTCCGGGAAGGTCGAACCGCCGTTTTCACCGGGATGCTGGATACCGACGAACAAGGCTCGCTGGTCCGGGGCGAAGCTGATGCCGGTGACTTCGCAGCCCACCGGGCCGACCATGAAACGGCGGATCTCGCCGCTGTCCGGGTCGGCGCACAGCATTTGGTTGTTGCCCATGCCGGCAAAGTCTCCGGTGTTGCTCACATCGCCATCGGTCAGAATCCACAACCGCCCGGCGTCATCGAACCCAAGCCCATCCGGGCTGTTGAACATGTTTGCCGGGGTGATGTTACTTGAGCCGCCTTTCGGTGTACCGGCGTGGACGCTCGGGTTGCCAGCGATCAGGAACAAGTCCCAGGCGAACGTCATAGCGGCCGGATTGCCAGCGCTTTCATGCCAGCGCAGGATTTGCCCATACTGATTTTTTGCCCGCGGATTTGGACCTCCGACTGGCTGGCCGTCATCGCCGCGTTTTGCGTTATTGGTCAGCGTGCAATACACCTGGCCATCCTTTGGGCTGACCACGATCCACTCCGGACGGTCCATGCGCGTGGCGTTCACCACGCTGGCTGCCAGGCGCGCATGGATGAGTACTTCAGCCTGGTTGGCGAAACCACTGGCCGTATCGATGCCATTCTTGCCATGAGTCAGTTCGATCCACTGACCCTGTCCTCTAGGGTGATCGGGGTTGCTGTCGCCGCCATCGAAGCGCGCCGCATACAAGGTGCCGTGGTCGAGCAGGTCGCGATTGGCTTTGGGGTTCTGGTGATCGATCCTGTCGCGGCTGATGAACTTGTAAATGAACTCGCCACGCTCATCGTCGCCCATGTACACCACCGCGCGGCCATCCCTGGTTTCGGTTAGTGCGGCGTTTTCATGCTTGAAACGGCCCAGCGCGGTGCGTTTGATCGGCGTCGATGCCGGATCGAACGGGTCTATCTCGACCACCCAGCCATGCCGGTTGATCTCGTTGGGGGTCTTTGCCAGGTCGAAGCGAGGGTCGTGTGGGTGCCAGTTGATGTCTTTGCTGGCGGCCACGACACCGTAGCGTTTGAGCCCGGCGTCGAACACCTGTTCGGGATTGCTGCTGCCGAAACAATCGGTGAAGTTTTCTTCACAGGTCAGGTACGTGCCCCAGGGTGTTTTACCGTTGGCGCAGTTCTGGAAAGTGCCAAGCACGTGTTCGCCGCTGCTGTCAGCCGCCGTTTTCAGCCAGGCATGACCCGCTGCGGGGCCGCTCAGGCGGATCGGCGAATTACCGTGAATACGCCGGTTATAAGGCGAACCCTGAACGAATCGCCATTGCTCGCCCTCGCGCCGCACTTCGATGACCGACACGCCTTCACTGGCCAGGGCCTTGTGCACGTCGTCGGCGGATTGTGGGTCTTGGCCGTGATCGAACAGGTAGCGATAGTGAGTGTATTCATTGTTGATCGCCATCAACGCGCGGTGATCGTTTTCCTTGCCGGGAAACGGAAACAGACTCATGCCATCGTTGTTGTCGCCGAACTGGGCTTCTTGCGCCTTGGCGCTGCCTTTGCCGCTGGGGTCGAACGCGGGGCCATCGGTGTGCAGTGGCTGGCCCCAACTGATCAGGACCGAAGCTTTATAACCGGGCGGCAGGCTGATGCTGTCCTGGGTGGAGGCGGGGATACTGGCGAAGCCGAGGAGCGTGCTCGATGCTGCGCTGACGCTGGTGGCCAATGCGCTGCGGCTCAGCAGGTTGCCGCCCAGAAACATCGCCGCACCGCACAGGGCGCCCGCACCGATGAAGCGACGTCGACTCAGACCTATCAGCTGTTCAAGGTCGGTGGGCTGGTTGTCTTCTAATAGGCTCATGACGGGCTCCCTGCTTGGTTTGGCAGTCACCTTAGTAAGCCCACATGACGTTTATGTGTCGGTTTCGAGGTTCAGCGGTCGTTACAACGGCGTACCCAGCAGCACGCAGGACGGTGCGAACTGCGCGCGAACTGAGGCGCCTTTTTCCAGTCGCAGTGCGGAGAGCTGCGTGGGCTCGGCCAAAGAGCAAAGTGTCTGTCCGCTGGGCAATGAGATACGAACCTCACTGGGCCCGTCTTCTGCGTCGAGAATGTCTTCAATCTTTCCCGTCAAGCAATTGTGGCCGGATGTTACGGGCTGTCCGTCGCCGAGCAGCTCCAGCCATCCGGCCTTGATCAGTGCCACGACGTCGGTGCCAATCTTCAGTTCGAGCCTCAGGGTGCTTTCATGGGTGATTTGCGCATCGATGAACAGGTCGCCAGCCAGTTGCAGGCGCACCCGGTCGTTATGGCCCTGGCGAGTGATGGTTTCGATGCGACCGTGCAGTTGATTGCGCGCGCTGGTGCGCAGCATCAAACGGCTGAGCAAATCCAGATCAGCGGTTTCCTCAGTCGCTTCCAGTACCTGAGACTGCAACGCCTGCAAGCGCTGATAGAGACGCAGCACGCGCAGGCCCTCTACCGACAACTGCGCGCCGCCACCGCCACGTCCGCCGACGTTGCGCACAACCAAGGGTTCTTTCGCCAGGTTGTTCAGCTCGTCAATGGCGTCCCACGCCGCCTTGTAACTCATGCCGGCGCTTTTCGCTGCGCGGGTGATCGAACCTTGCTCGGCGATGTGCTGCAGCAGGGCAATACGCTGCGGGCGGCGGACCATGTGTTGGGTCAGGAGGAGGGGCAGGGGCATGGTGGCGGACTTTAGTGTGAGGCTTGGAGTGTAAGGCAATTCATGGCGTCGTCCCACGCGCTTGCATGAGGTATGTCCACTCAATCCTCAGGCTTGGGCGTGCGCGCCAGGCAATAGACATCGACCCTGCAGGCGCCGGCATCCATCAATAGCCGGGCAAGGGCATTGGCGGTAGCGCCGGTGGTCAGTACGTCATCGACCACCGCGAAATGACGGTCCTTTATCTGAGCGCTGTCAGCCAATGCAAAGGCCTTGCGCAGATTTTGTTTGCGGGCTTTAGCGTCGAGTCCTTGCTGAGCCGGCGTTTCCAGTACCCGGAGCAACAGGCGCTCGTCCATCGGAATGTCTACTTGAGCACCGAGCCAGCGGGCCAGCATCGCGGCTTGATTGTAGCCGCGCTGGCGCAGGCGCTTGCTGGCCAACGGCACTGGCAGCAGGCAATCCGGGCGTGGCAGGCCTTCGGCGAAGCGATAGTGCAGCGATTGCCCAAGCAATTCAGCGAGCAAGCGACCCATGGGCCATTTACCCTGATGCTTGAACCGTGTGACCAGGCTGTCGATGGGGAAGTCATAACGCCAGGGCACCACCACTTCACTGAAGGCCGGCGGGTGCCGCAGGCATTGGCCGCATGTCAGGCCAGCCATCGGCATGGGCAGGGCGCAGCGCTCGCATTGATCGCCGAGCCAGGGTAGATCGGTTTCACAGCCGGTGCAGATGGGGAAAATCGCGTCTGTGGTTTCGTCGCACAGCAAACACGATTGTTTACTTTTTAACCAGATGTAAACCTGAAACGTGCTCGGTGGTTGACAGCGCATGGCTCTTCCTTAAATATGCCGAACATCCGTGTTGCGCCTGTGGGCTTTCGGTTTTGACCCGCCGCACAGGCAATAGCCAAAGAACAAACGAGGAGCCGCCCAATGAGCGCCAGCATCACCGCCACTCTGCGTCACGACTGGACTTTAGCCGAGGTCAAAGCGCTGTTCGTACAGCCTTTCAATGACCTGTTGTTTCAGGCGCAGACCGTGCACCGCGCTCATTTCGATGCCAACCGCGTGCAGGTATCGACCCTGCTCTCGATCAAGACGGGCGCCTGCCCGGAAGATTGCAAATACTGTCCGCAGTCCGGCCACTACAACACCGGGCTGGAAAAAGAAAAATTGATGGAAGTGCAGAAAGTCCTGGAAGAGGCCGCACGCGCCAAGGCCATCGGCTCGACGCGCTTCTGCATGGGCGCGGCCTGGAAGCATCCATCGGCTAAAGACATGCCGTACGTGCTGGAGATGGTCAAAGGCGTGAAAGCCATGGGCCTGGAAACCTGCATGACCCTGGGGCGTCTCGACCAAGATCAAACCCAAGCGCTGGCCACCGCCGGTCTGGATTACTACAACCACAACCTGGACACCTCACCGGAGTTCTACGGCAGCATCATCACCACCCGTACCTACGGCGAGCGTCTGGAGACGCTGGCCTATGTGCGTGAGTCCGGGATGAAAATCTGCTCCGGTGGCATTCTCGGCATGGGCGAGACCCTGGACGACCGTGCAGGGCTGCTGATTCAGTTGGCTAACCTGCCTGAGCATCCAGAATCGGTGCCCATCAATATGCTGGTCAAAGTTGCTGGCACGCCGCTGGAAAACGCCGATGACATCGACCCGTTCGATTTCATCCGGATGCTGGCCGTGGCGCGCATCCTCATGCCTCAGTCTCACGTGCGCTTGTCCGCTGGCCGCGAAGCGATGAACGAGCAGATGCAGGCCCTGGCCTTCTTCGCGGGTGCCAACTCGATTTTCTACGGCGACAAATTGCTGACCACCGCCAACCCTCAGGCGGACAAGGACATGCAGCTGTTCTCGCGTCTGGGCATCCTTCCTGAAGCGCGCGAAGGGCACGCGGACGAAGTGCATCAGGCGGCCATCGAGCAAGCGCTGGTCGAGCAAAAAAGCAGCGAGCTGTTCTACGACGCCGCGTCGGTCTGATCAACGTCGCCGAGCCGGTTTCGCTGGCTCGGCCTGATTCTCCCCATTAAACGTCGGAGCCTGCATGTCTTTCGATCTCCGCACGCGTCTGGCTGCTCGTCGCGCTGAACAGTTGTATCGCCACCGCCCTCTGTTACAAAGCCCACAAGGCCCTGAAGTGGTGGTCGATGGTCAGCCCTTGTTGGCCTTTTGCAGCAACGATTATCTGGGCCTGGCCAATCACCCTGATGTGGTTGCCGCCTGGCGAGCAGGTGCTGAACGCTGGGGCGTGGGCGGTGGTGCTTCGCATTTGGTGATCGGCCACAGCAGTCCGCACCATGAACTCGAAGAAGCCCTTGCCGACCTGACCGGTCGTCCTCGTGCCTTGCTGTTTTCCAATGGCTACATGGCCAACCTGGGTGCCGTGACGGCGCTGATCGGGCAGGGCGATACGGTGTTGGAAGATCGCCTTAACCACGCCTCTTTGCTCGATGCCGGCTTACTCAGCGGTGCGCGGTTTTCACGTTACCTGCACAACGACGGGAGCAGCCTTGCCGCGCGCCTGGAGAAAGCCAGCGGTAATACGCTGGTGGTCACTGATGGCGTGTTCAGCATGGACGGCGACCTGGCCGATCTGCCAGCGTTGGCGCAAGCGGCGAAGGCCAAAGGCGCCTGGTTGATGGTTGACGACGCCCATGGGTTTGGCCCGTTGGGCGCCACCGGGGCGGGGATCGTCGAGCACTTAGGCTTGAGCCTGGAGGACGTGCCTGTATTGGTCGGCACGCTCGGCAAAGCGTTCGGCACGGCCGGGGCATTTGTCGCGGGCAGTGACGATTTGATCGAAACCCTGATCCAGTTCGCCCGGCCCTACATTTACACCACCAGCCAACCGCCTGCGCTGGCCTGCGCCACGCTGAAAAGCCTTGAGCTGTTGCGCACTGAGCATTGGCGTCGGGAGCATCTGACGCGTTTGATTCAGCAGTTCCGTAGCGGTGCCGAGCAGATCGGCCTGCAACTGATGGACAGCTTCACCCCGATCCAGCCGATCCTGATTGGCGACAGTGGCTGCGCCTTGCGCCTGTCGCAGATGCTGCGTGAGCGCGGCCTGCTGGTGACCGCGATTCGCCCGCCTACCGTGCCCGCCGGCAGTGCGCGTTTGCGCGTGACCTTGTCCGCGGCTCACAGCCAGGCGCAAGTGCAGCTATTGTTAAGTGCATTGGCGCAGTGTTACCCGCTGCTCGACACATGCGAATCGGTGGAAGCAGGCCATGCGTGATCGTCTTGTTTTGCTATCGGGCTGGGGTCTCGGGATCTCGCCGCTGGAGCCGTTGGCTGCTGCTTTACGCGGTCTGGACGAACATTTGCGGGTTGAAGTAGAGCCGCTACCCGAGTTCGACGTGTCCGCTTTCGGAAACGTCGAGCTGAGTGAGCTGCTCGATGAACTGGACGCCACGTTGCCGGATAACGCATGGCTTGGCGGCTGGTCGCTCGGTGGCATGCTGGCAGCGGAACTGGCTGCGCGCCGCGGCGATCGTTGCTGTGGTTTGCTGACGTTTGCCAGCAACACCTGTTTTGTATCGCGTGACGCCTGGCCCAGCGCGATGCCGCCCGAGGACTTCGATGCGTTTCTTGCAGGGTGCAGCGCCGATCCCTTGGGCACGCTCAAGCGCTTCAGCCTGTTGTGCGTGCAAGGTGCCGAAGACCCGCGCGGTCTGGCGCGCCTGCTGTATGCCGGTGCACCCCACACCCCGGCTGACGTGCTGCTCAATGGCTTGAAGTTGCTGGGGCAGCTCGATACCCGGCTTGCCTTACAGGCCTATCGTGGTCCGCAACTGCACCTGTTCGCGGGCCTTGATGCGCTGGTACCGGCAGAGGCTGCCAGTGATGTGCTGACCCTGCTGCCTGATGTCGAGGTTGGCCTGATCGAAGAGGCCAGTCATGCGTTCATCTTGGAAAATCCCCACGGAGTGGCTGCGGCAATTCAGGCCTTTTTGCATGAGTCGGGTGATGACTGATTTATCCTGTTTCAAACAACCAAACACCACCCTGTCCGGTGCCTTGCCCGACAAGCGTCAGGTTGCCGCGTCCTTTTCCCGTGCAGCGGCCAGCTACGACAGCGTCGCCGAATTGCAGCGCGCCGTGGGCAGCGAACTGCTCGCACGCTTGCCGCCTCCGCTGAACCCATCGCGCTGGCTGGACCTGGGCAGCGGCACTGGTTATTTCAGTCGCGCGCTGGCTGAACATTTCACCCAGAGCGAAGGCCTCGCGCTGGATATCGCCGAAGGCATGTTGCGTCATGCGCGTCCATCGGGCGGGGCGCAGCACTTTGTCGCCGGTGATGCCGAGCGCCTGCCGTTGGTGGATCAAAGCTGTGGGCTGATTTTTTCCAGCCTTGCGGTGCAGTGGTGCGCGGACTTTGCTGCGGTGCTCAGCGAAGCGCGGCGTGTGCTGCAACCGGGGGGCGTGTTGGCGTTTGCCAGCCTGTGTGTCGGCACCTTATATGAGCTGCGCGAAAGCTGGCAGGCGGTGGACGGCCTGGTGCACGTTAACCATTTCCGCCCGCTCGACGACTATCAACAGCTGTGCGCGGCCAGTGGCTTGCGGGTGCGAAGCCTCGAAGTGCAGCCCCATGTCCTGCATTACCCGGACGTGCGCAGCCTGACTCATGAGCTGAAAGCCCTCGGCGCGCACAACCTCAACCCTGGCCGACCCGGTGGTTTGACCGGACGCGCGCGCATACTGGGATTGATCGACGCGTATGAGCATTTTCGCCAGAGTGAAGGGCTGCCGGCCACTTACCAAGTGGTCTACGCGGTGTTGGAAAAACCTTGAACGTAAGGCACTGAGATGAACAGTTCATACTTCATCGCGGGTACCGACACTGACATCGGTAAAACCACTATTGCCGCCGGGCTGCTGTATGCCGCCCGCCAATCAGGGTTGAGCACGGCAGCGGGCAAACCGGTAGCGTCGGATTGCGTTGTTAGCCCCGAGGGCCTGCGCAACGCCGATGCACAGGCACTGCTGGCGGAGTGCTCAGTGGCGCTGACCTATGAAGAGGTGAACCCGGTGGCATTCGAGCCGGCCATCGCTCCCCATTTGGCGGCGCGCGAAGCGGGCGTGGCATTGACCGTACAATCTCTGCTGGAACCCATGCGCTATCTATTGAGCAAGGGTGCAGACTTCACCCTGATTGAAGGGGCTGGGGGCTGGCGCGTGCCGCTCGCCGACCAGAGTAATCTGTCCGATCTCGCAAAGGCACTGCAATTGCCCGTGATTTTGGTAGTCGGGGTGCGTCTGGGTTGCATCAACCACGCACTGTTGACCGCCGAAGCCATCGCCCGGGACGGCCTGCAGCTGGCGGGCTGGGTCGCCAACATTATCGATGGCAAGACGGCTCGCCTGGAAGAAAACCTCGCCACCCTGGCCGAACGCTTGCCAGCGCCGTGCCTGGGACGCGTGCCTCGGCTGAAAAAACCGACGGCTGAGGCCGTGGCGGAATTTCTTCATCTGGAGTTGCTGGATTAAGGGGCGACCTGAGGGGCTCACGCCGTCTATCGCAGCCTTCGGCAGCGCCTACAATTGACCGGGTTTGCTGCGCGACAGTGCTGCGTCAAAAGTACTTTGACTATCGTGCGGCCAATTGCTATTAGTCTTTTTGTCGGGCCTTTTAGGTTTCAGTCTGCTTCAATGACCGGGTTCGCTTTATGAACTGAGGGACCGTCGTATGGAAATCTCCGGAAACACTGCTTTCTACTCGGGCCTGAGCAGCATTCAGGGCGGGCAGGCGCGTGTCGATCAAGCGGCCAGCCAGATCGCCCAAAACGGGGTCGAAACCTCCGCGAATAACCAGTCGTCCAACTACCAGGCTGACCGCCTGCATTCGGTTGATCGCAGCCGGCAAACCGACCTGGCCTCCAGTGCGGTGGAACTGTCTATGGGCAAGATCCAGGCAGATCTCGGGGTCAAGGTCGCCAAGGCTTCCGATGAAGTGCTTGGCACGCTGATCGATACCCACGCTTGAATTCAGTCCTTTCGGTGCGCGCCCGCGCACCGCGATACACCCCTACCTCTTTTACGCTCAACTAAAATTTCTTTTTCGAGACTGCTCGGCATAGTCGTCTTGAGCGTGCTTGTCTGCGGCTGCGGACCTTTGCGCGCGGGATGTACAGCCCATCGGCGATGAATGGCTCGCTTGCTAAGCTTGACAAGGTTTGGTCGTAAACGTATGTTTCAAACAACTGTTTGACCGCTAGGCAACTTGAGATTGTCAGGTGGTTGGGGAAATCCCCACAGCGACCGATCGGTCATTCATTCCAGGATTCATCAGCAGAGGTTTATCGCTATGCCTGACTACAAGGCCCCCTTGCGTGATATTCGCTTCGTTCGTGACGAACTGCTCGGTTATGAAGCGCATTATCAAAGCCTGCCGGCTTGCCAGGACGCTACTCCAGACATGGTTGACGCCATTCTTGAGGAAGGCGCCAAGTTTTGTGAGCAGGTGTTGGCTCCGCTGAATCGTGTCGGCGACACCGAAGGGTGCACCTGGAGCGAGTCCGGCGTGAAAACCCCGTCGGGTTTCAAGCAGGCTTATCAACAATTCGTGGAAGGCGGCTGGCCAAGCCTGGCTCATGACGTCGAGCATGGCGGCCAAGGCCTGCCTGAGTCGCTGGGTCTGGCAGTCAGTGAAATGGTTGGCGAAGCCAACTGGTCGTGGGGGATGTACCCAGGCCTGTCTCATGGCGCGATGAACACCATTTCCGAGCACGGCACCGAAGAACAGCAGCAGGCTTACCTGACCAAGCTGGTTTCCGGCGAATGGACCGGCACCATGTGTCTGACCGAATCGCACTGCGGTACCGATTTGGGCATGTTGCGCACCAAAGCCGAACCTCAGGCTGACGGTTCCTACAAAGTTACGGGCACCAAAATCTTCATTTCTGCTGGCGAACACGACATGGCCGACAACATCGTCCATATCGTGCTGGCACGTCTGCCGGACGCACCGGCTGGCACCAAAGGTATCTCGCTGTTCATCGTGCCGAAGTTTCTGCCAAACGCTGACGGCAGCATCGGCGCTCGCAACGCCGTGAACTGTGGCTCCCTCGAACACAAAATGGGCATCCACGGTAACGCGACCTGCGTGATGAACTTCGACGCGGCCACCGGTTTCCTGATCGGCCAGGCGAACAAAGGCCTGAACTGCATGTTCACCTTTATGAACACCGCGCGTTTGGGCACTGCGTTGCAAGGCCTGGCTCACGCCGAGATCGGCTTCCAGGGCGGCCTGAAATATGCGCGTGATCGCCTGCAAATGCGTTCTTTGACTGGCCCGAAAGCGCCGGAAAAAGCCGCCGACCCGATCATCGTGCACCCTGATGTACGTCGCATGCTGTTGACCATGAAAGCCTTCGCCGAAGGCAACCGTGCGATGGTGTACTTCACTGCCAAGCTGGTCGACATCGTCAAGTACGGCCAGGACGTTGAGCAGAAGAAACAAGCAGACGCCCTGTTGGCGTTCATGACCCCGATTGCGAAGGCCTTCATGACTGAAGTGGGCTTCGAGTCCGCTAACCATGGTGTGCAGATCTATGGTGGACACGGCTTCATCGCCGAGTGGGGCATGGAGCAGAACGTTCGCGACAGCCGTATTTCCATGCTGTACGAAGGCACCACCGGTATTCAGGCGTTGGACCTGCTCGGCCGTAAAGTGTTGATGACCCAAGGCGAAGCGCTCAAGGGCTTCACCAAGATCGTCCACAAGTTCTGCCAGACCAACGAAGGCAACGAAGCAGTCAAAGAGTTCGTCGAGCCGTTGGCTGCGCTGAACAAAGAATGGGGCGAGCTGACCATGAAGGTCGGTATGGCGGCCATGAAAGATCGCGAAGAAGTCGGTGCTGCGTCGGTGGATTACCTGATGTATTCCGGTTATGCATGTCTGGCTTATTTCTGGGCTGACATGGCGCGTCTGGCGGCGGAAAAGCTCGCTGCCGGTACCAGTGAAGAAGCGTTCTACACAGCCAAGCTGCAAACAGCACGTTTCTACTTCCAGCGCATTCTGCCGCGTACCCGTACACACGTTGTGACCATGCTGTCGGGTGCAAACAACCTGATGGACATGAAAGAAGAAAACTTCGCTCTGGGTTACTAAACCCTCGCGCAGCCTCTGAAAAGCCGCTTCTCCTATGGGGGAAGCGGCTTTTTTACGTTCAGATTTCCCCGATGTGGCCGCTAACAAAGACTTGAGCATGTTTTTGAGCCATTTGAGTGCTTAACGCAGGCAGTGCAGGCACAATGCCATCTGTCGATATTTCTATTGTTACGCCGGGTAGGAGTCATCCCCCTTGCCGCGTTTTTCTCCCGTACGTTTTAGTCATTTCCTGCCATCGTTGTTGCTGTTGGTTGCGGGGCTTGCTGCTGCGTACGTGAAGGACCTCAACGTCTTCTTCACTTCGCTGTTCAACGTGCTGCCAACCCTGGTTCTGTTATTGGGTGGTGCTTACTGCGGGGTCTATCGGCGTCAGCGCGAGCTGTTTCTGATGATCACGGTCTACACCGCCTACTTCCTGCTCGACACCCAGACCGATTATTACCGAGACAATGGCAAGGTGCGTGAAGACGCTGCCGTGGTCTTTCACCTGTGCTGCCTGTTGCTGCCGCTGTTGTTCGGTGTGTTCGCTGCATGGGAGGAGCGCACCCATTTGTTCCGCGATCTGGTGGCCCGCTTTGCCGTATTGTTCGCGGTTGGTAGTGTCGCCCTGGCGTTGGAGCAAAGTTATCCACAGGCGCTGCTGAACTGGCTGGCGCTGATCCGCTGGCCAGCCCTGCATGGCAACTGGATGAGCCTGATTCAGTTGGCGTACCCGGTATTTTTTGCGAGCTTCGTCTTGTTGACGGTGCAATACCTGCGCAAACCGCGTCCGTTGCACGCTGCTCAGATAGTGGGTTTGGTGGGATTGTTCTGGGCGCTGCCAAAAACATTCATTCTGCCGTTCACCCTGAATGTCATGTGCAGCCAGGTGATGCTGATGATTGCTGCGGCCGTTGCACATGAGGCTTATCAAATGGCCTTTCGCGATGAGCTCACCGGACTGCCTGGTCGTCGTGCGCTTAATGAGCGCATGCAGCGCCTGGGGCGTAATTATGTGTTGGCGATGACCGACGTCGATCACTTCAAGAAATTCAACGACACCCATGGGCATGACGTCGGTGATCAGGTGCTGCGTCTGGTGGCCAGCAAGTTGTCGAAAGTCACTGGCGGTGGTCGTGCCTACCGCTATGGCGGTGAAGAATTTGCCGTGGTGTTCGCGGGCAAGACGCTGGAAGAATGCATGCCCCACCTGGAGGCGATCCGCGAAGCCATCGCCACATACAACATTCATCTACGCAATCAGGATCGTCCACAAGACGATCAACAGGGTCGTCAACGCAGAAGCAGTGCCCAGGCGAGCAGCGTTTCGGTGACCGTCAGTATCGGTGTCGCCGAACGGCAAGTGGACCACCGAACTGCCGAGGAAGTCCTCAAGTCTGCCGACCAGGCGCTCTACAGTGCCAAAGGTGCAGGGCGCAATTGCGTGATGTTCCACGGCCAGAGCCGCAGCGGCGCAGTGCGGATGGCTGGCGCTGGCGGTTGAGTGATGACGGCGCATTCAGCGTCTCTAGTGTGGTTGTTCGGGTCAGGTCTGCGCAGTAGGTTGACGCATCTGCTGCCGGAGAAAAAACCATGCCTGACTATAAAGCTCCCCTGCGCGATATGCGCTTTCTGATCGACTACGTTTTTGACTTTCCAGCTCATTACGCAAGGCTCGGAGCTGACGACGCGAGCCCGGATATGGTCAGCGCAATCCTTGAAGAAGGGGCCAAATTCTGCGAACAGGTGCTGTCGCCGCTGAACCGGTCTGGCGATGAAGAAGGCTGTCATTTCGATCAGGGCGTGGTCACCACACCCAAGGGCTTCAAGGAAGCGTTTGCCCAATACGTCGAGGGCGGCTGGCACGGCCTGGCAGCGGATCCGGCTTATGGCGGGCAGGGGCTGCCATTGTCTCTGGGCTTGGTCATCAGCGAAATGATCGGGTCGAGTAATACGTCCTGGGGGATGTACCCCGGCTTGACCCATGGCGCGATGTCGGCGATCCATACCCACGGCACTGACGCGCAGAAACAGACCTACCTGAGCAAGCTGACTGAAGGTCAATGGACCGGGACTATGTGCCTGACTGAAGCCCACTGCGGTACCGACCTGGGCATCATCAAAACCCGGGCCGTACCGCAAGCGGATGGCAGCTACGCCGTGTCCGGCAGCAAGATTTTTATCTCCGCTGGCGAACACGACATGAGCCAGAATATCGTGCACCTGGTACTGGCGAAACTGCCGGATGCACCGGCGGGCACCAAAGGCATCTCGCTGTTCATTGTGCCCAAGTTCTTGCCGGACGCCGCAGGCGACGCGGGCCAGCGCAACGGCGTGTCGTGTGGTTCGATCGAACACAAGATGGGGATCAAGGCGTCGGCCACCTGCGTGCTCAACTTCGACAGCGCCACCGGTTACCTGATCGGCGAGGCCAACAAGGGCCTCAACTGCATGTTCACCATGATGAACCACGCACGCCTGGGCACGGGGATGCAGGGCTTGTGCCTGGGCGAAGCCAGCTTCCAGGGTGCGATAAAATACGCCAATGAACGTTTACAGATGCGTGCGCTGACCGGCCCCAAAGCGCCGGATAAGGTCGCTGATCCGATCATTGTCCACCCTGATGTTCGCCGCATGTTGCTGACCATGAAAGCCTTCAACGAAGGCAATCGCGCACTGACGTACATGACTGCCCAGTTGCTCGATACCGCACACATGAGCAGCGACGCGGGTCAGCGCGAGGAGGCGGAAAACCTGTTGGCGTTCCTCACGCCGATCTGCAAAGCGTTCATGACCGAGACCGGCCTGGAAGTGACCAACCATGGCATGCAGGTCTTCGGCGGCCACGGCTATATTCGTGAGTGGGGCATGGAGCAGTTGGTGCGCGACTGTCGGATTGCACCCATTTATGAAGGCACCAACGGCATTCAGGCCCTCGATTTGCTCGGCCGCAAAGTATTGGGCAGCCAAGGAAAACTGCTGCGTGGCTTCACCAAAATCGTCCACACATTTTGCGAAGCCAATGCCGGGCATCCACAGCTCAAGGGCTTCGTTGCGCAGTTGAGTGGATTAAACAAACAGTGGGGCGAACTGACCACCCACATCGGCATGGCGGCCATGAAAAATCCGGACGAAGTGGGCGCAGCTGCGCAGGATTACCTGATGTACAGCGGCTATATCATTCTTGGGTACCTGTGGTTGCGCATGGCACTGGTGGCTCAGACTCAGCTGGAGGACGGCAGCGGCGAGGCGGATTATTGCCAGGCCAAGCTGGCGACCTGCGCGTTCTACTTCAAGCGTCTGTTGCCGCGCACCGGTGCCCACCAAGCGGCCATCGAGGCGGGCAGTGATTGCCTGATGCAGTTGCCCGCGCAGCTGTTCGCCTTGTAATCCCTAGCCGGTCGTGAGCGCGGCATCGCCTCAATAAGCATGACCAAAAATTACAAATTGGTCATGCTTTGACCCTATGTGTCGCAAATGGTGTTCGGTTACACTTGATGTCTCCGTTACACCGGCTCAATTTTTTGCGAGGTTTGCCATGGCTGACTACAAAGCGCCCCTGCGTGATATGCGCTTCGTCCTTAATGAAGTTTTCGAGGTTGCCACGCTTTGGGCTCAGCTGCCGGCGTTGGCCGAAACAGTGGACGCCGACACGGTAGAGGCCATTCTCGAAGAGGCGGGTAAAGTCACCAGCAAAAGCATCGCGCCGCTCAGTCGGAGTGGCGATGAAGAGGGCTGCCACTGGAATGACGGCGTCGTGACCACTCCGGCCGGATTCCCCGAGGCTTATCAGACGTACGCTGACGGTGGTTGGGTCGGTGTCGGTGGTGACCCGGCGTTCGGCGGCATGGGCATGCCCAAAGTAGTGTCGGCTCAGGTCGAAGAAATGATCAATTCCTCAAGCCTGGCGTTCGGTTTGTATCCGATGCTGACATCCGGTGCGTGTGTCTCGATCAACACCCATGCCAGCGAAGCGCTCAAGGCCACTTATCTGCCGAATATGTACTCTGGGGTCTGGGCCGGTTCCATGTGCCTGACCGAGTCCCATGCCGGTACCGATCTGGGGATTATTCGCACCAAAGCCGATCCTCAGGCCGACGGCTCCTACACAATCAGCGGCACCAAGATATTCATCACGGGCGGCGAGCACGACCTGACTGAAAACATCATCCATTTGGTCCTGGCCAAGCTGCCAGATGCGCCAGCAGGCCCGAAAGGCATCTCGCTGTTCCTGGTGCCCAAGTTCATGGTCAATGCCGACGGGACTCTGGGTGAGCGTAACCCGGTCAGCTGTGGCTCCATCGAACACAAAATGGGTATTCAGGCGTCCGCTACCTGTGTGATGAACTTCGATGCGGCGGTCGGTTATCTCGTGGGTGAACCTAACAAAGGCCTGGCGGCCATGTTCACCATGATGAACTACGAGCGTCTGGGTGTCGGTATCCAGGGCCTGGCCTCCGGCGAGCGTTCGTACCAGAACGCTATCGAATATGCCCGCGACCGCCTACAAAGTCGCTCGCCGACCGGCGCTAAAGCCAAGGATAAAATCGCCGATCCGATCATTGTTCACCCCGATGTGCGCCGCATGCTGTTGACCATGAAAGCCTCCAACGAAGGCGGTCGTGCGTTCTCCACTTACGTGGCCATGCAACTGGATATCGCCAAGTTCAGCGAAGACGCTGCAGCGCGTAAACGTGCCGATGATCTGGTGGCGTTGCTGACGCCAGTGGCGAAGGCGTTCCTGACCGATCTCGGGCTGGAAACCACAGTGCACGGTCAGCAAGTGTTCGGCGGCCACGGCTTCATTCGTGAGTGGGGCCAGGAGCAACTGGTCCGCGACGTGCGGATCACCCAGATCTACGAGGGTACTAACGGTATCCAGGCGCTGGACCTGGTCGGGCGCAAAATCGTGGGCAACGGCGGTGCGTACTACACGCTCTTCGCTGACGAAATTCGTCAGTTCACCGCCGGTGCCGGCAGCGAGCTGGCCGAATTCACCAAGCCGTTGAACGCTGCACTCGATACCCTCGATGAACTGACGCATTGGGTACTGGAGCAATCCAAAGATAACCCCAACGAAATCGGCGCTGCATCGGTCGAGTACCTGCACGCTTTCGGCTACACCGCCTACGCCTACATGTGGGCCTTGATGGCCAAGGCGGCGTTCGGTAAAGAAACCCGGGAAGACTTCTACGCCAGCAAACTGGGAACTGCGCGTTTCTACTTCGCCCGTCTGCTGCCGCGTATTCAGTCCTTGAGCGCGTCGGTCAAGGCTGGCAGTGAAACGCTGTTCCTGCTCGAGGCTTCGCAGTTTTGATTTCGGGTCGGACAGGTCTGACGCAATGTAAGCATTTGCTTACATGACGTGCTGCTGTTTGCCCCTATCGTTTGTATGGATCCAAAGCTAATCTACTTCACATGGACGTAGCGCAGGAAGCGCATAAAACACAACACGGACACGTAAGGATTCCTGCCAGGATGGCGGGGCGAAAAGGATGTCAGGGAAACAGTCTGCAAAGCCCCGCTTCGGCGGGGTTTTCTTTTTGTGCGCGATTTAGCGTCACTCGCCTGATAGATGTCAGCTCAGCTCATCCAGCGACACCGGCAGGCCCGGACGTCCATTGACCACTTCCTCCATCAATGAACGCAGCAGTTCCAGCGTCGGCTGTTGACGTTGCGCATCGCGGAAAACCAATCCAACCTTGAGCGGCACCCGCGGTTCTGTCAGCGGTTTCCAAAGCAGCCCCGGGTTTTCCTGAGTTTGCTGCACGCGCCCCGGTAATACCGTCGCCAACGTGGTATTGAGCAGGCTGTCGAGTATGCCTGACATGCTATTGAGTTCCGCCTGCACATGCGGCCTGCGTCCCAGGTTAGCCAGTTGTGCCTGCCAGATTTGCCGCACCTGATACTCTTCGCCCAGCAACAGCATCGGCAGTTCCGCCGCCTGACTTAGCGATACCTTCTTGAACTCGCGCAGCGGGTGGTTGGCGGGGATGACCAACTGTAACTCGTCTTCATAGAGCAACAAGCTGTGCAAGCCGGGTTGATGCGCAGGCAGAAAGCTGATGCCGATGTCCAGCGCCCCATTGAGCAGGCGCCGTTCGATCTCCAGTCCGGACAGCTCGTAGATGTGCACCACCAAATGCGGCTGCGCCTTGCGTACGCGCTCGAGTAACTGTGGCACCAGGCCCAGCACCGTTTGCAGCACGCCAATCGCCAAGGTATGTGCCGACTGCCCTTTGAAGTTACGCAGTGCATCGCGGGCGCGTTGCATGCCGTCGAGCAAAGGCAGGGCGTGATTGTAAAGCGTATGTGCGGCCAGGGTCGGCACCAGACGCTTGCTGCTGCGTTCGAACAGGCTGACATCAAGGGTGTGTTCGAGCTGACGAATCTGCTGCGAAAGCGCCGGCTGCGACAGTGAAAGTCGCTCCGCGGCCCGTCCGACGTGGCCTTCTTCATATACAGCGACAAAATACCGCAGCTGCCGAAAATCCATAAGTAAATCTTATCGAAAATGCTGGGAAATCGAAATGGCTGTGAGCCCCTAGGAAGCCTAGTCTACGCCCATTCCACGAGGCTTACAGGGCCAGAAATTTCGATGAATAGCGTGTATGTCGAAGGCGTTTACATAGGGAAAGCAAAAAACCTTGGTCATGGATTGGTCATTGATATCGATAAACAGCGGCTCGAACGCCGAACTTGGCTCTGGCCACAAGGCCTGGGATGTGATGAGCATGGCGATCCGCGCTTTCATACCGGGCCAGAACGCGCGCTGCATCATTATCCCGCCGAACACTATGCCTACTGGCGCACGCTTTATCCGCACATCGACTGGAGCGCCCCGGCGTTTGGCGAAAACCTCTCCACCCTTGGCTTGACCGAAGAGCACGCCTGCCTGGGCGACATGTTCCGCTGGGGCACGGCGCTGCTGCAGATCAGTCAGCCGCGCTCGCCGTGTTATCGCTTGAGCCAGCGCTGGGGTCTGCAAGACATGCCGCAACAGGCGCAAGACAGTGGTCGCTGTGGCTGGTTTTACCGGGTGCTCAAACCCGGGTTCGTCAGTGCGAGCGATCCTTTCGAGCTGGTTCAGCGCAGCTACCCCGGCTTGACCGTGGCGTGGGCCTTGCGCAGTTTCTACACGGAGCCGCTGGAGCGTGCGGGTCTGAAAAAACTGGTGGATTGCCCCGCACTCGCTTCGCGCTGGCGTGATATTGCGCTCAAGCGCTTACGCACCGGGCAGGTCGAAGACTGGACCGACCGCCTGCTGGGGCTTCCGCTGGTGGGGTTGCGGGCATGAACGTGTTCAAGCTGTTGTTTGGCCGTCTGGAACAGAATGACGCGGGTATCGAGCTGGAACCGGAAAGCGCTGATGCGTACGCGGGACTCAGTCTGGGTGAGCGCTTGCGCTGCAGTACGGCCAGCGATCAGGTGCTTATCGTCGAGACTGCCGCCGAGGCCCGGGAGGTGGCAATCAGGCTGACAAGCACTTGGGGTCAGGAGCATCGCCGCGGTGCCTTCGGGATCATTTCGTCGGGCAGCTGCAGACCGAATGCGATCAACGTTCCATTCAATGATCTGGCGGCGCTGCATGCCGCTGTCGACGCGCAGACTGTTGCGATCATTTTGGAGCCGATTCGCGGCGGCCACGAAAGCCTGGCCGCGACCCGTGCGTACTTTCAGGGTGTCGCCCAGCTGTGTCGCGAGTTGAAGATCCTGTTGATTCTCGATGAAACCCTGACGGGTATGGGCCGTCGCGAAACGCTGCTGTGTGAAACATGTTGCGGGATCCGCGCCGACATCATCGTCCTGGGCTGCGCGGTGGAAGGCAGCAGGCCGGTGGCGGCGGTATTGGCCCGCTCGACCGCTTCAAGTCACGAGCGCCGGGATGTTGTTGCGGCTTGAGGGGCCTGCACCGTGTCGCAGCTGTCGATGACATCGCGATAAAACCGCCATTCCTCTTCCAGCGCATGGGCCTGGTTCGCCGCCTTGCGAAAACCGTGGCGCTCGTCGAGGTAGAAGTGGGCTTCGGCGCGGATATTATTGTCCAGCAAGGCCTTAAGCATGTCGCGGGTCTGCGCGGGCACCACCACCGTATCCAGTTCGCCCTGAAAGAAGATCACCGGCACGCTGATCTCGCTGGCGTGCAGTAGCGGGGTACGGGCCTGGTAGCGCTCTATGTCTTTCTCGGGATCGCCGATCAGCCAATCCAGATAATCCGCCTCGAATTTGTGAGTCACAAGGCCTAGCGCAATCGGATCACTGACGCCGTACAAACTCGCCCCTGCGCGAAACACCCGACGGAACGCCAGCGCACACAGGGTGGTGTAGCCGCCCGCACTGCCGCCTCGAATGAAGGCCTGATCAGGGTTGATCATCGACCGTTCGGCGAGGTATGCGACCACAGCACAGGCGTCGTCGACGTCGGCTTCGCCCCAGTTCAAATGCAGGCTTTGCCGATAGGCGCGACCATAACCGGTACTGCCACGGTAGTTGAGGTCGGCGACAGCGAATCCGCGCTGACTCCAGTATTGGATACGCGGATCCAGGACCGGATAACAGGCCGACGTCGGGCCGCCATGAATGAACACCACCAAGGGTGGTTTTTGCTCACCGGTCATGGCCGGGTAGAAAAAGCCATGAGCCTCGCCGGTGCTGCTTGGGTAGCGCAGCGCTTGAGGGCGGCTGATGCGCTCGGCGGGCAGCGGCGCAACACCACCGGCCAGCACCTGCACGCGATGGTCCTTGCGCTGGATGGCCAGAACGGCTGAAGGGCTGATCGCCGAGGCCGCGATGCAGTAGATAAACTGCTCATCCACGGCCAGGCTGCGGAAGCGGCTGTAATCGCCAGTGAAATCCTCCAACGTGCCGTCGGCATGACACATACCCAGTCGGCCAAAACCCTCTTCGGACCAGCTCGCCAGATAATCGCCGTTATCCAGCGGCAGCCAGGTGCTGCCGCCCAATTGCCACGGCGCGGGGGAGTGATCAGCCCTGGCAGCAGGAAGCGCCGCGAGGCCGGTGGGCGTCTCGCCCCACGGCTGCCAGAATCCATCGCGATCAGTCAGGCAAAACAGGCGGTCCTGGGCATCGAAGCGCGGTTGTTGCAGAGACTCCTCGGTGACATCCCCGGCAACACAGTGTGCTCGTCCCCAATGGCCATCGGTCTGGCGTTCTGCGCACATCAACCGGGTCGAGGTCCATGGCTGATGCGGGCGTTGCCACTCGATCCAGGCCAGGCGCTTACCGATGGGACCAAGGGTCGGCGCAGCATAGAAATCAGCGCCTTCAGCCAGCAGATGGCGTTGACCGTCCGCGATATCGAGGGCGACCAAACGATGGGTGTCGTGATCTTCTTCCACGGCCAGAATCTGACCGTTGGCAAATCGCAAATCGCCATAACGTTTGTTGCCACGGCTCAACAGCTCAGGGACGCTGTCATCGAACCGTTGGCGATATATTTGCTGATCAGCCTCATTGACGAACAGTACGGCGTCGTCGCTCAAGCAGAACGAACCACCGCCATATTCATAGACCCGACTGCGCACACTGAAACCGTCAGGCGTCAGGCATTGCGTCTGGCCCTGATGCCAGCGCCAGACGCGACAGGTGGCATCTTCAGGGCGGTATTCGTTCCAGAACAGGCCGGCCGGGCTGACCGCCAGTTCTGCGAAATCAACGCCCGCCGCCACTGCCTGCGCGGCACTTAAAAGCTCAGGATTTGATGATGAGGCGTGAGTTGCGTTCATTGCGGAAAGCCAGCTGCTCAATGGTCTGAGTAGCATACTCGGCTTCTTCGCGGGCCTGAATAATCATCCCGTGATGCTCCGATTTACTGCAGACCGGGTCGGCATTGCTGGCATCGCCGGTCAGCATAAAGGCCTGGCAACGGCATCCACCGAAGTCTTTTTCCTTCTCGTCGCAAGAACGGCAGGGCTCGGGCATCCAGTCATAACCACGGAAACGATTGAAGCCGAACGAGTCGTACCAGATGTGCTGCATGCTGTGATCGCGCACATTGGGAAACTGCACCGGCATCTGCCGCGCACCATGGCACGGCAGGGCGGTACCGTCCGGGGTCACGGTGAGGAAGATGCTGCCCCAGCCATTCATGCAGGCTTTTGGGCGCTCTTCGTAGTAATCCGGTGTGACGAAAATCAGTTTGCACGGGTGATTTTCTGCGGCCAGTTTGGCCCGGTATTCGTTGGTGACGCGCTCGGCACGCACCAGTTGCTCACGGGTCGGCAACAGGCCAACACGGTTGAGTTGCGCCCAGCCATAGAACTGGCAAGTGGCAAGCTCGACGAAGTCCGCTTCGAGTGCGATGCACAGCTCGATGATGCGGTCGATCTTGTCGATGTTGTGCCGGTGGGTGACAAAATTCAGCACCATCGGGTAGCCGTGGGCTTTCACTGCGCGGGCCATTTCCAGCTTCTGCGCAAAGGCTTTTTTCGAGCCGGCCAGCAGGTTGTTCACCTGCTCGTCGCTGGCCTGGAAGCTGATCTGGATATGGTCCAGCCCGGCTTTTTTGAAGTCAGCGATCTTCTGTTCGGTCAAACCTATGCCGGAGGTGATCAGGTTGGTGTAGAAACCCAGCCGACGTGCTTCGGCAATCAGTTCTGCCAGGTCCTGACGCACCAGCGGTTCGCCGCCGGAAAAACCGATCTGCGCCGCGCCCATCTCCCGTGCTTCACGGAACACCTTGAACCACTCTTCGGTGGTCAGCTCTTGCCCTTGCGCGGCGAAATCCAGCGGGTTGGAGCAGTACGGGCATTGCAGCGGGCAGCGATACGTCAGCTCGGCCAGTAGCCATAAAGGCAAACCGGTTTCAGGCTTGGGCGGTAGTTGCTGCGTCAACTCAGATGAGTTCGATCCAGTGTTCAGCACGAGCGACCTCCATAAACTGCTCGACGTCTGCGCCGAGTTCGGGAAAGCCTGGGAACTGTTGGCCCAGCATCTCGATAATCACCACGACGCTGCGCTCGCCATCGATCAGGCCGCCAATGGCGCCGGCGCTTTCATTGAGTTTGATCATGCCTTCCGGGTACAGCAGCACATGACCTTTTTGCGCAGGCTCATACTGGAAACGATAGCCTTGGCGCCAGCGTGGCGTCAGGTGTTGATCGAAGCTCATAAGGCTATCCCCTTGTGCCAGACGCGCTGGTCGGTGACGCTGTGGTAGGGCGGGCGGTTCAGCTCATAGGCCATGCTCATGGCATCAAGCATGCTCCACAGTATGTCCAGTTTGAACTGCAAAATTTCCAGCATGCGCTGCTGGCCTTCGAACGTGGTGTAGTGCTGCAAGGTGATCGCCATCCCATGCTCCACGTCACGTCGGGCCTGACCCAGACGGGTACGGAAATACTCGTAACCGGTGGGGTCGATCCACGGATAGTGCTGCGGCCAGCTGTCCAGGCGCGACTGGTGGATCTGCGGCGCGAACAATTCGGTCAGCGAGCTGCTGGCGGCTTCCTGCCAATTGGCACGGCGGGCGAAGTTGACGTAGGCATCGACGGCGAAACGCACGCCGGGCAGGACCAATTCCTGCGAGCGCAACTGATCCGGGTCCAGCCCCACCGCCTGACCCAGACGCAGCCAGGCTTCGATGCCACCGTCTTCACCCGGCGCGCCGTCGTGATCGAGTAAACGCTGAATCCACTCGCGGCGCACTTCACGGTCCGGGCAGTTGGCCAGAATCGCGGCATCCTTGAGCGGGATGTTCACCTGGTAATAGAAGCGGTTGGCGACCCAGCCCTGAATCTGCTCACGGGTCGCACGGCCTTCGTACATCGCCACGTGGAACGGGTGATGGATATGGTAATACGCACCCTTGGCGCGCAGGGCCTGTTCGAATTCAGCGGGGGACAGCGCAGTGGCGTCGCTCATGTGGGCTCCTAAAGCTCGATACTCATGCCGTCGTAGGCAACTTCGACATTACGCCGTGCCAGCTCGGCGCGCTCTGGGGAGTCTTCGTCGAGGATCGGGTTGGTGTTGTTGATGTGGATAAGCACTTTGCGCTGTTCCGGCAGTTGCTCGAGCACTTCGAGCATGCCGCCGGGGCCATTCTGTGACAGGTGGCCCATCTCGCGACCGGTGCGGGTGCCGACGCCACGGCGCAGCATTTCGTCGTCTTCCCACATCGTCCCGTCCACCAACAGGCAGTCGGCGGCACGCATTTTCTGGATCAATGCTTCATCGACTTTGCCCAGGCCTGGCGCATAGAACAGCTTGCCACCGGTTTTCAGGTCTTCAACGATCAGGCCAATGTTGTCGCCTGGATGCGGGTCGAAGCGGTGTGGCGAATAGGGGGGGGCGGCACTGCGCAGCGGGAACGGGGTGAAACGCAGATTCGGGCAGGCGGGGATGACAAAGCTGCCCTCAAGCTCAATGCGATTCCAGTTCAGGCCGCCGTTCCAGTGGGTCAGCATGGGGAACAGCGGGAAGCCGGTGCTCAGGTCCTCATGAACCATGTCGGTGCACCAGACCTGATGCGGGCAGCCTTCGCGCAGGCTGAGCAGGCCAGTGGTGTGGTCGATCTGGCTGTCCATCAACACGATGGCGTTGATGCCGGTGTCACGCAGGGCACGGCCCGGCTGCATGGGCGCGAAGCTTTGGAGTTGTGCGCGGATATCTGGTGAGGCGTTGCACAACACCCAATGCACGCCGTCGTCCGACAGGGCGATGGAGGATTGAGTGCGAGCCACAGCCCGCAGGCTACCGTCGCGAAAACCCGCGCAGTTGGTGCAGTTGCAGTTCCACTGAGGGAAGCCACCACCCGCGGCGGAACCTAGAATCTGGATGTACATATCAGCTCCACCACGCGAGGTTCGAAATTTGGGTTTCAATGACGCTATAAACAAAAACGCCCCGGCGAGCCGAGGCGTTAGACCGCGTCGACATCAACGGCTTGCGAAGTACATGGTGACTTCGAAGCCGATCCGCAGATCAGTGTAAGCAGGTTTAGTCCACATAAAAGACTCCTTTAGAGTAGGTACAGCAGGGATAACTACATCTTTAGTCCACCTTCGCAGGGAGACGTTCAGATGCTTAGGTAGCTATGTTACTAAACTCTTGTCCCTGTATACGCCGCAATTTTCAACATAGCCAATTGCAGAATGGAGGATAGTCACCCGTCCGCTTGCCAGGGAAGGCTCGGGCTCAAGCGGTTAGCCAGGCATAGCCAGCCGTCGGTCGCATTCACTAGCTGATCAGCGGCGCGCAGTAATTGTTGCTGATTGATGCATAAAAGAGCCGTTTGCAAATGGCGCGGATACTCTTCGTCATGCCCGGCAAGGTGCGCCTGCCAGAGCCATTCGCTGGCTTGCAGGAGGTCCATGGCGGCTGTCTCGAACTGCGCGGCCAATGCTTGCTGCTGTAGCGGCAGATTCGCTTCGTAGATCAACGTCGGCAAGCGGCTGATGAACTCCTGCAGATGATTGATGATGTCGGCTGCCGTGGCGCTGGGCGACTGCACACCCAACAGCCATCCCGCTTGCCCGGCTACCTGCCGAAAGCCGCTGAATACGGCATAGCCCAGTTGCAGTTCGACTCGCAGGCGTTGATAGAAGGGCGCTTGGCCGAGGTGCGCCAATACGCGCCAGGCGGCTTCGTCAAACAGGTTTTGGCTCGGCGCGGGGCAGAACAGTAGCACTGCATTTTCAGATGATTCCGACGGCTCTGTGTGCCAGTGTTTACCCGGCCGAGGGAGCGGCGCTTTCAAGGGCTGGTCATCGAGCGTGCCGGGCATCAGCTTCAGCTCGGCATTCAGCGTGGCGCGGCCATCGTCTGACAGACCGACAGCGAAACCCATCCACTGCGCGGTTGACCACAGGGCCGGTAAATCGTTGGCGTGAACGCACACAACAGGGCCTTGGCAGGCATTCGGCAAGCGCTTGAGCAACTGTCGGATCGGAATCTGGGGGGGCTCGGTGCTGGCTTGACCATATTGTGCCAAGGTGTTGCTGTCGGGTGCCGTCAGTAAGTGCAAGGCGTGACGGAGGATGGCTGGCATCGGTGCAGACAAGCCGCTTAGCTTGAGTTGCCAAAAATGGCCGTACGCACTGAATCCAAGGCTGACCCCCGCTTGTTGCGCGGTATCACAGAGGGTTTTCAGGCTGTCGTTGAGCATCTGCCAGAGGTCGGGATGCGCCGCGTCCAGTCGCCAGCGCAGGAAAATCGCCCCTTCGCCGGCGTCGCAGGGCAGGACTTCGCTGAAGTGCATGGACGCCGCCGCTGGCACGCTCAAGACCGGCGGCGTGGCGGGGCGCAGGAATGGATTGGGTTCAGGTAAGCGCCACGCAACCTGTCCGGTGCTCGAGTTATCCACAGCGGCGTCAGCCAGCGGATGCAACACCCGCGAGGGCTGCAATTGGGTGAGCAGGGCGTTTAGGGGCAACAGCCAATCCGCCCGCTCAAGGTGCTCACTAAAATGCCGTGCCAGATCGAGGGCACTACCCACCGCCAAGCGGCGTTGTTGCAGCAGCGCGTATTCTTCACGCAGGGTCGACCAGTCGTCTTGGGCCTTGAAGAACGCCAGCCAGTCAAAGAACAACGCGGTGATCTGCCTGCGCTGTCCAATGCCGTCGACAGTCAATACGCACTCGATATTGAGCAACAGTTGTTGATCGAACTGATACAGCGGTGCGGCGCTGAGCGATTCGATCAAGCCGCGTTCACGCAGTTCGAACAGCAAACTGCCAGGGTGTGCGGCGGCCAGCCAGGTACAGAAAAACGCCACCGCGTCGGGGCTGGACTCCGGTAAGTCTTCGCACGCAAAAACCAGATGCAGCCGACGCGGATCGGCAATGGGCTGCGGGCGGGGCGCTCCGCTCATCAATGGCGCTGACTTGGACTGTTCAGTCTTTTCCCCTGCGCCGATGCAGCTGCCATACGCCGTGGCCAGGGCTTTCAACTCGGCCAGCGGTTGCGGACCGGTCAGGCTCAAGGTCATCTGCCCGGCCTGATAGAAGCGCTGATAAAAGTCGTGCAAGGCCTGCTGAAAGGCCCGACGTGGTACCGGCAGGCTGTAGCGATTACCGGCATGAAACGCGCGCAGTGGATGTCGCGCTGAAAGGGGTTGGATCAAGTCTGTTTGATAACGGACCTCGGCATCCCGAGACCACGCGATGAACTCGGCATGCAGCACTTCACGCTCGCGCAGTTGAGCGGCCGGGGTCATGCGCGGATGAGCGAGCATTTCACACAAGCGCTCCAGCCCTTGGGCAAACACAGGCTGCGGTAGTTCGAAGAAGAAGTCCGTGGTGCGCTCTCGGGTGCTGGCATTGACCTGTCCACCATGGCGCTGGACGAAGGCCATCAGATTCTCTTCGGCTGGAAACTGCTCGGTACCGAGGAAAAACAGATGCTCAAGAAAGTGCGCCAGGCCTGGCCACATCGCAGGTACGTCATGACTGCCAGCCGCCACTCGCAAGGCTGCCGCGCAGCGTTTCAGGCGCGGGGCATGACACAGCACAACCCGCAGCCCGTTCGGCAACGTGAGGTGTTCGACAGTGTGGGAATTCAGCGCGGGCATGCCATCTTCCGGCGTTTCAGCGAGAGGATTGTCATGCTAGCGGATATGCCGGGGTTTGGGTCGGTATTGCTTTCGCAAAGAGCGCGACACGAACGGTTCAGCCTTTGCTCAGTCCTGCATACAGCGCCGGCCGTCGGTCCTTGAAGTAGCTGTTGATCGCGCGCGAGTCTTCCATCAACTGCCGATCCAGCGTGCCAATGATCAACGTTTCATCCCGTGCTGCTTGAGCGATTCGGCTGCCATCGGGTGCAGCGATGCTGCTCAGTCCGCAGTAGTGGATATCGCCTTCGCTGCCGCAGTAATTGGCGTAGGCCACATAGCACTGGTTTTCGAACGCGCGGGCGCGAACAGTGACCTCGGCAATGAAATCGTAGGGCACCATGTTCGCGGTCGGCACCAGAATCAGATCAGCGCCGGCCAAGGCCAGGCGCCGCGCATTTTCCGGGAACTCCAAGTCGTAGCAAATCAGCAGGCCGAGGCGCCAGCCATTCAATTCAACCACCGGGAAATCATCGCCACCGACGGCGAACATCGACTTATCCAACTCACCGTAAAGATGGGTCTTACGGTAATGACAGACGCTCCTGCCCTGGGCGTCAATCAGCTGTACGGCGTTGTAAATCTGCGCATCGCTGGCGCGTTCGGGGTAGCCATACAAAATGGCAATTCCCTCTGCCTGAGCGATGGCCGCCACCTGCTCGGCCGAGTGACCGTCACGGGTTTCGGCCAGCGAAAATGCTGCGGCCGCTCCGATGTTGTAACCGGTCAGGAACATCTCCGGGCAGACCAACAGGTCTGCCCCTTGTGCTGCGGCTTGAGACGCCTGTTGCGCCAGGCGATGCACGTTGCCGCTGACATCCAGCGGCAGCGGCGGGCATTGATACAGGGCGATGCGCATGTCCGTGTCTCCCTCTCAATCAGCGAGCGCGATAGGCCCGATTTCGTCGAAGACATCACCTGGGCCCGGATTCTCTGGGTGGGTGCTGCCGCCGAAGTGATTCATGATGCCCCACACCGCATTCAATGACGTCTGCACTGCGCCTTCAACCCAGGCAGGTGTCCACGACACGTCGTCCCCGGCGATGAAAATTCCGCGTTGTTCGCTGGGCATGTCCTGCTGCATGAAGTGCGCGTACATGCGCTGATTGTAGCGGTAGTGTCCCGGTAATGCGCCTTTGAAAGCCCCTAGGAAATGTGGGTCCGCTTCCCACGACACCGTGATCGGGTCGCCAATAATGCGCGCGGCGATGTCCACCTTCGGATAGATTTTTTTCAGCGCGTCCAGGGCCAGCTTCACCCGCTTTTCGATGGGCTGTGGGAGCATCTTCAGCGCGTCGCTCATCCACGAATAGGACAGGCAAATCACCCCCGGCTTGTCGTCGCCGTTATCAAACAGATACGTGCCGCGAGTGAGTCGGTCGGTGAGGGTCATGCTCATCAGGTCGCGACCGGTTTCCGGGTCTTTGTCCTTCCAGAACGGGCGGTCGACCATGACGAATGTTTTTGACGATTGCATGTAGCGCGTGCGGTCGAGTGCCATCCACATCTTCTGCGAGAACAACGACTCTTCGCATTCGATCTGGGTGGTCAGCAGCCAGCTTTGGCAGGTGGTCAGCACCGCTGCGTAGTGGCGGGTGTCGCCCCAGTTGTCGGTAACGGCAAAGCGGCCATCGTCAGCGCGAGCAATCCGTTTGACCCCGGTACGCGCTGCTCCGTGGTGCAACGACGAGAGGCTGGTGCCTGCTGGCCAATGAGCGCAACGTTCCGGCACATGGCGCCAGATGCCCAGTGGCACTTGTTCTACACCGCCGACGATCAGGTGTTGGTGATCGTCGCAGTTGGTCATGACGACGCGGAAAATTTCCAGCATCGAGTTGGGGAAGTCCGAGTCCCAGCCGCCGGTACCGAAGCCCACTTGGCCAAACACTTCGCGGTGGGTGAAGGACAGTTTGGCGAAGGCTTTGGATGTGGCGACGAAATCGTAAAACGTGCGGTCATCCCACAGGGGCACGAGAGTGTTCCACAGCTCTTTCAGGCGCGGCACATCGCGGTCACGGATGGCTTGCTGGATGTCGGCGAATTGCGAGCCGGCTTCCAGTGCATCGGCCCAGGCGTCGGCTACTTCCTGAAACAGTGCAGGAAGATCCGACAATTGTTGTGCGTAATACGTGGTGCCTTCCAGGTCGATCACCGTGCTGCCGGACGCGGGGGTCAGCGGGTTAGGGAAGGGTTTTGATTCGAGGCCGAGCTTGTCGACATAGTGATAAAACGCCGTGGACGACACCGGGAAACGCATCCCACCCAACTCGGCGATGATTCCTTCAGTGCCTTCAAACGCCTGCGAGCGTAAACGGCCGCCCATCTTCGAGGCTTCGTACACCACGGGCTTGAGGCCGAGCTTCATCAGCTCATAGGCAGCGACCAGGCCTGCGATGCCAGCGCCGACAATCGCCACTTCCTTGCCGTGGTTCTCGGCCGGAATACTGCCTAATCCGGCCGGATGCTCGATCCAGTCGTCGAAGGCGAAAGGAAAATCCGGGCCGAAAATAGTGATCGGTTTTTTACCGTCTGCAGGATGGCGATTATTATTCATGACTGACCTTGTTCGACTAGGGTGCAAAAGAATCAGTCTAGATAAGAGTCAGCACGTTAATAAGACGCAATGTGTCGTCGTTTTGCAGTTTTATGCTTCAATATGACGAAATAAATGGTCATATTGTCAGATGCCCCTGATTTTGTGGGCACGAAGACGCTTGTCGTTGCATCAGACGCTAAACGGGCTGCCCGCGATCAATCTTGCTACTGAGGATGATCGAGGTTGTGGTCTTCTCTACCCCATCGACGCTGCCAATCAAATCCAGCAATTGATCCAGCTGCTCAGGGGAGTCAGTGCGCAGCCACGCCACGTAATCGAACTCTCCGCTTACCGCACACAGCTGCTGCACTTGAGCCATGGTGCTGAGGCGACGCACGACTTCTTTGCCCGAACGCGGCTGCACGGTAATGCCGACATACGCTTGCAACCCGCCATCAACCACGCGTTGACTCAGGCGCACACCATAACCGGTGATGACCTTGGCTTTTTCCAGGCGGGCTAGGCGTGACGTCACCGTCGTTCTGGCAATCCCCAAATGTCGGGCAAGCATCGCGACGCTTTCGCGCGCGTTGATCTGCAGGGCTGCAATCAATTGGCGGTCGATTTCGTCAAGGGCGGGTGGGCGGCTATCGGGCAAGGTCATCTCCTTCAGTGCAGCGAGCATGTTACCTGCTCCGAGCGCAATTAGCCGCCGCAGCGATACTTGGTTATGATCCTGTTTTATGGCAGTTTGATATTGATTTGCGTTCCCTTGTATCGAGACGCCGAAATGAGAATGTCCTGATTTTCAGTACCGCCCAAGGTTCAGAATAAATGCAAGGCTCCGCTGCTCTTTTACCTGCTCCCTCGCCAGCGATGAAGTTGCTGGCACGTACCCGTGCGCACAAAAAGCGCATCGTGTGGGCGGCTTCCATTGGCAATGGTCTGGTGACCTATGACTTCACTGTTTACAGTTTTTCCGCAGTGATCATTGGCAAGTTGTTCTTCCCTTCTGACAGCGCACTTGCATCGCTACTAATGGCACTGCTCACCTTTGGTGCCGGGTTCGCGATGCGGCCAATTGGCGCGTTGTTTATCGGCAATCTGGCAGACCGCAAAGGACGCAAGGCAGGGCTCACCTTGTCCATCGTGTTGATGACGCTGGCCACCGGCATGATTGCATTTGCGCCGACCTATAACTCCATAGGCGTGGCGTCCATGCTGCTTATTGTTTGTGGTCGGTTGTTACAGGGGTTCGCAGCTGGGGGCGAGATTGGCGTCTCCTCTGTTGTGCTGATGGAGCTGGCCGCCAAGGGACGCCGCTGTTATGTGGTCAGTTGGCGCTCGGCCAGCCAGGCGGCGGCGGCACTGGCGGGTGCGCTGGTCGGGGCGTGCACAACGGCGATAATGACCCCTGAGGCGTTGCATCAATGGGGTTGGCGCATCCCGTTCATTTTGGGAATGCTGATCGGGCCAGTCGGTTGGTATATCCGTCGCAACATGGAAAATACTCCCATGAAAAGCCCTCATCGGTCATCGGTGAAGGCCATGCTGGCGCAGCATGCCCGTACGCTAGGGTTGGGGATACTGTTGATGGCCGCGCCCACGGCGGGTATCTATCTCATGGTGTATTACATGCCTATCTATCTGGTCGGCACGTTACATATGCTACCGATGGTCAGTCTGCTCTCAGCCTGCCTTTCAAGTACGCTGATTTTTATCGGCGTGCCGCTGCTGGCACGCGTCGCCGACAGGCAACGCCTGCGTAAGCCGATCCAGTACGCGACGATCATCAGTAGCATCGTGCTGGTGTATCCGGCTTTCTTTCTATTGACCAGAGGGATCGGACAAGTCTATTCATTACTGGTTATTGGCGGCTATTCGGCCTTGGTACTGTGCGGTAACGCTGCAACCACCGTGATGATATTGGAAGCTTTCCCTCGTCATCATCGGGCGACCGGTGTCTCAATGATCTACAGCTTGGGTACGACAACTTTTGGCGCTTTTTGTCCCTTTATTGTCGCTTGGCTGATTGGCGTAACCGGCAACCCAATGGTGCCCGCGTGGTATTTGTTGGCAGCTTTGTGCATCAGTTTGTTCGCCCTGGTCCAGTTTCCAGGCAACCAGGGACAATTACCGGCCAATCATGCCCGCGCGCTGTAATGCTGTGACTCGTAGCTCTTGTGCTCCACAGGATTCGGACGATGAATAACAACCTGACCGCCGTACCGCACTCGCTGACTGCGTCGGACCGCAACGCGCATTACGGCCATAGCGGCGCGGTATTGTGGCTGACCGGGCTCTCCGCTTCGGGTAAATCCTCTTTGTCCATGGCGCTGGAGTTCGCCCTGACGGAGATGGGGTACTCCTGCTATGTGCTTGACGGTGACAACGTGCGCAGAGGCCTGAATGCCAATCTCGGTTTCAGCGCCCAAGACAGAACCGAGAACATACGGCGAGTGGGGGAGGCTGCGGGCTTGTTTGCCGACGCGGGCTTGATTTGCATCACCGCGTTCATTTCCCCTTACCGAGAGGACCGTGCGCGTGCGCGTGATTCGATCGGGCAGATGTTTCACGAAGTGCATGTCGCAGCCGACCTGGCGACGTGCGAGGCCCGCGACCCCAAAGGGCTGTACAAGAAAGCGCATGCTGGCGAGCTGCTTGAATTCACCGGTGTCAGCGCGCCGTATGAAGCGCCGGAACATCCTGAGCTGACCCTGGACACGGGTAATGAATCGATCGCTGCGAGTCTGGAGAAGCTGGTTAACTACGTGACAGGTCATATCCCCCTCCGTAAACCGTCACGGAGCTGATCCTCAGCCGCTAAACCTACAGGCCCTTTCGAGTCAGTTGGCCCAAGACTTCCAGTTGTTGTTTGTCCAGATCGGAGACGATGATGAAACGCATGTGGTTCTGGCGCCAGGACACGATGTTATAGCCACGTTTTGATTGGCTTTGCAGTCCACTGTCTGCTTGTGTCGTCGGGACAACAAATGTGTTGATGATGTGTTTGTCATGGCGGTAGGAGAGTGCGGCTGCGGTCTGATGCTGCAGATAGTCCAAGCGTCCACCAAGGAGAGGGAATCCCTGGGCGGAGAAGTCATACACTGGGGGTGAAAAATCAAGTTTGCCAGTAAACCAGGGTTTGACGATGTGTTTGTCGGAGGAAGCGATATCCATTAAATGCTCGCCCATGAGTGAGCGTACATGGCTTGAGACGGCTTCATCCGCCCAGATGTCGTCACTGGACGGGGTTTGTGCATAGAGGAATAGTGCTGCCGAAAATACTGCGGCCGACAAAACGGGGGCGCCCCAGTTGCATATCATCTTCCACGCATTTGTCTTGGAAGAGAGCGGCGATTGAAGGCTGGAGCGTATGCTTTCGATAAGCGACACGGGCGCTCTATAGTAGGGGGCGTGTGCCTTTACGGCGCTTGTCAGTCGTTTCATTTCACCAAGCCGCCGCGTACATTCGGAGCAGCCCACCAGATGCTCGGTAAGCCGTTCCTGCACTGGCGTTTCCAGCTCGTTGTCCAGATAGCCGTGCATCAGCGTATGGCACAGACCACAGTTCATATCATTCATGGCGGTACAACTTCATAAATTCAGTTTTGAGCATGGCTCGCGCACGTGCCAACCTCGACATGACCGTTCCCAACGGTACGTCAGTCACCTTCGCAATATCCTTGTAAGGCATGTCTTCCAATGCCTTTAAAACAATCACCTCACGGAACACCGGTGGCAAGGCCTTAAGCGCCTGCTGAAGGAGCACGATATCCTCCGCGCGTATGGCATCAATCTCCGGCGTCAGCGCATGACTGAGCGCCATATCATCTTCTGATATGCCTTCACCTATCGCGACCCATCGGTGGCCTGCCGAGGCCTTGAGCCAGTTATAGCTTTCATTGCGGACAATGGTCAGTAGCCACGCCTTGGCATTCCCGTCTTCAAAACGATGAAGGAATTTAAACGCCTTTAAAGCGCTTTCCTGCACAACATCATGTGCAGCACTTTCGTTGGCGGTGAGCCACCGGGCGAGGTTGTAAGCCGCGTCCATGTGGGGTGCTAACAGCTCATCAAAACGCTTCATATCGGCTGCGTGGCTCAGTCTCATCTCGTTATCAACTCTCATTCGGCCGGTTTTATTCCCTCATGCCGCAATATTTTTGATCGTGGAATAAAGATGCCCCTTCGCTAGTTATAGACCCTGACAGCCTGTTCACTACAAACCACACCTTCTTGAGGAGTCTTTATGAAAACGGGTCCGAACACACCTGAAGACGTGACCGATGAACGCCACGGTCTTAGCCGAAGAGAACTCTTGAAATGCTCGGCGTGGGCGGGCGCGGGGGTGCTATGGGTGATGAGCGGTGGCATTCCGCGTGCATTTGCATTGGATGATGCCGGGACGGTATTGAACGGAGGGGGACTGGCCAGTGATTTTCACTTTGTACAGATTAGCGACACGCATATCGGGTTCAACAAAGAAGCGAACCCCGAGCCGCTCAAAACATTACAACTGGCAATCGACAAGGTCGTCGCCCTGCCGAAAAAGCCCTCACTCATTTTGCACACAGGTGATATTACCCATCTCTCTAAAGAGGAAGAGTTCGACACCGCCGATCAGGTGCTGAAGCGCTTGCCGTCGACTGTGCACTATGTACCGGGCGAGCACGACACGCTTGATGAAGGTGGTGGCAAAGCGTATCTGGCTCGCTATGGCAAAGGCACAAAAGGCAACGGGTGGTACAGCTTCGATGACCATGGTGTGCATTTCATTGGCCTGGTGAATGTCTTTGATTTTCAGCCAGGTCGTGAAGCGACTCTTGGTGCTGATCAGTTGCAATGGTTGGCAGATGATTTACGCGCGGTAGCAACCAGCACGCCTGTCGTTGTGTTCACACACATCCCCCTGTGGACTATCTATCAGCCTTGGGGGTGGGGAACCGAAGACGGTGATCAGGCGATCGCAATGCTTCGAAAATATGGCTCGGTGACGGTCCTCAATGGCCACATTCATCAAGTCATTCAGAAGGTCGAGGGAAACATCACGTTCCACACTGCGCGCTCTACGTCATACCCTCAACCGGCTCCAGGCACTGCCCCCGCCCCCGGTCCTATGACCGTGCCTGCGGATCAGTTGCGTAATTATCTGGGGATCACCGACGTCAAGGCGACACAAGGCGATCCCCCGTTGGCATTGATCAACTCAACGCTTGTTTAATGAACGTATCCCTATGAAAAAATATGCGCAGATACTTGCCCTGAGCGGTTTGTTGACCTCGGCATCAACGTGGGCGCAAGACATACAAATCGACATAAAAGAGTTCATGTATTCGCCGAAGGAGCTAACGGTTGCGGTTGGCACAAAAGTGACCTGGGTGAATGATGATCAGGTGCCCCACACGGTCGCTGAAGTGAATAAGGTGTTCCGATCAGGGGCACTGGATACCGGGGACTCTTTTTCCTACACGTTCTTGATACCCGGCACATTTGAGTACTTCTGCGTCTTGCATCCACAAATGATCGGGAGCGTCAGGGTGACTCAATAGGGGGGTAGGTGCTAGATGGCAAGGCCGTCACTGTGAACCCTCTGAAACGCAGAAAGCCGCGCAATGCGCGGCTTTCATGGCGTGAATGAGTCAGGTCCGGCAGTAGCGTCGGCTTCTTGCGCTGTCCTTAGCTGCCTAATCAGTTACGAAATGTGTCATTTGTTTCTGTGCAGAACTTGTACAAGTTTTTGTTTTTGTATAGCTTTGCTGCAGGCGGAGCAGAAAAAAGAAAATGGGCACTTTCTTCACGGCTACTTTTTATTCGTACGACGTAGTGCACGTTTGTTTCAATATAAGCGGGCTTGAGTATTTAAATAATATGACACTCTTTGCAGGCTTGGCGTTGTCATTCCACCTCTACTTGCACGAAGGATTAATGTTTTGAAGTTCAACATCGCACGCTTGATGCTCGGTAGCGCGACCGTACTCATCCTTGTCGCGCTGGGTCTCTCATTGTGGACGTCCTACCAAGTCAATCGGCTAGACGATTTGGGCAGCCAACTGGAGAAACTCAGCGAGGCTCAGGAAGGCGCGCAAGAACTGCGTTATCACACGGCGCAGGTGCAGCAGTTCTATACCGACGCCAGTTTGACCGGCGACCGAGAAGCGGCCAGCGAAGGCCACCAGCATTTCCAGCAGGCTCTCGAGAAGCTGATTGAGCTGAAACGTCTGGTTCCGGAACTGAGTCGCGAACTGGAGGCTGCGCGAGAGCCGATGGAGCGGCTTGATAACGTCGGCGAACAAATGTTTCAGGCGTACAGCGTTTCAGGCAAAGTCGCTGGCGATAAAGTAATGGAGGCGTTTGACAGGCATTCGGATGAGGTTATCCGCAGCTTTGCGGCCCTTCACGGACCCTTGGCTGAAAACTACAGAGCCAACCTGAGCATAACCGACACAGTGCGAGGGTCTCTTAAAGTTAACAATTTGTTGGCCTGGGCACTGGTGTTGGTGTTGATGCTTGGCACGCTATGGCTGATCAGTCGCCGCGTGCTGCCACCGCTAAATCACTTGTCGCGTTCATTGCGGGATTTGAGTGCAGGAACAGGCGACCTTAGCCATACCTTACATCAGGACAATGACGACGAAATCGGTGAAGTGGTCGCTGACTTCAATAAGTTTGTGGTTGGGCTGCGTCTGCAAATATCGACCGTGGCTGAAGTCGGTAATACCTTGGGTCACTCCTCTAACCAACTGGTCGATGACGCACAGGCTGCCGAGCAAAGCGCTGAAGTATTGCGCGTCGAAATTGAACAGGTGGCCACGGCTGTCAATCAGATGGCCGCCACTGTTCAAGGGGTTGCATCCAATGCCAAGGCCAGCTCCGCACAAACTGGCGATGCCGACCGCCAAGCGCAGGTGGCAATTGGTGTGATCAACCAGACAATTGCTGACATCCACACGTTGGCCCATGAGGTGCGGGGAGCTGCCGAGGTCATTCAAGCCCTGGAAACGCACTCGCGATCCATTGGTGGGGTTCTGGAGGTTATCCGCACTATTGCCGAACAGACCAACCTACTGGCGCTCAACGCCGCCATTGAAGCTGCGCGTGCGGGCGAACAAGGGCGCGGTTTTGCTGTGGTCGCCGATGAGGTGCGGACGCTGGCGAGTCGAACGCAGGCTTCAACCCAAGAAATTCAAGGCATGATAGAGCGGCTGCAAAATACGTCGAGGCAAGCAGTAAAGGTCATGGAAGACAGTTGTGGATATGCCGAAAAAGGTGTCGCGCAGGTTGAGTCAGCGGGGCAAGCTCTAATCAGTATCAGCACGCTGGTGGCATCCGTTTCGGAGATGAGTTTGCAGATCGCCGAGGCCGCACGCGAACAATCGACAGTCAGTGACGAAATCAACCAACGCATCAGTAATGTGGCCGACGTGGCGGGGCGGACTGCCAAGCTGTCTGAAAGCACACTGGCCCGCGGAAAGGCTGCCGGTGAAGATGCCAGGCGGCTAGGACAAATCGTGAGTCAGTTTAAACTTTGATGGGCTGTGTTTGACACAATATTCACATCAACGATGTCACGGTGGAATTACCGTGTAAGTGCGTCACCTAACAACAATAAGGTACTTATCATGACGCTAAGAAATATCAGACTGACTACAAGAGCACTCCTCAGTTTTGGCATTATCTGTCTCCTCCTGGTAGGGCTTGGTGGCACAGAACTCTATAAAATGAACGCCATTAATACATCAGCGCTTGATCTTCAAACCGACTGGTTACCCAGTGTGCGCCAAGCCTCGAGGATCGAAGCCGCCGGGCTGCTTTATCGTCTTGATGCACGGCGTTTCGTTATGGATGACGACCGCCAAAGTGCCAGTTCACGAGAAAAGTTGAACGCGTTGAAAGCGACGTTGACACAGCTTTCCGACGCGTATGCTCCGCTTGTTTCCAGTCCCAAAGAAGGGGATAAATATAAACAAGTCAGCCGCAACGTCGCGGCATACGAAGCCAAAATTGACGAACTCATGGAACTCAGTAAAACGAAGCCTGTTGCTGAACTTACAGTGTTCATCCGCGACATCACCAGTCCTTCGGCAAAAGCGTTGCAGTCCTCAGTTGAGGACTTGATCCGTCTGAATGAAGACGGCGCTGAGCTGTCGGGCCAAAGTGCACGTGAAAGTTTTGACAGTGGATTGACGCTGACCATCATGTTTGTCGTTGTCGCGGTTATTATCACGGTCCTGGTGGCGGTTGCGTTTACTCGCAGCATTACTGTGCCTGTTCTGGCGCTGCTGGGTGCCACTAAGCAAGTCGCCGCAGGGGACCTGAGGGCCACCGTAGAGGTCACGGGTTCAGATGAACTGACGGACCTTCAAACTGCGACGGCGGCGATGCTTCTAAGTCTTAAAACTACGATCCAGCATATCTCTGACTCCTCCAGCCAACTGGCCTCCGCCGCAGAAGAGATGAGCGCGGTCACGAAGGAGTCGACCGCCGGCATCCAGCAACAAAGTATGGAAACCGAGCAAGCGGCGACCGCTGTTAATGAAATGACAGCCGCCGTGGAGGAGGTCGCGCGCAATGCCGTTTCGGCATCGCACTCGACGCAGGCGTCCGAGCGCTCGGCTAAAACCGGGCAGGAAAGAGTTAGTCAGACCATTGGCTCGATTGAGAAGCTCAATTCGAGTGTCGATCAAACCAGTACTGAAGTGGAAGATCTGGCCCGGCAGGCTCAGGACATTGCCAAGGTACTTGATGTCATTCGTTCAATCGCGGAGCAAACCAACCTGCTGGCATTGAATGCCGCCATTGAGGCCGCACGTGCGGGCGAGCAAGGCCGTGGATTTGCTGTCGTAGCCGATGAAGTCAGGGCGCTTGCGCATCGTACTCAAGCGTCTACCCACGAGATCGAGCAAATGATCCAGGTCATACAGGCCGGGTCGCATAAAGCGGTGCAATCGATGAAACAAAGCAGCGGAGACGCGACGGCCACGCTTTCGATTGCCCATGAAGCCGGGGTTGCCATATCGGAAATAGCGGCGGCCATTTCCGATATTAATGAACGGAACCTGTTGATCGCGACAGCCTCGGAAGAACAGGCTCACGTGGCGCGATCAGTGGATCAGAACCTCGTCAGTATTCGCAACCTCTCCATCCAGAGTTCATCGGCGGCCAGCCAGACATCGGTGGCCAGTGGTGAGCTTTCCAGGCTCGCGGCAGACCTGAACAGACTGGTGTCGAGATTTACTGTTTAAACGGATGACCGGGGACCTTTCAGGGACCGGTTTAATTGACATTCCGTAGATCGGTAGTGCCCACGTTTCATTACAGGCCGGTGTTCATCGTGCTTAGACGTATTGCAGTTACCGAGCTCTGCCTCGGGATGTACATTCATAAGTTCTGCGGCTCATGGGTAGACCACTCTTTCTGGAAACCCAGCTTTCTGCTCAAAAGTGAAAGCGAATTGCAGCGGATTCTCGCATCCAATCTCTCCGAGTTGTGGATTGATACGGACAAGGGGAGCGACACAGGCGCGGCTCAAGTATCTGAGACAAGCGATACAGCGACTCAAACGCCTGCGCAGGTAACAGAGGGCTTTACGCTGCCTCAAGTCTCCATGCAGGAGGAAATATCACAGGCGCTGAAGCTGTGTTCTCGCTCCAAGGCAGCCGTTGTCGAGATGTTCAGTGATTTGCGCATGGGCCGTGCTGTCGAGCTGGAAGGCATAGGCGGACTGGTTGAGGACATATCCAACTCGTTGCTGCGTAATTCTCATGCGCTGATCAGTGTGGCGCGCTTGAAACAGTCCGACGAATACACGTACATGCATTCGGTCGCTGTTTGCGGGTTGATGATTGCGTTAGCCCGCCAGCTGGGTTTCCCGGCCGATCAGGTCAAGGAAGCCGGGATGGCGGGATTGCTGCATGACGTGGGTAAGTTGGCTATACCCATTGCCATACTCAACAAGCCCAGCAAACTCAGTGATACCGAGTTCGATACCATGCGCGGCCACCCCGAGGCTGGCGCAGAGATGTTGCTGGGGAGCCGACACTTCAGTTCTCTGGTACTGGATGTGTGTCTTCACCATCACGAAAAATACGATGGCAGCGGTTACCCTCATCGGCTAGAGGGTGAGCAGATCAGTCTGTTTGCCCGAATGGGGGCTGTCTGTGATGTCTATGACGCGATAACGTCTGATCGCCCCTATAAAAAAGGCTGGTGCCCTGCGGACTCAATTCGAAAAATGGCCGAATGGAGCGGCCATTTCGACAAGAAAATATTCCAGGCATTTGTCAAATGCATCGGCATCTATCCGGTCGGCACCTTGGTTCGCCTGGAAAGCGGACGCATCGGTGTGGTCATTGAGCAGCATGACAAGTCGCTGCTGACGCCGAAAGTGAAGGTGTTCTTTTCGGCTCGATCCAGAATGCCCATTGAGCAAACCATAGTGGATCTGGCCAAGCGGGCGGTGGAGGACAGAATTATCAGTCGCGAGAAAGTTGAAGATTGGGGCTTCAAAGGCATCGACGAACTTTGGTCAGGCCTGGAGGCCAGCAAGACATCACATTTCGACCCCAAGTAGAAAGGCCTGCAATGAGGCGTGGCAGGAGTCCATTCCGAGCCAAGCCCAATGGTGTCCAAAAACACAAAAGCCGCGCAGTGCGCGGCTTTGAGTATGGTGGGCCCAGTAGGACTCGAACCTACGACCAAGGGATTATGAGTCCCCTGCTCTAACCAACTGAGCTATAGGCCCTCAGTAGGTCGCGGATTATAACGATGGTTTCCCTGCTGTGCTATCCGAAAAATCCGAAACGTTCATAAGAAGAAACCTCGTACAGAATTCTTCGGCGCGCAGGGGCAGGCTGACGATGAAGCCCTGGATTTGTTCGCAGCCTTCCTGTGCAAGGAATTCCTGCTGCTCGAGGGTTTCTACGCCTTCGGCGATGACGGTTAGTTGCATGCTGCGTCCCAGGGCGATGATGGCGCGGACGATGGCGGCGTCGTGTGGGTCGTCGGGTAGGCCGCGGACGAAGGATTGGTCGATCTTCAGGATGTCCAGTGGCAGGCGTTTGAGGTAGCTGAGGGATGAGTAGCCGGTGCCAAAGTCGTCGATGGCGAGCTGGACGCCGAGCTTTTTCAGTTTGTGCAGCACGGCGAGTGCGTCTTCGGCTTGGCTCATGATGAAGTTTTCGGTGATTTCCAGTTGCAGGCAGCCGGGCTGGAGATCGAACTCTTTGAGCAGTTGCTCGATGCGTTGCAGCAGGTTGGGTTGGCGCAGCTGCATGCCGGCCAGGTTAACCGAGAGCGGTCCGAACGGTTTGTAGCTTTTGTTCCACTCACACATCTGGCGGCAGGCGCTTTCCAGAACCCAGTCGCCGATCTGCAGGATCATGCCGTTTTCTTCGGCAAGGGGGATAAAGTGCTCCGGGGGCACGTCGCCAAGTGTTGGATGACGCCAGCGAATCAGGGCTTCAGCACCCACCAGCCGCTTTGACAGCAGGCACAGTTTCGGTTGGTAGCTAAGGCTCAGTTCGTTGCGCTCCATGGCGCGCCTGAGCTCATGTTCCAGCGCAATTCGCTCGCTGGCTTGTGCGGTGAGGTCGCGGGTATAACTTTCGACCCGGTTGCGCCCTTTGGCTTTGGAGCGGTACATCGCGGCGTCGGCATTTTTGACCAGTGTGGCGACATCGCTGCCGTCTGCTGGGAAGAGGCTGGTGCCGATGCTCGCGCTGATAAAAAACTCGTGTTCGCCTGCCTGGAACGGCGCGCCGAAGCACGCCAGTAGTTTGTTCGCGACGGTTTCGGCGTCGCCGGGATGCAGGAGGCCGGGCAGCAGGATGATGAACTCATCGCCTCCCAGGCGTGCGACGGTGTCCACGTCGCGCAGTTGCTCTTTGAGGCGCAACGCGATGCCTTTGAGCAGCAGATCACCCACCGGGTGCCCAAGGCTGTCGTTGATGTGTTTGAAGCGGTCCAGGTCGAGGAAAAGCACCGCGCCCTGGCCACAGACTTCCTCGCTATGGCTGAGCGCTGCTTGCAGGCGACTCTCGAACAACGTGCGGTTTGGCAGGCCGGTCAGGGGGTCGTGGTGAGCCTGATAATCGAGGCGTGCCTGTGCATGTTTGAGGCTGGAAATATCGGCGAACACCGCGACAAAATGGGTGATGATCTGCTCGGGGTTACGCACTGCGCTAATCGTCAGCCAGCTTGGATAAAGCTCGCCGTTCTTGCGCCGATTGCTGATTTCACCCTGCCAATGCCCTTCGTCCGTCAGCTGGTACCACATGGCGGCATAGAAGGCGCTGTCATGCTGGCCTGACGCGAGCAGGCGTGGGGTCTGGCCGATGGCCTCCTCTTCGCTGTAACCGGTGATTTCAGTGAACGCGCGGTTTACGGCGCTGATGTTCTGTTGGATGTCGGTGATCAATACGCCCTCGGCCGTGCTCTCGAATACGGTGGCGGCGAGTTGCAGTTTCTCCTGCATTTGATGGCGTTCGGTGATGTCGCGGGCGATAGTCAGAAGGCAGTCTTCACCGCCGATCGGCAATGGCCTCGCGGACACTTCACACAGCCTGACCTGACCATCCCTGCGGCGAATATGGCTGCTGAAATCGCGAACGAAACCGTCGCGATTGAGCTGTTCGATCATTTGAGCGCGCTCGTTCAGATCGACCCAAATCCCCAGATCAAGGGTCGAGCGATCCAAAGACAGTGCGCTGTTGTAGCCGGTGATCCGGCTGAAGCCTTCATTGACTTCAATCAGCAGGCCATCGCTTTGGCGGGTGATGAGCAAGCCATCGGGCGAGGAGTGGAAAGCTTTGGCGAATTTCTCCTCGGATATTTGCAGTTGTTGTTGCGCTTCTTTGAGTGGACTGATGTCGCGTACTACGACCACGAGGGCCGGTGTCGAGTCGAGGTCAAATGGCTCGGCGGATATCAGGCCGGTGAACAGACGTCCGTCCAGGCGGCGAAAGGGCATTTCCAGATTGCGGATACTGCCGCCCTGCAGGCGCATCAGCAGGCTTGGACCAATGCCGGGCACGCCCCAGATATTGAGCTGGGTTGCAGTTTTGCCGATGACCTCCCCGGCAGTGATACCGACTTGTTCTTCAAACGCTTTGTTGGCCTCGAGCAGGCAGCCGTCGGACAGGCGGGCGATCACCAGGATGTCCGGGCATTGCCTGAACACCGAGGCGAACTTCTCTTCAGAGAGGCGTAGAGCGGTTTCGGTTTGCTTGGTTTCGCTGATGTCGATCATCAGGCCGCGCATTACCGGTTCGTGGCCATGCTCGATCAAGCTGACAATATTCCGTACCCAGAGGGTCTTGCCGTCGGCTCTGATGACGCGATAGTCGAGGTTGTGGTCCCTGCGTAAACAGGTCTCCTGATTGCAAAACCGCTCGGCCTCTTCGATGTCTGCCGGGTGCACGATGCTCCGCCAGAACCCGGGCTTGAGCCAATCGGCCAGTGGGTAGCCGAGCAGCTCCTCCGCGTGGGGGGAGACATAGCTGTAGGTGTAATCGCTCATGCTTGCTTCCCAGGCGACGGCCGAGAGGCTCTCGACCAGCCCGCGATAGTGGTATTCGCTACTGCGTAGCTCTTGTTCCAGATTCACTCGCCGCGATATTTCCGAGCTCAGTCTGCGATTGATGC